>Ga0080006_1144167_pt1 | contig 175016 bp, 165 predicted proteins | sample RS3BMetagenome_FD_69209 | JGI IMG/M metagenome (GOLD analysis project Ga0080006, IMG submission 69209) | Ferric oxide microbial mat and aquatic microbial communities from Rainbow Spring, Yellowstone National Park, USA - RS3B (SPADES... ...
TTTCTTCGGGTCGACCGGCGCCCTGGCGCCCAACCGGCCCATCGTGGGGAGGGCCGCCCCCGCCGACGGCAAGGGCTACTGGCTGGTGGCCTCCGACGGAGGCATCTTCGCCTTCGGCGACGCCGCCTTCTACGGATCGATCGCGTAGATGTCCGGATTCGAGGTCTCTCGGGGGGTAGGCCCCGTGCGCTCGGGGCGCCGGCGGTCGCAGGTGATCCGTGCGGTCGTGCCGGTGCTGGCCCTGCTGGCGGGCGTGGCCGCGTCCGGGTGCTCGGGGTCCGGAACCACCTCGGCCGTCGACACCGCAGCCACCTACGCCGGCGCCCCCGGCCTGACGCTGAGCGGCGTCGGCCCCGGTTGGTCGTTCCGGGACGGCCAGAACATCACGGTGAGGATGGCGCCCAACAAGATCTTCACCCCCCACCTTCGGGTCCTGATCATCGAGTGCGCCGACCCGGGCGGCACCACGGGGTCGTTGCCGACGAAGTTCGCCGCCTGCGACGAGAACACGGTCCAGGGCGACACGGTGCTGGTGCAGCCCGACGGCAGCTTCGTCGAGCACGCCTACACGACCTACCGACTCCCCAGCAAGGTGCTCGGCGAGGGTCCGAGCTTCGAGCCGGTCTGTGACGCGACCCATCAGTGCGTGCTCTACGTCGGCCTGGACCAGAACGACTTCACCCAGCCCAAGGTGTTCTCGCACCCCTTCGTGGTGACCGCGTCCGGCTCGGGTGGTGGCGGATGACGGGTGCACGGATCCGCCGGGGAGGAGCGCGCCGGCGCGCCATGGTCCGGACGGCCGGGGTGCTGGCCGCCGGGGCCGTCCTCCTGGTCGCGCCCGGCGGTGTGGCGGCGGCGGCGTCGGCGACCGTGGTGCTGACACCGGCGGCGGGTGCCTACCGGGACGGACAGACGGTCACCGTGGCGGTCGGGCCCAACACCACCTTCACCCCGCACACCCGCATCGTCATCCTGGAGTGCGCCGACCCCGGCGGCACGGCAGCGGCCCTGCCCACCAGCTTCACCGGGTGTGACGGCAACACGGTCCAGGGTGACACCGTGCTGGTGCAGGCCGACGGCAGCTTCGTCGAGCACGCCTACACCATGTACGCGCTCCCCAGCCTCGCCCTGGCCGAGAAGCCGGCCTGGCAGCCGGCGTGCAGCGCCACCCTGGCCTGCGTCCTCTTCGTGGGCCAGGACCAGAACGACTTCACCCAGCCCAAGGTGTTCTCCCGACCGTTCACGGTCGCCCCGTCGGGCGCCGTCGCCGCGGCCGGACCGGTGGGCGGCACGACGACGGCCACCTCCGCGCCCGCCGCGGCGTCGGCGTCGGCCGCGGTGGCGCTGCCGCCGGCCACGCTGGCCTACACGGGGGCACCGCCCTGGGCACCCCGACTGGTCGTGGTCGGCGTCGGCCTGGTCGGGATGGGCCTGCTCGGCCGTCGGCTGGTCAGGAGGGGGGAGCGGTGACGACCCTCGACATCCCGCTCGCTCCCGAGGCGCCACTCGTCGAGGACGTCCCGATCACGATCAACCGTTCGGTCACCCGAGCCGACCGGGCGTTCCGCTTCGCCATCGGCTCGAGCAGCCTCGTGGTGCTGCTGATCCTCGTGGCCGTGCTGGTGTTCCTGACCGCCTACGGGTGGAGGGCGCTCGCCGCAGGCGGCCTCCGCTTCATCACCGATCCCACGTGGTCGCCCGACAGCGGCCACTTCGGGGCCATGTCCCTGCTGGTCGGCTCGTTCGCCATCGCCCTGGTGGCGGTGCTGATCGCCGGCCCGGTGTCGCTGGCGGCGGCGTTGATGATCAACGAGTACGCGCCGACCCGCCTGCGGTCGGTCCTCACCGGGGTGGTCGACATGCTGGCCACCGTGCCGAGCATCGTCTACGGCTTCTGGGGCCTCGAACTGGTGTCGAACCTCCAGTCCTCCCCGGCCAAGTGGCTCGTCGACCACTTCGGGTTCGTTCCGTTCCTGCGCTCGCCCACCCCCGGCGAGTTCGTCCAGTCGATCTTCGCCTGCGGGCTGATCTCCGCGGTCACCATCATCCCGATCATCACCTCGGTGAGCCGCGAGGTGATGTCCCAGGCGCCGCGCGACGCCTGTGAGGCCGCCCTCGGCCTGGGCGGCACGCGCTGGGGCATGGTGACCGACGTCATCATGCCGTTCTCCCGCAACGGCGTCCTCGGCGCCTTCCTGCTCGGATTCGGCCGTGGGCTGGGCGAGACGATGATCGTGGTACTGATCCTGTCCAAGGCCAACCACCTGACCTACGCCATCCTCGGGCCGAACGGGCTGGGCTCGGTGGCCAAGGAGATCACCGAGAACTTCGCCACCGGCTCGCCCATGGCCAAGAGCGCCCTGATCCTCCTGGCGCTCGTCCTGTTCGGTGCCACCCTGGTGGTCAACGTCCTCGCCCGGCTCATCGTGAACCGATCGCAGGCGGGATCATGACCACCCTCTTGGACCCGAGGGGAGCGGTCCCGGCGGACGGTCCCCCGGGCGCCGGTCCCGGTGGACCGCCGACGGATGCGGGAGGCGACCGGCCCCGCCGACCGCGCTCGCTCACCGTGGCCACCGTCCTCGAGATGGCCGGTGCCGCCGCGTCGGGGCTCGCCCTCGTCTGGACGGTCTTCACCGTCGCGGGCATCTCGGCCCCGTTCGGCATGGCGGTGTGCTGGTTCGGTGCGTTCTTCACCATCTACGGACTTGTCTGCTGGCGGCTGTACGGGCCGATCCTGGCGAAGGACCGGATGGCCACCCTGGGCATCTGGGCCGGTGCCCTCGTCGCGCTGTTCGCACTGGCCGCCGTCATCGGCTACGTGCTGCTGAAGGGGTTCACGGTCGTCTTCAGCGGGTTTCCGCACTTCCTGTACGCCGACATGTCCCAGTTGGGCGGCACGGCGAAGGTGACCGATGTGGGCGTGGGGCCGGCCATCGTCGGGACCATCGAGCAGGTCGCCCTCGCCACCGTCATGACCGTTCCACTGGGGGTGCTGACGGCGACCTATCTGGTCGGGTCCGACGGACTGTTCTCCCGGACGGTCAGCGCCGTCGTCGACGCCATGACCGGGGCGCCGGCGATCATCGCCGGGCTCTTCGTCTACCTGCTCTGGGTCCAGCCGCGTCACACCGCCGGGAAGTCGGGACTGGCCGCGGCGATGGCCCTGGCGGTCATGATGCTGCCGGTGGTGACCCGGGCGGCCGAGGAGGTCGTGGCCATCGTCCCCGGATCACTGCGCGAGGCGGCGCTCGCACTCGGAGCGCCGGAATGGCGCGTACTCCTGCGGGTCGTGCTCCCCGCGGCCCGAGCCGGCCTCATCACGGCGGTGATCCTCGGCGTGGCGCGGATCGCCGGGGAGACGGCACCGGTCCTGTTCAACGCCGGGGGGTTCGCCCGCTACAACTGGAACCCGTTCTCGGGCCAGCAGGACGATCTGCCGTTCCGGGTGTACGAGCTGATCTTCCAGCCCGGGCGGGTGCCGGTGGCGGCAGCGTGGGGAGCGTCCCTCGTCCTCGTGTTCGTCGTGCTCGTGCTCTTCGTCATCGCCCGGCTGCTCGGCTCCTCGCAGCCGGGCAGGAGCTTCGCCCCCTGGAAGATCGTGCGCCGCAACCGGGGGCCGGAGGAGTGACCTGCGCCGACGTGACCCGCCCGACCCCGGGGCCCCACCGGTGGGGAGCCCGAATCCGATCCGAACCCGAACCGAACCCAACGAGGAGTTGAACCAGATGTTCTCCACCACACCCGGAACGCCGCGCCGCAGGCGGACGACCCGGCGGATGCTCGCCGTCGTCGTGCTCCCCGTCGCCGTCGTCGTGCTCCCCGTCGCCGTCACGGTGCTCGCGACCCCGGCGTGGGCGGCCACCGGTCCCACGACCACCCCGCCGCCCACGACCCTCCCGGCGGCCCCGTCCACCACCGCGCCGTCCAGCACTGCGCCGATCGGAACCGCGCCGTCGCCGTCCACCACCGCGCCGTCCACCACCGCGCCGTCGACGGCCACGACGTCGACGGCCACGACGTCGACCACCACGCCGACGATCCTCCGCTCGGGGGCGGTCGGGTCCGCCGTGCTGGACCCCCGCTCCACGACCCAGTTGAACGGGGCCGGCTCCTCGTTCGCCGCCCCGGCCATCGAGAACTTCACCAAGTCGGTGGGGCCCGCGCCCTACAGCCTGAACGTCAACTACTCGAGCACCAGCTCGGGTGACGGGAGGTACGAGTTCGCCAACCAGACCACGGACTTCGCGGCCAGTGACATCGCCTACGGGCTGGGGAACACGGACACGACGCCCCCCAGCTTCCACTTCAACTACATCCCGATCACCGCGGGTGGGATCGCGTTCATGTACAACATCCCCGGCCTCGGCAAGACGCTGCAGCTCTCGAGCTACACCGCCTGCGCCATCCTCACCGGCGGGATCACCAACTGGAACGATCCGGCCATCGCCAAGGACAACCCCGGCATCACCATGCCCACCCTGACGATCCGGCCCGTGACCGAGAGCGACTCGGCGGGGACCAACTACGTGCTCGAGGAGTGGTGCATCGCCGAGCAGCCGGCGCTGTGGTCGGCCTTCGCCAACCAGCAGAACCACCAGTCCGGTGGCCCGGGGGACGGCGTGGCCATCAGTCCGACCGCCCCCAACTCGAACTGGCCGGGCCTGCCCGGCGGTCTCGACCAGCAGAGCACGAGCGGCGTGGCCGGCAATGTCGCCACCAACGCCGGTGCCATGGGTGCCGTCCAGGTCAAGTACGCCACCGACCTCGGGTTCGGACCGGGCACACCGGCCAAGGGGATCGCCTCGGTCCTCAACGCCTCGGGCGACTACACCCAGCCGACGGCGGTCAACGTGGCCTCCGCCCTGGCCTACGCCACCCAGCTCGACAACGGCACCCACCAGCTCAACTTCAGCGGGGTGGGGCCGAATGTCTACAACCCGTCCACCTACAGCTACCTCCTGACCAAGACGACCGGATGGGACCCGAAGAAGGGAGCGGTCCTGAGTGCCTTCGTCAACTACTCGCTCACGCTGGGCCAGGAGGCGTCCCCCAGCTTCGGCTACGCCTCCCTGGGGCTCTCCCTCGAGCAGTACGGGGTCAAGGCGGTGCTGGCCAACGTGCCCGGTGCCGTTGCGGTGACCTCTGCCGAAAACGCCGCCTACGCCTGCGGTGACCTCACGCCCGCCGAAGTCGCGCAAGGGAGGACCACGCCGGTCTGCGGCGTCACCAACCAGTCCGCCCCCCTGCCGGCGGCTTCGGGGGGCAACACCGGCCAGACCACCGGGGCCAGTGCCGTGACGGGAACGACGGCCGGCGGCGGTTCGGGTTCGGGTGCGAGCGGGTCGGGCGTCGGCACGGCGGGCGGGGTCAGTGCGGGCGTGTCGCTGTCGGGCTCGGCGGGCCTTGCCTTCACCGGTGGCGACCCGATGCCTCTGGTGGTGCTGGGCAGCGCCCTCGTGATCGGCGCGTGGCTGGTCCGTCGACGGCTCGTCCGCGGCGGTGCGACCGGAGCCGGGCGATGAGCCGACGACCGGTCGTCCGGCCGCTGGCCCTGGCCACTTGCCTGGCCGTGGCCTCGGCCGTCGGCGCCCTGGGGGTGACCGCGCCGACCCCGGCCGGTGCCGCCACCGACCCGGCCACGCTGACCGGTGCGGGCGGGACCTTCCTCCAGCCGGTCGTGTCCAAGCTGCTCAAGGACGACAGCTCGGGGGTGGCACCCCTGTTCGGGGGCTACGCCGGAACCGACATCGACTCGGGGATCGCGTCGTTCGTGGGCACCGGCCCCGGCCAGTTCGGTGCGGACTTCGCCGTGAGCGAGCGGCCGCTCAGCACGGTCGAGGCCGCATCGGCGAAGGCGAACGGCCGGAGCTTCGCCTATGTGCCGATCGCGTCCACCCCGGTGGCCATCTTCACCCTCGTGCCGACGAACGCCTGGGGTGTGGGCGGGTCCGGCTCGATCGGCCCCTCGGACTTCTGCCAGCACCTCCAGCTGACGACCACCCTGCTCGGCCAGCTCCTCGGCCTCGACCAGCAATCGCCGCTCCACTACTGGGGGGACTCGAGGATCTCGTGCCCCACCGGGACCGGGACGACGACGGCCGACAACCTCCCCGTGGCATCGGCGGCCAACCTCGACCCGTCGATGGCGAACTTCGCCCTGCTCTCCCTGCTCGACAGCACGCCGACCTCGAAGTCGCTCCTGGACGCCGGGCTGGCCGGGCCGGGCAGCCTCACCACGAGCGACACCCCGAGCGAGAAGTGGCCCTATGCCCAGGGCACCATCCCCGGTGGCGACCAGCCGCTGGTGGGCAAGCTGCTGGCCATCAACCCGGAGACCAACACGCCGAGCTCGGTGGCGGTGGCGTGGTCCCTCGGGTCGATCGGGCCGATCTCGTCCGTGTGGACCGGTTCGCCGCTCGGCGTGCCGTGGGACCTCCCCACGGCGGCGGTCCAGAACGCCCAGGGTTCCTTCGTCGCCCCGACCGCGCCGTCCGCCCAGGCCGCGGCGTCGGACGCCACCCTGGCGGCCACCACCGATCCGACCTCGAACAACCTGGTCACCTTCAACGCCAGTTCGACCGACGCGGCTGCCTACAACAGCTACCTGATGGAGGAGAGCTACCTCGTGGTGCCCACGTCCGGGCTGGCTCCCGCCAAGGCGGCGGCGCTCGCACAGTTCGTCCGCTTCGTGCTCGGGCCCCAGGGCCAGCAGGACATCGCCGCGTTCGGCGCCGCGCCGGCGACGACGGCCATGCAGGCCGCCGGGCTGCGTGTGGCGGCCCAGCTGAACGCCGAGGCGGTGGCCGCCACGACACCGGCCTCCACGGCAGCCACCACCACGACGTCCACCACGACGGCCGCGCCGGCGGCGCCGACCGCCTCGGACGCCGGTTCCTCGGGATCGGCCACCGGGAGCGGCTCCTCGGGCGCCGCCGCGACCACCGACCCGTCGGCCGGCCTGGCCTTCACCGGCGCCGGCCATCCCTTCGGCTGGGCCGCCGCCGGGCTGGTGCTGGTGCTGGTCGGAGCGGTCACCCGTCGCAGGATCATCCGAAGGGGGGTGACCCGGTGACGTCGGTCCAGGAGTCACAGGACCCGTGGGGCGCCACGGCTGCTCCGCCGGCCCCGGGTGCGGCGGGCAACGCCGGTCCGGGCACGGGAACGCGGTCGAGCCTGCGGGCGACCGACGTAAGCGCCTGGTTCGGCTCGAACAAGGTCCTCGAGCGGGTGTCGCTCGACATGCAGCCGGGCCAGGTGACCGCTCTGATCGGACCGTCGGGGTGCGGGAAGTCGACCTTCCTCCGGATCCTCAACCGGATGCACGAGCTGGTTCCGTCGGCGGCACTGTCCGGCTCCGTCGAGCTCGACGGAGTGGACATCTACGGACCGACGACGCGGGTGACCGAGACGCGCCTGCGGATCGGGATGGTCTTCCAGCGGCCGAACCCGTTCCCGTCGATGACCATCGCCCAGAACGTCCTGGCCGGACTGCGCCTGTCGGGCACCAAGGTCCGCAACGCCGACGACCTGGTCAAGGACTCGCTGGAGCGGGCGGGGTTGTGGAAGGAGACGCGCAACCGGCTCAACGAGGCCGGCGGCGCGCTCTCCGGCGGCCAGCAGCAGCGGCTGTGCATCGCCCGAGCGCTGGCGGTCCGGCCCAGGGTCCTGCTGATGGACGAACCGTGCTCGGCGCTGGACCCGGTCTCGACCAGTGTGATCGAGCGGACCATCCGGGAGCTGTGCCACGAGCTGACCATCGTGATCGTGACACACAACATGCAACAGGCCCAACGGGTCTCGGACAACTGCGCCCTCTTCCTGGTCGACGGTGAGGGTCGACCCGGGCACATCGTCGAGTCCGGGCCCACCGCCGACGTGTTCGACCGCCCCCGCGACCCCCGCACGTCCGACTACGTCCACGGCCGGTTCGGATGACCGCCCACCCACCCGTCAGGTGCGGAACGCCGCCAGGAGCTGGAGGAATGCAGTCATGAGCGAGACCCTGTCCGTGCCCGGCGCGGAGATCGGCCCGTGGTCCCCCAAGGAGTGCCGCGCGCGATGGCACGACCGGTGGGCGGGCGCCTCGCAGGTGACCCGCACCCGGGTCCAGATGGGCGCGCTCCTCGCTTCGGTGCTCCTCGCCTACAACTACTCGCTGCGCACGCTGCTCTCCACCCTCGACCAGCAGACGCCCCTGGCCTACATCAGCCTCGTGCCCGCCATCGCGCTGGCGCTGGCCGCCATCCGGGCCCGGCCGATCAAGCCCGAGCCGCCCATCCACGACCGGCACGTCGACTACACGATCGGGGTGCCGCTCCTGCTGGTCGCCGTCGCCGTCAACGAGCTGTTGCCCGCCCGCATGTCCGCCATGTTCTGGGTCTACCGGATGGACCTCCTCACCCTCCCGGTCTTCGTGGCCGGCGCGGTGGCGATCATCTTCGGGACCCGGGTGCTGTGGCGCCAGAAGCTGGCCATCCTCTTCCTCTTCCTCGCCTGGCCCTACCCGTACCAGAAGGTGCTCCTCGGCGTGCTCAACGCGTTCACCGCCGTGACCCTGCTGGGCATGCACCGCATCGTGGCGTGGACCCACCTGGCCAAGCCCTCCACCTCGATCGACAACACCCTGTTCACGGTCACGTACCACGGGCGGCCCTTCGTGCTCAGCGTCGTCACCGCGTGCTCGGGTGTCAACGGTGTGGTCGGCTTCCTGCTCGTGGGCTCGGCGTTCGCCGCCGTGGTCAAGGGACCGATCGTGCGCAAGGTCCTCTGGCTCGTCGGCGGGATGGCCCTGCTGATGGTGATCAACCTCGGCCGGATCACGTTCATCTTCTTCGCCGGCCGTACCTGGGGGGAGGGCATCGCCATCAACGTGTTCCACCCCGTCATCGGCCTGGTGACGTTCAGCCTCGGCGTGCTGGTGATGATCCTGCTCATCAAGCCCCTCGGCATGCGCATCGGGATCGGCCAGCAGCAGGTCCAGCAGCAGTCCGCGGCTGCTGTCGCGAGCGGCCCGGTCCCGGTGCCGTCACTGTACGACCCACCACCGCCCCGCAGCATGGTCGCCCTGGCCGTGCCCAAGGTGTACCTGGCGCTGGTCGTGGCCCTGGTGGCCGCGCTCGTCCTGGGCATCAGCAACCTCGGCCTCCGCTCGTACAACCTGGTGGCTGACGTGTCCGGCCAGGCGAAGCTGCTCGCGTTCATCCAGGACCCGGTCGCCCCGACGGGCTGGGTGACCCAGTACGAGACCAGTTTCGGGTGGGCGAAGCCGCTGTTCGGCGACACCTCGATCTGGAACCGCTACGTCATGCACGCCGACGGGCCGACCTCGCTGCACGCCAAGCAGCCGGTGGTGGCCGACGTGATCAACGCCCCCGACCTGTCGGGGTTCTCGGCCTACGGTGTGGAGAACTGCTACGCGTTCCACGGCTACGGGCTGGCGGACGTGGCCCAGGTGTCGCTGGCCGGCGGGCTGACGGGCCAGGCCATGTCCTACACGTCCCAGCAGTACGGCAGCTGGTCCATCGTCTACTGGATCCTGCCGGTGCGCTCGTCGCTGCACCCGTCGGCCGGCACGGGCACGACCAGCTACGAGCGCGTCGTCCTGTACGTGCAGAACTCCAGGTCGGGAGCGGCCGGGTCGGGCCCGATCCCGGCGCGGTCGGTGCACAACATCGCCGGGACGCTCGACCCCACCAACCAGACCGACCGCACACTCATCCAGAACCGGACGTTCCTGGTGGCGTTCGCCGATCAGCTGATCGACCGCCAGGCGTCGCGGAGCGCCCACCGCACCGCCCACCTGTCCCTCCCTCCCGGATCGTCGGTCTGATCCGATGGCCCCCGACGACTCCTCCGGAGCATCCAGGGTCCGGCCGGCGGCGCCCGACGGGGCGGCGCACGCCGTGGACGTGAGCGCGCCCACCGCCGGCCCCTGGCACGCGGCCGTCGGCCACGACGGGCCCCCGGGTCCGGCGGAGCACTGGGAATTCGTCGACCCGCGTCACTACTCGGACCCGACCACGGCGGCCCCGGTCTACACCAGCGGACCGCCACCACCCCCGCCCGAGCCGCCCGCGTACACCGCGCCCGGAGCCGGTTCACCCCCGCCCCCGCCCCTGCCTCCGCCCGCGCCTGTCGTGACGTCCCCGATGGCCCACGACGCGCCTTCGATGCCCGCGACGACGGCAACGGTCCCGGTCGGGGCCGACGGCGCCCCGGCGGATCCCACGCTCGACTCCGCCTACCACCCCCAGCCGGGCGAGCTCCAGATCAAGGAGCGTCGCGCCTGGAGGACGTGGCAGCTGCTCGTGGCCATCGCCCTGGCGCTCGTCGTCGGGATGTGGATCAACGGTAACGCCGGGTCGCCCTCGGGCGTCGCCAGCTCCTCCAGCTCGCACGGGTACAAGCTCCCACCGGCGGCCTCGCCGTCCACGACGGCGGTGGCGGGGTCTGCGTCGTCGACGACGTCGACGGTGCCGGCCGGGGGGACGACGACAACGACCGCCGCCGGCGGCACGACCGCCACGACGGCACCCGGTGCCGCAGCCGCGGGTACGACCGCCACCACCGCGCCGGTGGTGGTCGGGCCGGCGACCGTGCTCGTGCCGGCGACCCAGCTCACCGGCAACTGGACGAGCCCCGCGTTCACCATCGCGGGCGGCACGTGGAACATCGGCTGGGCGTTCCAGTGCGTGCCCGCTCCGACGACCACACCTGCGTTCCAGATCTTCGTGGTGACCAACGGCGGAACCCCCAGCGGCACGCCGGCCGTCTCCTCGTCGGACGCCTCGGGCAACTCCATCACGCCGCAGACCACGACCGGCAGCCAGCAGATCATCGTCCAGACGAGCCCGACCTGTCGGTGGGCAGCGAAGGTGACGGGCTCGAGCAGCTGAGCGGACCCCGGACGCGAGGGTGCCGGACTCGTTCAGTCGGACTCGTTCAGTCGGTCTCGGCCGCGGCATCCTCGGCGCGCTGGGCGGCGAGCTTCGCGTTGAGCTCCACGAAGTAGTCGTAGTTGCGCCGGGTCTGGCGGTGCGGTCTGCCGACCTGGGCCACCCGGACCATGAAGCGAGACCGTGGCGGCACCACCGTCGGTTCGACGGTGGTGGGCGACGTGCTCGTGACCGACGCGATCAGGTCGTCGAAGATCGAGGGAGCCCGCACCGTCCCGACACGGGCCGCGTACCTGGACGACGCGGGCCGGACGTCACCGACCGCGCCCAGCAGGTGCGCCTGGTGTTCGCGGTAGCGCGACAACACGTACGGCAACCGGTTCGACGGCGACTCGTCCCGGGGTGCGGTCATCGCTCGATCACGCCGTCAGCATAGGTGTGGTGCGTCCTCCACCCGACCCGTCCGCGACGCGAGGAGTTGCACGTGAACGGCCCATGAACGCCAGATGAATCTTCGGCAACTGCAACCCAATTATAGGTGACGACCAGGGAGTTCTTCCGAATCCGAGGGGCAGATCGCGAGGGCCCGATGGTACGGTGGCGGGGTGAGGACGCCGGTCATGAGCGACGAGGAAGCTCAGCTCCGTCTGGACGCCAGCATCAACGGGCTGCGCGAATTGGCGCCCGAGGTGTCGGCGAAGCGCATCCTCTCGAAGCGCCAGCGACAGCTGGGGGTCGCGCTCCTCGCCCTGTTCCTGATCGGCTGCATCGTCGACGTGGTGGTGACGTTCACGATCCTGGTGAGCATCATCACCGTCATCTACGTGGCCGCCATCATCTACCGGCTCGCGATCTTCCGCGCCTCGGGCCGCGACGACACGACCGAGGTCGTGAGCGACGAGGAGGCGCGGGCCGTGCCAGACGACGAGCTGCCGATCTACACGGTGATGATCCCCGCCTACCGCGAGCCCGAGGTCATCAACGAACTCATCCAGCGCGTCACCCAGTTCGAGTACCCGCCCGACCGGCTCGACGTGAAGCTGCTGATCGAGGCGGACGACGACGTCACCATCGAGGCGATCCGCAAGGCCGTGCCCGGCGACCAGTTCGAACTCGTCCTGGTGCCGGCCGCCGAGCCGCGGACGAAGCCCAAGGCGCTCAACTACGGGCTGAGCCTGGCCCGCGGTGAACTGGTGGCCATCTACGACGCCGAGGACGAGCCCGAGCCCCTGCAGCTGCGACGGGCGGCCGTCGCCATGAAGCGCCACGGTCCCGAGGTCGCCTGCATCCAGGCGAAGCTGACCTACCACAACCCGATGCAGAACCTCATCACCAAGTGGTTCACCATCGAGTACTCGCTCTGGTTCACGTTCTTCCTGCCCGGGCTCTCGTCGATGGGCGCGCCGATCCCGCTCGGCGGCACCTCGAACCACTTCCGGCGGGTGGCGGTCCAGGCCATGGGGGCGTGGGACCCGTTCAACGTCACCGAGGACGCCGACCTCGGCATCCGCATGTTCCGCGAGGGCTACACGGTGCGGGTGCTCGAGTCGAACACGTACGAGGAAGCGAACAGCGACTTCGTGAACTGGGTGAAGCAGCGGTCCCGGTGGCTGAAGGGCTACCTGCAGACCTACGCCGTCCACCTGCGCGAGCCCCGACAACTCAAGCGCGACGTCGGGTGGAAGGGGCTGTTCCACTTCACCATGTTCGTGGGCGGGACGCCGGCGCTGGCCATCATCAACCCGATCTTCTGGATCATGACCATCCTCTGGTTCGTGGCCCACCCGGCGTTCATCCAGGAGATCTTCATCGCCCCGATCTACTACCTCGGACTGGTGTCGTGGGCCTTCGGGAACTTCCTGCTCGTCTACGCCACCGTGATGAGCGTCCGCATCTCCAAGCGGGACCAGCTGCTGGTCGCCGCGCTCCTCGTACCCATCTACTGGGTGATGATGTCGATGGCGGCCATCAAGGCGGTGTTCCAGATGATCTGGGCGCCGAGCTACTGGGAGAAGACCGTGCACGGCCTGCACCACGCGCAGCCGGAGCCCCAGGACGTGGCGACGTGACCCTGCTCCCCGAACGCAAGTGGACGCCGTCGCCGCCCATCGGGTCCCCCGGGTGGACCAACGGGTCCCGCGGCCAGTCCGACAGCGCACTGGGGGCTGCCATCGACCCGATCGAGGCGTCGGTGCGCCGGATGGGCCAGGTGCGCACGTTCGTCTCGGAGCTGCTGGGCGAGCTCACCGACCGCCAGTGGGAGGAGCTGTGCGCCGGCGCCCGTGGCGCGACCAGCGAGGAGGACGGCATCACCCGCGTCGTCCTGCGGACCACCGCACTGCTGCAGCCGGCCGAGGCAACTGCCCCACCGGCCGAGGCAACTGCCCCTCCGGCCGAGGCAACTGCCCCTCCGGCCGTCGCGGACGAATCTCCGGCCGCCACCGATCCGGCTCCTGCTGTCGCCGTCCCGGCCGCTGTCCCTCCCTCCGGCCCCTACGACCTCCTGCCGATCCCGCCCGGGTTCGGCGAGCTCCCGCGGGACGCAGCGCCGGCGCAGGGGGTGTCGGCCCCCGACGTCGCCGTGGGCCTCCACCCGCCCCCGCCCCGACTTGAGCTTGAGCGTCACGTCGAGGTTGAGGCTTCGCCGGCGCCGGAGTTGTCCGCTCCGGTCGCGGACGAGTGGTCCGATCTCCTCCCCATCCCGCCCGGGTTCGCGGCGTCGCCCATGCCGCTACCGCCGATGCCGGCCGGCCTGACCCTCGTCCCCGTCCCCTCGAACTCGCCGCAGACCCAGACGGCACGCAGGCGGCGCGCCCACGCACACGCCCGCGCCGACGTCCGACGCCATGAGCGGCGCCTGTCGATCACGGCCTGGGTCCGCAACATCGGCGCCATCATCCTGCTGTTCACGGCGTGGCAGCTGTGGGGCACCGCAATCACCCAGCACCACAGCCAGAACCAGCTCCAGCAGTCCTTCGACTCGAAGCTGGCGAAGGCCTCCGCACCGAAGACGGGCTTCACCCTCGTCCCCGCAACCGTCCAGCTCCCCGACGCACCGCTCGGCACCGCCGTGGCCCAGCTCCAGATCCCGAAGATCGGCCTGGACCAGTTCGTCGTCTCCGGCACGGGCTCGGACCAGCTGTCCCTGGGTCCTGGGCACTACCTCGGGACCGCCCAGCCGGGCCAGGCCGGCAACGTCGCCATCGCCGGGCACCGCACCACCCACGGTGCACCGTTCAACCGGCTGGCCGAATTGGGGCCCGGTGACCTGATCTACCTGACGACGACGACGGGTCACCGCCTGACCTACGTGGTGTCGACGGCCCCGTATCCGGTGTCCCCCGCGAACGTGACCGTCCTCAACAACTTCGGTGACGCCCGCCTGACGCTGACCACGTGCAATCCCGAGTTCTCGGCACGCCAGCGGCTGATCGTGACCGCCGCCTACCTACCGCCCGGGGCCACCCATCCGGAAGCCATCGCCAAGGGCGACGGGCATCCGTACAAGCTGGTCGGGTCGCTGACCAGTGGCTGGGGGTGGGGGCTGCTGCCGGCGGTGCTGGTCCTGAGCGGCCTGCTCGTGCTGCTCGGGCTCTACAACCGTCGCCTGTCCGGTCTCTACGGTCGGCACGGGCGGTGGCTGATCCTGATCCCGATCTGGATCGCACTGCTGCTGGCGCTGTTCGAGACGCTGGTCAACTTCCTGCCTGCCACCGTCTGACCCCAGCCGAAGACAGTCCGATCCCCGCCCCTCGAGGTGCGATCGGCCTCCGCCGGTGCCCAGCGGGGGGAGCGGCCCGCTACAGGGTCGGGAACCCGGTGCGGCCGGACGGGTCCGCCTCGGGCTCGAGGAGCGCATCACGCAGCCGGACGAGCTCGTCGACGATGGCGTGGTTGGTGTCGGCGAACGAGCCGATCGCCGTCGACAGCTGGTCGACGGACTCGCGGGAGACCGCCAGTCGCTGGATCTGGCCCTCGGCCGTGCGCTGCGCCTTCTCCGCCCGCTCCCGGGCCTGCTCGGCGTCGAGCCGCATCCGCTCGGACTCCTGCTTGGCGGCCTGCGCCTCGGCCAGGAACTGCTCGGCCTGCCGACGGTCCTGCTCCGCCTGGGTCCGCAGTCGGTCGGCCTCCTGCTGCGACTCGGACTGCATCCGCGCGGCCTGCCGGTGCGCTTCGTCGAGGACCTCGCCAGCCCCCTGGTGTGCCGACTCCAGGATGGTCTGGGCCTCGCTCCGGGCCCTGTCGTTGGCCTCCTCGGCGAACCGTTGGGTCCGGGCCAGAAGGTCCCCGATGGCGGTTCCACCGCCGGGTCCGTTCGTCGTCGTGCCGGGCCAGGAGGGACCACCGGTCGTGGCGGTGCCGGGTGGGGACGTCGGGCTCGTGCCAGGGCCGTAAGGCCAGTCGATCGACTCAGAACTCATGGTCCTCATTCCTGGGATTCAGTGCGGCTGTACTGCGAAGTGAAACCACTGGATTGCTAGCCAGTCTCAGTGAGTATATCGGCCGGTAGCACCTCGACGCCCAGGTGAATTTATGGTGGACGGAGGCTGAAAACCCATTATGACCACTGGTTTTTGGCCTCCGTCCGGCATGGGAACCCGACCGACCAAGGCCGGTCTGTCGATGGTGAACCCATAATTCACCCTAGGTTCATTCTACGATTACCCGTCGTTCGTCTTTGCCCTCATTGTTGGCCGAATCGCCATGTTCGGACCTATTGGAGTGGCACGATTCGGGACCTATACTCGTCCGGTGGGCCGGGATCGAGGGGCATCTGACGAGAGTCGCCACGCGAACGTCAGGCTGATCGCGGAGCCGAACCTGTGACGATCGTCGTAGCACGGCCGGACCCACCCCGACCGATCCCGGTCGGCCAACCCGAGCCGCCGAGATCCCGTGTCGAACAGCGCCGCCGTAAATGGCGCCGTGTCAGGGCGGCGGCAAGACACCTGGCCACCGAGGGCGGGATCATCATGATCCTGTTCTTCAGTCTGTACCTCGTCGTCGGCTACCTGCTCGACTTTAAGTACCACTCGTTCTCCGGCGATGCGGTCTCGCGGATGGCGAACGGCTTCTACGTCCTCTACAGCCGGGATCCGCACCTGGCGTCGGTTGGCTTCGTGTGGAATCCGGGAACCTCGATCGCCGACCTCGTGCCCATGCTCTTCTACCACCTGTGGACTCCGCTGGTCACGCTCATGTTCGCCGGCTCGCTGGTGAGTGCGCTGGCAATGGCCGGGATGATCTACCAGGCCCGGTGCACCTTCGCGGAGTGGGGGGTCAGCCGCCTCCCCCGGCTGGTGCTCGTGGCCTTCCTGGGCCTCAACGGGATGATCCTCTACTACGGCGGCAACGGGATGAGCGAGGGCCTCTACCTCTTCACCCTGGTGGCGACCGCCCGCTACCTCCTGCGCTGGATGCGGGACAACGACCTGGGGTCGCTCGTGTATGCGGCAGTGGCGCTCGGCGCCTGCTACATCGTCCGGAACGAAGCGGTCCTGCCGGCCATGGCCGGGGGGATGGCGGTCCTGGCCATCAGCTACGCACGCCGTACCGGGCCCCGCAGGGCCAGGATCTGGGGCGGACTGACCGACCTGACCATCTTCGAACTGCCGGTGGTCGTCTCCTTCCTCGGGTGGGCCACGGCGAGCTACGTAATCACCGGACAGGCCTTCGGGCAGTTCTCCTCCATCTACGGCAACTCGTCACAGGAGAAGCTCGCCGGCCACCGCAACCTCCATGAGCGGGTACTAACCGACGTCCACGCCATCGCCTACCTGTCGCCCACCCTCCCGATCCTCCTCACCATCGCCGTCTACCTGGCGGTGCGCCGGCGCGACGTCGGGATTCTGTCGCCGATCGCCATCGTCGGTGGCGGGCTGGCCTTCAGCCTTCTCGCCTACCTGGCCAACTCCATCCAGCCGTTCTTCCGCTACTTCATCCCGGCCGTCCCCCTTGAGATCCTGCTGGTAGGAAGCCTGTTCGCCACCGCTCCGGCGGTGATCGGGGCGGCGATCCCGCACGTTCCGCCACCGGACCGCAGGCGGAGGACGGCCATTGCCCTGGGATCGTTGATCGGAGCGGCGACCCTCCTTGTCCCTCAGGCGATCACGACGGTCCAGGCCATGTTCAATCCGAATGTCGGGATCGAGGAGGTCGAGTTCCTCGGTTTCATCTTCCACCAGCACCTGACGGGACCGGACAAGGCGGCGAAGTCGACCTTCGCCGTCGAGCAGTCGATCGCTGATTTCCTCGTCAAGATGCACCTGCCTGAGAGCCAGGTGATCGTGGACAACTTCAGCCCGTGCATGCCCAGTGTGATCACCGTGTCACCCGATCCGAAGCTGTTCGTCATCCCGAACGATCGCGACTTCCAGAGACGACTCGACGACCCGCTGACCTTCGGCACTCACTACATCCTCGACGCCGAGAACACTGGTGTCGGCGCGTTGACCGCGCCCAACACCACATTCCCCACGCTGTATGCGACCGGCGGAGGGTTCGCCACGAACGTCCACACGTTCCCGGCGGCAGGGCAGTGCCAGGCGTTCAAGCTGTTCAAGGTCACCCGCCACCCCAGCCAGGTCAATGGCTGAGCCGAACGTGAGAGCAAAGGACATTGCCTTGGACGCACAGGTACGCGAGGCGCATGGGTCGAGCCGAACGTGGAGGGTGCAGCTATGACCGTTCCGCTCGGACCTTCTCAGCTGTCACCCACCGTGACGGTGAATTGGTCCGAGGAACTCGAGGAGTTCCACGAAGAGTCCAGTCGCGACCACTCGTTGGAAGTCCTGACCCGCGGCGTCATGGTCGATAGAATCGGCTCGTTGACGGGCCCGGCGACCATCGTGGACCTCGGCTGTTCCACCGGATACCTGCTCGACGACCTCAGCAGGCGTTGGCCGCGAGCCCGTCTCGTCGGGATCGACCTCGTCATGTCCGGACTGACCAAGGCGGCCCGGCTCGTTCCTTCGGCCATCGCCGTCCAGGGCGACGCATGCCGCCTGCCGTTGCCCGATTCGAGCGTGGATGCCCTGGTGAGTGCGAATCTCCTCGAGCATGTGCCCGATGATCGGGCCGCTCTGGCCGAGATCTTCAGAGTCCTCCGTCCGGGCGCCGTCGCCGTCATAGTCGTCCCGGCAGGTCCGGAACTCTATGACTATTACGATCGATTTCTCCACCACGAGCGGCGTTACGCGAGTAGGGAACTCGCACGAAAGTCCGCCTCAGTGGGATTGCGCGTAGATGAGGACACCCACATCGGCGCAGCGGTGTTCCCGGCGTTCTGGGCGGTGAAGAAGCGCAATCGGATGCGCCACGACGACCTCGAGGGCACTGCGCTCGAACAGCGAGTCCGGGACGACTACGCCAACACCCAGGACTCCCTCCCATTTCGGATTGCCTGCCGACTGGACGAATGGGCACTGCGCAAGCGCGTGCCGATTCCGGCTGGCATCAGAGGGCTCACGGTGCTCAGGCGACCGCTGGATGGCCCACCGCCTACCGGAGTCCACGCGTGACCGGATCCGGGACTCTCCAGAATGCATACGTGTTCGCGGACAAGATCAGCAGGTTGTCCGGTGGGAGATCGGTCAGGCAGCCAGTGAAGCGAGGTCAGGGTCGTCGTCTCGCCGTGTAGACGATGCACCCGCACGTAGCGCACGGGCATGGGTCCGGAACGCCCACTCCCGCAGGAGCACGAAGCGGACGCACGCGGCGGCGACCATGCCGGCCATTATTGCTACGACTTCCGTGGCTGGTGAACTCCGCCCGAGGAGGTAGGTGGTGGCCAGGGTCAAACTCGTGAGTCCGATAGCAAGGGCGAACGATCCCACGCCCACGAAGATCGCCCGCCGCGTCTGGCCAGGACGTTGGCTCCTGAATGTGAACAGCGCGTGTGCCGTCGTGTTACCGATCGACGCGAAGGCCGCCGCGACCAAGTTGGCGCTGAATACGCCGAGGCGGCCCTTGAGGAGGAGGAAGAGCATCAGGTAGGTGATAGTGCTGAGCGCACCGACTCCCGTGTATCGGGCGAGTTCACGGTGATTGTCGAACGTCGAGGCACGGACTCCATCTACGCCGCTGCGGCCGAGCTGTTGGGACTCGCGCCGCCGGCGCGCCATGCGCCAGACGCCCCGCAGGTCGTCCTTCATCGCCCCGCCGATGTTGACCCGGGTGTCAGGGTCGTCGATCCAGTCGACGGACACCTCGTGGATCCGCAGTCCGCTGCGCTCCGCCTGCATGAGCAGCTCGGTGTCGAAGAACCAGTGCTCGTCCTCGATCATGGCCATGAGCGGATCGACGGCGTCCCGTCGCATCGCCTTGAACCCGCACTGCGCGTCGGTGAATCGGCACCGCAGCGAGCAGCGCAGCAGGAGGTTGTACGTGCGGGAGATGAACTCGCGCTTTCCGCCACGCAGCACTCGGGCCCCGGTGGCCGTCCGTGATCCGATGGCCACCTGGCTGTGTCCCGAGATCAACGGGGCCACCAATGGCAGCAGCCCGTCGAGGTCGGTGGACAGGTCGGCATCCATGTAGGCCACGATGGGGGACCGGCTTGCGGTCCATGCGGCCCGCACGGCCCGTCCCTTGCCTTTCTGGTCGAGATGAATGGCACTCACCCCGGGGATCTCGGCCGTCAGACGCTCCAGGATCTCGGATGTGCGGTCGACGCTGGCGTTGTCCACCACGACGATCGACGCACTGAACGGAAACGAGGTGTCGAGGAAGGTGCGCAGGCGGCGCACGCTCGACTCGATGACTTGCTCCTCGTTGTAGACCGGGATGGCGATCTCCACGATCGGAACCGCACGGGGCAGGGTTCGATCGCCATCTGCGACGACATCGTCCTTGCGTCGACGGGGACGCTCGGACTCGGTTTCGGGGCGCTCGAGGGTTTCCGTCATGACTCTGTAGTTCTCTCATTCCCGACCTGGTCCGGCAAGGGGGAACGAGTGTTGACGCAAAGAAATAACCGTGGGTTCACGCCCTTGTTGTGTGGCGGTCGCTTGTGCCACGAAGTGGGTCTTCGGAGGCCCGAACCGGGTCGCTGGAACGGCCGACACGGGACTGCATGCGACGACGCTCGACCCCCACCCATTGCGATGGTCCGACCGCGCAACGCGGCCGCGAGTGGTGACCGTGACGCTTTCCGTAGCCGGCGTCGGATGGACCGACGTTGCAGAGCAGACGGGGGCGACAACCGGGCCGGAGAAGCCGCCGCTACTCTCGCCGCAGGAGGGCGTGCCGCCCCGGACGAACCCTCAAACATGCCCCTGACCGCCGACGACCGACCACCACCGGGCCCTGCGCACCGGCACCCGACGGTGCCCACCGCGTCGGTGGTTCTCGTTCTCGCGGCACTCTTCCTGGCTGGGTGTTCGACCTCCGGCCCGACGTCCGCCCCGGTGGCTTCCGCCCGCCCGCCGACCGCACCCACCACCACGACCACCACCGAGCCACCGCTGCCGGTCACCCTGGTCGTCTGGGCGCCGTGCGGCGCGCTGCAGTGCGGGTCGGTCACCGTGCCCCTCGACTACGCCCACCCCCAGGGGCCCACCCTCCAGATCGCCGTCGCCCGTCACCCCGCCGCCGACCCCTCGGCGCGCATCGGGTCCCTGGTGATCAACCCGGGCGGCCCGGGGGGCTCGGGCATCGACGACCTTGGCAACGAGCTGTCGGTCATGCCGGCCGGCATCGTCGACAGGTTCGACGTCGTCTCGTTCGACCCGCGGGGTGTGGAGCGGTCCAGCCCGGTCAGCTGCTCGCCGGCCAGCGGTGCGACCGGGTCCCCGGCCCCGATCGCCGCGCCCACCCCGCTGATCGACCCGGTCCCGACCACGCCGGCCGCCCAGGCAGCTCTGGTGCAGAACGACCAGGAGTTCGCCCGCCAGTGCGAGGCGGCCAGCGGCTCCCTCCTGCCGTTCGTGGGGACGGTCGACACGGCCCGGGACCTCGACCGGATCCGGGCCGCACTGGGCGACGCAAAGCTCACCTACATCGGCCACTCCTACGGCACCCTCCTGGGCGCCACCTACGCCGAGCTGTTCCCGCAGAACGTCCGGGCCATGGTGCTCGACGGCGCCATCGACCCGTCGATCTCCACCACGCAGTACGTGATCGACCAGGCGGCCAGCTACGAGGGCGAGCTCCACGCCTTCTTCTCCTGGTGCGCGGCCTCCGCCTCCTGCCCGTGGCGCCCGGTCGGGGACCCGACCCAGGCCCTGCTCGCACTCATCCAGTCCACCCGCACCCGCGCCCTGACGACATCGGCCGGGGCCACGGCCGGCCCGGGCGAGCTGTACGACGCGCTGCTGGCCGGGCTGATGAGCCAGTCGTCGTGGCCGACCCTGGCCGCCGCCCTGGCACAGGCCGAGTCCGGCAGCGGGTCGACGGCCGCGTCGATGAGCCGCAACTACGAGACCGGCGGGTCCTCCAACGGGGCCCTGGCCGAGCAGGCCATCGACTGCGTCGACCACCCGGTGACCCGCGACCTCGCCACGTATCCCGGGCTGGCCGCCCAGGTCGGCGCCTCGGCGCCGGTCATGGGACCGCTGCTGGCCTGGGGCCTGTTGGGGTGCGCGACGTGGCCGGTGCCCCCGACCCGCACCCCGGCGCCGGCCACCGACACCGGGGCCCCGCCCATCCTGGTGGTGGGCGCCTCGGCCGACCCCGTCACCCCCTACAAGTGGGCCGTCTCCCTGGCTTCACAGCTCCGCGGTGGGGTGCTGCTCACCTGGCGCGGACAGAGCCACGTCGCCTACTTCTATAGCCCGTGCGTCCGTGCCGGCTACGAGGCCTACCTGGTGGACGGGAACCTTCCGGCGACCGGGTCGACGTGCACGGACTGACGGCCGGGCCTGACGGACGGGGCCGGACAGGTCCGTGCTGACGGCGGCCGACGGACGGCCCGCACTCAGCTGTCGGTGCCCGCCTGCGCCCGCGCCGGTGCCGGCTTGACCGGCACGGGCGGCCACGTGTCGCCCCCGATGGCCGGGACCACGCGGCCGTCGCGCACGCTGCCCACCACCCGGGCCAGGACGGTCCCCACCACGACGAGCAGCAGGAGCCGCACCAGCCAGAGGATCACGGTTCGCATGCCGCCAGCCTACCGCCGGGCACCGTGCCGCCCGGTGGGTCAGCGATCGATGCGCAGGAGCGTGAGGGCGAGCCGGGGGCAGCTCACCGTGGTCCGGCGGGCCAGGTCGACCAGTCCGGGCGGGACCTCGTCCCCGTGGATGATCGGGTAGCCCCAGGGGTCGAGGCTGATCATCTCGGGCAGGAGCTCGGCGCACACGCCGGCTCCGTCGCAGGCGATCGGGTCCACGATCAGGCGGAAGCGGGGGCGGCTCACCGGGCGCCGGCCACCGGGCTCGCCGGCACCGTCAGGAACGGCCGGGTCGTCTGGCACGGACCTCGGCTCAGGTGCAGGGCGGCGTGGTCGGCGAAGACGTCGACCGCGGTGCGGACGAACCGGGCCACGCCGTCGGGGTGCCTGCACGCCCCCCGGCCCTCGATCAGGCCGCACAGGGTGGGCAGGGCGGCGACGCCCCCGCGCAGCGACCGTGGCCGGTAGGCGAGGTGCTCCACCGACGTGGCCAGCACGTCGAGCCCGTTCACGCACGGCCCGCACTGACCGGCGCCCTCGCCCTCCATGTACCGGGCCACCCGGGCGGTCTCGGCCAGCGGGCAGATGCCGGCGGGCAGCAGGACGACCACGCCGGCGCCGATCGACGAGCCGTGGCTACGGGCCGCCTCCTCGGTCAACGGCATCGTCAGCGCGGTGGCCGTCGGGAGCCAGCCCCCGCCGTAGCCGCCGAGCAGCACACCCTGGATCGCCCGGGCGGCCTCCGCGTCGATGCCCAGCGCGTGGCCGAGGGTCGTCCCGAGGGGGACCTCGACGATGCGGGGGGCGTCCCAGCGGCCGGTGACGGTGAGGAGCGCCGTGCCGGTCGAGTCGGGAGTCCCGACGCTGCGGAACCACTCGGACCCGTAGCGGGCGATCAGGGCGGCGTGGGCCAGGGTCTCGACGTTCTGGACGAGGGTGGGCCGACCGGCCACACCCTGGTCACGCACGGACCGGATCCCGATGAAGGTGGGGATGCCGGGAGCGCGCCCGTTGATGGTGGCGACCGCGGCCGATTCCTGGCCCGAGAGGAAGTGGTCGGGGGCGACGGCCACCTCGAACGTGCAGCCGTCGATGCCCCGCCGGGCCCGCTCGGCCAGCGCCACCTGGATCCCGCCCACGGCCTCTTCGGTCACGTGGACCACGACCTTGTCGGCACCGACGGCCCGGGCCGCAGTGGCGGCACCATCGAGCACCAGGTGGGGGGAGTGGCGTAGGAGGTACCGGTCCTTGCCGCTCGCCGGCTCACCCTCGGGGCCGTTGGCCACGACGACGGGCCTCGCCCGACCCGACCCGGCCACGGCCCGCCACTTGGTCCCGACGGGGAACCAGGCGCCACCGTGGCCCCGCAGCCCGCTCTGCTCGACGGCCTCGATGATCGTCCTCCCGCTCGCGGACGGCAGCGCCCCCCAGCGTTGGAGGTGGGCGTCGAGGCTCACGACGTCTGCGCCGCCCGCGGTGTCCAGGAGACGGGTGGGTCCGAAGGGGGCGGTCACTGGTTGCGCCCGGACGACTCGCCGGTCGGGCTGCCGCTCGTCCCGTTCACCGAGCCGGACAGGGCCCCGGTCTGCTGGTCGATCTGGAGGTTGATCACCAAGGTGACGGGTCCGGGGGCGTTCACCTGCGCGGTGACGGTACCCCCGTTCAACCCGACGACGGAGCCGTGGTAGCTCCCGAAGGTGACCGTGCCGGACGAGAGCGAGACACCGCCCCCGGTGGACTCCTGGCCGACGAGGACCACGGTGAGCGGGGTCGACGTCGCATCCTGGAGCTTCATGGCCAGTGTGATCTGGATCACGCCCTGCGAATCGGGCTGGGTCTGGGTCTGGTTGCCGGTGAGCTGGCTGGAGAAGGGCACCGACGGCACCGACGTCGAGCCGGATCCGGATCCGGAGGTCGGGGCGGTCGTCGCCGTTCCGCCGCCGGCCGGCACGGTCGCCGGGGTGGTGGTTGCGGGGGCGCCGAACTTCGCGGCGATCTGGGACAGCAGGGCCGACGACGTGCCCGAGCGGTGCGACCAGTCGGGACGGAGCGGGCCGACGGCGGCGAACCCGGCGATGGCCAGGGTGACGACGACGGCGCCGATCCCGGCCGCGGTGCGTCGGGCGATGGGGAGGGCGCGGCCGGTGGTGAGCCGCCAGGCGAGTGCGGCCAGCACCGCCGCGGTGCACGCCGCCTCGACCATGAGCACGATCGGCAGCGGGGTGTCCGTGCCGGAACCGAGGCCGTGGAGGAGGGCGATCGGCCAGCACAGGTAGGCGAGCCAGTGGACGAACCGCCACGAGCCGTAGCCGATGCGGTGACGCAGACCGCTGGTGATGAGGACGGCCAGCATCAGGTCGACGCAGAGGGCGCCGAGCCCCAGGTAGATCGGTCGGTACGGGGTGTGGAAGGGCACGAAGGCATCGATGAACCCGATGGGTACGAAGCCATCGACCACCGTGGTGACCACGTGGACGCCCACGAAGGCCATGCAGAGCAGCGACAGGTTGCGGTGGACGTTCTGGGAGAGGAAGCGCGGCCACCGCTCCGAGGTCCAGCCGACGGATGCGACGACACCGAGCACGATCGTGGCGGTGAGCAGGACGATCGAGACCAGCCCGCTGGCCCGGGTGAGGAACCAGAACGCCTTGCCGCCGACGGCGACCACGGTCGGGGAGGTGGCGTACGTCATCGTCGGCCGCCCCCGGATGTGGCGGGCGCCGGGTCGTCGGGCCACCCGGCGACCGTCACCACGGCGCCGTCGTGGGCCACCAGGCGGGCGGGGAGGTTCCGCTCGGCCAACCACGCCTGTGCCGAGTCACCCAGCACGAGTGCCGCGGTGGAGGCCGTGTTGGCGTCGACGCTCGATGCGGCGGCAACGGTCACGGTCCGCCACGGCGTGGCGACGGGCAGCCCGGACGCCGGGTCGACGACATGATGGACCGGGATGGCCCCGAGGAGCCAGTGGCGGTTGCCGATCCCCGAGGTGGCGAGGCCGCCCGAGACGATGGTCACCGCCGTCGGGGCGTCGGGGTCCCCGCAGATGTCGGCCACGCCGACGCTGAACCCGCCGTCCGGCGCGGACTCGACGGCGAGGTCGCCGCCCAGCGACACGAGCACGCCGACGCCCAGTCGCCCGGCGATCGTGGCCGCGGCCCGGTCGGCGGCCCACGCCTTGGCGGTGGCCCCCAGGTCGAGGAGGGTGCCCGCCGGGAGGGACACGGTCCGCGCCTCGGCGTCGAGCACGACCGAACGCCAGCCCGGCACCGGTGCGGCCGGGGGGAGGACGCCGGCGACGCCGGCGGAGACGGCGGCGAAGTCGCGGTCGTAGCCGAGGCGGCAGAGCGCGGTTCCCACGGTCGGGTCGACGGCGCCGCCGGTGACGGCGGCGGCGTGCAGTGCCACCTCGAGGAGGGTGACCAGGGTGGGGGAGACGTCGACGGGGCCGGTGCCGGCGTGACGGCTGAGCCGGCTGACCTCGGAGTCGTCGCGGAAGCGGCTGGCGACGGCCTCGACCCGGTCCAGTTCGTCGTCGAGCAGGCGCGAGGCGGTCACCACGACGGCGGGATCGGTCACCACGACCTCGATCCGGGTGGACCAGCGGGTGGTGCGGTGGGCGCCGAAGCGGACCACCTGGTCGGTGACCGGAGTCGCCCGGCTCAACTCGAGCCGCTGCTCACGACCGGCGCCTGGTAGGCGGGTGCCGGCGTGTAGGCGGGAGCCGAAGGGGCGGAGGCGGCACCGCCGCCACCCGAGGACGCGGCGGGGGCCGGGGACCCGGCGGGCGTGGCCGCCCCGGCCGCCCCGCTCGTGGTGCCGTGAGACGAGGTCGAGTGGCCCGGGAGGGACTGGCTCAGGTAGACGCCGGCCACCGCCACGGCGGCCACCGAAGCGAACGCCGCCCCCTTCGAGATCGACCGACCACGCTCGATCCCGGCGTCGCGCTGGAGCCGGGCGGCACGGGTGGGGTCGATCCGGGGGGTCGCTCCTGCTCTCCTGGGTGCGCTCATGCGTCCAAGGCTACGGACCCAACCTGACACCCAGATGAACCGAACGTAAGAATCAGCTGAGAATCGGGGCCGGTCAGCCTGCTCCGAGGCGCACGGCCGGCTGCGCGCCGGGTGTCGGACCCCCCTGGCCGCGGGGGAGGTCGTCGGCCCCCCGGTGCGCCTGGCGCCACGTCACCTCGAAGCGTGCCCCACCCAGGGGTGCCGACCCGAGCGACCACGTGCCCGAGCTGGCGCTCACCACGGCATCGGCAATGGCCAGGCCGAGACCGGTTCCCCCGGGCGACGGATCGGCCCGGTGGAACCGGTCGAACACCAGTTCGCGGTGGGCCTCGGGAATGCCCGGACCCGAGTCGTCCACGGTGAGCACCACCCGTCCCCCGCCGACGGTGACCGCCACCTCGACGGCGCCGCCCGCACCGGCATGCTTGCACGCGTTGTCGACCAGGACGGAGACCAGCCGGTCGATGCCCTCGGCGTCGGCCCGCACCAGTGCCGTTCCGGCCGGGGCGGTGCGTGCCGACAGCCCGAACGATCCGGTGTCGGCGACGGCGGCGAAGCGGGCCACCGTGGCGTCCGCCAACTCGGCCACGTCCACGACGTCGAGGCGACCGGGGTCGGGGGCCGCCCCGTCGGCCCGGGCCAGCCACAGCAGGTCCTCCACGATGGCCCGCAACCGCGCCGACTCGGAGCCGATCCGCTGCAGCACGCCCTCGTACTCGTCGGGGGAGCGCCTCCGGCCGAGGGCGAGGTCGACCTCGGCCTCGATGACGCTGAGTGGGGTCCGCAACTCGTGACTCGCGTCCGCGGTGAACTCGGCCTGGCGCCGACGGACCAGCTCGATGGGGGCCGAGGCCCGCAGCCCGACCACGAACGAGCCGGTGAAGGTCACCGCCAGGAGGAGGGCGCCGAGCACCAGCTCGACCAGGATGATGTCGCCGACGGACTTGGCGACGCTCTCGCCGGCCACCAGCCAGCCCCCGTGGGAGGCCACGACGTCCACCCGGAAGTCCCGTCCCTCGACGGTCCGGGTGGCGGCGCCGGTGCTCCAGGACTCGGCGGGCAGCGCCGGCGCCCCGAAGGTGAGCGCCTCGATGGTGCCGTCGGCGGAGACACTCCACACGAAGACGGGGGCGTCGTCCACGTCCCCGCCGACCCTGCCCGTCGGGACCGGCACCGTGCCGGGCGCGGCAGCCGCGGTGGCGGCCAGGATCGTGGCCAGCCGGCCGTCCACGTCCCGGGTGACCCGGTGCACGACGAACGCGTTCACGGCGACGGCCAGCAGGAGGGTCACGATGCCGACCACGGCGGTGGCGGCCAGGGCCACCCGGGCGGCGTGGGCCCAACGGTCGTCGGGCAGGCGGAAGAACGAGCGCAGGGTGGTCCTCATTGCGGCACGACCCGGTAGCCGAAGCCGCGCACCGTCTCGATCCGGGCGGTGGCGCCGGCCAGTTTGGCCCGCAGCCGTCCCATGTGGACGTCGATGGTGTTGGAGCCGACGGGGTCGGCCTCGTCGTCCCAGACCTGCACGGCGATGGTCTGCCGGTTGACGGCGGCCGGCGCCCGGCGCAGCAGCAGCTCCAGCAGGCCCGTCTCGATGACGGTGAGCTGGAGCGGCGCTCCGGCCCGGGTCGCCATGCGGGTGGCGGGGTCGAACGCGAGGTCGCCGCACTCGAGCACGGTGCCGACGGTCAGCGGTGGCCGGCGCTGCAGGGCGGTGAGCCGGGCGGTCAGCTCGGCGAAGGAGAAGGGCTTGACCAGGTAGTCGTCGGCCCCCTCGGTCAGGCCCTCGACCCGGTCCTCGGTGGCGTCGCGGGCGGTCAGCATCAGCACCGGCGTCCGGTCGCCCCGGGCCCGCATCCGTCGCACCACCTCGACGCCGGTAGTGGTCGGCATGCGCCAGTCGAGGACGACCACCTCGTAGGTGTAGGACTGGAGGTAGCTCAACGCGTCGTCGCCGTCCTCGACGGCGTCGACCACATAGCCGTGCTCCCGGAGCCCCCGCTCGAGCACCGAGCGCAGTCCGGGGTCGTCCTCCGCCACCAGGACCCTCATCGCCGTGCTCTCATCGGTCCCCATTGTGGCCCACGGACGGGGTCAGCCCCCCGACCCGCCGACGCCGGCCGCGAGCCACGGCCCGATGGTCGGGGCCATCAGCGCCGCCAGGACCACACCGAGGACCAGGCAGCCGGCCTGGGCCCACAGCCGCGCCCCGGCGCCGCGCACCTGGCGACGGGTGCGGGCGACCAGGTCGGCCGGGGCCAGGGTGCTGGTCTCCATCACGTGGCCCAGCACGTGGATCGTCATGGCGCCGAACCAGAGCACGAAGCTCGCCTTGTGCACGAAGAAGACCGAGGCGCGCATCGAGTTGGGGACGAGGAGGAGGGCGATCCCCGAGGCGAAGACGAGGAGGGTGAGCAGTACCACGACGGGCCCGAGCAGGCGGAGCGGGAGCGGTGGGGCCCCTCGGTCGCGGTAGGGGCCGGATCCCCGGTAGTAGCTGACCATCCGCCACATCGTGGTGCTCATCTTGAGGAGCACGAAGGGGACCAGCACCATGCCGATGACGACGTGCGGGGTGATCCACGCGTGCACCTGCAGCAGGGTCGCCCCCTCGGCGGCCAGCAGCACCAGCAGCACGGCTGCGGTCAGCCCCGTGATGCGGGCGTTGCCCTCGGGGCCGCCGAGCCGCGCGCCCGGTGACCAGGCCGCGTGTGCGGGACCCGGGCGTCGGTCGTCGTCGAGGGGCGGGACGGCCCCGAGGGGTCGGCGCGGCGCGGCGGGTGTCCGGTCGGTCATCCCACCATGTTGCGCAGGAAACCTGACGACGGCATGACATACGGTGCAGGTCACAGCAGCGTCCCTCGACGCGGAGTCCGGTTCGTGTAGGGTCACGGACGTGGCGGTTTGTACCCGGCGCGAGCAGGTTCCACGAGTCGTCCGGCGGACGGCGAACGATCGCAGGTGCGGGTGATGGGGAGTTCCCGCAACTCATAATCCTCCGGGTTCCCCGACGCTGGCTGCCCCCCTGCCCCTCGTGGTGGTCGGCGCCGGGGACCCGGCGGGCTCTCCGTCCCCCGAGGTGGCGCTCCTCGTCCGAGTGCAGCGCCCCCGGCGTCGGACTCCCTGGTCCGGGCCCGTTCTGCGGCCCGGACCGTCGCGTCCGGAACCGGCGGGGCCGTCAGTCGGCGGGGACCCGGCCCGGCCCGGCTCACCCTCCGGCCACCGGCCCGGCCCACCCTCCGGCCTCCGGTCCGCGGGGCCCCGGTGGGACGGTGCCGTTCAGCGGGTGGTCGGCAGCCAGGGCTGCCGGCGCGCCTCGTAGGCCTCGATGTCGGCCTCGTGACGGAGGGTCAGCCCGATGTCGTCCCAGCCGTTGAGCAGGCGGGCCCGGGTGAACTCGTCCATCGGGAAGGTCGTCTCGATGCCCGCCGCCGGCGCGTCCAGCGTCCCCCGCTCCACGTCGATGGTGATCTCGAGGGTCGGGTCGGCCTGGACGGCGTCGAGCAGGGCCCGGCCCACCTCGGGGTCGACCGGCACGGGCACGAGGCCGGCCTTGGTGCAGTTGTTCCGGAAGATGTCGGCAAACCCGGGGGACACGACCGCCGCGAACCCGTAGTCGAGCAGGGCCCACACCGCGTGCTCGCGGGACGACCCGGTGCCGAAGTTGGGCCCGGTGACCAGGATGGTGGCCCCGGCGTGCTCCTCCCGGTTGAGCACGAAGTCGCGGTCGTCCCGCCATTCGCCGAACAGTCCGGCACCGAAGCCGGTTCGCTCCACCCGCTTCAGCCAGTCCGAGGGGATGATCTGGTCGGTGTCCACATCGGACCGGTCGAGCGGGACGGCCCGTCCGGTCACCATCCGTACCGCGTCCATCAGCTCAGCTCCCCCGGCGTGGAGAAGTGTCCGGCCACGGCGGTCGCCGCGGCCACGGCGGGCGACACCAGGTGGGTGCGACCGCCTCGGCCCTGGCGGCCCTCGAAGTTGCGGTTGGAGGTCGAGGCGGCCCGCTCGCCGGGCGCCAGCTTGTCGGGGTTCATGGCCAGGCACATCGAGCAGCCCGGCTCCCGCCACTCGAAGCCGGCCGAGGCGAACACCTGGTGGAGGCCCTCGGACTCGGCCTGGGCCTTGACCCGGTGGGACCCGGGGACCACGAGGGCCCGCATGCCGGGCGCGACCGACCGGCCGCGCAGCACGTCGGCGGCGGCCCGCAGGTCCTCGATCCGGCCGTTGGTGCACGAGCCGATGAACACGGTGTCCACCGGAACCTCGACCAGGGGGGTACCGCCGACCAGGCCCATGTACTCGAGGGCGCGGGCCGCCGCCTCGCGCTCGGCCGGTGCGGCGAAGTCGTCGGGGTGGGGCACGGTGCCGTCGATGCGGGTGATCTGGGCCGGGTTGGTGCCCCAGGTGACGAACGGGGCGAGCTCGGACGCGTCGAGCGTCACCTCCTTGGCGAAGGCGGCCCCGGGATCGGTGGGGAGCGAGCGCCAGTAGTCGAGCGCCTGCTCCCACGCCACGCCGGTGGGAGCGCGGTCCCGTCCCTCCAGGAAGGCGAACGTGGTGTCGTCCGGCGCGATCATGCCGGCCCGGGCCCCGCCCTCGATCGACATGTTGCACACCGTCATCCGCCCCTCCATGGAGAGGCCCCGCACGGCGGATCCGCGGTACTCGATCACGTGCCCACTGCCCCCGCCGGTGCCGATGCGGCCGATCACGGCCAGGACCAGGTCCTTGGCGGTCACACCCGGGGGTAGTTCACCGTCGACGGTCACCGCCATGGAGGCCGGTCGGCGCTGCGACAGGGTCTGGGTGGCGAGCACGTGCTCCACCTCGCTGGTGCCGATCCCGAAGGCGAGGGCGCCGAACGCCCCGTGGGTCGAGGTGTGGCTGTCGCCGCAGACGATCGTCATGCCCGGCTGGGTCAGGCCCTGTTCGGGCCCGATGATGTGGACGATGCCCTGGTTGGCGTCGCCCATCGGGTAGCAGGTGATCCCGAACTCGGCGCAGTTGGCGTCGAGCACCGCCAGCTGCTTGGCCGAGATCGGGTCGGCCACCGGCTTGTCGATGTCTGTGGTCGGCACGTTGTGGTCGGCGGTGGCGATGGTCAGGTCCGGGCGGTGGACGCCCCGACCGGCCAGGCGCAGCCCGTCGAAGGCCTGCGGCGACGTGACCTCGTGGACCAGGTGCAGGTCGATGAAGAGGACGTCCGGCTCCTCGGACCCCCCGGCGTGGACCACGTGGCCGTCCCAGACCTTCTCCGAAAGCGTGCGCGGCTCGTCCATGGCGGTCAGGCTCCGATCTTGACGATCTCGACCCGGAGGTTCCCCCCCGGGGCGGCGTACTCGACGGTCTGGCCCACGGCGTGGCCCAGCAGTGCCTGTCCGAGCGGCGACCCGGGCGACACCACGGTGAGGTCGCCCTGGCGCTCCTCGATCGAGCCGACGAAGAAGTCGGCGGTGTCGTCCTCGTCGTCGCCTTCGTAACGGAGGGTGACGACGGAGCCGTGGGAGACCGTCCCGTCGGACGCCCCGCCGCCCTCGACGACGGTGGCCGTCTTCAGCATCCGCTCGAGTTGGCGGATGCGCGACTCCATCTTCCCCTGGCTGTCCTTGGCCGCGTGGTAGTCGCCGTTCTCCTTGAGGTCGCCGAGGGCCCGCGCCGTCTCGATCAGCGCGGCGATCTCCACACGGCCGCGCGTGGTGAGGTCCTCGAGCTCCGCCTGCAGGCGCTCGTAGGTGTCACGGGTCAGCTGGGTGTCGGGCACGTCGCTCACGGGGTACCAGGGTAACGGGTCCCGGGACCGTGCCCCGACGGGCCCGCGGGCGGATCGGGCGCCGGATTCGGTGCCGCGGCGGACTCCCGTGGAAAGATCGGGAGCCGGGCAGCCCGTGCGGGCCCCCGGGGAGCACCGCGAAGGGCGCCGTGGCGGCGCCACCGCCGGTGCCGCTCCGGACCGGTGACGAAGGAGACGTTGATGGCCGACATCCAGGGGACCTGGCAACCGCAGTACGAGCCGGTGGCGACCGCGCTGTCCGACAGCCTCGACGCCGGCACCGACACCGGCGCCTCGGTCGCCGTGCTCATCGGGGGCGAGCCGGTGGTGGACATCTGGGGAGGCACCGTCGACGAGGCAGGTTCGGCACCGTGGGTGGAGGACACCCTCGTCAACGTCTGGTCGATGACCAAGACCATGACCTTCCTGTGCGCCCTCATGCTCAGCGACCGGGGCGAACTCGACTTCTACGCGCCGGTGGCCCGCTACTGGCCCGAGTTCGCCGCCGCCGGCAAGGAGGCCGTCGAGGTCCGCCACCTGATGGCGCACACGGCCGGCCTGCCGGGGTGGGACGTGCCCATGCGGCCCGAGGACCTGGCCGACTGGGACCTGTGCACCAGCAGGTTGGCCGCCCAGGCGCCGTGGTGGGAGCCGGGCACCGCGTCGGGCTACCACCTCGTGACCCAGGGCTACCTGATCGGCGAGGTCGTCCGGCGGATCACCGGCGTGTCGATCGGTGCCTGGTTCGCCTCCGAGGTGGCCGGCCCGCTGGGCGCCGACTTCTTCATCGGGCTGCCGGAGTCCGAGGAGCCCCGGGTGTCGGTGGTCATCCCGCCGCCGCCGATGGACCTCGCCACGCTCCAGCCGACCGAGCTGATCATCCGGGCCGCCACCAACCCGCCGCTCGACGCCACGTACCCGGGTCACCGCTGGTGGCGCGCCGCCGAGATCCCGGCGGCCAACGGTCACGGCAACGCCAGGTCGGTGGCGCTCGTGCAGTCGATCATCGCCGGGCGGGGCGAGACCCGGGGGGTGCGGCTGCTGTCGGAGGCGGGCGTGGACCGGGTGTTCGACCGGCAGATCACCGGGCCGGACCTCATCCTCGGCTTCGACCTCACGTTCGGCATGGGCTACGGGCTCAGCTCGCCCATGATGCCGATCGGGCCGAGGGCCTGCTACTGGGGCGGCTACGGCGGGTCGCTCATCATCATGGACCAGGACGCACAGCTGACGGTCTGCTACGCCATGAACCGGATGGGCGACGCCCTCATGGGCGACCTGCGAGGCCTCGGCATCGTGACGGCCGCCGTGACCGGGCTCGCCGGGGGCTGAGGGGCGCTGGCGTCGACCGTGGACGACCGCAGCGGGTGCAGGGGCAGGTGACGGCGTGACCGGGGCCACGGGGCCGTCCGACGACGCCGGGCCGCGGTCGTTCGAGGTCCAGTTCGAGGAGCAGCAGCACGCTCCGATCCGGTGGAAGTCACTGGTCAGGCGATCGCTCGCCCTCGCGTTCACCGCGATCGTCCTCTACCTGGTCTTCCCGAGCATCCTGGCCGTCTTCCACTCGTGGCCCCGGTTGGTCCAACTCAACCTGCTGTGGTTCATCCCGGCCGTCGTGGCCGAGGGGGCCCACTTCGCCTGCACGTTCTCCCTCCAGCGCATCGCCCTGCGCACCAAGGCGTGGTTCGCGGTCATCACCGCACAGCTGGCCGGCAACGCCATCTCGCTCACGGTGCCGGGCGGGGCGGCAGCGGGTGCCGCCGTCCAGTTCCGGATGCTCAGCACCGCCGGCATGGACCCGACGGAGTCGGTCAGCGGACTGACCGCGTTCTCGTTCCTCGGGATCGGCGGGCTGCTCGTCCTACCGGTGTTCGTGCTGCCGGTCGTGCTGTTCGGAGCACCGGTGGCCACGGGCCTGACCGACGCCGCCTGGGTGGGCGTGGTCGGCTTCGTCCTCTTCAGCGGGTTCGGAGCCATGGTCATGGCCACCGACGGCCCGCTGGTCTGGGCCGGCCGCGTGGCCCAGAACCTCCGCAACCGGCTGCTGAAGAAGCGGGAGCCACTCGAGGGGCTGCCCGAGCGGCTGATCGAGCAGCGCAACCTGATCCGTACCGTGCTCGGACAGCAGTGGTGGCAGGCCACACTCCTGTCCGTGGGGCGGCTGCTGTTCGACTACCTGTGCCTGCTCTTCTGCGTCCGGGCCGTCGGCGCCCACCCCCGGCCGTCGCTGATCCTCCTGGCCTACGCCGTGGCCGGCGTGATCGGGCTGATCCCGATCACGCCCGGCGGGATCGGGATCGTCGAGGCGAGCCTCGCCGGCTTCCTGGCCCTGGCCGGACTCGACGGGGCCGAGGCGGTGCTGGCCACGCTGGCCTACCGACTGGCCTCGTACTGGTTGCCCATGCTGGCCGGGCCGATCGCCTACGGCGCCTTCCGCTACCGGTACCGGGACCCGGGACCGTCCCCTCAGCCGACGGGAGCCTCGCCCACCTGAGCACCTACCGTGCCGGACGGTTCCGGTTCGGAGGTCCTCCGCGGCGGTGTCCCACGGGGCCGTCCGATTCCTTCCTCGGCAGTGGGAGGTGAACGAGCATCATCATCGTGTCCCGCCCGACGCGCAGGCCCACCGAGGCGCCGGCCGCCCGGGGCGCCGGCCCACCGGGCTAGCGGAGGTCGACCTCGCCGTCGGCCCGCAGCGTGCCGAGGCGCCCGCACCCTTCCTCGGTGACCAGCACGGCGAGTTGGTCGGGGTCGGTCACGTGGGCCCAGGCCCGGCGCCCCTCCAGGGTCCGGCATGCCACGACGGCGCGCTCGGGCGACCCGGGCCGGCCGAACTCGACCGAGTAGGTCTCGACGGTCACCTCGCCCTGGGCGTCGGCGTCCGGCGAGCACTGCGGCAGCGCCCCGACGGCCGCCTGCGGGTCCGCCCAGGAGAACCCGCCCGCCGACTCGACCACGGTGCCCTCGGGGAGGGCGGACGGGTCGACGGCGCCCGTGGTGTTTGGTGACGTCCCGTAGACGCCGATGCTGTGCTTCGAGAGGTACCACCCGAGCCCGGTGGTCAGTCCGGTGCCGCCGGGCCGCTCGCGCAGGACGCCGACAACCGTGGCCAGCGAATGGGTCCCGTAGTTGTTGCCGGGCCCACCGGCGAAGGTCATCCCGCCGGTCACCGTCAGCGGCCGACTCGGGTCGTCGGTGGGGAGGCCCAGCTCGGCGGCGGCAATCTGCACGGCAGACGGGAAGCACGAGTAGAGGTCTACGTGGTCCACGGCCGCCACCTCGGTTCCGGCGAGGGCGAGGGCCGAGGCCCCGGCGAGGCGGATGGCGGGGGAGGAGTGGAAGTCGGCCCGGTGGGAGAGGAACCAGTGGTCCTCGGCGTCGGCGCCGGCCAGCGGGAAGACCCAGCGGTCACGTGGCACGCCGGCGGCCTCGGCCGCGGCGGCCGAGCACAGGATGGCCGCCGCCCCCTGGTCGACCTGGAGGTTGGCCGTGAGCAGCTTGGTGTACGGGTAGGCGATCATCCGGTTCGCCTCGGTCACCGTGGTCAGCTCCTCGGCGGTCCGGAAGTCCTGCAGCCAGGCGTGGGGATTGTGCGACGCCACCTCGGAGAAGCGGGACCAGAGCTCGCCGATGTGGGTCACGTGCTCGGGCAGGGTGCGCCCGGCCTCGGCCCGCAGCGCGTTCTCGAACAGGGGGAATACGTGGATCGGGAGGTCGAGGCCCCGCTCCTCCTCCGACCGGGTGGTTCCCCGTCGGTCGCTCCCGAACAGGGTGGGCGGTTCGGTGTCGGCGGGCTGCACGGTCCACGGCAGCAGGGGCCGGTCGGGGTGTCGTCGGGCGGCCGCCTGGGTGTAGTAGCAGTCCGCGCCGGCGATCACGGCCACGTCCAGCTCGCCCCGACCGATGGCCAGCGCCGTGGCGTTGACCAGGGACTGCGGGTTGTTGCCGCCGGTGGTGGTCACCAGGACCTGCAGCGGCTCGATGCCGAGCTCCTCGGCCAGCAGCGCACCCGGGTTCACATAGGGCCAGCTCAAGGGGTTGGCCACCCGCAGCGAGTCGGTCCGGGCCAGCAGGGCCCGCCCGGCCGGTGCCGGACCGCCCGCCCCGGCACCGTCGCAGTCCTCGACGGCGGCCGCCACGGCGTCGAGCATGAGGCCGAGCGGCTCGGGACGGTCGGCCAGCGAGCCGTCCCCTTCGGTGTGGGGCCGGTCGGTCACCTGGCCGACCCCCACGACCACCGGGGTGGAGGGATCGATGGTCATCGGCCCGCCAGCCTACCGGGGGCCCGGAGCGGGCCGATTCCCGCCCGGTGCACTCGGTACACTCGGTCCATGCGCATCGCTGTCGGCTCGGACCACGCGGGCTTCGCCCTGAAGTCACTCCTGGCCGACCACCTGGGCGCAGCCGGGCACGAGGTCCTCGACCTGGGCACGGATACCGCCGACGTCTCGGTCGACTACCCCCACTACGGGCACGCGGTGGCCGTGGCGGTCGCCGAGGGCCGTGCCGACCGTGGGATGTGCGTGTGCGGTACCGGCATCGGGATCGGCATCGCCGCCAACAAGGTGCCGGGCATCCGGGCGGCCGTCGTGCACGACTCGACCACTGCGGCCCTGGCCCGCAGGCACAACGACGCCAACGTGGTGTGCCTGGGCGAGCGGACCACCGGTCCGGCCGAGGCGGTCGACGCCGTCGACGCCTTCTTCGCCACCGAGTTCGAGGGCGGCCGCCACCAGCGCCGCATCGACCAGATCGCCGCCTACGACGCCGGGCTCGGCGCCGCCGCGGCCTCCCCCGCATGACCCACGGCGCGGCGCAGACGGCGCCCACCGCTACCGAAAGGCTCCGACCTACCCCATGAGCAGCCCCACCCACGCCTCGCCGTTCGACGAGTGGCTGTCCGAGGACCCCGAGGTCCTGGCGCTGCTCGGCGACGAGATCGAACGACAGTCGACGACCGTCCAGCTCATCGCCTCGGAGAACTTCACGTCGCCGGCCGTGCTGGCCGCCACCGGATCGGTGCTCACCAACAAGTACGCCGAGGGCTACCCGGGGCGCCGCTACTACGGCGGCAACCAGGTCGTCGACCGGGTCGAGGACCTGGCCCGCGACCGGCTGGTCGAGCTGTTCGGGGCCGAGCACGCCAACGTGCAGCCCCACGCCGGCTCCAATGCCAACCTGGCGGCCTACCAGGCCCTGATCCGGCCGGGAGACACCGTGCTGGCCATGCGCCTCGACCACGGCGGCCACCTGACCCACGGCTCACCGGCCAGCATCACCTCCAAGGTCTGGAACTTCGTCTCCTACGGCGTGTCGCCGGCGAGCGACGACCCGGACGAGCCCGGCGAGCGCATCGACTTCGACCAGGTCGCCGATCTGGCCCGCACCCACCGGCCGGCCCTCATCGTCGCCGGCTCCACCGCGTACTCCCGGATCATCGACCCGCTGCCGTTCCGGGAGATCGCCGACTCGGTGGGGGCGAAGTTCCTGTTCGACGCCGCCCACCCCGCGGGACTCATCGCCGGCGGCGCCCACCCGTCGCCCGTCGGCGTCGCCGACGTGGTGACCTTCACCACCCACAAGACCCTGCGCGGCCCGCGGGGCGGGGCCATCCTGTGCTCGGCCGAGTTCGCCAAGGCCGTCGACAGCGCCATCTTCCCCGGGCTCCAGGGCGGGCCGCTCGAGAATGTGATCGCCGGCAAGGCGGTGGCCTTCGCCGAGGCCGCCCGACCCGAGTTCCGCCGGTACGCCGCCCGGGTGGTGGCCAACGCCCAGGCGCTGGCCACCGCCGTGGCCGCCGAGGGGATCCGCCTGGTGTCGGGCGGCACCGACAACCACCAGGTCCTGTGCGACCTGCGGACCTTCGACGCCGAGTTGACCGGCAAGGAGGCTCAGGAGGTCCTGGACCGGGCCGGCATCACCTGCAACCGCAACACGATCCCCGACGACCCCCGGTCGCCGTTCGTCACCTCGGGGCTGCGCCTGGGGTCGGCGGCCCAGACCACTACCGGGATGGGCGAGGCCGAGATGGCCCGCATCGGCGCGCTCATCGGGCGCACGCTGCGCGAGCGGGCCGACGACGACGCGGTTGCCGCCGTCCGGGCCGAGGTCCGCGAGCTGTGCCTGGCGTTCCCGCCGTACCCGGGCCTGGCCGGCGCGTGACCGGGGGCCGGGCCTGTCGCCCGGGATGACCGCGTGAACTCCATCGTCCCGCTCAATTGGTACGCGGTCCTGTTGGTCGTGGCGGCCGTCAGCACCTGGGCCCTGACGTTTCCGGCCCGGCGGATCGCCCTCCGGATCGGCTACGTCGCCCAGCCCGACGCCCGCAAGGTGCACCAGCGGGTCACCCCCCAGTCGGGCGGCGTGGCCATGTTCCTCGGCATGCTCGTGGCATGGGCGGTGGCGGCGTCGGTCCCGGCCCTGGCGCCGCTGTTCCGCGGGTCGTCGGAGCCGCTCGGGCTGCTGCTCGGCGCAGCGGTCATCTTCGCCGTCGGCCTGATCGACGACTTCCGGGACATGTCGGCGCCGGCCAAGGTGGCCGGCGAGGTGCTGGCGGCCACGGTCCTCTACTTCATGGGCGTCACCTGGTTCCAGTTCAAGGTGCCCGCGGCCGGCTTCCTCCTGCTGTCGCCCGAGTGGACGCCGCTGCTGACCGCGCTGTGGGTCATCGCCATCACCAACGCCGTGAACCTGATCGACGGCCTCGACGGGCTGGCCGCCGGTGTGGTGGCCATCGCCTCGGGAGCGCTCGCCGTCTACGGCTTCCACCTCCAGCACCTCGGCAACCTGCCCGTCGACAACATCGGTCCGCTGATCGCCGTGGTGACCTGCGGGATCTGCCTCGGCTTCCTCCCGCACAACTTCCACCCGGCGAAGATCTTCATGGGCGACGGTGGGGCGCTCCTGCTCGGCCTGCTGATGGCGGCCTCCACCATGCTGATCGGCGGCCGGTCGGCGGGCACGGTCGGCGGCGAGGCGGCCCGGAGCGGACAGACCTACTTCTTCTTCGCCCCGCTGTTCATCCCCTTCTTCATCCTCGGGGTGCCCATCGTCGACATGGCCTTCGCCTTCATCCGCCGCACGGCCAACCGCACCGGGTTCTCGACGCCGGACAAGAACCATCTCCACCATCGACTGCTCCGGCTGGGCCACGGCCACCGGCGGAGCGTGCTGATCCTGTGGGCGTGGACGGTCCTCCTGTCGGGATTCGTGCTGTTCCCCCTCTACATCTCGAGCGTGAACGCCGTCATCCCGTTCGGGGCGCTCGCCCTGGTGGTGGTCCTCTACACGCTGTTCCATCCGTCGATCCGCCGCCAGTCGGAGGCCGACGAGGCCGACGAGGCCGGCCGGACCGACGCAGACCCGGGCGGCGACGGCGGCCCGCCGGACGGCCGGCCCGGGGAGGAGGATGCCGCACGGGAGCGCTCGACCGCGCCGGCAGGAACCGTTTCCGACCTGTGAACAGCATGTTTCCTGCGTTTTGCCGCCACCGGGGGAATGGTGCGATGATGCGCCACGTGAATTGCAGGCCTTCCACCCCTGGTGAGGGGTTCGCCCTGATGGGCCGCGCCATGGGCCTGCACACCCTCGTGACCGCCCCCCGGACGACGTCCCGCTCGTCCGCTGCGTGACTCCGGAACCCACTCGTGACGCCTCTCGACCCCACATCTCCTGACGCGGCCCGGACCGTACGTGGACCCTCCCGACCCTCGCACCGGTGCGGACGACCCGACGCCGGACAGGGCGCGCGACGACGCCGAGTACCGGGGGCTGACTCCGGGGGCGACAGCCTTCCTCGGCCTCGGGCTCTCGATCGGGCTGTGCCTGGCCATCTGCGTCGGTGGGGGCGTGCTCCTCGACGGCTGGCTGCACTGGTCGCCGTTCGGCCTGCTGGCCGGGCTGACGCTGGGCGTGGTCATGGCGGTGTCCATGGTGGTCGCCACGGTGCGCAAGTACCTGTGACCGCTCCCGTAGGCCGGGCGGCCTAGCCGTGCTGGCCCACTTCGAGCTCCCCGACATCGGCGAGGTGTCCCGCCGCACGGTGGCCGCCTCGCTCCTGGTCGGCGCCGTCGCCCTGGTGGCGGCCTTCTCCTTCGGCTACCTGTGGGTGGGCGTGGGCGCCTGCATCGGACTGGCCCTGGGCACGGTCAACTACCGGCTGGCCGGCGCCTCGGTCGACAAGGTCGCCGCCACCGGCACGGACAACCCGAAGCGCCCCCTGGCCGCCAACACGCTCGGCCGCCTGGGCATCGTCACCGTCATCGCCCTCGGGCTGACCTTCCTCAACAAGCAGCTCGGGTTCGGCGTGCTGGGCGGCCTGGCGGTCTTCCAGTTCCTGCTGATCGTCAACGTGGCCCGCTCCATGGCGAAGGCCGGCCCCGCCCGCTCCGACCAGGAGGAGCTCGTCGACGGTCCCGCCGTCGGGGCCGGCGCCGTCCAGGGCGGCATCATCGACAGCAACGTGGTCGCCGGCCGCGTGTTCGAGGGCGGCATCGTCGACAGCAACGCCGTCGATGTGGCGCCGGCCGGCGGCGACTCCGGCGACGACACCCGTGGAGGTGCCTGACAGTCATGGGATCCGGAAGCCTGCTCACCCCGATGCTGGGGATCGACATCTCGGTCGGCGACCACGTCCAGCGCAAGGTGCTGGGCCTCACCATCAACGTGGACATCGTCTGGGCGACGCTGATCGCCGGGGCCATCGTGATCACCCTCGGGCTCATCCTGCGGTCGAAGGCCACCAGCGGGGTGCCCGGCAAGTTCCAGCTCCTGTGGGAGATGGCCGTCGGCGCCGTGCAGACCCAGGTCGACGACTCGATCGGGCCCCGGGGCGCCAAGGTCGTGCCGCTGGCCCTCACCCTCTTCATCTTCATCTTCACCTGCAACCTCTTCGAGGTGCTGGGGATCGGGTCCAAGCTCGACTGGCTCCCGGCGCCCACGAGCGACATCAACCTGCCGTTGGCCATGGCCCTGTACGTCATCGTGCTGGTGCACCGGGCCGCCATCAAGAACCGCGGGGTCGGCGGCTACTTCAAGCACTACGTGTCCCAGCCGTTCTCCCCGAAGCTGTTCCTCGTCAACGGGTTCATGAACGTGATCGAGGAGCTGGTCAAGCCGGTCACCCTCACCCTCCGTCTCTTCGGCAACCTGTTCGCCGGCGGCCTGATGCTGTCGCTGCTCGCCGCCCTCGTCATCTGGAAGCTCGGCCCGGTGCCGATCGGGGGCATCCTGTCGGTCCCCTTCACCCTGCTGTGGAAGACCTTCGACATGGCCATCGGCGCCATCCAGGCCTTCATCTTCGCCCTTCTCACCATCCTCTACTTCGACACCGCAATGGCCCAGGACGAGGCCCACTGACGCCGCGTACCGGCACCGCAGCACCGCAGTCCTCAGCAACTCTCACCCACCATCACGACCTCAACGAACAACAAGGAGCAGTTCCCATGGCAGATGCGAACCTGGTCAGCGCTATCAAGACCGCCGGTGGCCTCGTCGGCGCCGGCCTCGCCCTCGGCGGCGGCGCCGTCGGTGCGTCCATCGGCGACGGCCTGGCCGGCAGCCAGACGATCGCCGGTGTGGCCCGCAACCCCGAGGCCCAGGGCCGCCTGACCACGCTGATGTTCCTCACGGTCGGCCTGTGCGAGGCCGCCTACTTCATCAACCTGGTCTTCGCCGCCCTCTTCATCTTCTCGCTGGGCAAGTAGTCCCGTCCGCCGGACGACCGTCCGAGCGGCCCGCACGGGCGGCTCGGGAGCGGCCGACCGGCGGGTCCCCGACCGTCTGACCAAGGATGACGACCATGCCAATCGCCAGTAACTTCCTCGTCCCCAACGGGACGTTCATCGTGGTCCTGATCGCGTTCATCCTGGTGGTGACCGTGATCAGCAAGTACGTGCTGCCGCCGCTGAACAAGGCGCTCACGGAGCGCCAGGAGCAGATCCGCGGGGAGCTCGAGGCGGCCGACCAGGCCAAGGCCGACGCCGAGGAGGCCGACGCCGAGCGCCGGGCGGCACTCGAGCAGGCGCGGTCCCAGGCACGGGACATCATCTCGCAGGCCCAGACCACGGCCGACCAGATCGTGGTCAACGCCACCGCCGAGGGCCAGGGCATCCACGACCGCATCGTCGCCTCGGCCGAGGCCGAGGTCGTCGTGGCCCGCCAGGCCGCAGTCGAGGAGGTGACCGCCCGGGTGGGCGAGATCGTCCTGGCCGCCGCCGAGCGGGTCGTGGGCCGGGAGATCCGGGCCTCCGACCACCAGGACCTCATCGACGAGGCCATCGCCGCCGTGCGGGCCGAGAGTTCGGGCGCCACCGCCGGTGCCGGGGGCGCCCGGTGAACCCTGCCCTCCAGGGCTACCTGGCCGCGATGGAGGAGACGCTGGCCGCCGACGGCGGCCTGGCCGACGCCGGCGCGCAGCTGCACTCGGTCGCCGACCTCGTGGAGGGCAACGGCGACCTGCTCCTGGCCGTCAACGACGGCTCGGTGCCGGTCGCCTCGCGCCGCGCCGTGCTGGACGCGCTGCTGACCGGAAAGGCCCGTCCCGAAGTGGTCCGGCTGGTGCACCAGGCCGTCACCGTGGTGCCCGCCGGTGAGGTCGTCTCCTCGTTCCGGTGGATGGGGACCCGGCTCGAGCACGCCGCCGCCCGGCCGGCCCCCACGGCCGCCGAGCCGTTCGACGAGGAGATCCTCGGCCGGATGGGCTCGCGCAACCGGGTGTCCGGGTACGCGGCCGCGGTGTTCGAGGCGCTGACCATCTCCGACCTCGAGGAGATCGAGGACCAGCTCTTCCGCTTCGCCCGTACCGTCGAGGCCGACCGACCGCTGCGCCATGCCCTCGGTGACCGCGATCTGCCCGTGGTCGTCCGCCAGGACGTCATCGGCCGGCTCCTCGACGGCAAGGCGCTGCCCGCCACGACCCGCCTCGCCAAGTACGCCGCCCGCGGTGGCCGGGCCCGCGACATCGTGGCCACCCTCGACGCCCTGGTCGACGACGCGGCCAAGGCGCGCGGCTGGCGGGTGGCCAAGGTCCAGTCCGCCTCGGCGGTGGACGACACCCGGCGCCAGCAGCTGTCCGAGGCGCTCGCCGTGCTCGCCGGCAACCCGGTCGACCTGCTGGTCACCGTGGAGCCGGCACTCCTCGGCGGCGTGGTCGTCCAGGTCGGCGACCTGCTGGTGGACTCCAGCACCCGCCACCGGCTCGACGAGCTGAAGAACAGCGTCCTCGCCTCCGAGGAGGCCTACCGGATTCCAGGAACCCCAACACGAAGGGATGCAACCGATGGCTGAGTTGACCATCAACGCCGACGAGATCACCGCTGCACTCAAGCAGTACGTCGACGACTACACGCCCGAGGTCGGCACCGAGCAGGTCGGTCGCATCGTGGAGGTCGGCGACGGCATCGCCCGCATCACCGGCCTGCCCGGCTGTGCGGTCAACGAGATCCTCGAGTTCGCCGACGGCACCGAGGGCCTGGCCCTCAACCTCGACGAGGAGACGATCGGCGCCGTCATCCTGGGCGAGGACACCGGCCTCGAGGAGGAGCAGCTGGTGAAGGCCACCGGTCGCATCCTCTCGGTCCGGGTGGGCGACGCCCTGCTCGGCCGCGTGGTGAACGCCCTCGGCGAGCCCGTCGACGGCAAGGGGCCCATCGCCACCACCGAGACCCGCCGCCTCGAGGTCCAGGCGCCGGGCATCGTCCGGCGCCAGCCGGTGTCGGAGCCGCTGCAGACGGGCATCAAGGCCATCGACGCCATGACCCCGATCGGCCGTGGCCAGCGCGAGCTCATCATCGGCGACCGCAAGACCGGCAAGACGACCGTCGCCATCGACACCATCCTCAACCAGAAGGGCCTGGGGGTGAAGTGCATCTACGTCGCCATCGGCCAGAAGGAGTCCTCGGTCGCCCAGACCGTGGCCACCCTCGAGCGCTACGGGGCCCTGGAGTACACCGTCGTGGTGCTGGCCGGCGCCGCCGACCCCGCCCCCTTCAAGTACCTCGCCCCCTATGCGGGCTGCGCCATGGGCCAGCACTGGATGGACAACGGCGAGCACGCCCTCATCGTCTACGACGACCTGTCGAAGCAGGCCGAGGCCTACCGCCAGATGTCGCTGCTCCTGCGCCGCCCGCCGGGCCGCGAGGCGTACCCCGGCGACGTCTTCTACCTGCACAGCCGACTGCTCGAGCGGGCCGCCAAGCTGTCCGACGAGGCCGGTGGCGGATCGCTCACCGCGCTCCCGATCATCGAGACCAAGGCCGGCGACGTGTCGGCCTACATCCCCACCAATGTGATCTCGATCACCGACGGCCAGGTCTTCCTCGAGTCCGAGCTCTTCTACGCCGGCGTCCGCCCCGCCATCAACGTGGGCATCTCGGTCAGCCGCGTCGGCAGCTCGGCCCAGATCAAGGCCATGAAGGCGGTGTCCGGCACCCTGAAGCTCGACCTCGCCCAGTTCCGCGAGCTCGAGGCGTTCGCCACGTTCGGCTCCGAACTCGACAAGGTCAGCCAGGCCCAGCTCGACCGTGGCTATCGGCTGACCGAGCTCCTCAAGCAGGGACTCAACCAGCCGGTGCCGGTCGAGGAGCAGGTGCTCGTGATCTTCGCCGGGTCCGAGGGCTACGTCGACGGGATCGCCGTCGCCGACGTCCAGCGCTACGAGGCCGAGGTGCGGGCCTACTTCAGGGCCAACCATGCCGACATCCTCGACGGCATCCGCACCACGGGGAAGCTGCCCGAGGGCACGGTGCTGGCCGACGCCCTCCGGGCGTTCACCGACACGTTCGATACCGGGAAGGTCGACTGACCCATGGCAGGTGGACAGGAGCGCATCCTCCGTCGACGGATCCGGAGCATCAAGTCGACGCAGAAGATCACCAAGGCGATGGAGCTGATCGCCGCGTCGCAGATCGTGCGCGCCCAGGGCCGCATCGCGGCCGCCCGTCCCTACCAGCAGGGCATGGCCCGCATCGTCCTGGAGACGGCCCTCGGCGACCCGGCCGCCGCCGGACGCCTGCTCGGCACCCCCGAGCACGTCGAGAAGGTGCTCGTGCTGAGCATCGTCGCCGACCGCGGCCTGTGCGGCGGCTACAACTCGTCGGTGTTCCGGGCCACCGAGCGCCTGCTGGCCTCCCAGGCGGCCGACGGGGTGGAGACCCGGCTCGTGACCGTGGGCAAGAAGGCCCAGGGCTACTTCCGGTTCCGCGGCCAGGAGGTCGAGCAGTCGTTCCTCGGGATGAGCGAGCGCCCCAGCTTCGCCCACGCACGTGAGGTGGCCGCCGCCGCCGTGGCCCCGTTCGTGAACGGTGAGGTCGACCAGGTGCAGATCATCTCCACCCGGTTCCTCAGCGCCGGCTCCCAGCGGGTGGAGGTGCGCCAGCTCCTCCCACTCGTCGACCCCCGCAACGGCGAGCAGAGGACCGGCCGCGAGCACGAGGTGGGGGAGAGCCGCAACGTCGCACCGCACGAGGTGGACGTCCGCCAGGGCTACACCGAGTTCGAGCCGGACGCCGCCATCCTCCTCGTCGACCTGGCCCCCCGCGCCGCCGAGACCCAGATCTTCGCCGCCCTGCTCGAGGCCTCCGCCTCGGAGCTGACCTCGCGCCAGCGGGCCATGGCCGCCGCCACCGAGAACGCCGGCGAGCTCATCAAGAAGTACTCGCGGATCATGAACCGTGCCCGCCAGGACACCATCACCACCGAGATCATGGAGATCGTCGGCGGTGCCGAGGCCCTCCGGGCCGGCGTCGAGGGTGACGAGGCCGGCCTGGTCATCGAGACGAGGGTCTGACCCGTGCCGACCCCCAACGCACCACGCGACGCCACCACGACCGACACCACCGCATCTGACGACACCAAGGGAGCCCGACGCTCATGACCACCACCGCCCCCCAGCCCACCGAGACCTCGACCCTGGCCTCCGGCCGCGTCGTCGCCATCGCCGGGCCCGTCATCGACGTGGAGTTCCCGCCCCACGCGCTCCCCGAGATCAACGGTGCCGTCGAGGTGGACGTCATCCTCGAGGGCGTCGCCGAGACGATCACCGCCGAGGTCGCCCAGCAGATCGGCGACGGCCGGGTGCGCTGCATCTGCCTGAAGGCGACCGACGGGCTGACCCGTGGCGCCGAGGTGCGCAACCTCGGCCACGGCCTCCAGGTCCCGGTCGGCGACGCCGTCCTCGGCCACGTGTTCAACGTGCTGGGCGAGCCGCTCGACACCGACGACATCGGGGCCGTCGAGGACCACTGGGACATCCACCGCCAGGCCCCCGACTTCGACACCCTCGAGCCCCGGGCCCTCATGTTCGAGACGGGCATCAAGGTGATCGACCTCCTCGAGCCCTACGTGCAGGGTGGCAAGATCGGCCTGTTCGGCGGCGCCGGCGTGGGCAAGACCGTGCTCATCCAGGAGATGATCAACCGGGTGGCCACCAACCACGGTGGTGTGTCGGTCTTCGCCGGCGTGGGTGAGCGCACCCGTGAGGGCACCGACCTCTGGCTGGAGATGCAGGAGTCCGGCGTCATCGAGAAGGCCGCGCTCGTCTACGGCCAGATGGACGAGCCGCCGGGCGTCCGCCTGCGGGTGGCCCTGGCCGCCCTGACCATGGCCGAGTACTTCCGGGACGTGAAGAACCAGGACGTGCTGCTCTTCGTGGACAACATCTTCCGGTTCGTGCAGGCCGGCTCCGAGGTGTCGACCCTGCTGGGCCGCATGCCCTCGGCCGTGGGCTACCAGCCCACCCTGGCCGACGAGATGGGCCAGCTCCAGGAGCGCATCACCTCGACCCGGGGCCGCTCGATCACCTCGCTGCAGGCCGTGTACGTGCCCGCCGATGACTACACCGACCCGGCGCCGTTCACCACCTTCACCCACCTCGACGCCACCACCGAGCTCTCCCGCGACATCGCCTCGCTGGGCATCTACCCGGCGGTGGACCCGTTGTCCTCGACCTCGAACATCCTGGCCCCCGAGATCGTGGGCGACCGCCACTACAACGTCGCCCGCCGGGTCCAGGGCGTGCTCCAGCGCTACAAGGAGCTCCAGGACATCATCGCCATCCTCGGCCTCGACGAGCTGTCCGAGGAGGACCGGGTGACCGTGGCCCGGGCCCGCAAGGTCCAGCGCTTCCTGTCCCAGCCGTTCAACGTGGGCGAGGTGTTCACCGGGCTGAAGGGCGTGACCGTGCCGGTCGAGGAGACGGTCGAGTCCTTCGAGGCCCTGGTCAACGGCGACCTCGACGACGTGCCCGAGCAGGCGTTCTTCAACGTCGGCGGGGCCGAGTCGGTGCTGGCCAAGGCGCACGACCTCGCCAACAGCTGATCGGACGACTGAGTCCATGGCCGACGACGCACAGTTCCAGATCAACCTGGTCACCCCGGAGCGGATCCTGCTCTCGGGGATGGCCACCGAAGTGATGCTCCGCACCGGTGAGGGCGACGCCACCTTCCTGGCCAACCACACGGAGCTGGCGGGTTCGGTGAAGCCCGGGGTGGTGCGGGTCGTCCGGTCCGACGGCGAGGTGGTCCGGGTGGCCGTCCACGGCGGCTTCACCCAGGTCGAGCAGAACGTGCCCTTCGACGCCGAGGGTGGTGACGAGGACGCCGTCGGCTCACGGGTGACGCTGCTGATCGGAGTGGCCGAGCTGGCCACCGAGATCGACGCCGACCGTGCCCGGGTGGCCCTCGAGGCCGCCGGGGCACGCGTGGCCGAGCTCGGCGGCACGGGCAGGGCCCTCGCCGACGGCGAGGAAGCCGATCCCGAGTTGGTCGAGGCCGAGGCCGCCGTGCTGCGGGCCCAGGTGCGCCTCGAGGCGGTCGAGGCCACCGCCGCCGCCTGAGCCGGCCCCGTCCGCCGGCCCCGGATCCGGGCGTCGGACAGGTGCTCCCGAGGATCGTCCGGTTCGGTCCCCGGATCGTCCGGGTCGGAACTTGCCAAAGGCACGCTTGGTAGCATCGTGAGACAGGCCGGACTCGTGCGGAGGCAGCGATGACCGAGTACGCAGTCGTGATCGAGGACGCGGGCTCCAATTATTCTGCCTGGGTACCCGACCTCCCCGGTTGCGTCGCCGTGGGTGCCACGGTGGACGAGGCGACGTCGTCGATCCGCGAGGCGATCCAGCTCCATCTGGCTTCCCTGCTCGCACACGGGGACCAGATCCCACCGGCGACGTCGAGGGCGGGTACGGTCCGGGTCGCCTGACGCGCCTCGGGTCGCCTGGACGGCACCGTGTCCCGGCGGGTCGCTCTGTTGGTCGGATCGTCCGTGCACCGGCCCGCCGCTCACCAGGCCGGTCGCTCGTCGCTCATCAGGTAGCGGGCCCCCTCGCCGAGCGGGGCGGCGGCGTCGCCCGGGTTGCAGAGGGCGCACGCCTCGAGCGACAGGCGGCCGCACCCGATGCACGAGTCGAGGGCGTCGCGCAAGCGCACCAGGGTGTCGATGTGCCGGCCTCGGTCCCGCCGCGGCCCCGATGCCGGGCCCGCCGGACAGCACCTCCATCCTCCCGATGGCCCGTAACGGGCAGGCCGCGGCGGCACGGCTGCTGCCCGACGTCGATCCGGGTCGCGTCGCCGGACGCTCCACTGCCGCCGACCGCCGACCGCCGACCGCCGACCGCCGACCGCCGACCGCCGACCGCCGACCGCCGACCTGGGCCCCGGGGAGCTGACCACGGCCGCTTCACGCCACGGTGACGCCCACCTGGTCGAGTACACGCTCGCGGCCCTGGCCGCAGCCGACTACGACCCCGCGTACCGGGCGCTCCACCTGGCGGCGGCCGATCGGCTGCACGAATGGTGGTGGGAGCAGCCGGACGACGGGTTCTTCGGCCCGACGCCGGGGCGCCCGGTCAGGCCGTGGGCTTCTTCACGGCCTTCGCCTTGGGCTTCGCCTTCGACCGGTTCACGGTGACGGCGGCACGCACCAGCGCCGTCAGCGCCTGCTCGTCGATCGGGTCACCCTCGTGGAAGTCGATGGCCCGTCTCGTGTTCCCCTCGAGGCTGGAGTTGAACAGTCCGGTCGGATCCTCCACGGATGCCCCCTTGGCGAACGTCAGCTTGACGACGCTCTTGTACGTCTCGCCGGTGGTGACGATCCCGTCGTGCGACCACACCGGCACCCCCCGCCACTTCCACTCCTCGACGACGTCGGGATCGGCCGCCTTGATGAGCGCCCGGAGCCTACCGAGCAGCTCGCCCCGCCAGTCGCCCAGCTCGGCGATCCGGGCGTCGATCAGCTCCGGGGGCGACCTGTGCTCCTCTGATCCCTGCTCTGCCATGTCCGACTCCCTCCCCCGCGTCCGACGGTTCGTCCCTGCGGGCTGCCCGCCCCTGTGCGCCGGCACCCCGTCCGGGGCCGGCCCGGTGGGTTCAGCCGAACTCGATGGCGCTGTACTCGGACAGCTTGTGCAGTGGGTGACGGGCGTCGATGAGCCGCACCGTGCCGGACTTCGACCGCATCACCAGGGACTGGGTATTGGCCCCGAACTCGTCGTAGCGGACGCCCTGGAGGAGTTCGCCGTCCGTGATCCCGGTGGCGGCGAAGAAGCAGTTGTCCCCCTTGACCAGGTCGTCCGTGGTGAGGACGGCGTCGAGGTCGTAGCCGAGGTTGATCGCCGCGTCGCGCTCCTCGGGGTTGCGGGGGTAGAGCCGGCCCTGGATCTCGCCGCCCATCGACTTGAGCGCGGCTGCGGCGATGACGCCCTCGGGCGTGCCCCCGATCCCCACCAGGAGGTCCACGCCGGTGTCGGGCCAGGAGGTGGCGATGGCGCCGGCCACGTCGCCGTCGGTGATGAGCCGGATCCGTGCCCCGGTGCCGCGCACCTCGGCGATGAGCCCCTCGTGGCGCTCCCGGTCGAGGATGACCACCGTCAGGTCGCGCACCGAGGTGCCCTTGGCCTTGGCCACCGCGTCGAGGTTCTCGACGACGGGCCGGGTGATGTCGATGGCGCCGACGGCGCGGGGCCCGACGGCCAGCTTCTCCATGTACACGCACGGCCCCGGGTCGAACATGGTGCCCTCCTCGGACACCGCGATCACGGCCAGCGCACCGCCGCGCCCGAGGGCGGTGGAAGTCGTGCCGTCGATGGGGTCGACGGCGATGTCGGCCTTCGGGGGCGTGCCGTCGCCGATCCGCTCACCGTTGAACAGCATCGGTGCCTCGTCCTTCTCCCCCTCGCCGATCACCACCACCCCGTCCATGGCGATCGAGGACAGCACGATGCGCATCGCGTTGACGGCGGCGCCGTCGGCGCCGTTCTTGTCGCCTCGGCCCATCCAGCGGGAGGCCGCCAGGGCGGACGCCTCGGTGACCCGGACGAGCTCCATGGCGAGATTGCGGTCAGGTGCCTGCGGGATGGCGTTCACGGGCACCGACGATAGTGGCTCCCACCCCGCGGGTCCGGCGTCGCCCCGCCCCGCCCCGCCACCGCACCCGGATTGCTCTCTATGCTGGCTCCATGGGTGACGTGCCGGCCTCCGCCGGGTTCGAGGCGTGGCGGGGCGCCTACGAGGCGGCGTCACTGCGCGACGCCGACTTCGAGACGATGTCGGGACTGCCGCTGGAGCCCGTCTACGGTCCCGTGGGCGAGGCGCCGGAGGGGGTGGGCTGGCCGGGGCAGTTCCCCTACACCCGGGGGCCCTACGCCTCGATGTACCGCTCGAAGCTGTGGACGATGCGCATGTTCGCCGGCTTCGGCACGGCCGAGGACACCAACCTGCGCTTCCGCGACCTGCTGGCCGCCGGGGGTGACGGGCTGTCGGTGGCCTACGACCTGCCGACGCTGATGGGCCGCGACTCGGACGACCCGATGTGCGAGGGCGAGGTGGGCAGGTGCGGCGTGGCCGTCGACACCCTGGCCGACACCGAGGACCTGTTCCGGGGGATCGACCTCGGCGCCACCACGACGTCGATGACCATCAACTCGCCGGCGCCCATCTGCTTCGCCATGTACGTCGCCGCGGCCGAGTCCGCGGGCACCGAGCGGGCGCGGCTCGGCGGGACGCTCCAGAACGACATGCTGAAGGAGTTCCAGGCCCAGAAGGAGTACATCTTCCCGCCGCGCCCGTCGCTGCGGCTGGTGACCGACGTCATCCGCTACACCGCCGCCGAGATGCCCCGCTTCCATCCGGTGTCGGTCTCCGGTTACCACATCCGCGAGGCGGGCTCCACGGCGGCCGACGAGCTCGCCTTCACCCTCGCCAACGGGTTCGCCTACGTGGAGGCGGCACGGGCCGCCGGCCTGGCCGTGGACGATTTCGCCCCCCGGCTGTCCTTCTTCTTCAACGCCCACCTCGACTTCTTCGAGGAGATCGCCAAGTACCGGGCGGCACGGCGCATCTGGGCCCGGTGGCTGCGCGACCGCTACGGGGCGAGCGACCCCCGGTCGATGACACTGCGCTTCCACACCCAGACGGCGGGGGCGTCGCTGACCGCCCAGCAGCCCGAGCTCAACATCGTGCGGACCGCCATCGAGGCCCTGGCCGGCGTGCTGGGGGGAACCCAGAGCCTGCACACCAACTCGATGGACGAGGTGCTGGCCCTGCCGACCGACAAGGCGGCCAGGATCGCCCTGCGGACCCAGCAGGTCATCGCCTCGGAGACAGGGGTCACCAACGTGGCCGACCCCCTCGGCGGCTCGTGGTTCGTCGAGTCGCTGACCGACCGGCTCGAGGCGAGGGCCGAGGCCGTGTTCGCCCACCTCGACGAGCTCGGGAGCGGCTCGATGCTCGACGGCGTGGTGGCCGGCATCGAGGCCAACTGGTTCCAGGGCGAGATCGCCGACGCCGCCTACCGCTTCCAGCGCAAGGTGTCGGCCGACCGGATGGTGATCGTCGGCGTCAACGGGTTCACCGGGGGCAACGAGGACGGCCCGCTGCCGATCCTCACCATCGGTCCCGAGGTCGAGGAGGCCCAGCGCAAGCGCCTCGCCGAGGTCAGGCTGGCCCGCTCGGACGATGCGGTGGCAGCCTCGCTGGCCCGGTTGGCGGACGACGCCGGGCACGCCGAGCGCAATCTGATGCCCGCCATCTTCGAGGCGGTCCGGGCGCATGCCACCGTGGGCGAGATGATCAACGCGCTGGCCAGGGTGTTCGGCCGGTGGGAGGAGACGGCGGTCATCTGAGCGCCCCGCCGCCCGCTGGGGACGACGGGGGATCGTCCGGGCCGGGTGCGGCCAGCGGCCATACTTGTGGGCGTGGATCGCATCATCGTCAACCCCAGCGGGCCGCTGTCGGGCACCGTCCGGGCCGGCGGGGCGAAGAACTCGGTGCTCAAGCTGATGGCCGCCTGCCTCCTGGCCGAGGGGACCCACGTCCTGACCAACGTCCCCCGCATCTCCGACGTCGACATCATGGCCGAGGTGCTGGAGTCGATGGGAGCCACGGTGACCCGGGGCGAGCGACCGGACGAGCTGATCGTGACCGTGCCGGCCGACATCGCGCCCGAGGCCCCCTACGAGCTGGTGGAGCAGATGCGGGCCTCGGTGGTGGTCCTCGGGCCGCTGCTGGCCCGGTGCGGCTGGGCCCGGGTGTCGATGCCCGGCGGCGACGACTTCGGCCCCCGGCCCATCGACATGCACCTGCGCGCCCTCGAGTCGCTGGGTGCCGAGTTCACCACGTCCCACGGCAACGTCGAGGGCCGGGTCGCCTCGTCGGTGGCGGGGGAGCCCCGCCTGGTGGGCCACCGGGTCGTGCTCGAGTACCCGAGCCACACCGGTACCGACAACGTGCTGATGGCCGCCGTGCTGGCCAAGGGGACCACGGTCATCGAGAACGCCGCCCGCGAGCCCGAGGTGAGCGACCTGGCCGACTTCCTGAACGCCATGGGCGCCAGGATCACCGGTGCCGGCACGTCGCGGATCGAGGTCGAGGGCGTGGACCGGCTCGTGCCGGGCACCCATGCCGTGATCCCCGACCGGCTGGTGGTGGCGACGTTCCTGGTGGCCGCCGGTCTGACCGGTGGTGAGGTGACGGTGGAGGACGGCCGGCCCGAGCACATGGACATGCTGGTGCGGAAGCTGGTCGCCACCGGCATGGAGGTCACCCTCGAACCCGACGGGCTGCGGGCCTCGGCCGTCGGGGCCGGGCGCCTGCGCTCCACCGACGTGGCCACCCTGCCCTACCCGGGGTTCGCCACCGACTACAAGCCGCTGTTCGTCACCCTGCTGACCGTCACCGAGGGCGTGGGCATCGTCACCGAGAACCTCTTCTTCGGCCGTTTCCGCTACGTCGAGGAGCTGCGCCGCATGGGCGCGGACATCCGCACCGAGGGCCACCACGCGGTGGTGCGGGGCGTCGGGCGCCTGTCGGGGGCCAAGGTCCGGGCCTTCGACGTCCGTGCCGGCGCCGCCCTGGTGCTGGCCGGGTTGGTGGCCGAGGGCGAGACGGTGATCAGCGACGCCCACCACGTGGACCGGGGCTACGAGGACCTCGTCGGCAAGTTGGCGTCGCTCGGTGCCGGCGTCACCCGGGCCTGACGGTCCGGTCCCGCCCCGGGTACGCTCCTTCCCCCATGGCCGTCACCCGCACCAGCGACCCCGCGTCCCTGTTCGATGCCGCCCGGGCGGGGGACCCGGTGGCCCTGCCCCGCCTCCTGTCGTTGGTCGAGCGGGGCGGCGCCGGCGCCCGGGCCGTGGCCGAGATCGCCTACCGGTCGCCCGCGCAGGCCTACTCGGTCGGGATCACCGGTGCCCCCGGTGCCGGCAAGTCGACGCTGACCGACCGGCTCATCGAGCGGGCCCGGATCCGTGGCCTCGACGGCAGCGACCGGGTGGCCGTCCTGGCCATCGACCCCTCGTCGCCGTTCTCGGGCGGGGCCATCCTCGGCGACCGGGTGCGCATGCAGAACCATGCCCTCGACGACCGGGTCTTCATCCGCTCGATGGCCACCCGCGGCCACCTCGGCGGGCTTGCCGTGGCCGTGCCCGACGCCGTCCGGGTGCTGTCCGCCGTGGGCGTGCCCGTCGTGCTCCTGGAGACGGTCGGCGTCGGCCAGCAGGAGGTGGCGGTGGCCGCGGCAACCGACACGACCATCGTGGTGGTCAACCCCGGGTGGGGCGACGCCATCCAGGCCAACAAGGCCGGGCTGCTGGAGATCGCCGACCTGTTCGTCATCAACAAGGCCGACCGCTCCGGCGCCCGCGAGACGCGTCGGGACCTCGAGCTGATGCTCGACCTCACCCAGCTGGGCGACTGGCGACCCCCGATCGTCGACACGGTGGCGTCCACGGGTGACGGGGTCGACGACCTGTGGACGGCCATCGTCGACCACCGCGCCCACCTGGTGGGCAACGGCGACCTGGAGCGCTTCCGGCGGGAGCGGCTGGCCCGGGAGTTCCACCAGATCCTGCTGGCCCGGGTGGAGCACCAGCTCGACGCGCTGCTGGCCGCCGACCGGTTCGCCGGGGTCGTGGCCGACATGTCCGCCGGCACCCTCGACCCCTACGAGGCCGCCGACCGGCTGCTGGCGGGCCTGCTGCCGGAGTCGTGAGCGCCCGACGCGCAGCGCCGGTGGCCCCGCGTCCGTCCGATAGCGTGCGCTGATGACCGTCGTCCCGACCCCGTTGCCCGGCCCGCTCCCGCCGGCCTCCGAGGACCCGCTGTGGTTCCAGCGGGCCGTGTTCTACGAGGTCTTCATCCGCGGGTTCTTCGACGGCAACGACGACGGGGTGGGGGACATCCCCGGCCTCATCGCCAAGCTCGACTACCTGCAGTGGCTCGGCGTCGACTGCCTGTGGCTGCTGCCGTTCTACCCGTCGCCGCTGCGCGACGGCGGCTACGACATCAGCGACTACTTCAACGTGCACCCCGAGTCGGGCACCGTCGACGACATCCGCACACTGCTGACCGAGGCCCACGCCCGGGGCATCCGGGTCATCGCCGACCTGGTCATCAACCACACCTCGGACCAGCACCCGTGGTTCCTCGAGTCGCGCCAGAGCCGCGACAACCCGAAGGCCGACTGGTACGTGTGGAACAGCGACGACCAGCGGTGGCCCGAGGCCCGCATCGTCTTCATCGACGTCGAGCGGTCCAACTGGGCCTACGACGCCGAGCGCGACCAGTACTACTGGCACCGCTTCTACTCGCACCAGCCCGACCTCAACTACGAGAACCCCGATGTGGCGGACGCCATGCTCGAGGTCGTCCGGTTCTGGCTGGACCTGGGGCTCGACGGGTTCCGCCTCGACGCGGTGCCCTACCTCTTCCAGCGCGACGGCACCGACGGGGAGAACCTCCCCGAGACCCATGCCTTCATCCGGCGGGTGCGGGCGGAGCTCGACGCCCGCTACCCGGGACGGATCCTCCTGGCCGAGGCCAACGGGTGGCCGACCGACGTCGCCGAGTACTTCGGCGACGACGACGAGTGCCACCTCTGCTTCAACTTCCCGCTCATGCCCCGGCTCTTCCTGGCGGTGCGCCGCGAGCAGTCCTACCCGATCACCGAGATCCTCTCGCAGACCCCCGACGCCCCGACCGGGGCCCAGTGGGCGATCTTTCTGCGGAACCACGACGAGCTCACCCTCGAGATGGTGACCGAGGAGGAGCGCGACTTCCTGTTCGCCGAGTACGCCAAGGACCCGCGCATGAAGCGGCACATGGGTATCGGCCGTCGCCTGGCCCCCCTGCTCGACCGCGACCGGCGGCTGTCGGAGCTCCTGTTCTCCCTGCTCTTCACGCTGCGCGGGAGCCCGGTCCTGTACTACGGGGACGAGGTGCAGATGGGGGACAACCTCTATCTCGGCGACCGCGACTCGGTGCGGACGCCCATGCAGTGGTCGCCCGACCGCAACGGCGGCTTCAGCCGGGCCGACTTCGCCCAGCTCTACCTGCCCCCGCTCATGGACCCGATCTACGGGTTCGCCGCCGTGAACGTCGAGGCCCAGCAGCGCAACCCGAGCTCCTTCCTGCACTGGATGCGGCGGATGCTCGCCGTGCGCCGCCAGTTCCCCGTGTTCGGCACCGGTACGGTCCAGGTCGTCCCGTCGGCCAATCCGTCGGTGCTGGCCTTCGTGCGCGCCGACCGCCGTGCGGCCGAGGCGGGGCGCGACGTCATCAACCCGGTCCTGTGCGTCCACAACCTCAGCCGCACGGCCCAGCCGGCCGACCTCGACGTGGCCGAGTGGGTCGGGCGTCAGCCGGTGGAGCTGCTCGGCCGGGTGGCGTTCCCCCTGATCGGCACCACCGCCTACCCGGTCACCCTCGGCCCCTACGGGTCGCTCAGCTTCGAACTGGTCTGACGGCCGCGTCCGGCGTCGAGGCCCGGCCGTGGGCCCACCGTCCGCAACACCCGGCACAGTTGCTCCTAGGCTCGCCCGTGTGGGGGCAGCCATGAGCGACGGAAGCGCGGGCGACGCGGACTACGGCGTCATCGGCGGTGCGTATGCGCGCTTCCGGCGCCCGGACCCGGCCATCGCCCGGGTGATCGAACACGCCCTCGGGCCGGCACGAACGGTGTGCAACGTCGGCGCCGGCGCCGGCTCCTACGAGCCGATCCGTCGGCGGGTGGTGGCCGTGGAGCCCTCGGCCACGATGCGCGGCCAGCGGCAACGTGGCGTCGGGCCGGCGCTGGCCGGCGTGGCCGAGGCGCTCCCGTTCGCCACGGGGGCGTTCGACGCGGCCATGACCACGTTCAGCGTCCACCAGTGGACGGACCTGGCGGCCGGGCTGGCCGAGCTCCGGCGGGTGGCCCGGGAGCAGGTGGTGGTGCTCACCTGCGACCCCGACCGGCTGGGGTCGTCCTGGCTGGCCGAGTACGCGCCCGAGGTCCTGGCCGTCGAGGCCGAACGGTACCCGTCGCTCGACCGGCTCCGCGACGGGTTGGGTGGCCGCGTGCAGAGCGCGGTGGTGCCGATCCCGCTCGACTGCGCCGACGGGTTCAACGAGGCCTACTTCGGGCGGCCCGAGGCGATGCTCGACCGGACCGCCCGACGGGTGTGCTCGGCATGGGGCTTCGTCCCCGGCGAGGTGCACGAGCGCTTCGAGCGCGACCTCCGGCGGGACCTGGCCGACGGCTCGTGGGACCGCCGGCACGGCCACCTGCGGAGCCAGCCGAGCTTCGCCGGGTCGCTCGTCCTGGTGGTGGCTCCCGCCCGGTGACGGCGGGCCGTGGCACTGCGACCGGTCCGGGGTGCCTCCTCGGCCCCGCGCCAGCGGTGCCCGGGGTCCGACCGCACTAGTGCCTGGTGGCCATGCCCGTCCGCTGGAGCTCGATGAACGTGAAGGTCAGCACCGTCGAGCGCGCCTGGACGGTGCGGACCGGCGGGACCCCGTTGACGGAGCGCTCGGTGGCGACCAGCCCCAGGCTGACCTGGACGTGGGCCACGCTCCCGCCTGCGGCGAGGGCGGGGACGTTGGCCAGTGCCCTGGCCGTCGCCAGGGTGTTCATCGTGCTCAGCCGGGTCGTCGCCAGGAGGGGGGTGGTCGCCCCCGGACAGGTGCCGGTGGCCATCGACCACGCCACCGAGCACCGTGCGAGCCGCACGGTGAGGCCCTCGCCCGGCGCCGTTCCGTCGGTCAGCGCGGTGGCCGGCACCGCGCCGACCCACAGGCGCATGCCCGCCACCGTGGCGAGGGTGCCGGAGTTGGTCAGGTCGACGTACACGTTGTCGGCGTCGCCCGGGGCCATCTTGGGGGCGACGCTGCTGAACCCGGCGCCGGTGTCGGCGTGCAGGACGAGGTCGAGGGTGCCGCTCGCGACCGACCCGGTCGCGCTGGCTCGGGCGTTGAGTGCGGCGAACACCCCGCTCGGGGCCAGGAGGACGAGGGCCACAACGAGGAGGCCGGCGACGGCCGGTCCCGCAGGCCGGCGACGCCGCGGCACCGCGTGCCTGCGGCTGGACACGGGATCCACGTTCATCGGTGGACGGCGGTGCGGTCGACGGCGGGTCCGGGACCCGCGAACGGTGTGGCGGGTGGGTCGCTCCGGGCTCTGTCCGGGTCCCGCTCCTGCGGCGCCGTCACCGGTTCGTCCTGATCGGCGCCCGCAGCTGGGCGGGAGAGGTCACCTCCGGGGTCAGCGTGACGGTCATCGGCAGGAAGAACACCCCGGTGGGCTCCACCTGCAGGTAGGTGGAGCTGCCGACCGCCAGCGGGGTGGTCGAGGTGATGGTGGTGGTGGTGGGTGCGACCAGCGTGCCGCCGATCCGGGTGCCCGTCCCTCCCGGGCAGGCACCCCTCTCCCACGGCACCGGGCACTCGAACAGGGAGACCGTCGGTGTGAAGAAGAACGGCTTGGTGAGGGTCACCGAGTAGGACTCGGCGCCGAGGGCCACCGAGCCGGTGTTGGCGACCGTGGTGGTCTGGGCGGTGTTGGAGGTGAACGTCATCGAGGTGACCGAGGCGGTCGCCCCCCAGGTACCCGTCGCCACCGCCCCGCCCCCCGTCGCCCGCCCGCCGAGTCCGGCGGCGCTGGCGATCGGGGGGACCAGCCCCACACCGAGTGCGAGGATGACCGCGGTGGCGGCCGTCCTGCGCACTCGGCGGTTGGTGGGGCGGAACATCGGCGTGGGGACTACTGGTTGGTCGCGACGCCGGTGCGCTGCTGCTCGGTGAAGGTGTAGGCCAGCGTCGTCGACAGACCCTGCACGGTGGCCGCCGGGGCGACGCCGTTGACCGAGGTCTCGGTGGCGGCGAGGCCGAGCGACACCTGGACGTGGGCCACCTGTCCGGTGGCCGCCACCAGGGCGGGGATGTTCGACAGCGCTACCGGGGCCGACAGGGAGCTCACCGTGGTGGAGGCGAGGATCGTCTTCGTCGTGCCCGAGCAGTTACCCGTCGACAGTGTCCAGGCGACCGAGCACTGGGTGGCGGAGATGGTGAGGCCTTCGCCGGGGACCGATCCGCTGGTCAGCGCGTTGACCGGATTTCCGGCGACCGCCAGCGTCATGCCGGCGGCCGACGCCAGCGAACCGGTGTTGTTCAGGTTCACGTAGACGTTGTCGGTGTCGCCGGGGGCCATCACGCCGGTGAAGTTCGAGAAGCCGACACCGACGTCGGGCGACAGGGTCAGGTTGAGTGAGCCGGACGACACACTCTCGGCGCCGGTGGCCGTGGCCGACAGACCGGCGTAGACGCCGGCTGTGGCCATCAGTGCGGCCGAGGTGGTGAGGAGCCCGGCGACGACGAGCTTGCCGTGCGAGCGTTCCTTCTTGCTGGTGTGGCGGTGGGTGGTCATGTGCTTCTCCTTGTTGAACCTATGGATGTGGATGCATGGTGTTGCGGGTGTTGCGGGTGTTGCGGGTGTTGCGGGTGTTGCGGGTGCTACGGGTGCTACGGGGGTGATGCGGTGAGATCTCGTGGGGCGTCGTCGGGCCCGGGGGCTCGCGGGCGCGGGGCGTCGTCGGGCCCGGGGGTTCGCGGGCGCGGGCGTCGTCGGGTCAGGTGCCTCCGGCGGGGGAGCGTCGGGCGGGCGGACGGGCCGGTGTACCGAGTATCCAGCGGACGCCCGCCCAGGCGATCAGGAGCCCGCCCAGCATGGCGAGGAGGATCTGGCCCGATCCGTGGATGCCGACCAGGAGCGACCCGATCCCCGGGACCGAGCCGATGACGACGCTGACGTCCGGGGCGACGATCTTGGCGTGCCACGGGTCGACGGTCCGGTTCGCGTCGCCCTTCGTGGTGATGACCGGTGCGTCCGCCGTGCCGGTGACGGTGGCGATGCGGTGGGCGTAGGGGACGTGCTCGCCGGGCGGGATGATCAGGACGATCATCCCGGGACGGAGCGAGGAGGTCTGGACCTGGCGGGTCACCAGGAGGGCGCCGGGCCCGTAGTCGGGCCGCATGCTGCCGGTGAGTACCGGCCGGACGCCGATGTGCATGGTGACGATGCACACGGCGGCGGCCGTGCACAGGGCGGTGACGGTGACGACCCCGGCCAGGCGCAACCGGTGGAGCATGCGCCTCCGGGCCTGTCGGGCGCGCAGGCGCTCGGCCCGGGCCGAGCGCGTGTGATCGGCCCGCACGGATCCTTGCTCCTGGACTTCCTCGACAAGCAATGGGGATTGCACCCGCACTGCTTCGGCCCGGGGATCGCCGTGCTTTAGTGAATTCGCAGGATTTTATGGCCGCCCGACTACTTGCACGTACTCCCAGGTGGGCGAGTTGCAAGGGAGATTGCGCACCCATGGTTGCCGTCGACCCGTCCCCCCGGTGCGGGAGCGTCGTACTGCAGCGCCCTTCCCCACCAGGAATTCCGGGCCGTTGCGGATGCCGTCGCCGATGGTGACCGGCCCGGCGCCGCCGAGGTCATCGCGTCATCTCCCCGATCGGGTCGGGGCGGAGTGGTGCGCCCGGTCCACCTGCGGCGCCCGGGACGCCTCGGAGGTCGTCCGGGCGCGGTGAGCGGGGGTCGGCGGGGGTGGTGCTGCGGGGGAGACGTAGCGGTCAGCCGACGTCGGCGATCGCTTCCGGGGCGGCCAGCTCCTCGGCGGCCTGCTCCGGGTTCACGATGTTGATCAACACGCCGGTGCCGAGCTCGAAGCCGGCGACCGTGGTGAGCTTCGGCACGATGTGGACGTGCCAGTGGTACGGCTCGGGCGCCCGGTACGGGGCCGAGTGGAAGACGAGGTTGTAGGCGATGTCGCCGAGCACGGCACGGAGCCGACCGAGGGCGATCTTGAGGGCGCGGCCCACGGCCAGGAGGTCCGTGGTCGGGCTGTGGTGCAGGTGGGGGCCGTGCGCCCGGGGGATGACCAGCATCTCGTAGGGGGAGCCGCTCCAGAACGGGCAGACCACCAGGACCTGCTCGTCGGAGTAGACGACCCGGTAGCCCACGTTCTCCTCGGCGTCGACCGTGGTGCACAGCAGGCACCGGCCGGCGAACCGGGCGAACCCGGCCTGCTCCTCCACCAGCTCGCGGGGGACGAAGGACATCCCGAGCAACTGGCCGTGCGGGTGCTCGACCGAGGCGCCGGCCTCGCGTCCGGCGTTCACGATGGCCTGGCTGTACCGGAGGCCCGGGATGACGGCATGCTCACCGATCCGGTCGCTGATGGCCCGCATGACCGCACCGGTCTGGGCGTCGCTCAGCATCGACCACGAGTCCTGATGGCTCGGCGACAGGACCAGGACCTCGTGGATCCCGCCGGCCGTGGCCTGGGTGAAGACGGGACCCCGGTTGGTCACCACGAAGGGGGCGTCGCCCTCGAAGGCGGGGTAGCGGTTGGGGACGACCCGGACCTGCCAGGAACCGTCGGGCCCGATCGTCTCCAGGGTGGGGGAGGCCGTCTCCTCGTTGCCGGGGCAGAAGGGGCAGGGCTTCGAGGTGTCGGCCTGGATCGAGGCCATGCGGGGGGCGAAGGCCCAGGGCCGGTTGGCGCGGTCGGTGCTGACCACCACCCAGCGCCCGGTGAGGGGATCGAGTCGGAGTTGGTTCATCGGCGTGGAGGAAGGCTCCTCGGCGATCGTCGGTCGTCTCTACACACCTGTTGCCACCTCGGTATCCGTCGTCGGCGCCCGTGTCGGGCCTGCGCGATCGGAGTGAACGTTGAGCAGGTTCCAACCTAGCAATTCCCTGGCCGGGTGCGGTGCAGGGTCGGTGTCGCGGCCGGATCCCGGGCGATGCCACAATCGCGGCGTGCCCGTTGCCGCCCTGTCGACTGCCGTCCTGTGGACCTCCGTCCCGGTGCTGGCGGCCGCCACGACGTCACCCGGGTACGACCTGGTGCTGCTGGCCCATGTGCTGACCGCCGTGGTCGGTCTGGGCGCCCTGGTGGTGGCCGCGGGCTCGGCGCTGGCCCTGCGGGGCGTGCTGCTCCGGGGGGGCCCGGTGCCCGAGGCCCTGGCCCGCTACTACCGGCCCGGGGTCAACTGGGCCGGGCGGGTGCTGTTCCTGGTGCCCGTGCTGGGGGCGGCCCTGCTGGCCATGAGCGGCGGGCAGTGGTCCTTCGCCGACCTGTGGGTGTCGCTGGGCACGGCGGCGTGGGGCGTGGTCGCCGTGGCCGCCGAGGCCGTGCTGTGGCCCGGGGAGCGCCGACTCCAGGAGGTCGTCGCCACGGTGACCGGCGGCAGCGGCGTGCCGGATCCGCACGACGACCGGTCGGACGTCGTGCGGGCACCGGGCCTGTGCGCCCGCGTCGGGCTGCTCGGCCTGACACTGGGGGCCGCACTGGTGGTGACGGGCGTGGTGATGGTGGCCAAGCCCTGAGCGGCACCGGCGCAGTGCCCCGGGGCCGGTCCGTACCGGCGGTCGCTCAGCGGGCGGGTCGGGGCGCGGTGGGGGTGAAGGTGCAGGGCAGGTGCTTGATGCCGTTGACGAAGCGGGACACCGCGTGCTCCGGCTCGCCCGAGGCCTCGATGTCCGGCAGGCGCAGGAGCAGCTCGCGGAGCATCACGTCGATCTCGCGGCGGGCGAGGTGCGCGCCCAGGCAGAAGTGGGGCCCGGCGGCGCCGAATCCGACGTGGGGGTTCGGGTTGCGCAGGACGTCGAAGGTGTACGGGTCCTCGAACACCGTCTCGTCCCGGTTGGCCGAGCCGTAGAAGAGCAGGACCTTGTCGCCGGCGGACAGCTCCTCGCCCGACAGGACGGTGTCCTCGGTGACGGTCCGGCGCATCCAGTTCACCGGGCTGGCCCACCGCACGATCTCGTCCACGCCGGTGGCGGCCACGCCGAGCGGGTCGGCCTGCCAGATCGCCCGCTGGTCGGGGAACTCGGTCAGGGCCAGCAGGCCGTGGGAGATCGAGTTGCGGGTCGTCTCGTTGCCCGCGGTGAGCAGCAGGATGAAGAACGATGCCAACTCGGCCGGGGTCAGCGCCTCGCCGTCGATGTTGGTCGAGATGAGGGCCGTCGTCAGGTCGTCCGTGGGGTGTTTCCTGCGGAAGGCGCTCAACTTGGTCAGCAGGTCCGCGAGTTCGTAGCCGGCGCTGAGCATCGCCTCGAGCGGGTCGTCCCCGGGCTCGAGGTACTCGCTGTCGCCCGAGGACGCGATGATGTTCGAGCACCGGAACACCGTGGCGTGCTCGGTCGGCGGCAGGCCCATCATGTCGCAGATGATCTCGAGCGAGAGCGGAGCGGACAGCTCGGTCACGAAGTCGCACTCGCCCAGTCCGGCCACGCGGTCGATGAGCCGCCCGGCCACCTCCTCGATCCCGGCCTCGACGGCGTTGATCCGCCGGGGGCTGAACGCGGCCGACACGATGCGACGCAGCCGGGCATGGCGCGGGTTGTCGGTCGAGATCATGCCGGCGAAGAACTCGATCATCTCCTCGGGCAGGTCGATGATGCTGATGGCCCCCTTGCTCGAGCAGTAGAGCTCCGGGTGTCGGCTGACCTCGGTGACGTCCGCGTGCCGGGTGACGGCGCGGTAGCCGCGGCCGCGTGGCGGAGCCAGGGACGAGGTCGCCGACAGGTCGGGCTCGTCGAAGCGGGCCAGCGGCCGCTCGGCCCGCAGGACGGCGAAGGCGCGCTCGCGCTCGCGCCACGGCAGTGCCCAGAACGCCATGTCCGACAGGTCGATGTCATCGACGTTCACCGTCGGTACGTGCGTCACGGGGCAAACCCTAGCGACCACGCAGCACCGGAGGTTGGGTTCTGGATCGGTTCCTGCCGATCGGGCGCCGCGTGCCGCCCCCGGTGGGTCCCCCGGTCCGACGCTTGCTGCCGTGCGCGCTGACCTGCGCATCCGCCCCTCCGGGAATGTTCTAAAACCTGATCGGTTTAGTCATGTATAGTTCCCGACGGCGGTCGGCGGCGCGATGAAGCCGCTGACCGAGGGTGCCGGACCGGCGCCCGGTGCAGCCGGTCGGGACCGGACGGACCCGGTGGGTCGGGGCACTCCCCCCATCGCTCCCGACGGGAGAGGAGGAGTCGACGTGAAGCTGAGCGTGGTGGACAACCGGACGAGGCTGGCCGAGCTGGCCGTCGATCCTGCCGCCGCGCACCTGCGGCGGGAGATGGCCGAGCAGTCGGCCGCCTTCGAGACCGCCCCCGCCGGCCAGATCATGGCCTGGGCCGTGGAGCGGTTCGGGCCCAAGCTGGCCCTGTCGTGCTCGTTCCAGGAGGCCGTGCTGATCGACATCGCCGTGGAGGTCGACCCCGACGTCGAGGTCGTCTTCCTCGACACCGGCTCGCACTTTCCGGAGACGCTCGAGTACGTCGAGACGGTCCGGGCCCGCTACGACCTCAATCTGAAGGTCGTCCACCCGGTGGCCGGCGCCGGGGACCACCCCTGTGGCACGGCCCAGTGCTGCGAGTTCCGCAAGGTCCGCCCGCTGCGCCAGGCACTGGCCGGCAGGGACAGCTGGGTGACCGGCCTGAAGCGCTCCGACGCGCCGACCCGGCGCCGTGCCCCCATCGTCGCCTACGACGACAACTGGGGCATGGTCAAGATCAACCCGCTGGCCATCTGGACCCACCGGGACCTGGTCAGCTACGCACAGGACCACGACATCCCCCAGCACCCGCTCCGCTCCCGGGGCTACGTGTCGATCGGCTGCGCGCCGACGACCCGACCGGTGGCCGAGGGCGAGGACCTGCGCGCCGGCAGGTGGGCCGGCTCCGACAAGACAGAGTGCGGACTCCACCTCTGAGATGACCGGGCGCTGAGATGACCAAGGACCGCGACGAGCTCTACGGCCTGCACCTGCGAGGGTCGGACCGCCCCATGCCGTTCATCAACCCGTACCGCAAGACGGGCGAGCTGAACGAGATCGAGCTGTTCAAGCTCGAGCGCCACCCGCTCGAGATCGCCGACGCCATCATCGACACCTACTCGAAGGAGGGCCCGGCCGGCATCGCCGAGGTCCCCGGCGAGGTCGAGCGGCTGAAGTGGGCCGGGATCTATCCCCAGAAGCAGGGCGGCGACGCCTTCATGATGCGGGTCAAGGTGCCGGGAGGGTTCCTCACCGCCGACCAGGCCCGGGAGATCGGCGTGGCCGCCGACGCCTTCGGCGAGGGTCCCGACGGCACGGAATCGCGGGTGTTCGGATCGCGCTACGCCGACCTCACCACCCGCCAGACCGTGCAGATCCACTGGCTGCGGATCGAGGACATCCCCCGCATCTGGCGGCGCTTCGCGGCGGTCGGCCTGACCACCGTCCAGGCGTGCGGCGACTCGGCTCGCAACGTGCTCTGCTGCCCGGTCTCGGGGGTGGACGCAGACGAGGCCTTCGACGCCCTCCCCGTCGCCACCGAGGTGTCCGACTTCTTCACCGGCAACCGCGAGTACGCCAACCTGCCCCGCAAGTTCAAGATGTCGGTGTCGGGCTGCGTCGAGGACTGCGCCCAGGCCGAGATCAACGACATCGGCCTGTGGCCGGCCCGGGCCGCCGACGGTTCCCTCGGTTTCAACCTGCTGGTCGGTGGGGGCCTGTCCGACGGCGAGCGGATGGCCTCGGACATCGACGTCTTCGTGGCCCAGGACCAGGCGGTCGAGATCACCCGTGCCATCGCCCAGCTCTTCGGCGAGCTCGGGAACCGGGAGAACCGCGGCCTGGCCCGGATGCGCTACCTGGTCCAGGAGCTCGGTCCCGAGGGCTTCCGCGAGGAGCTCGAGAGGCGGGCCCGCTTCGACCTGGTGCCGTCGGGCGAGGAGCTCACCCGCCGGTACCGGGGCGACCACGTCGGCGTCCACCCCCAGAAGCAGGACGGGTACTTCTACGTGGGCTGTTCGGTCCCGGTCGGACGGATGCAGGGCATCGAGCTGGTCGAGGCGGCCCGACTCGCCTCCACCTACGGCGACGGCACCCTGCGGGTCGGCACCGACCAGAACCTCACCTTCACCGGGGTGCACGGCGACGAGGTCGACGCCCTGCTGGCCGAGGACCTGCTGGCCAAGTACTCGCCGTTCCCCGGGCCGTTCAGCCGGGGCGTGGTGGCCTGTACCGGGTCGGAGTTCTGCCGCTATGCCATCGTCGAGACGAAGGAGCGGGCCGTCAAGTGGGCCCGGTTCCTCGACGAGCAGCTGGCCGGTGAGCCGGTCGGCGCGGCGCCGGTCCCCGGGGCGCACTCGCCGAAGGGCGAGGACGCCGGCGTCATCCGCATGCACTTCTCGGGCTGCCCGGCCAGCTGCGCCCAGCCCCAGATCGCCGACATCGGGTTCCGGGGCGACGTGGCCAAGGTCGGCAACCACCTGGCCGAGGCGGTCGACATCGGCCTGGGCGGGTCGCTCGGGACCGACGCCGGGTTCATCGACTGGATCGAGAACGCCCGCCCGGTCAACGACGTGCCTGACGCCCTGCTGCGGGTCGTCCGCCGCTACCAGGCCGAGCGACGCCCGGACGAGCCGTTCTACAACTGGGCACGGCGCGTCCCCAACGACGACCTGCGGGCGACCCTGGCGGACGAGGGCACCGGCACCCCGGTGACCATCTCCGGCGGCACCGGCGGCACCGGCGGCACCGGCGGCACCGGCGTCACCGGCGGCACCGGAGGCACCGGAGGCACCGCGTGAAGGCCTACACGATCCGTGAGCAGATCAACGGCATCGAGGAGCCGCCGGGTAAGACCTGGTTCTTCGAGCTCCAGGCCGGGGTCATCGACGCCGGCCGCTGCATCCAGTGCGGTACCTGTGTCGCCGCCTGTCCGTCCAACTCGCTCGGCATCGACGGGGACACGAACCTGCCGGAGCTGGTCAAGATGTGCACCGGCTGCTCGCTCTGCTGGGACTTCTGTCCCCGTGGCGGGCTCCGCTACGAGGCCCTGTGGCCGCCGTCCACGGTGGTCCCGGGGGCCACGGCCGACCAGGTGGCGGCGGCCTCGGTCGAGCGGGTCGACGCCAGCGACACCTACTGGAAGATCACGGGCGGCCCCCCCGGGGACGGCCTCGGCGCGGTCTCCGACGCCTACGCGGTGCGGGCCGGGGCCCGTCCCGACGGCGCCCAGGACGGCGGTGTCGTCTCGGCCCTCCTGATCGCGGCCCTGGCGGCCGGCGACATCGACGGTGCCGTGGTCACCCGACCCAGCGACGATCCCGAGCAGCCGTGGAAGGGCGTGTCCCACCTCGCCACCACGGCCCGGGAGATCCTCGACGCCTCGGGCAGCTTCTACAACCAGACGATGGCGCTGGCCGAGCTCGACCTCTCCCGCTACAGCCTGCCGCCCAAGCCGCGCATCGCCGTGGTCGGGACCCCGTGCGAGATCCAGGGGATCCGGGCCATGCAGGCCCGACGCTGGCCGACCGGCGCGCATCGCATCGACGCCGTGGTCCTCACCATCGCCCTGCTCTGCACCAAGAGCTTCGACTACCGGGGCCTGATGCTCGACCTGCTCCGCAAGGACCGGGGGATCGACATCGACCGGGTGAGCAAGGTCGACGTGATCCGCGGCCGGATGATCGTGGAGTACCGGGACGGCGAACTCGCCGTGGACGAGCCGGTGAAGAGCTTCCACGGCGCGGCCCTCAAGGGGTGCGACGAGTGCGCGGACTTCCTCGGGCGCAGCGCCGACCTGTCCGTGGGCAGCGTGGGGTCCTCGGACGGGTGGAGCAGTGTCCTCGTCCGCACCGAGCGGGGACGGCGAGCCCTCGACAACGCCCGTGGTCGGCTCGACCTCCGGGACCTCGACCATCCCGAGGCCCTGGTCAAGCTCGACGCCTTCGACAAGCGAGTGGCCTTCGACAGCCTGCGCCGGCCGTTCGACCCCGATGCGCCGATGTTCATCGACTACGCCGAGCACGTGGCCCACTACGAGGGCACCGACCGTGCCCCCGTCGTGACCGACCGTTGACCCGTGCGCGGGTGCGGACAGCTTGGCTAGCGTGGACGTCGTGACCACCCTGGAGGAGGAGACCCTGGAGGGCGATCTCGGGCCGGTGCTCGAGTTCCCTCCCGAGCCCGAGGACCTGCGGGACGGCCTGCGGGACGCGCTGCTGGCCGGCGGGGACTGGCGCGAGGGGTTCTCCGACGACATCTGCATCGCCGTGTGGCTGTGGAGCCGCTGGCGGCCGGTGCTGGAGCCGGCCGGCTGCGCCCGCGAGGACTTCGTCGAGATCGTCGTCGCCTACCGCCGTGAGCTGTGGCTCTGGCTGCTGGGAGACCGACGGTGGGACCAGTACGTGACCGGGCTGGCCGGACGGGTGGTCCGCCGCCTGCCCGCACCGTCCGGGTCGTGACGACCCGCCGCACCCGCTGAGGAGGAATCCGTGCCCAACGTCGACGTGCCCGCTGGGGCCGACCCGCTGATCCACGTGTGGACGGCGCTGGCCCCGAAGCTCACCTCTGCCGCCGGTGGCTACTCGAGTGCCGTCTACGAGCACTCATCGCTGTCGCTGCGGGAGTTCGAGGCAGCCCGGATCACCATGGCGCGGATCAACGACTGCGCGCTCTGCCTCGACTGGCGGACCGCCCGTGACGTGCCGGCACGGGGTGCGGCCGCCGACGAGGTGCCGGAGGCGTTCTACGCAGCAGTCGGCCGGCCGGGTGCGGCCGGGCTGTCCGAGCGCGAGCGCCTGGCCGCCGAGTTCGCCGAGCGCTACGCCACCGAGCACCAGGGCATGGACCCGGCGTTCTGGAGCCGGCTGCACGCCGTCTACTCCGACGACGAGCTGGTCGACCTGGCCTTGTGCGTCGGCTCGTGGCTGGCGCTCGGCCGTTTCAACCGGGTGTTCGACATCGACGGCGGCTGCCGGGTCCCGAGCCACGCCGCCGCGGGCTCGACGCACCCCTGAGCAACCACGCCCGCACCGGGCCGAGCAACGAGGAGCACCCATGGAGAAGGTCATCGCCCTGGTCTGGGGCCCCGGAGACGCCGAGTCCGGCGACGCCCTGCGCCACCAGCTGGTCGAGGAGACCGTGCCGCGCCTGCGGCACGGCGGCGCCCGCGGGGTGACCTTCAACGTCCACGACTCGGCCGCCGACCCGGCGCCGTCGCCGGCCCCCGCACCCGACGGCGAGCAGCCCCACGTGGCCCAGATCTCGATGTGGCTCGACTGCTACGAGCGGACGGACCGTGTCGGCGACGCCCTGGCGGCCCTGGGCCTGCCGACGGCCTCCTACCTGGTGGTCGAGTCGCTCTACGACGACTACGGCACCACCCCCTACGCGGCGCCCCGGGACTGGCCAGACGGCGAACGGTCGCCCGGCGTGCTGACGGTGGCCCTGATCCACCGGCCCGAGGGCCTGGACTACGGCGAGTGGATCACCCGGTGGCACGGGACCCAGTCGCCGGTCTCCGGCGAACTGCAGCCGCGCACCCGGTACGTCCGCAACGAGGTGGTCCGGTCGCTCACCGCGGGCGCCCCCGGGATCGACGGCATCGTCGAGGAGGGCTGGCCGTCGGTGGGACACGTCGCCGACCCCAAGCTGTTCTTCAACGCCACGACCGACGAGGAGCTCGGCGCCAACGTGACCCGCATGCTCGACAGCGTGTCGGCCTGCCTGGACCTCGACCGGCTGCGCAGCTCGACCATGAGCGAGTACCTGGTCGCACCGCTGTACTGACCGCCGTCCGCCGACCCGGCGCCTGGCTCCGGGGATCCCGGGGTACGACCGGGTGCGGGCATCACCTACGCTCGCTGTCTGGCCCACCGCCGGTCCCGGCCGGCGGCGACATCGGAGGAAGCACCCGTGGGACTGTCCATCGGCATCGTCGGTCTCCCCAATGTGGGGAAGTCCACCCTGTTCAACGCCCTGACCCGTAACGAGGTGCTGGCCGCCAACTACCCGTTCGCCACCATCGAGCCCAACGTGGGCGTGGTGGCGGTTCCCGACGACCGGCTGGCGAAGCTGGCCGCCATCTACGGGAGCCTGGCGATCCTGCCGGCCATGGTCACGTTCGTGGACATCGCCGGCATCGTCAAGGGCGCCTCGGAGGGGGAGGGTCTGGGCAACAAGTTCCTGGCCGCCATCCGCGAGAGCGACGCCATCTGCCAGGTGGTCCGGGTGTTCGAGGATCCCGACGTCATCCACGTCGACGGGCGGATCGAGCCGGCCGACGACATCGAGACCATCAACACCGAGCTGATCCTGGCCGACCTGCAGACGGTCGACAGCCGGATCACCAAGCTGGCCAAGGAGTCGCGCAAGCAGCCCGAGCTCGTCCCACAGCTGCGCGCCGCCGAGCAGGCACGCGAGATCCTGGACTCGGGGCGCACGGTGGCCTCGGCGGTGACCGCCGGCGAGATCGACCCGGCGCTCCTGGCCGATCTGCACCTGTTGAGCGCCAAGCCGTTCATCTACGTGTTCAACGTGGACGAGGGCTCGCTGGACGACGCCGACCTGACGGTCCGGCTCGAGGCACTGGTGGCACCGGCCGAGGCCGTCGTGGTGTGCGCCCAGATCGAGGCCGAGGTGGCGGCCCTCGACCCCGAGGACGCTGCCGAGCTGCTGGCCGGCTACGGCCAGGCGGAGTCCGGCCTGGTGCGGCTGGTCAAGGTGGGCTTCCATACGCTGGGGCTGCAGACGTTCCTCACCGCCGGCCCGAAGGAGACCCGGGCCTGGACCATCCACATCGGGGACACGGCGCCCCAGGCGGCCGGCACCATCCACACCGACTTCGAGCGCGGTTTCATCAAGGCCGAGGTGGTGGGCTTCGACGACCTGGTCGAGGCCGGGTCGGTGGCGGCCGTCCGGTCGGCGGGCAGGGCCCGGGTGGAGGGCAGGGAGTACGTGATGCAGGACGGGGACGTCGTCGAGTTCCGGTTCAACGTCTGACGCCGGTGGTCCCGCCGGTGGGTGACGGTGCCGCTCGCCCGGTCGTAGCGCTGTCGGACGTCGCCGTGGTCCGCGACGGCACGACCATCCTCGACGCCGTCTCCTGGGCCGTGGCCCCAGGAGAGCGCTGGGCCCTGCTCGGACCGAACGGATCGGGCAAGACGACGCTGCTGCGGGTGGTCGGCGCCGGGCTGTGGCCGACCCGGGGGACGGTCGAGATCCTGGGCGAGCGGCTCGGCAGGGTCGACATGCGCGAGCTGCGTCGGCGCATCACCGTGGTGAGCGCCTCGGTGGCCCGCAACCTGCGACCCACCCAGCCGGCGCTCGACGTCGTCCTCACCGGGCGCCACGCCGCGCTGGAGACGTGGTGGCACGAGTACTCCGACGACGACCGGGCCCGTGCTGGAGCGCTGCTCGACGGCGCCGGGTTCGGCGGCGCCGGCTTCGCGGCGCGCCAATTCGGCCAGCTGTCGGAAGGGGAGCGCCAGCAGGTGCTGCTGGCGCGGGCCCTCATGGCGTCCCCCGAGCTGATCCTGATGGACGAGCCGGCCGCCGGGCTCGACCTCGGCGCCCGCGAGCGGCTGCTCGCCCGGCTGGCCGCTTTGGCCGCAGACCCGGCTGTGGCCCCGATGGTTCTGGTCACCCACCACCTCGAGGAGATCCCGTCCGGGGTCACCCACGCCGCACTCCTGCGGGCCGGCAGGATGGTGGCCGCCGGACCGGTCGAGGACGTGCTCACCGATGCCGCCGTGTCGGCCGCCTTCGGGGTGGACGTCTCGGTCGAGCGCCGGGCGGGCCGGTGGCGGGCCGTGGCCGGCTGACCCGGGGTCGGTGGCGGGGTCCGTGCCGGGGTTCGTGCCGGGGCTCGGGCAGTTGGGTGGACCTGGTACCTTGCTCCAGCAGCGGATGATAATGATTCTCATTACCATGATGGGTCTCCAGCGTGGGCAGGGGTCCTCCGTGGACGGGTGACGGCCCGTGGGGGAAGACCGCCGGCCGTACTGGTGTTGTACGTGGTGAGCGCCCCACAGGGGCATCCCCGCTGCCGCAACCGGAGGAGTCCCCGATGTCCGAGTCCACCACCACCGTTGTCGACTTCTGGTTCGACCCGCTCTGCCCGTGGGCGTGGATCACCTCGCGCTGGATCCTGAACGCGGCCGAGGTACGTGACCTCGAGGTCCGCTGGAACGTCATGTCGTTGGCCGAGTTGAACGCCGGTCGCGACGATCTGCCGGACAACTACAAGGAGTTCCTGGCCCAGGCCTGGGGACCGGTCCGGCTGGTCGCCGCGGCGGAGCAGGCCCATGGCCCCGGCGCGGTCGGCCCCCTGTACACGGCGCTGGGCACCCGGTTCCACGTCCGGGGCGAGGAGCGCGACCGGGACACCATGGCGAAGGCACTCGCCGACGCCGGACTGTCGACCGACCTGGTGGACGCCGTCGACACCGACGTCTACGACGAGGCGGTCCGGGCCTCGCACTACGACGGGATGAACCGGGTCGGCATGGACGTCGGTACCCCGGTGATCGCCGTGGGTGAGGTGGCGTTCTTCGGTCCGGTGGTCACCCCGGCACCGACGGGCGAGGCGGCGGGCAAGCTGTTCGACGGTGTCCTGGCCGTGGCGGGAACGCCCGGCTTCTTCGAGATCAAGCGCACCCGCGACGTCCCGCCGTCGTTCGACTGACCCTCCCGGGCCCGGGAGGCGACGGGCGGACTCAGCTGACGAGCGACAGGACGAGCAGGCCCTGGGCCAGGTGGTAGGTGATGTGGACCGCCACGTCGCCGTGGCGCATCGGGCGGACGAACCGATTGAGCGCGAGCGCCGTGTCGGACACGACGAACAGGAGGGCACCGGCCGCCGCCGCCGGCACGCCCACGTTGCAGGCCAGTACGGCCATGGTGCCGATGGCGACCAGGTAGACCGCCACCGGGCCGACCAGTTGTCGGTGCCCGTCGGCCACCAGGGCCCGGAAGATCCTGTACGCCGGAAGCGCCGCGGCCGCGGCGACCAGAAGGCCCGCGACCGCCAGCCCCTCGACCGAGAAGGCGAACGGCGGGCTGCCCAACGGCGATGGTGGCTGCAACAGGCCGACGATGAACAGGACGTGGCCGGTCAGGAAGGCGGCCAGGCCGGGTACGAACAGGTCCCTCGGCAGCATGAGCAGCACATCGCCCAGCAACGAGCACGCCAGGGCGGCCACGAACCACCAACGGCGGTGGACCAGATCGGTGTGGTCGGCGGGCAGCACGGCCGCAGCCAGGGCCAGTGCGGCCAGGACCGCCGGCTTGGCCCCGTACTCGAGCCGGTCGTTCCCCCGGGCCACCGCCACCCAGTCGACGAGGGCGGCTGCGGCGGCCACGCCGAGGATGATCCAGAAGAGGGTCACGGGGCGACGCTACCGGCACCGGGCGGCCCCGACGGGGAGCATCCACCACTGCGGAATTCGTCGTCGGTACCGTTTGTGCTGGCAGCGACCCCTGGAGGAGGTGGTGCCCGTGGTACTCGTGATCATCATCCTGGCGGCCTGGGCGGTCATCCTCGGACCGAGCCTCCTCAAGCGCCGTGCCCGCAGCGGCGGCGACCAGTCCATCACCCACTTCCACCACCAGCTGCGGATCCTCGAGCACTCGGCGCCCGAGCCCATCGTCGCCCCGGCCTACCGGCTCCGTTCCGTGGACGACAACGGAATGCCCACCGCCATCACCTACCCCGACCGCTCCGCCCCGCCGAAGCTGACGGTGGTCGGAGCCAAGGAGCTCCCCCGCCCCGCGCTGGCCTTCCTGGGTGAGCCGGCCGCCGACGTGGTCGCCGACGGGGTTCCCCAGGCAGCACCCGCCGTCCGGGAGGCGCCGGCGATCCGGGGGCACGCGGGCCGCGACGCCTACGGGACCCACGGCGACTTCGGCACCTACGACCTTGTCGACCCCGGCGAGGGCTCTGCGCTGGCCGGCCGTCCGCGCCCACCGCGCGACCGGTGGACCGGACCTTCCGCCCCGCCGGTCGCGCACGAGGACGGGCTCCGCGCCGAGGGGTTCGCCGGCCAGCGGGCCCGGCGCCGCCGTCGCGACACACTCGCCGTCCTGGTCGCGGTCCTCCTCACGGCACTGGTGTTCGCCGCCGTCAGCGGCGTCACCGCACTGTGGGCCGTGTGTGCCGTCGACGGGGTGGCACTCGCCGCCTATGTGGCGCTCCTCGTGCACATGCAGCAACTGGCGGTCGAGCGTGAGCGCAAGCTCCACTATCTCGTCGGCCGCGACGGCATCGACGGCATCGACGGCATCGACGGCCGCGACGGCATCGACGGCCGCCGTGCGGCCCGGCTCGGGGGCCTGCCGACCCTCGTCAGCGGACGCTACGCCCACCCGTCGAACCAGCAGGCCATCGCCCGCTGATCGTCCGGTCATCACGGGACCCGCGTTGGTAGGGTCTCCCCATGACCCACGTCACCCGTGCAACCCCCTCGACCCGCCGTGCCGTCCTGGCCGGCGCCGTCGATTCGGCCCTCGAGGGCCGTCGGCTCCTGACCCACCCCTTCTACCAGCGGTGGGAGGCCGGTGAGCTGAGCCCCGCCGAGCTTGCCGAGTACGCCGTCCACTACCGGGCGTTCGAGGCCGTTCTCCCCGAGGTGCTGGGCGCCGTCGTCGACCAGCTGATGTCCGAGGCCGAGTTCGACGCGGCCGAGCTGGTGGCCCGCAACCTGGCCGACGAGCTCGACCATCCCGCGCCGCACCTGGCGCTGTTCGACGCCTTTGCCGGAGCGCTGCCGATCGCGCCGGTGGCCACGGGCCCGGGCCCGGCGGCCGACGAGCTGGCCGAGACCTACCGCGAGCTGGCCCGCCGTTCCCCGGTCGCCGCCATCGCCGGTCTGGCCGCCTACGAGACCCAGGCCGCCGCCGTTGCCACCACCAAGGGCGACGGCCTCCGCCGCTGGTACGGCATGGACGCCGCCGGCACCCGCTTCTGGGACGTGCACTCCTCGATGGACGCCGACCACGGGGACTGGGCCGTCGACGCCCTGGCCCTGCTGGGCGCCGACGCCGACGAGGTGGCCGCCTGCGCCCGGCTGGCCGCGGACGCCTGGTGGGCGCTCCTCGACGAGCGCCAGGCGGAGGCCGTGGCCGCCTGACCACGGCGGCCAGGACCCGGGTGACGGTGGCACCGGCCTCGTCGGGCGCCCGGGGTGTCCTGGTCGCGGGTCGGCTGGTGGTGGTCGTCGGGGTGCTGCTCGTGGCGGCGTCCCTGGCCGTGCGTCCCGCCGCCCGCCAGGAGTCGGCCGGCATCGGCCTCGCCACGGTGATGGTCGGGATGATGATCGTGCTGCTCGGAAACTACCTCCGCCACGCTGCGGCGCGGGCCGCGGCCCGACCACCGGTGCCGACCCAGGGTCCCGACGGTGGTCCCGACGGTGCTCCCGCGGGTGGGACCGCTCAGCCCAGCTCGGTACCGACCACCGACACGAACGACACCATCTCGCCCGGGTAGCCGCCCAGGTTGTGGGTGAGGGCGAGCGTCCGGTCGGTGTCGATCTGACGCTCGGGCGTGGCCTCGTGGCGCAACTGCAGCCACGCCTCGAAGAACATGCGCAGGCCGGATGCCCCGACCGGATGTCCGAAGCTCTTGAGGCCGCCGTCCGGGTTTACGGGCAGGGCGCCGTCGCGGTCGAACGTCCCGGCCAGCACCTCTTTCCACGCCGTGCCCCGGGGGGCGAAGCCGAGGTCCTCCATCAGCACAAGCTCGGTGGGCGTGAAGCAGTCGTGGACCTCGGCCATGGCCAGCTGGTGGAGGGGGTCGGTGATCCCGGCCTGCGCGTAGGCGTCCCGGGCGGCGGTGGCGCACTCGGGGAACCACGTGTAGTCGTACTCCGGGTCGATGAGGCCCGACCCGCTGCCTGCGGCGAACGACAGTGCCTTGATGTAGATCGGCTTGTCCGTGTACCTGTGGGCGTCCTCGGCCCGCACCACGATCGCGGCAGCGGCGCCGTCGGCTACGCCGGCGCAGTCGAACACGCCGAGCCGGCCGGCCACCCGGGGCGAGGCGCAGATGGTCTCGGTGGAGACCTCCTTGCGGAACTGGGCACGAGGGTTTCGGGCCCCGTTCTGGTGGTTCTTCCACGAGATGCGGGCCAGTACCTCGGTGAGCTCGTCCTCGCCCACTCCGTACTTCTGGCCGTAGGCAGGGGCGACCATGGAGAACATGGCAGCCGCCGTCAGCGTGCGGGCCGTGCCGTCGTTCGGGATGGGGAACGCATTCAACCCCTGGTAGCCCGAGTCCTTCACCTTTTCGGCGCCGAGGGCCATGGCCACGTCGTAGGCACCCGATGCCACGGCGTAGGCCGCGGCCCGCAGTGCCTCGGACCCGGTGGTGCAGTAGTTCTCCACCCGGGTGACCGGCTTGCCGTCCAGCTGGAGCGGCCGGGCCATGGTGATGCCGCTCATGCCGGACTGGGCCGTGCCGAACCAGAAGGCGTCGATGTCGTCCTTGGCCACTCCCGCCGAGGCGAAGGTGTCCTCGGCAGCCTCGACGATGAGGTCGTCGAGGCTCTTGTCCCAGTGCTCGGCGAACCGGGTGCATCCCATCCCGACGATCGCCACCCGGTCCTTGATCCCGTGCGAAGCCATTGGTCTCCTTGTCGTCTGTCTGCGTCTGCGTCTGCGTCTGTGTCTGTGTCTGCGTGTACGTGTAGGTCCTGGTGCGACGGCCGCCGGTCGGCCGCTGCCGGTCGGTCGTTCAGGTCAGGCGCCGGCGCCGGCGCCGGTGTCGCCAGCGGCGGCGCGGACCGGCTTGGCCTTCCAGAAGTAGTCGTGGATGCCGTCCGCCGTGAACAGCCTGCGGAAGGTCATCGCCACCCGGTCGCCGAGTTCTACCGAGTCCGGGTCGACGTCGGTGAGCTCCACCGGGAACCGGCCACCGCCGTCGAAGTCGACGACGGCGAAGACGATGGGCGGGCTCGGCGAATAGGCCAGGCGGTCGATGGTGTAGGTGGCGATGGTGGCCTCGGAGTCGGCCCGGTCGACCGGGACCATGTCGTCCACCGCCCCCCCGGTCATCGACACCCGGGACGGGGGGAGGTGGATGGCACCGGACGAGCGGTCCTGGCTGCCCACGAAGCCGAATTTCCAGTCCTCGTTCCGCCATGCGGCCGACGACGACACCCGTTGGGGCTCGGGTCGCCGGGGCGGCTCGGGGGTGACCATGCCCCGCCACGACAGGAACTTGCCGTAGGGCAGGTCGGCGCCGGCAGCTATCTGCGCGGCCACCGGGTCGGCCGGAGCCCAGGCCGCGATCGCCGGGCTGGTGCGGAAGACCAGCGCGTCGGCGCCGTCGGCCAGGGACACCACGGCCACCACCTCCCCGGGGGACGACTGCTCGAGCATGGCCGCCAGCACCAGGCCGGCGTGGGCCGCCCCGGTCTGGCCGACCGTCAGGGCGAGGTCGTCGGCCAGGGCGCCGTCGCGGACGCCGAGCGCCCGGCCGACCGCCTTGGCGGCCCGTCCGTGCATGCCGGTCACGACGACCCGGTCGACCTCGTCGGCCGTCACGCCGGCAGCCTTCAGGCCCGCCTGCCACGCCTCGGTCCCGAGGGGGACGTAGCGGGTCTCGCCGAAGCGCTCCTCCCACGTGCGCGATCGCCGGTCGCCCGCCGTCCGCCAGCGGTCGAGGAATTCGTCGGTGACCGAGGCACCGCCCAGGTACTCGGCGATGACCGGCGTTCCCGGGCCGTCGTCGGCCACCAGCACGGCGGCGGCACCGTCGCCGCCGGCCGACTCGTCGGCCGAGGTGGGGAGCCCGTCGCGCAGGTCGGCCACCACCACCAGCGTGGCGCCGGGGCCGCCGGCTTCGAGGGCGGTGCGCAGTGCGCCGGGGCCCGAGCGCAGCGCCCCGCCGAAGTCGAAGGCGGCCACCTCGGCCGGCTGGCGCAGCGCGGCGTGCAGGGTGGCGGCGTTGGTCTTGTCGAGGTAGGCCGGGGTGGCGGTGGCGAACCACAGCGCGGTCGGGGCGCTGCCGAGGGCCGACCGGAGGGCCAGCCGGGCCGCCTCGACGCCCATCGTGGTGGTGTCCTCGTCGTGGGAGGCGACCGCCCGGGCGCCCTTGCCCCCGCCGGAGCCGAAGACTGCGGCCACGGCGGAGCGCTGGAGCCGGCGGTAGGGCACGTACCCGGCGATGCTGACGATGCCCCTGGTCATGGCCGCACCCCGGTCGATCTCGCGTAAGCCATGGTGATCCTGGTCCCTTCGTCGTGGAGGGGGTCCGACGGCGCGGTGGCGCCGTCGGACCCCGGGCCGGTCGCCGGGCGGGCGGTGGCAACTTCTGCCCGGTCATCCTATGATGACCACAGTATCTGACGGTCAGTCAGATAACCACAGCGGCACGGGCCGCACGGTTGAGGATGGAGGCTACGACCATGGACTTCGAGTTCACCCCCGAGCAGCTCGAGTTCGTCAAGGACGTGGAGCAGTTCCTCGACGACAATTACGACCCCGACGTGTTCGACGTCACCCGCGAGAACATGGCGCAGATCGTCGACACGCCCAAGCGCCGACAGTTCATGGCCAAGCTGGGGGAGAAGGGCTGGCTGGGCATCACCTGGCCGAAGGAGTACGGCGGCCAGGACGGCGACGGCGTCTACGAGTACCTGTTGAACGAGGCGCTGGCCGCTCGGGGCGGGCCCCAGATCGGCAAGGGCGTCGGCATCATCGGCAAGACCATCATCAGCCACGGCAGCGACAAGCTGAAGGCCGAGTTCCTGCCCAAGATCCTGAAGAACGAGGTCGAGTTCGCCGTCGGCTACTCCGAGCCCAATGCCGGATCCGACGCCGCCTCGATGCAGCTGAAGGCGACCCGGGACGGCGACGGCTGGCGGCTCAACGGCCAGAAGACGTGGACCACCTCGGCCCACTTCGCCGACTGGTACTGGGTGGGCGCCCGGACCGACCCGGACGCCCCGAAGCACAGCGGAATCACGCTGTTCCTGGTGCCGATGGACCACCCGGGCATCACGGTCAAGGCCATCTGGACCATGGGGGACGAGCGGACCAACGAGGTCTACCTCGACGACGTCTGGGTGTCGGACGACTACGTGGTGGGCGAGCTCAACCGCGGGTTCCAGTACATCTCCGAGGCGCTCGACCTCGAGCGTTTCACCCTGTTCACCTACTCGCCCACCGCACAGCGCCTCGGCCTGCTGACCGACTACGTGAAGGGCGCCACCCGTGACGGCGAGCGGCTCAAGGACGACGCCCAGGTGCGGGCGCAGATCGCCCGCCTGCACACCGAGGCCGAGGTGGCCCGGGTGCTCGGGCTGAAGTTCGTGGCCGCGGCCAACGCCGGGGGATCGCCCCCCACGTCGGAGGCGTCCGAGTACAAGCTCTTCACCACCGAGTACTCGCGCCGGCTGGCCAACGCCTCGATGGACCTGGCCGGGCCCGGTGGCCAGCTGCGGGTCCACACCGAGGAGGCCCCGATGGTCGGACGGTCGGAGTCGACCTACCGCTACACGGTGATCGACACCATCGGCGGCGGCTCCTCCGAGATCCAGAAGAACATCCTCGCCCGTCGCAAGCTCGGGCTGCCGAAGAACTTCTGAGCCACAGTCCGACCGTGACCGCCCCGTCCGCCACCTCTGCCGCCGCGCCCACCGGCCCGGTTCCGCCGCGCGGGGGCGCGGACGGGGCCGGCGGCCCGCTGGCCGGCGTCGTGGTGCTCGACCTGGCCGCCTTCGGGCCCGCCGCCCGGTGCACCCGGGTCCTGTCCGACTACGGCGCGACCGTGGTGAAGGTGGGGGCGGTGCCCGGCAGCGGGGTCGAGCCACCCCGCACGCCCTACTACCTCTACAGCGGGGCACGGCACCTGGCGCACCTGGCCATCGACCTGAAGGACCCCGACGGCCGCGACGCCTTCCTCGAGCTGGCGCGCGGGGCCGACGTCGTGGTGGAGAGCTTCCGGCCCGGTGTCGTCGACCGCCTCGGCATCGGGTTCGAGGCCCTGTCCGCCGTCAACCCCCGGGTGATCCTGTGCTCGACCACCGGCTACGGCCAGGAGGGACCCCGGTCGGACTGGGCCGGGCACGACATCAACTACCTGGCCGTGGGCGGCTACCTGGGTGCCACCGAGCCGGCCGGCGACGGCGGCCCCCCGGTGTCGGGCGCCACCATCGCCGACGCCGCCGGCGGCGGGATGCACGCGGCGCTGGCCGTGCTCGCCGCGCTCGTCGGCCGGGGCGAGGACGGGCCCGGCGTGCACCTCGACGTCTCGATCGCCGACGGCGTCCTGTGGCTCGAGTCGCTGCCCGTCGACGAGCACCTGGCCACCGGGGCAACGGTCGGCTTCGGACACGACGTCATCAGCGGCCGCTACGCCTGCTACGACACGTACCGGTGCGCCGACGGCCGGTGGCTCGCGGTCGGGGCCATCGAGGCCAAGTTCTTCGCCAACCTGTGCCGGCTCCTCGGATGCACGCAGTGGCCGGCCCGTCAGTACGACGACGGCGCGCAGGACGCCATCCGGGCCGACCTGACCGCTGCCTTCGCCACGGCCGGCCGCGACCACTGGGTCGACCTGCTGGCCGGGGCCGACACCTGCGTCAGCCCGGTGCTGGCGGCCGGCGAGCTGGCCGACGACGACGGGTTCCGTTCCCGGGGAGCCTTCGTCGAGGCCGAGCTGCCCGAGGGTGCCCGGCCGGCCGGAGGACCTGCGTCGTTCCGCCAGGTGGGGCCGGTGCTGGCCGGCATGCCCGGCCGGGGGGCGCGCGTCGTGGCCGGCGACCCGACCCGGTCGGACGCGAACGAGCTGTTGGGGGCTGCCGGCATGGCGCCCGCGAGGATCGCCGCACTGCGGACGAAGGGAGTGGTGGCATGAGCGCCATCGGGATCGACGACATCGATGGGTTACTCGGCGTCAGCCGGTACGAGGAGGAGGGGGAGTTCCCCGTCGAGCAGGGGTATGTCTGGACCACGTGCTCCTCGGTCGAGAACGGCAACCCGCTCTTCTGGGACCCGGCCGTGGCCGAGGAGATCACCGGTGGTCCCATCGCCCCGCCGACCATGGTCTCGGTGTGGTTCCGACCCCACCACTGGGCGCCGAACCGGTCGACCCCGGGCCTGCCGCTCCAGATCCACTTCGACCTGAAGGAGGGCCTGGGGCTGCCCGAGGCCGTCATGAGCGACAACACCATCGTGTTCCACGAGCCGGTGCGTCCCGGGGACCGGCTCACGACCTGCCAGATCCTGCGGTCGGTGAGCGACGAGAAGACCACCAAGCTCGGGACCGGGCGGTTCTGGGTGATCGACGTCGAGTACCACAACCAGCGCGGCGACCTCGTCGCCGTGGAGAGCTACACCGGGTTCGGCTACCGCCGGGCCGGCGGGGAGGCGGGACAGTGACGACCCCGACGCTGCTGCACGGCGACGTGTCGGCCGGCGACACCCTGCCCGAGCTGGCCTACCCGGTGACGGCCACCACCATCGTGCTCGGGGCGCTGGCCGCCCGGGACTGGCGCCCGATGCACCACGACAAGGACTTCGCCGTCAACCGCAACGGCACCCGCGACATCTTCATCAACACGCCGAACCTGGCCGCCTGGTTCGAGCGCTACATCACCGACTGGACCGGGCCCCACGGTCGGCTCCAGCGGGTGACGTTCCGGATGCACGGGTCCATCTTCCCGGGGGACACCATGGTGTTCCGGGGCACGGTGTCCGACACCGGCATCGACGCCACCGGATGCGGCTGGGCGGCCCTCGACATCGCCGTGTCCGTCGACGGCGACGCCAAGACCACCTGCACGGCCCGGGTGGCCCTGCCGCTCGCCGCAGACGACAACCCGTGGGCGCGCTCCGGCGACCGCTGGACGCCCTGACCGGGCGCACGCCGCCTCGACCGACCGCAGGACCGCAGCACCGACCGTACGACCGCAGCACCAGCAGAGGAGAGCACGACATGTTGGACCTGACCTTCAGCCCCGAGCAGGAGATGCTCCGTGAGACGGTACGCGGCGTCGTCGCCACCACCAGCCCGCTGCGCGTGGTGCGCGAGCTCGAGGACGACCCCGTCGGCTACTCACCGGAGCTGTGGAAGCAGCTCGGCCACCTCGACCTCATCGGGCTGCAGCTGCCCGAGGAGTACGGAGGCTCGGGCATGTCCACGCTCGAGACGGTGGTGCTCTACGAGGAGTTCGGCCGGGCCATCGTCCCGTCGCCCCACTTCGTCAGCTCGGTGCTGTCGGGGGGTGCGCTGGCCCGGGCCGGCAGCGCCGACCAGAAGCAGGCGTGGCTGCCGGGCATCGTGACCGGCGAGGCCATCGTGACCCCGGCCTGGCTCGAGCCCGAGAACAGCTCGGGGCCGAGAGGTGTGCAGCTGCGGGCCGAGCCCGACGGCGACGGCTGGACGCTCACCGGCGCCAAGCGGCACGTGTCCTTCGCCTCGTCGGCCGGCCGGCTGGTGGTCCTGGCCCGCACCGGCGACGCCGACGAGGACATCGACCTGTTCCTGGTGGACCCGGCCGCCGCCGGGGTCTCCCTGACCCAGCAGATGACGATCGCGTCCGATGCCCAGTACCGGGTGGACCTGGACGGGGTGCGCGTGACCGAGGCCGACCGGATCGGGGCCGCCGGCACCGGGTGGATCACCTGGAGCGCCGTCATGCACGAGGGAATCATCCTGGCCGCCGCCCAGGCCGTCGGGGGCGCCCAGTACGCCATGGACATCACCGTGCAGTACGCCAAGGACCGCCAGCAGTTCGACAAGCCGCTCGGCGCCTTCCAGGCGCTGGCCCACTACCTGGCCGATGCCGCCACCAACGTCGACGGTGCCCAGGTGCTGGTGCACGAGGCCGCCTGGGCACGGTCCGAGGGGCGTCCGGTCGGGAAGCTGGCCCCCATGGCGAAGCTCTACGCCTGCCAGACGTTCCGCGACGTGACGGCCATGGCCCAGCAGATCTTCGGCGGCATCGGGTTCACCGTCGAGTTCGACATACAGCTCTACTTCCGCAGGGCGAAGCAGCTCCAGATGTCGTGGTGGGAGCCGCGGGTGCTCGAGGAGCTGATCGCCGCCCAGGTGCTCGACCACTGAACCGGGACACCCCCGGCCGCGCCCGGTCACGGCCCCGAGGTCACGAGGGCCCGAGGCCCCGGACCGGGAACCGGCGGCACTTCCGATGCGGTACCGGGACCCGTGGCTGCGCTACGGTCGGTCCGGAGCCCGGGGAGGGCGGCCGTGGACCCAGGGGGAGTGACATGTCAGCAGATGCACCGACGGCGCTGAGCGCCACCAGTGGCGACAAGCAGCGGGGGGGCCTGACCAAGTTCCTCTTCGTCCACGAGATCGACGAGTACCCGGGCAACGGCAAGCGCACGGCCTACCTGGCCCTGGCCGTGCTGGCGACCATCATGCTGTACTACACGTACTTCACGCAGACGGGCGTCACCCCCCAGATCCTCGTCTCGTACCACATGTCGTTCTCGTTCTACGTGTGGATCGTGGTCATCTCCAACCTGCTCGGCGCGTTCGCCTCGTTGCCGGCGTCGAAGACGGACAAACTCGGTCGGTCCAACGTCGTCATCTACGGACTGTTGATCATCGGCCTCCTGGTCGGCTTCGGCGTGCCGGCCTGCAACACCCAGTGGGAGTTCCTCTTCGTCATCTGCCTGCTGGGCGTCGTCGAGGGGGCGATCCTGGTGGCCACGCCGGCCCTGGTGCGCGACTTCAGCCCCCAGCTCGGCCGGGCCTCGGCCATGGGCTTCTGGACGGTCGGCCCGGTGGCCGGCAGCCTGATCACCTCCATCGTGGCCGCCCACACCCTCGACCACTTCCTGAAGACCGGTGGGATCAACGGATGGAAGAGCCAGTTCGTGATCTCCGGGGTGAGCACGCTGATCGTCTTCGTGGTGGCCCTCTTCTTCCTGAAGGACCTGTCCTCGAGGATCCGGGACCAGCTCATGGTGAGCGAGCACGACCGTGCCCTGGTCGAGGCGAAGGCCCGAGGCCTGTCCGAGGCCGACGTCATGGCCGCCACCGCCCACCCCTGGCGGCAGATCCTCAAGTTCGACCTGGTGGGGTCGGCCATCGGCATCTCGGTCTTCCTGCTCCTCTACTACGCGGCCTCGGCCTTCTTCACCATCTACTGGGCCACCGTGTTCAAGGACCCGAGCGGCGTCAACCTGTCGACGTCCCAGGCCAACTCCCTCAACTCCTGGTTCTGGTGGGCCGACATCGTCGCCCTGATCGTGTTCGGGGTCCTGTCCGACCTCCTCAAGGTCCGCAAGCCGCTCATGCTGGCCGGTGCCATCGGGTCGATCGCCATGCTGGTGCTCTTCATCCACGCCGCCGACAACCCCCACACCGCCCTCGACACCCTGATCACGCTCGAGGTCCTGCTGGCCGCCTGCATCTCGCTCTGCTACGCCCCGTGGATGGCCGGCTACACGGAGATGGTGGAGGCGAAGAACCCGGCCCTGGTCGGGACCGGCCTCGCCCTGTGGGGGTGGATCCTCCGGCTGACGGTCGGCCTGTCGTTCATCTTCCTGCCCCTGGTCGTCAACTCGGTCAACCCGGTGGTCGACAACCTGCAGTACGCGCAGACGGCCCCCAACGGGCACGCGCCCTTCAACGTCCAGCAGTTCCAGGTCGAGAACCCGCAGCTCGTGGCGTTCGCCACGGCCAACGCCAGCTGGCTGAAGCCGTTGTCCGACCCGAAGAACGCCGCCGTCGTGGCGGCGGCCCACGCCGACCCGCTGGCCGGTGCGGCCGCCCTGACCAAGGCGGTCGGTCCGGTCGTGTTCGCGCACATCCTGGCCAACCTGAAGGAGGTCAACGGGCCCGTCTGGACGTACCGGACGCAGCTCGCCTACCTGTCCCAGCACCAGGACCAGCTGACCAGCCTGCTGAACGGGGTGTCCAAGTCGCCCAAGCAGTGGCAGAACTGGTTCTGGGTGTGCCTGGGCGGCATGGTCCTGTTCATCCCGACCATCTGGCTGAACCGGGGCCGGTGGAACCCGGCCAAGGCCCGCGAGGACGAGAAGCGGCACGAAGAGGACGTGCAGGCCGAACTCCGGACGCTGGTCGGCGCCAACGCCTGAGCGCGACCGACGGCCGGCACGCCGTCACCCGCCGGTCGACCCTCCGCCGTGGCCCTGTTCAGGGTCCCGGCGGAGGCGCGTCCAGGACCGGTAGGACCCGGTCGGCGAACAGCTCGAGCGACCGCCAGCCGACGTCGGGGTCGACTCCCCCCACCAGGGGCTTCAACTGCACGGCGGACCGGGGATCGAGGGTGCGGGCCAGTGCCACGCACTCGTCGGGGGTGACCACGGCGAACTGGGCCGAATCGCGCAGTTCGGCCACCGAGGTCGCGGGGCGGAACGGGCTGGCGCCGGGGACGGCGGCCGCCCACCGGCCGTAGCCGTTGGCCTCGTGGAGGGCGTGGGGGCCGAGCTCGGCCCACGACCGCTCGGGGTCGTCGGTCACGAAGACCCACATCGGCCCGCTGGGCCACAGCAGGATCCCGTCCCCCTTGCCCAGGCGGCGGCACTCGGCCACGTAGGCCTCGGCCAGCGCCCGGTCGGGCACGGCCGGCAGGAAGGCATCGCCCAGCCGGGCCGCCCGCTTCGGGGCGCCTCCGCCCACGATCAGGAAGGGCCGCGGCCGCTGGACGCTGGGCGGCGTGACGGTCACCGTGCGGCCCCGGTAGGTGGCCGGCCCGCCGGCGAGGGCGTCGGTGAAGGCCTCGAGCTTCTCCTCGAACAGCGCTCCCCGCCCCTCGAAGGGGACGTCGAACATGGCGAACTCCTCGGGCACGTAGCCGGGCACGACGGTGAGCTCGACCCGGCCGTCGGACACGGTGTCGAGCACGGCCACGTCCTCGGCCACGGCGAAGGGATCGTGGAGGGTGAGGACCAGGGCCGACACCATGATGCGCATCGCCGTCGTCCGGGCGGCCACCGCCGCGCCGAACACGAACGGTGACGGCAGGTACCCGTCGCCGACGGCGTGGTGCTCGGACAGGACCACTCGGGGACACCCCTTGGACTCCGCCCACGCGCACATGGCCAGGGCCTCCGAGTACAGCCGGACCCGGGGGGTGCCGAAGTCGGGCGCCCGCAGGTCGTGGTGGATCAGCCAATTGTCCATCGTCGGTCCCCCTGCGGCCTCCCCGGGGACGTGGCGGCCGCGCCGTCGACGCTAGGGCAACCCGGCACCCGGGGCCGCGTCGTGGCACAGCGAGCATCTACGGTGTCGGGCATGCAGCACGTCGCCGATCACCGGCCGGGGTTCGCCGTGGTGGACCTCGAGACCACCGGGTTCTCGCCCCACCAGGAGCGGATCGTCGAGGTGGCGGTGGTGGTGCTCGACGCCGACGGGGCCGAGCTCGACGCCTTCTGCACCCTGGTGGATCCCGAACGCGACCCGGGCCCCACCCACATCCACGGCATCACGCCCGAGATGGTGGCCGGCGCACCGACCTTCGCCCAGGTGCACCCGTACGTGGCCACCCTGCTGTCCGGCCGGGTCGTGGTCGGCCACAACGTCGACCGCTTCGACCTGGCGTTCCTCCTGGCCGAGTGCCGCCGCCTGGGCGACGACGCCGTGCCCGCCGAGGTGGTCACCCTCGACACGCTCCGGGTGGCCCAGGCCTTCCTCGATCTGTCCGGCAAGGCCCGTCTGGTCGACTGCTGCGACCGCTACCGGCTCACCTGGGAGGACCACCACAGTGCGCTGGGGGACGCCCGGGTGACGGCAGCGCTGCTCGGCGCCATGCGGTCCGAGCTGGGCGACGACGTCCTCGACGTCGACCGGCTCCTCGACGAGGGTCGCGCCCGGCGGTGGCCCGGCGAGAGCGCGACCCGTCCCGAGTCCCACCGCCGAACCCGGGCCCTGTCGGCCTGAGCGGGGCGGAACCGACCCGTCCGATCAGGGCATCGCCTCGATCGGCGGGATGATCAGTGCCCGGTCGCGGGCGCCGCCGAGCATCTCGTCGTCGGTGTGGCCGTCGGGCGATCCCGCCACGAGGGGCGACCGGGTGAGCACGACCACGCCCAGGACGAGCACGGCCAGGGCCAGCACCTCCAGCGCGATCCACGCCACCCCGCTGCGCAGCACGTCGCCGAACAGCGTGATCCCGAGCAGGATGCTCACCAGCGGGTTGAGCGTCACCAGCGTGGTGCGCGATGCGGTGATCGGACCGGCGTGCAGTGCGTTCTGGAGCAGGAAGACGGTGCCGAGCCCGGTGACCGCCAGCATGTAGGGCTGGAAGTGGCTGAACACGGCGCTCCAGCCGTGGTCCAGGTACCCGGTGATGGCCTTGGTCAGAGCCGCCCCGAACGCGGCGGTCACCGCAGTGGCCGCCCCGAACGCCGCGGCCCGCCACCAGCGGGGCCCGCGCAGCCCGGCCAGGATGCAGGCGGCGATGGCCGTGCACAGCACCACGGTCGCCACCACCCACTGCGAGGTCGAGGGCAGTACCTGACCCCCGTGAGGATGGGCCGCCAGGAAGAACCCACCGAGTCCGGCCACGACGGTCACCGCCCCCAGCCACTCGCGGATCCCCAGCCGGTAGCGGAACCACGCGGCCAGGATGAGCAGGAGGAACAGGAGCTCCGTGGTGAGGACCGGCTGCACCGTGCTCAACTGGCCGTGCTTGAGCGCGGTGGCCTGGAGCCCGAACTGCACGAGCATGAGGGCGAAGCCGACGAGCCAGATCCTCTGCCTGACCGCGTGGCCGATCAGACTGGCCTTCATGGCGGCCGACTGCGGGGCCGACTCCACCCCGATGCGCTGCAGCACGGAGGTCACTGCGTTGGTGAAGGCGGCGAGGGCTGCGAGCAGGATGGCCACGGTCCTGTTGTAGTCGCATTCGTGGCCCGACGCGGGGGAACCCGGGCCGGGAGCCCCCCGGGTCAGGCTGCGGGGACGTCGCCTCCGGGGTCGGCCGGGGTGGCGCCGGGGGCGACGTCCACGGCGTCGTCGGCGGCGTCGAGTCCGGCGGGCACGTCCATGTGCAGACCGAGCGCGTAGCCCTCGAGGAAGACGTCGGCCTCCTGACGGCGGGGGTAGCGGGTCTCGAGCGCCTTGAAGCGCGGGGTGTGGCCGGGCTCGAGCAGGTGGGCCAGCTCGTGGACGATGACCGCGTCGAGCACCCAGTCCGGGGCCACCCGCAGGCGGGAGGAGATTCGGATCTCCCGGGTGCCGAGGGTGCAGGACCCCCAGCGCTTGTTCTGGTTGGTGGCCCACCGGATGGAGGACGGCTCGACCCCGTCGAGGTAGGTGCGCCCGAGCTTCCGGGCCCGGTGCGCCAGCTCGTCGTCGGAGGCGTGGAGGTGGGGACGGTGGCGGGTCAGGCGCCGGGCCAGGTGGTCGACCATGTCGTCGCGCTCGGCGCCCCGCAGGTGGGTGGGGACCACGACGACGATCCTGTCGCCCTCCCAGTGGGCCCCGGCCGTCTTCTTCCGTCGCTTGGAGACGCGGACCTCCACCTCGGGGTGGAACAGGGTGGCGGGTTCGGGTGCGGAGGTCATGGGATCACGCTACGGGCTGGCTGTGACGGGAACGTCGGCGACGCCGGCCGCGCACGTGCCACCGGCCCGGGACGCCGTGCTACTCGTGCTGCCCGAACGGCCCCGGGGCCTGGGCCTCGGACTCCGCCTCGGTCTCCTCGTCCGAGGCCGGCCGCACCGCCCGCCAGACGCCAGCCCCCAGGATCCCGCCCACGATCGGGAAGACGATGAACACCCACAGCTGGCTGAGGGCCCAGCTGCCCTGGAAGACCGCGGTGGCCAGGCTCCGGGCCGGGTTGACCGAGGTGTTGTCGATCGGGATCGAGATGAGGTGGATGACGGCGAGGGTGAGGCCCACGGTGACGCCGATCACGCCGACGGGCATCGACTTGCGGCTGGTGGAGGCGATGACGAACACGAACACCGCGGTGAAGAAGATCTCGGCCAGCACGGCGGCGGTAAGGGGGAACCCGCCCGGCGAGTGGACCCCGTACCCGTTGGAGGCGAACCCGGTGGCCTTGGCGCTGAAGGTCCCGAGGTCGGTGGCGGTCGCCGAGGCCACCCGGGTGGAGCTGGCGATGATGTAGATGACCAGCGCGCCCAGGATGCCGCCGACGATCTGGCCGACCACGTAGAAGGGGAGGTCCTTGGTCTTGGTCTTGCCGATCACCCACAGGCCGATGGTGACGGCCGGGTTGACGTGGCAGCCGGAGATCGACCCGATGGCGTAGACGGCCACGAGCAGGCTGAGGCCGAAGGCCAGGGCGACGCCAAGGATGCCCACCGAACTGGTCGACCCCGTGAAGTGGCCGGTGGCCAGGATGGCCGTGCCGGGACCGCCGACGACGAGGATCATGGTGCCGACCGCCTCGGCGATTCCGATGCGTACGGACTCGTTCATGGGGGGTGTTCCTTTCGTGCGGCGCGCCAGCACCGTGGCCGGTCCCGGACGGTGGTCACCGGGGACCACCCAAGGCTAAACAGCCGGTGGCGGCCACCGGTGGATGGCCGGTGCCGCGAATGGGCCTCCGGTGGGGACCCCGGTACGATGGTGGTGTGCGCCAGTACCTCTCGCCCCGGAGCATCGGCATGCACGTCACCCTGCTGGTCGTGCTGCCCCTGTTCGCGTGGCTCACCTGGTGGCAGTACACCCGCGCCGAGCACGGCAACACGCTGAGCTGGGCCTACGTCGTCCTGTGGCCGGCGTTCGCCGCCTACGCCGTCTACACGTGGTGGCAGCTGATCCACGACCAGGCCGCCCGGGTCCCGGGCCGGGCACGCACGGCCGCCCCGGCCGACGGGACCGGACCGGACTCCCCGCCGTCGGTCGACCCCGTCCGGTCGGCGCTCCCGCCGGGCTGGGCCCTGACCGGGGGGCGGAAGCGGAACGTGGCCATCGCCGCCGAGGACCCGATCGACACGACCCGCGGCGGGCGGGGGGAGCGGTTCGCGGCCCAGACCCCCGAGGAGGCCGCCCGCCTGGCGGAGTACAACCGCTACCTGGCCGAACTGGCCGCCGAGGACGCGGCCGAGGCCAACTCGTGACACGCCGGTGACCGTCGCCGCCGACGGCACGCCGATGACGCCCGGGGACCTGGGCCGACCGACCTGGGCCAAGCTCGTCCGCTGGGACGAGGTCGGTGCGCTGGTCCGCTACCGGGTGATGGCGTTGATCGTTGGTACCGCACTCCTCGTGTTGACCGCGATCGTGATCCTGCAGCACCCACTCGGCATGAGCGCAGCCATGCGGACCCCGGAGATGATCGTCGCTCCGTTGCACGGCTACCTCTACCTGCTCTACCTGGTGACGGCCGCCGACCTGGCCCGGCGGGCCCACTGGCGCATCGGCCGCATCCTGGCCGTGGTGGCCGCCGGGTTCGTGCCCTTCCTCGCGTTCGTGGTCGAGCACCGCGTGTACCGCCAGATGCGCGAGGAGTACGCGGCGGACCTGGCCGCCGGACCGTCCCGGGACGACGCCGTGCCGGCCGGCACCACGGACCGGCCCGGACCGGGCGCCCCGTCCAGCTAGCGGGCGCCCCGCACGAGGGCCCCGGGCCGTGCTCCGGTGTCGACCCCCTCGGCGAACGTGGTCACGCCGGACTTGATCGTCTCCACGTAGCCCACCGCGCCCTGGAGCAGCCGCTTGCCGCCGGCCGGCAGGTCGTCGACGACCCGCGGGTTGGTCAGCTGGAGCCGCTCGTAGTCGATCAGGTTGAGGTCGGCGAGCGCGCCGACCTCGATCGTCCCCCGGTCGGTGAGCCCGTAGAGCCGTGCGGTGTCGTGGGACTGCATCTTCACCACCGCCTCGAGGGGGAGCCGCTCCCCGCGTGAACGGTCGCGCGTCCAGTGGGTGAGCATGAAGGTCGGCTGCGACGCGTCGCAGATGATCCCGCAGTGGGCCCCGCCGTCCCCCAGGCCGGAGGCGGCACGGGGGTGCAGGAGCATCTCCCGGATGGCGTGCAGGTCGCCGTCGGAGTAGTTCAGGATCGGGACGTAGAGCAGTCCCCGGCCATCGTCCTCGAGCATGGCGTCGTAGGCCATCGCCAGCGCGGTCCGGCCCGATGCCGCCGCCATGCCGGCCAGCGAGCGCTCGGGCCCGGGCTCGTACTCCGGCGGGTCGCCCAGGATGTAGGTCGTCCGGAACGCCTTCTCCATCGCCTCGGCCACCACGGGGTCCGGCTCCCACGACTCGATGGCGTCGCGCACCTCGTCGGTGCGGAGGGCGGCCACGAGCTCCTCGGGCGACAGCCCCTTCGCCTTGAGCTGCTGGTAGGCGGGGATCTGGTCCAGCAGGCAGTAGGTGGTGAAGTGCCCGGACAGGAGGCCGAAGCCCCGGCCCGCCACCTGGGGCCACAGGTCGGCGCCGTCGTCGACGGCCCGCAGCGACTCGTCCATCAGCTCGCGCCACAGGTCGGGGGCGGCGTCGACCTGGATGAGGGCGAAGGTGACGGGGCGGTGGATGGCCGCCGACAGACGGCGCATCCAGTCGACCTCCGCCCTGGGGGCCACGATGTCCTCGCCGGCGGTGCCGGCCGGCGCCAGCTCGAAGATGCCGGTGCCGAGCTCGCCGAGCGCGGCGCCGATCCCGAAGAGCTCGTCCTCGGCCGCGTAGGTGCCGGGAACCGGCTCGCCGTCGATGGCGAGGTGGGCGATGGTGCGCGAGGTGGAGAAGCCGAGGGCCCCGGCGCTGATCGCCTCCTTGACCAGTCGCTTCATCTCGGCGATGTCCGCCGGCGTGGCCGGCTCGTTGCGGGCCCCGCGCTCGCCCATGACGTAGGAGCGCACCGCGCCGTGGGCGATCTGCGTGCCGACGTCGACCGTCCAGCGGCGCTGGGCCAGCGCGTCCAGGTACTCGGGGAAGGTCTCCCACTCCCACGTCATCCCCTCGGACAGGGCGGTGCCGGGGATGTCCTCGACGCCCTCCATCAGCCCGATGAGCCAGTCGTGGCGGTCGGGGCGCGCCGGGGCGAACCCGACGCCGCAGTTGCCGGTCACCAGGGTGGTGACGCCGTGCCAGCTGCTCGGCGCCAGGACCTCGTCCCACGTGGCCTGGCCGTCGTAGTGGGTGTGGATGTCGACCCAGCCCGGCGTGACCAACAGACCCTCGGCGTCGACGGTCCGGGCCGCCGCCTCTCCCCGGTGGTCGCCCACGCCGGTGATGACGCCGCGGCTCACGGTGATGTCCGCCGTGCGGGCGGGCGCTCCCGTGCCGTCGACGACGGTGCCCCCCTGGATGACGAGGTCGTGCATGGTGTGGTCTCCCCCTCCGGCGTCCCCTCGGGACGTCCGCGACGATGCTGGCACGCAGGCCGGTGGCGCGCAATGGCACGGCGGATGCGGCCCGGATCCTCGCGGACCCGGCGTCGGGGTCAGCGGGGCGGGATCGAGTAGGTGACCTGGGCCTTGGCCACCAGCGCGTCGCCGGCCACGGTGTGGAGGGCCACATCCACGACGCCCAGCCGCGACCCGAGCTTGAGCAGGGTGCCGACCGCGACCACGTCGACCAGGGCGGGCTTGCGGAGGAAGTCGATGTGCAGGCTGGTGGTCACGGCCAGGGCGACCGGGCCGATATGTCCCACCACGGCCAGCCACGCCGCACAGTCGGCGAGCGCCATGAGCGACGGGCCCGACACCGTTCCGCCGGGCCGGACGTTCGACTCGTCGACGCCCAGGCGCAGGCGGACCCCGGAGTCGTCCACCGCCTCCACGGTGTAGGGCAGGTCGCCCGGGAAGGCGCCGTCGAGGAAGATCTGGAGTTCGGCGACGTCCATGGACGGTGGCATGCACGCCGATGGTAGCCACCTCCGGGGTCCACACGGCCGCCGCCGGTCGTGCAGACTGTCGGGCGTGCCGGGCCCACCGGTGCGGAGTCAGGGGACAGGAGCACGGTGACCGACGGGAACGACGTGGTGTCGAGCGGCTACAGCAGGAGCGACCACGAGGCCGCCGCCGACATGGCCCGCCGCGCCGGCGAGGTCCTGCTCGAGCTGCAGCGGGGTGGGCTCGGGGGCGACGAGCTGGGAGCGGAGGGGGACCGGCGGTCCCACGAGCTGCTGGTGTCGCTCCTGACCGAGCGGTTCCCGAACGACCGGGTCCGTTCCGAGGAGGACGACCAGGCCGAGGCGCTGGTGACCGACGTCGGTCGGGTGTGGATCATCGACCCGCTGGACGGGACCCGCGAGTACTCGGAGCGCCGGACGGACTGGGCCGTGCACGTGGCCCTCGTCGTCCACGGGGCGCCGGCCGTGGGTGCGGTCGCCCTACCCGGGCTCGACCTGGTGCTGGGCACCGTCACGCCGCCGCCGCTGCCCACCCTCCCGAGCCGGCCGCGCCTGGTGGTGAGCCGCACCCGTCCCCCGGAGTTCGTCCCGTTCGTGGCCGAGCGCCTCGGCGCCGACACGGTCCCGATGGGCTCGGCGGGAGCCAAGATCTCCGCCGTGGTCCGGGGCGAGGCCGAGGCCTACGTCCACGCCGGCGGGCAGTACGAGTGGGACTCGTGCGCGCCGGTGGCCGTCGCGCTGGCCGCCGGCCTGCACGCCAGTCGCATCGACGGCTCCCCCCTGCGCTACGCCCGACCCGACCCGTGGCTGCCCGACCTGGTGGTCTGTCATCCCAGCCTGGCCGACGCCGTGCTCGGCGCCGTGCGCGACTCGGTCCGGATCGGCGAGGCCTGATCCGGTGGCGACGGACGGGGGCGGTGTCACCCGGTCGGTGTTCGGCCCGGCCCGACTGGGCCCACTGACCCTCAAGAACCGGATCATCAAGTCGGCCACGTTCGAGGGGGCGTCGCCGAAGGGCGTGGTCACCGACGAGCTGATCGCGTTCCACGAGCGGGTGGCACGGGGCGGGGTGGCCATGACCACGGTCGCCTACCTGGCCGTATCGCCCGAAGGCCGCACCGACCGCCACTGCGTGCTCCTCGGCGAGGCGTCACGGCCCGGTCTCGAGCGGCTGACCGCGGCGGTGCACGACGCCGGCGCCCTGGCCTCGGCTCAGATCGGCCACGCCGGCCCGGTCGCCAACTCGAAGTCGAACGGCGCGCCGGCGCTGTCGCCGACACGGCGCTTCGGGGCGTCGGGATCGCTCACCCGGGCTGCGACATCGGCAGACGTCGAGCGCATCACCGAGGACTTCCGCCGGGGTGCCCGCACGGCCGTCGAGGCCGGGTTCGACGCCATCGAGGTCCACCTCGGGCACAACTACCTGCTCAGCTCGTTCCTCAGCCCGAAGCTGAACCGGCGGTCGGATGCCTGGGGCGGTGCCCTCGAGGCCCGTGCCCGGTTCCCCCGCCAGGTGGTGGCGGCGGTGCGCGACGGTGCCGGTCCCCGGGTGGCGGTCACGGCCAAGCTGAACATGGCCGACGGTGTACCCGGCGGGTTCGACCTCCCCGAGAGCATCGACGTGGCCCGGATGCTGGCCGGCGACGGGTGTCTCGACGCGCTCGAGCTGACCGGGGGCAGCTCCCTGTCGAACCCCATGTACCTGTTCCGGGGGGACGCCCCCCGGGCTGAATTCGCGGCCACGCTGCCCCAGCCGCTCCGGCTCGGCTTCAAGGTCGTCGGCACCCGCTTCCTGAAGGCGTACCCGTTCGAGGAGGGCTACTTCCGCCCCGAGGCCCGCCGGTTCCTGGAGTCGGTCGACCTGCCGCTCATCCTCCTCGGCGGCATCAACCGGCTCGACACCGTCGAGTCGGCCCTGGACGAGGGCTTCGCCTTCGTGGCCATGGCCCGGGCCCTGCTGCGCGAGCCCGACCTGGTGGCGCGGTGGGAGCAGGGCGGCCGGGACGACGGGCGCTGCATCCACTGCAACCGGTGCATGCCCTCCATCTACACCGGCACGACGTGCGTGGAGGCCGGCCCGGTCAGCGCCGGCTGAGTCGGGCCGCCCGGTTCGGGCCGACCCGGCCGGAAGGGTCCGCAACGGTGCGACCCCGCAGCCCCCACCGGGCGCCACCCGGCCGGCGACGGCCCCGGACCGGGACCGTCCCGGTCACCGCTCGGTCAGACCCTCGCCGGTGTCGTCGACGGCCGGGGCCGACAGCGGGGCGTCGAGGTCCCAGCCCTCGGGGTCCTGCTCCCGCTCGAGCGCGTGGGTCGACGGTCCACCGGCACCGTCGGGGTCGTCGATCATGCCGTCGAGCACGGCGATCTGCTCGGGGTCGTCGAGTTCGGCGCCGACCTCCTCGAGCTCGCGCTCGTCCACCTGGAAGTGCGGATCGAGCGACGGGTCGATCTCCAGCACCTCCTCGAAGTCGGGATCGAGGCGGGTGGACTCGTCGACGGCGTCGTCGCCCTGCTCGAAGATCTCGGTACCGTCTGCGTCGTCGCTCATGGTCGCTCCGTGGTCGTTCTGCGGGCACCCCGGCCGCTGCCGGGTGCTCCGCCCTGATCGTAGGTCGGGTTCCGTGGGCGCCGTAGGGCCGTTCGACCCGACCGGTGGACCGGTCAGTACTCGGCGATGGACCCGCCGGGCACGACGGCCAGCTCGGCGTGCTCGAGGTGATGGGCCAGGTCGGGGTCGGAGCCCGCGCCCGGCGCCTTCGGGATCAGCAGGGCGGCCACCACGGCCACCACCGTCATCGCCGCCAGGAAGCAGAAGCCCCGGGTGTAGTCGGCCTCGGCCGGGTATCCGTCGGCCAGGATCTGCGACGCGATGATGCTGGACATGATGGCGGCACCGATGGCCCCGCCGATGGTCCGGATGTTGGCGTTCATCCCGCTGGCCACGCCGGTCTGGGCCATGGGCACGGCCTGGACGATCAGGTTCGACATGGCCGAGAAGGCGAGGCCCAGCCCGATGCCGAGGAGGGTGCTCGCCAGGTAGATCTGCCAGGCCTGGTGGTGGGCGAAGGCGAGCAGGAGGTAGGCGCCGGTCGACGCGGTCGACCCGGCGATGACCGCGGACTTCGAGCCGATGCCGGCCGCGATCCGGCCGCTCAGGAGCCCGCCGATGAACATGGTGACGGTGAGCGGGAGCAGGAACAACCCGGACTGGACGATGCTGGCCCCGAAGCCGTACCCGGTCGAGGTCGGGGTCTGGACGAACTCGGGCAGGAACCCGATCACGGCGTACATGCCCATGCCGAACATGAAGGCCACCAGGTTGTTGGTCCAGACGGCGCGGCGCCGCATCATGTGCATGTCGATGAGCGGCTCCTGGGCCCGGACCTCGACCGCCACCCAGGCCACGATCAGCACCAGGGCCAGGCCGATCAGCCCGAGGACCCGGACCGATCCCCAGCCCCACGACGGGGCTTCGCTGACGCCGAGCAGGAGTGCCACCAGCCAGCCGGACAGGAGCACGGCGGCCAGCCAGCTGATCCTCCCGGGGGTGCGCACCGGGGATTCGGGGACGAAGGCCCAGGCGCACACCGTCGCGATCACGGCGATGACCATCGGGATCCAGAACAGCCAGTGGTAGTTCAGGTGCTCGACGATGGGGCCGGCCAGCACGATTCCGGCACCGCCCCCCACGGCGGCCATGGCGGCGATGATGCCGACCGCGCCGGCCACCTTCACCGCGGGGAACTCGTCGCGGACGATGCCGAACGAGAGCGGAAGTACGGCGCCGCCGATCCCCTGGATGGCCCGGGCGATGATCAGCACGGTGATGGAGTGGGCCAGCCCGGCGACGACGGAACCGGCGGCCAGGGCGGCCAGCGTGACCACCAGCATGCGCTCCTTGCCCACCATGTCGCCCACCCGGCCGAGGATCGGCGTGAAGATCGACGCCGACAGGAGGAACGCGGTGAGTACCCAGGTGACCGTGTTCTGGGTCGTGTGCAGGTCGTGCTGGATGGTGGGCAGCACCGGGGACACCAGCGACTGGAGGAGCGAGTACGCGATCGTCCCGAGGAGCAGGACGGCGAAGGTGACCTTGTAGCTGGACCGCGTGGACGACAGGGGCATGGTGCTCCGGGTGCCGGGATGTGGACGGGGGACGCGCACTGGTGCCAGGTCCGGTGCGACGCTCCCATCATGCCATCGGGACCGTCCCGCCCAGGTGTCCGCCGGCCCAGGGCCCGCGTAGCACCGGTACCGGACTGTCCACCTCGACCGTCCCGTCGGCCCGGGCCTCGACGGTGACCGGGCCGTGCGGTGTCGGCACCGTGGCCCGGGCCCACTCCAGTCCCCCGAGTGCCGGGGCCACCCGCACGGCGGCGTAGCCGGGCTCGGCCGGGGTGATCCCGAGGGTGTGGACCACCAGGTCGCGGGTCGGGGTCGACGACCATCCGTGGCAGCGCGTGCCACCCACCCAGCACTCCGGCCAGGTGGTCTCGCCTGCGTCCAGGAACACCGACCAGTCCCGGCACAGCCCGGCCACCAGGTCGGCCCGTCCGGCCCGGGCCAGGCCGTCGTGCAGCACGTACCGGAAGAAGGGCTCGGCCTCCACCATCTGCTCCCGGGCGTCCCACTCCGGCTCCGGGTAGCCGGTCACCAGGTGGACGAACCCGGTCGAGCCGCCCCCGACGGTCACCGAGTCCATGACCCACGAGTGCCGGACCAGGCGGGACCGGTCGGTCAGGCGGGCGATCACCGGGGCCAGCCGGTCCTCGGGCACGAGCCCGGCCGCAAGTGCCGCCGCGCCGCCGTGCTGCGCGGCTTCGGGGCGTCGGGTGCCGTCCACCAGGTGATCCACGTAGACGGCCCGGTCCGGGTCGAAGAAGGCCTCGAACCCGGACCGCACACCGTCCTGCCGCATCCGGGCCCAGCCGGCGGTGCCCTCGTCGCCCAGCCACGCCGCCATGTCGGCGAGGTCCTCGAGGGCGCGGGCCCACAGCGCGTTGAGCGTCGACGAGGTGCCGTTGCCGTACACGCTGGCCCAGTCGAGCAGCACCCAACCCGACACGTCGTGCAGGAGCCCGTCGTCCGCCAGGTACGACTCGAACCATCGGAGGGTGCGCTCGGCGGCGGGCAGCAGCTCGGCCACCAGGGCCCGGTCGCCCGTGTAGCGGTAGAGGTTGTGGAGGGACCGTACCCAGTGGAGCGACCAGTCGGGCACGAACGTCCGGTCGTCGGCCCAGAAGTCCGACGCCGGCGCCATGGCCAGCATCCCGTCCGACCGCGCCGAGGCGGCCAGCTCGGGGTGCCACCGGGCCAGGGACCAGTCCGGGTTCGCCACCAGGTCGACCATCTGGTGCACCACCGAGTCGCCCGTCCAGGCCCGCTGCTCCCGGGTGGGACAGTCGACGTAGGCGTCCAGCGCACACAGGTCGACGGTCCGGAGCCCGGTGGCGTGGATCCGCTCGAGCAGCGGATCGGAGCACGCGAACGCCGCGCCCGCCGGTCGGGGCCGGTGCCGGTCCTGGACCGACAGCGCCAGTGCGGGGACGGGCCCGCCCCCGGCCCGCACGCTGGCGTGCAGGTACCGGGTCCCGAGGACGTCGAAGGTCTCGAACCGCTCGCTGCCACCGCCCCGGCACACGTAGCGGAACCCGGCATGCTGGCCGAGGGGTGCCAGCCGCCCGTCCCCGTCCACGTGCTCCGCCGCGGCGACGTCGACCGTGGTGCCCGGCTCGGCGCCCCGCACCTCGAGGACCACGGTGCCGGCCGCGATCCGGCCCAGGTCGAATGCCACGTGGGCCACGCCCCCGTCTGGCCCCGCGCCGCCGGCCCACCCGTCCGCCCGCTCGTCGGCCAGGACCTGGCGCACCGGGTCGTCCACCCGGTCCGCACCCGGGGACATGCGGGGCCCGTCGGCCGCGGCGGCGTGGCGGAGCCCGCCGGGGAACGCGGACCGGACCGGGGGCAGCAGCATGCCGAACGGCTCGCTCGGCGGTCGGGGGTCGCCGGATGCACCGGTGTGCATCGGTGTGATCTCGACGGCCGGACGCCACCGGGACATGTCGAATCCGGGCTCTTCCCACCCGGTGGGGTGGCGACCGGCGTCGAACGACTTGAGCGGGAGGCAGGCCACGTCGCCCGGCACCGCCACCGGCGTCCAGGCGTCGCCCGCACTGCACGACCACGTCCGGTCGCTCACCACCCACACGCCGTCGACCCGTGCCTCGAACACCAGGCTGCCTGCCCCGAGCGAGTAGGTGGGCGGGACCGGGGTCCACCACGAGGTGGCCCCGCCGAAGTGACGTGCGGTCAGGGCGAGGACGTTGACCCCGGGCCGCAGCACCGCGGTCAGGTCGACCACGTCGTAGTGGGCCCGTCGGGGATCCGACCGCACCGGCCCCCGGGCAACCTCGGTGCCGTTGACCGCCAGCACGTAGCGGCCGTCCACCCACAGGCGGCACGTGGCGCGGGACGGAGGCGCATCGAGCACCAGTTCCCGGCGGAAGAGGGCGACGGTGTCGACCGGGTCGTCGAGCACGGGACGGGTGGCGGTGGCGGCCCCGATGGCGGGCCGCCGGGACCAGATCCACCGGCCGCGCCACCGCGGGCCGAAGGGATCCGGATGGATCGGTCGCATGCGCGCACCCTACCGCCCCGGTGGGGACGCAACCCGTCGACCGGCGGAAGGGTCAGCGGAAGTACTCGGGCCGCGACACGCCCACGTCGGACACGAACATGACCCCGGAGCGCTCCTCGAACAGGGTCCGCAGGCCGTCGATCAGCGTGTCGGCCCGCTCCTCGGGCACGACCGTGAGCAGGAGGGTGAGCACGGCCCGGTCGTTGAAGAGCAGGCGTCCCTGGTGGTAGCCGTCGTGGCCGAGCCCCGACACCCCGGTCACGCCGGTGAAGCCGCGGACGCCCGTGGCGGCGAACACCTCCTCCACGGCGCGCACGTCCTCGCCCCGTACGACGACCTCGACCTTGGTCATCGGCGACAGCCCGTGCCGTCCGGTCCCGGATGTGGTGCCCGTCATGACTCCTCCTGTAGGTCGGATCCGTCCCAGGTGCGCCAGGTGCCGTCGCGCCGGCGCTCGTGCCAGGAGTCGTCGGGTCCTTCCCGGGCGGCCAGCGCGACCCAGCCGTTGCCGAACAGCCGGCGGAGCACCTGGTTCCGCTCGACGACGGCGTCGATCCGGGCCGGAGGCGCCTCGACGACGGTGAGCAGCCGGAGCGGCTCGTGGACCAGTTCCCCACCCCAGCCCACCGACTGCCACGGCAGACCGAGGCACAGGTCGCCCCCGGGCCCGGCGACGACGCCGGCCGAGCCCGCGGTCACGTTGTGGACCACCTTGGTCCCGGCGCCGAACACGTCGGGGGCCACCGAGGAGAAGTAGTACTGGCAGTTGATCCACTGGGCGACCACCATCGGTGCGGTCAGGATCGTCTCGAGGGCGTCACCGCCGGCGTCGGCCTCGGCGTCGTAGGAGTGCAGGAACACCCGACGGCCGAGGTCGACCCCTTCGGTCAGCGAACGCGGGCCGATCACGAAGGCGGCGTTGCCGGCCAGGCCCCATTCGGGGAGCACCTGGGCCCAGTCGACGCTCCTGCGGCGCACGGCGGCCACCGTCCGCCGCGGGCCGGACCGCGGAGGCCCTCCCGGGAATGCGCCCGCCCGCTCGACGGCCAGTGCGCGACCGGCCGACCCGAGCCGCCGCTGCAGGTCGTCGATGTCGGCCCGGTGCGACACCGGCACCAGGTGCTGGTCGAGCAGGGTCACCTCGTCGGTCGCGGTGTCGTGCTCGCCGGCCACGAACCAGGTGTCGTCGGCCACCACGACGCCCCGTTCGTCCAGGTTGCGCCTGACCTCCTCCCGGTTGAGCACCGCCGCCGCCACCCGGGCGTTGGGTGCGCCCCGGTGGCCTCCGCACGCGCCGCAGTCGAGCGCGGACCGGTACGGGTTGTTCTCGGTGGTGCTCCCGTGCCCGCAGACCAGCACCAGCCGGGCACCGGCCTGGTGCAGGCCGGTCGAGGTGAGGAGGACCCGGGCGAGCAGGACCTGTTCGTCGAGCGTGAGCGACAACCCGGGCGTCAGCTCGGTGGCGGATCCGGGGACGAGGGCCCGGCCGGCGGCGGCCCGGACCCGTCCGTAGGTGCCGGCGGCGAGCGTGCGTGCCACCGCCAGCGGCCCGGCCACCCAGCCGCCGGCGTCGGCGAGCGCATAGGGGCCGACCAGGTCGTCCTTCGCCTCGTGGAAGCCGTCGTGGGCACCGGCCGCCACCCGTCGTCCGCGCAGGTCCCGGGCCACGCGCTCGACGGCACCGTCGGACGGCCGCTCGCCGAGGAGGACCCGCGGCTCGACCAGCACCGGGCACCGAGGGGTCGCCTCGCCCCCGGCCGCGTCCTGGTACGCCATGGCCACCGCGAAGAACCCGGCGAAGCCGAAGGTGGCCACGTCGCCGACGGACTCGAGGTGGCGACGGAGTCCCTCCGAGCGCGGGTCGATGCAGAACACGGCTGCGTGCCGTGGTGCGGGCCGCGGCGCCGGCTCGGTCGAACGGAGCCCGCCCAGCAGCGCCGACCGGTAGCCGCGCTCGTGTGCGGCGAGCCACACGAACGGCCGCCGGTCGACCGGGAGTCGGTCGAAGGCCTCGAGGATGTGCTGGCGACCGTCCGGAGTGAGGTCGGCCCCGGTGGCGCCGACCCGGGCCAGGGCGTCGGCCAGCCGCACCGGACCGGTGACGACCGGCTCGGTGTGCGGTGGGACGAGCGCCCCGGACGCCGCGGTCACCCGGTCCAGCGCGCCGACGGTCGTCACCAGGGCCCGCTCCAGTGTCACCCGCAGGGCCAGGTAGTCGACCAGCGCGTCGGTGCCACGGTGGTGCAGGAGCGACGCCCAGCCGGGCAACGCCACCAGGTGGTGCTGGAGGAACGTCCCGGCGGTCGTGTCGTCGGCGCACCAGTCCAGTCCGGCACGCAGCGCGTGGCGGGGGTCGGCGGGTGCCGCCGTCAGCAGGCGGCGCACGGCCCGGGGCAGCCGGCGATCGAGACCGGACGCGGCCCGCCAGGACCGGTACAGGCCGAGGTCGAGGTCGGGAGGGTCCCATCCACCGGACCGACCGCCGACGAGGGCCGCCACCCACCACGATGCCTCCTCGTCGACCGACCGGCCCACCTCGGTCCCGAGCAGGCGGTCGCACCGGGCGGCCAGGGTCTGCGCCGCCACCGGAGCCGGTGCCGGGACCCGTCCGTGGACGAGGTCGGCCACCAGCAGGTCGCCGAGCGTGAGCGGCCGCCCCTGCGGCCGTGAGCCGACGACGGTGCCGGTGGCGGACCCGACGGCGTCGCCGACGGCCCACCGGAGCGCGTCGTCGCTGATCGTTCCCGCGGCGTGCAGGCGCCGGTAGGTCGGCTCGGGCAGGGTGGGCGCCGCACCGAACAGGCCGTGGGCCCGCAGTCCGGCCTCCTCGAAGGGCAGGTCCTCGAAGCCCGCCAGCGGATTGGTGGCGATGAACGTCTCCAGCGGCCACGACGTGGGGAGTACCGCCGCCGCCCGGCGGACCAGGGCCACCAGGCGGGCGGTGGCCCCCAGGTCGTCTCCGGCGTCGGGGCCGAGGGCTGGGGCGACCAGGCTCATGCCGCCACCTCCCACGAGGCCGGCACCAGGTCTGGGACACCGGGGGACGCAGGCACCAGGCGTCGGATCACCGGGACCGGCCGCGGCCGGGACACCCCGGCGGCCAGCACCCAGGCCCGGCGACCGAGGGCACTGTGCCGCACCCGGGGTCGGCGCACGGCCACCGCCAGCACGGCCAGCACGGCCACACCAGCCAGGCCGACCCAGGGAGGCACGGCATCGGCCGGCACCGCCGCCACGGACGGGGCGAGGAGGGAACCCACCCATCGGGCGGCCAGCACGTAGGCCCCGACGCCGGCCGACACACCGGCCACCACGGCGACCGACCAACCCGGTGACGTCAGGCGGCCCAGCCAGCCCCAGGTCAGCCACGCCGCGGTCGCCCAGCCCAGGAGGGCCACACCGGCGAGCTGGTGGTGGCCCGGCGCCGGACCGGCGTGCGTCCAGGCCCAGGCGACGGCCAGGGCGGGCCCGAGGAGCGAGGCACAGGCCCGGGCCCACTGCCGCCCCTCGGCCCGGGGCGGGGCCAGGCGTCCGTCGGTCCGGCCGGCGACGGCGGCCCCCGACCCCAGGAAGAGCGTGGACTTGTAGAGGCCGTGGGCGACCAGGTGGAGGAGTGCGGCCACGTACCAGCCCAGTCCGCAGCAGGCCACCATGAACCCCATCTGCGCCGAGGTGGACCGCACCAGCGTCCCCTTGACGCTGGGTTCGACCAGGGCGGCGGCCCCGGCGGTCAGCACGGTGGCGGCGCCGAGCAGGAAGACCGGCCACAGCACCACGCCGGACCCACCCGTGACCGGGGCGAGGCGCACCAGCAGGATGCCGCCGGCGTTCACCAGTCCGGCGTGCAGGAAGGCCGACACCGGGGTCGGCGCGGCCAGCGTGGCCGGCAGCCAGCGGGACAGGGGAGCGAGCGCGCACCGGGCGGCCACCGCCACGGGCAGGAGCACGGCCAGTGCGGCCACGGCGCCGCCGTGCCCGGCGGCGACCGGGGGTCGGCGGACTGCCTCGCCCAGGTCCAGATTCCCCCAGGTGGACACCACCACCACCACCGAGGCCCACAGGGCGGCATCACCGAGTGCGAACGCCCGGGCCGTGGTCCGGTGGGCGGCGACCGCGTCCCGCCCGGGGCGGTGGAGCCCGACGAGGCCGAGCACGCCCAGCTCCGACAGGGTCCACCCGACGGCGAACCCGAGGATCGTGGTGGCACCCACCATGACCAGCACGGCGGCCACCGTGGCCGGCACCAGCACGACGAACCGCCGGGCCCGCCGGTCGCCGGTGAGGTAGCGGGTGGCGAAGCTGGTCACCACCAGTCCCACCGTCGTGACCAGCAGGCCGAGCAGTGCGGCCAGCCGGTCCCCCCGCCAGCCGCTGACCGCGTGCCCGGCCAGGCGGAGCGGGCCGACCCCGACCGGTGACCCGGCCAGGGCGGCGGCGCACACGGCGGCGGCACCCGCCCACAGGAGGGCGCCCACCGCCACCGACACGGTCCCGGACCGCATCGCCCGGCGGTCGTCCTGCGTCGGCTCCACGGAGGGGAAGGCGGTGCGTGAGGTGGCGGCGGCGGCGGTCATGGCCTGAAGCATGTGGCAATAGTTACGAAATATACTTCGTATGTCAACTCCTGGGTCTTCCCCGTGTGAAGGCACCACATGGCTCAGCCCCGACCCGGGTGGGCCGGGTGGGCCGGGTGGGCCGGGTGGGCCGGGTGGTCGAGCGGGGCCAGCGGCGCCGCCATGGCGTGGTAGCCACCGTCGACGTGCAGGATCTCGCCGGTGACCATGCGGGCCAGGTCCGACAGGAGGAAACAGGCGGCGTCGGCCACGGCCGCCCCGTCGGTCGGGTCCCAGTCCATGGGGGAGCCGGCCGCCCAGGCGTCGAGCAGGAGGTCGAACCCGGGGATGCCCCCGGCCGCCCGGGTGCCCAGCGGGCCCGCCGCGATCAGGTTGGCCCGGATCCCGCGGGGACCGAGGTCCCGCGCCAGGTAGCGGTTGACCGCCTCCAGTGCCGCTTTGCACACGCCCATCCAGTTGTAGACGGGCCAGGCGCCGGCGGCGTCGAAGTCGAGGCCGACCAGGGACGCCCCGGTCGGGGGCGCCAGGGACTCGAGCAGGGCGCCCAGCGTCGCGTACGAGTAGGTGCTGGTGTGGAACGCCGTGGCGATCCCCGGCATGGTCGCCGCCGTGAACCGTCCGCCGAGTGCGTCCCTGGGGGCGAATGCGGCGGCGTGGAGGGCGCCGTCGAGTGCCGGCCACCGGTCGCGCACCCAGTCGCCGACGGCGGCCACCATGGCCTCGTCGGTCAGGTCGAGCGGCAGGATCGGGGCCGACCGGGGGAGCGAGGCGGCGGCCTCGCCGGCCCGCTCCAGGTCACGGGGGAAGATGCCCAGGAGCACCTCGGCGCCGTGGTGCTGGGCGGCGGCGGCGGTGGCGGTGGCCAGTGAGTCGGTGGTGGCGACACCGGTGACCAGCAGGTGCTTCCCGGCCAGGAGCCCCGAGTGCGCCGGGCTCATCGCTCGGCCCCCAGCTCGCGGTCCTGGGTCCGCGCGGCATCGGCCAGCGACCCGGCGAACCCATCGAGGCGGGCCGTCAGTCCCGGGTCGTCGAGCGACAGGATGCGGGCGGCCAGCAGCCCGGCGTTGCGGGCAGCCCCGATCCCGACCGTCCCGACCGGGACGCCGCCCGGCATCTGCACGATGGACAGGAGCGAGTCGAGTCCGTCGAGGCGGGCGAGGGGCACCGGCACCCCCAGCACCGGCAGGGTGGTGACCGCCGCCAGCATGCCGGGCAGGTGGGCGGCGCCACCGGCACCGGCCACCAGGACGCGGGTGCCCCGGGCCCGGGCGGTGCGCCCGAACTCGATCATGTCGATCGGGGTGCGGTGGGCGGACACGACGCGTACGGCGCACGGCACGCCGAGCTCGGCGAGCACGTCGACGGCGGCCTGCATGACCGGGAGGTCGGACGAACTGCCCATCACCACCTCGACGGGCGGTGCGGACGCGGGAGCGGGAACGGAACTTGACATACGATGTGGTTTAGGCGAATCATAGTTCGTATGTCAAGCCATCACGAAGGAGCGGTCCCCACCGTGGGGATGGTCGGTGCCGGCCAACTGGCCCGCATGACCCATCAGGCGGCCGTCGACCTCGGCGTCCGCCTCGAGGTGCTGGCCGACGCCGGGACGGACCCGGCGGTGGACGCCGGGGCCCCGTTCCGGACCGGGTCCCCGGAGTCGTGGACGGACCTCGTCGGCCTGGCCGCCCGATGCGACGTGGTCACCTTCGACCACGAGCGGGTGCCGGCCGGGTTGGCCGTCGAACTGGCCGATGCCGGCCACGCGGTGCGCCCCGGGGGACGCGCACTCCGGTTGGCCCAGGACAAACTGCTGGCCCGCACGGTCCTGGGTGGCGCCGGATTCCCGGTGCCGCCGTTCCGGGGCCTGGGGGACGACCCGGCCGGGGAGGCCCGTGCCTGTGGCGCCGCATGGGGCTGGCCGGTGGTGGCCAAGGCCGTCGGCGGTGGGTACGACGGACGGGGCGTGGCGATGGTGGGACCCGACGACGTGGACCGGGTCCTGGCCGGCCGGGCACCGGGCACCTGGATGGTCGAGGCCCGGGTGGACATCGCCGTCGAGGTGGCCGTGGTCGGGGCGCGCACGGCGTCCGGGCGGTGGATCGCCTACCCGCTGGTCGAGACCGTGCAGCGCGACGGCATCTGCCGGGAGCTGGTCATGCCGGCACGGGCACCCCGGGAGATCGCCGACCGGGCCGTGGCCATGGCCAAGTCCCTGGCCGACGGCATCGACGCCACCGGCATCGTCGCCGTCGAGCTCTTCGTGACCCGGTCCGGCGACCTGGTGGTGAACGAGCTGGCACTGCGGCCGCACAACTCGGGTCACGCCACCATCGAGGGCTGCGTGACGTCACAGTTCGAGAACCACCTGCGGGCGGTGCTCGACCTGCCGCTGGGGGCCACCGACCTGGTCGCGCCAGCCGTTGCCACGGTCAACGTGCTGGGACCCGACGACGGTTCGGACCCGCGGACACGGCTGGCGGCGGCACTGGGCGTGCGCGGCGCTCGGATCCACCTCTACGGCAAGGAGTCGGTGCCCGGTCGCAAGGTCGGCCACGTCACCGCGCTGGGGGACGATCACCGGAGTGCACTCGACGTGGCCCATCGGGCCGCCGCCGCCCTCGACGGCACGTCGGGTGCCCGGACGGGTGGGACGGTCGCGGCCCGCTGAGGGAGCGCGGCTCCACCCGGCGGCCCGAGTAGCGTTTCGCGCACCGGCGGTCGTGTGTCTCGACCGGTGGCCGGTCGAGGAGCCCGAGGAGGAGCGCGACGTGTCCGACAAGCCGACATGGACGTTCCTGACCAACCACGCCCACGTGCTGGTGTGCATCGCCGAGGAACCCGACATCCGTGGACGTGACGTCGCCCTGCTGGTCGGGATCACCGAGCGCGCCGCCCAGTCGATCATCGCCGACCTGGTGGCCGACGGCTACGTGACCCGTCGGCGCGAGGGCCGACGCAACCGCTACACGGTCCACGAGGGGTCGCCCCTGCGCCACCCGATCGAGTCCGACCACACGGTGGGTGAGCTCCTCGTCATGCTCGGGCGCCTGCGGCCACCGGCCGGCACGACGCCGCGCCGCGGCGGGTCCCCGACCGCCTGAGTCCCGAGGACCGCCCGGTCGGGCGGCAGCCCCGGACCGACACCCGGGTCGACCTGCGACCTACCCTGGACCATGGCCTCCGACCCCGACCCCGAGCCCGGCGTCACCGCCAACCGTGCGGCTGCGCGGCGCGACCTGGCTGCGGCGCGGGCTGCGGGGGACACCGCAGGGGCCGATCTGCTCGAGGCCCTCCTGGCCGAGGGGACGCTGCTCGTCTATCGCCCGTCCCGGGCCCACTACGGGGTGCAGCTGGGCAGTCTCGGGACGACCCGCCACGTGGCCGTGCTCGTTCCCGGGGTGGGGACCGACGTGAACCTGACGACCCAGTGGCTCCCCTCGGCGCGGCACCTGTTCGAGGCGGCCGGGTCCACCTCGGTCATCCTGTGGAAGGGGTACGACGAGCCGCCCGACCTGGTGGCCGCCGCGGCCCGTACCGTGGCCTGCGACGAGGACCTGCACGCCGCCGCCGCCGGGCTGACCGCGTTCGTGCGGTCGCTGTCGCTGCAGCCCGACCAGACACTGACCGTGGTGGCCCACAGCTTCGGCTCGGTGGTGACCGGCGCGGCGCTCGCCCACCACGGCCTCGGGTGCACCGCCGTGGTGGTGGCGGGCAGCCCGGGCATGACGGTGGACGACCTCCGTCAGCTCCACCTCGACGACGCCCACTTCTTCACCGAGGAGGCACCGGGGGACCCGGTCGCCCTGCTCGGCGTGTTCGGAGCGGAGCCGACCTGGCCCGAGTTCGGGGGCACCCGCATGCGGACCAACGCCCCCGGGTATGTCGAGGTCCGGGCCCACGCGGCGTACTTCACCCCGGGGTCCGAGTCGCTCGAGAACATCGTCGCCGTGGTGACCGGGCGGTACGACGCGGTGGCCGTCCACCGGGCGAGCCAGGCCGAGTCGGCCGGTGGCCTGGCGGCGTGGGCGCTGCGGCTTCCGACGATGCCGGTCGGAGTCGTCGCCCGGCACTACCGCGGTCCGGGCTTCCGGGTGCTGGTCAACGTCCGCCACCTCGCCGACGTGACCGCCAACCAGGCCGGCAACGCCGTGCGCGGGGCCCTCGACACCGGCGGCCGGGCCGTGGGCTGGGTGGAGCGACACCTGTCGGTGCCCCTGTCGGGCGGTAGGGTCGCCGACGTGCCGACCCGACAACCGTCCACCGCCCCCGACGAGGAGGCGGCGTGACCTTCGCCCACCGCGTCGAGGACGTGGTCCAGGTGGTCGAGGCCGTCGGCGTGCTCGTCCTGGTGCTGGGGGGCTTCGCGGTCCTGGCCCGGGCCGGGTGGATGGCCCTGTCGGCCGGCACCCGGCCGGCCGCCTACGGGTACTGCCGCCGCCACCTCGGTCGGGTCATCCTGCTCGGACTCGAGATCCTGATCGTCGCCGACATCATCCGGACCGTCATCGTCGACCAGACACCGGCCAGCGTGGCGGTGCTGGCCACGATCGTGATCATCCGGATCGTGCTCAGCTGGTCGCTCGCCGTGGAGATCGACGGGACGTGGCCGTGGCACAAGGCCGCACTCGACGCCGCACGGGCCGCCGACGACGACGGGGCCCGACCGGTCGGACCCGACGGGTCCCGGAACTAGAGGATCCTGCGGAAGATCTTGGCTTTGCGGTCGTTATAGGGAGGGTAGGGCAGCGACGGGTCCATCGCCGTGCCACGGGTCAACACGGGCTTCAGGTGCTGGAACAGGCGCACACCCGCCTCGCCGTGGTAGCCGCCCATGCCGCTCTCGCCGATCCCGCCGAACGGCAGGTGGGGATTGGTGAAGTGGAGCATGGTCCCGTTCACGGTGACACCGCCCGAGGCGGTGCGGGCCAGCACGTCGTCCACCACCGCCTTGTCCCCGGCGAACACGTACAGGGCCAACGGGTGGTCGCGTTCGTTGATCAGGTCGACCGCCTGGCGGGCCGACGCCACCGTCAGGACCGGGAGCAGGGGACCGAAGATCTCCTCCTGCATGAGCGGCGACGACGGGTCGACGTCGACCAGCACGGTCGGGGCGATGTAGCGCTCGGACGCCTCGGTCCGCCCCCCGACGGCCACGGTGCCATCGCGGGCCAGCCCGGCCAGCCGGTCGAAGTGGCGGTCCGAGACGATGCGCCCGTAGTCGGGGCTGGCGTGGGGATCGGACCCGTAGAAGGTGGTGATCGCCCCGGCGAGCTCCGCGAGGAAGCGGTCGCGGACGTCCTCGTGGACGAGGACGTAGTCGGGGGCGATGCAGGTCTGGCCGGCGTTCAGCCACTTTCCCCAGGCCACCCGCCGGGCGGTCACCCGGAGGTCGGCCGACCGGTCGACGATGACCGGGCTCTTTCCGCCCAGCTCGAGGGTCACCGGGGTGAGGTGCCTGGCGGCGGCGGCCATGACCACCCGGCCCACCGTGCCGTTGCCCGTGTAGAAGATGTGGTCGAACCGCTCCGCCAGGAGCTCGGTCGTCTCGGGCACGCCTCCCTCGACCAGGGCGATGGCCGACGGGTCCAGGTACTTCGGGACGAGGCGGGCGAGCAGGGCCGAGGTGGCCGCGGACACCTCGGAGGGCTTCATCACCACGGCGTTGCCGGCGGCGATGGCACCGGCGACCGGGGCCAGGAGCAGCTGGACGGGGTAGTTCCACGGAGCGATGACCAGCACCACGCCGAGGGGCTGGGGGACCAGCTTGGACCGGGCCGGCAGGGTGACGAGGGGGGAGGAGACCCGTTTCGTGCGGTTCCACCGGGCCAGGTGCTTGACCATCGCCTCGATCTCGCTGAGCACGAAGGCGATGTCGGTGATGTAGCCCTCGACGGGGGGCTTGCCCAGGTCGACCTTGAGGGCCTGGAGGAACTCGGCCTCGTTCTCCTCGAGCATGCGGGCCAGCTGGCCGAGCTGGCGCCGGCGCCAGGCCAGCGGGCGGGTCACGCCCGACCGGTAGGTGGCGCGCAGGGTGGCCACGGTCGAGGCGGCCGAGGTGGTGGGTGTGTCAGTCGTTGCGGTCATGCCTCCAGTCAACCAGGAAGCTCCCGTCCGGTCACCCCGGGGTGGGCCGGGCCACGGTTGACGGGTGCCGCCGGCCCCCGGTGGGTAGCCTTCGGCGGTGCGTTTTCCTCGGGGGGCCCTCGCGCTTTGCGCCGTGTTCGTGGCCGCGACCGCGTTCGTCACCGTACGGGCGACGGCAGGGGCCTCGACGCCGGCGACGGCGCCGCGACACGTCACGTCCGTCACGCTGTCGTCGGCGCGGGCCTACCAGCCAACGGCGCAGGCGGGCACCACGGACGACTACCACTGCACGGTGCTCGACCCGCACGTCACGAGGAACTCCTACATCGTGGCCAGCCAGTTCCGGCCGGGCAGCATCGAGGACCACCACGCCGCCCTGTTCCTCGTGCCGCCGAACGTCGCCGCTCAGGCCCGCGAGCGCCACACCATCGGCACCAGCTGGACCTGCTTCGGCGAGGCGGCTCTGCCCGGCACCACGCTCGCCGAGTTCCTGCAGTCGCCGTTCCTGAGCGAATGGGCCCCGGGCCACGGGGTCGACGTGCTGCCCACCGGGACGGGGATCCCGCTGCCCGCGGGGAGCCTGGTCATCATGCAGGTCCACTACAACCTGCTGGTCGGGCACAAGCCGGTCAAGGACTCCCTCGTGCTCCACACGGTGCCGGCCTCCACGTCGATCGTTCCCCTGAGCGTCCACCTGACCCTGGCACCGCCCGACGTCCCCTGCCCGGCCGGGGTCACCGGCCCGCTGTGCGACCGGGCCGCGTCCGTGGCCGACCAGGGGACGCGGTTCGGGGCGGCGTCGATGGACTACATCTCGGGGATCGAGGAGCTGTGCGGGCACGACCCGGCCAACCCCCCGGTGGGCGACTCGACGAGCTGCACCTCGACGGTGGGGACCGGCGGCTACGTGGTCCGGACCCAGGCCCACATGCACCTGCTCGGGGTCAGCTTCTCCATGGTCCTCGACCCCGGCACGCCGAAGCAGCGGACCGTCCTCTCCGTCCCCCACTACGACTTCCACAACCAGAAGGCGTACAACCTGGCCACCCCGATCCGGGTGGCAGCGGGGGACACCGTGCAGGCCACCTGCACCTACGACCCTACGCTGGCCCAGGAGCTGCCGGCGCTGCGCAAGGTCCCGCCCCACTTCGTGACCTGGGGCAACGGCTCGTCGGACGAGATGTGCATCGGCCTGATGTGGCTGTCGAAGGTCCTGCCGCCCAAGGCGGGCTGAGCCCACGCGCCCAGCCGGTCCGTCGACCGGGCGGGCTCAGCCGGGCACGCCGCCGGCGAGCACCCGGCCGGCAGCGGCCAGCGTGGCCTCCATGCCGTCGCGCAGCAGGGCGCTCCGCCCGTCGATCACGGCCCGGGTCCGCACCGGTACCCGGTCCACCCGCTGGCGGACGTAGCTGAAGCCCGGCCCGTGGCGGAACCGCTGCACCACGACCGTGGAGCCGCCCGGATCCCGAGGCCCAGGCAGTGGACGTGCCGGGACTCGTCCTGTCGGCCGCGTTCATGGCGGCCACCGTGTTCACCGTCATCGAGGCCCCCACCTACGGCTGGACGTCAGGGCGCACCCTGGCCGGCTTCGCGGTGGGCGTGGCGCTCCTGGTCGGCTTCGTGGTGGCCGAGTTCCGCACCGACGACCCGATGCTCGACGTCCGCATCTTCCGCGACCTGCGGTTCAGCGCGGCCAGCGGCTCGGTGACGATCGCCTCCTTCACCCTGTCCGGTTTCATCTTCCCCATCGTCCAGTACATGCAGTTCATCCGGGGCTGGAGCCCGCTGTCCGCCGGGGTCCCTGTCCTCCCGGTGGCCATCGCCGTCGGGATCGGCTCGGTGGTGGGCACGCCGCTGGCCGTCAAGGTGGGGACGAAGGTGATCGTCGCAACCGGACTCGTGGCCATCACGGTCTTCTACCTGCGGGCCGGCCTGACCGTGGCACCGACGACCAGCTACGCCCTGATCGCCGCGCAGATGGTGGTGTTCGGTCTGGGCATGGGGCTGACCTCGGCGCCGGCCACCGACTCGATCATGGGTGCGGTCTCCCTCGGCAAGGCCGGCATCGGGTGCGCCGTCAACGACTCCACCCGACTGCTCGGCGGCACGCTGGGCGTGGCGGTGATCGGGAGCGTCTACGCCTCGGTCTACGGATCGCGGCTCGGCCGGCACCTGCCGGCGGTGCTGGCGGCGCAGGCCGCGGCCACGGCCCACGAGTCGGTGGGCGCGGCGCTGGCCGTGTCGCAGCGGGCCACCGCACTCGGACACCCGGCGGTGGGCGCGGCGGTGCACCAGGCCGCCACCACGGCGTTCGTCGACGGGCTGAACATCGGCTGCTACGTGGCCGGGGGCGTGGCCGCCGTCGGCGTGGTGCTGGCGGTCGCCTTCCTACCCGGCCAGCCGCCCACGGTCATGTTCGACACGACGTTCGCCGAAGGCCCGCCGCCGCCCCGGCCCCGGATACGGTCCGCCACGGGCTCCGGGGCGCACCGGCCGTCGCGGCCGTGCGACTACGGGCAGCCGAGGTCGGACGTGGCGGCGCACGCGGGGCAGAGCCACACCGCTCCCCCCGGTGCGTCGTGGCGGGTGGCGACCGGGGCGGCGCAGCCCGCGCAGGCTTCGCCGCGTCGGGACGCCGGGGCGGACGGGTCCCGGCGGACCGTGACGTTCCGGGGCGGTGGAGGTTGGTCGGGCACGGGCACGATGCTAGCGATGACGGACGGTACGACCGGGCGCCGGAGGTGCCAGGACCCCCGGTCACCGGGCACAGCGGGCCGCTCGACACGCGTCGGCGCTGGCTTCGGAGCGGGTTCGGGTCCCGCATCTCCCGGTGCGCGGCGTCGCGCGCCGAGTTCCCCGTCCCCGGGACGCACGGACTCTAGGGGCTTAGGTCCTCAATCCCTTCAGTCCGCGGTGTGCGCACCGATACACAGCCACGAAGGCAACGCATGGCGAGGTGCGGAGGTTGGCGTGGAACCTGGCTGGTCACGGCGCGGTGGACGGAACCACCGGACGAGGGAAGTGACGCGGCGAACCGCTGCACCTGCCCCCACGGGTCTGGTGGCGACGACCACACCTCCCGCGCTCGGAGCGACGAGCGGCCTCGGCGACCGGGCCGTGTGGGGGTCGTGCACCTCCGGAGCAAGGGACGACCCGGCGACGTGCACCAACGCCGCGGTCGTATCCAGCAACCCCGGTCGGGCTGACGGCAGGGTCGAGCCGATGGTCCTGCCTGCCAACCTCCCGTCCCAGACCCCGGCCCAGCAGACCCGGGTCGTCGGCATCCTCACGAGACAGACGGTTCACGTCGGTGCAACGAGACGACCTGCTGTTCCATCGTGCGCACGGGGGGACAGCGGAAGTAGTCGATCGGACTCCTGCTTGGCGGGGGAGTCCCAACCCGGGGCTGCGAGACACGCAGTCTCGACCTGAGCACCGAAAGGGGTGCGGCATGTCCGAACTGCGGAGATTGCTACCGAGACAGTTTGCCGATTGGTCGGCAAAATACGCGCTGGAGGGAGGGTCCGACGAGTCGTGGCACGACTGCAGGGTCATCGACATCTCGTCGGCCGGAGCGGGACTCGAACTCCCCGAGGTGCGTCTTGAGGGGTCCGTCGGGCACCAGATCCTCCTTGCCGTGCACCTTCGAGGCCAACTGCGCCATGCCGTGCAGAGCAGGAACGACGGGGTGAGGGCAGGGGTCCAGTTCCTCGGCCTGAGCCGGGCCGAGCACGAATACCTCGACTCGCTCGCCGTACTCCAGACCAAGTGGTAGCAGCGCCGGACCGCAGCGGGCCGCCGGCACCCGGGAACAGATCCCGGACTCGGCATCATCCCGCTACCGGGCGTGAGCGGCGCGTTCGTTGACATCACGCCAGTGGTGGCCCAGAGGACACCCTCACCACCTTCACCGGGCCCGGCGAGGCGCTGAGCGATCCGGCGACGGAGGAGGAGCTCCTCGCCGAGTTCGGCAGCCATACCGCCCTGCTCGGTGGCCGTGCCCCGGCGTGGAACGGTGTCGTCGGCGACGGTGACGACAGACCGAGTCCGCTCGGTCAGGGCTTCCCGTTCGAGGGGCGATCGCGGGCGGGCGCTGCCGGTCGACCAGATGCGGATGAGTTCTCCGGGGAATTCCCGGGAGCGCTCACGTTCGGGGCGCAGCCCGGGTCCCCACGGGGCCTCCGCTCCCGCATCCGGGTCCCCGTGGTGGACGATCACCACGGGGGGCGCGTCGCCCGCTCGCCGGAATCGGCCCTCCCGACCTGCTGAGCCCTGACGTGCTCCCGGGTCTCGTCGGTCGGCTCGTTCGACGCGTTCGAGAACGGGCGGGAGCCCCCGGGTGGAGAGGCATCGACGCCCAGGGCACCCGAACTAGCCTGATCGACGGGAAGTCGAAGGCCCCAATTGAACTGTTGGACCGCTTGCTGGCCCCCTCCCGCCCGCGTAGCTCAGGGGATAGAGCGTCGGTTTCCTAAACCGTGCGTCGCAGGTTCGAATCCTGCCGTGGGCACAAAATTGTCAGCCGTCGCGCAGGAAGGGCTGAACGCCTTGGTCCGCCCAGAGACCCGACGGCCGTACCCTCCACCAGGACATAGTTGGACAGGCCGGGTTCTGACCGAGTGCGGAATCCAGAAGGCGCAGATCGGACTATCCCGCCAGTGGCCTGGAACATTGGGCCTGGAACATTCGTCCCTGTCCTGGTCCGACGGTGGCCGCGTCCGCGGAAATGCGACAAGACGCTCGCGGACCCGGTCTTGCGGACTGTTCGATCAGACCAGCCCGCCGGGGGAGCTCGGGTCAGGACGCTCCCCGAACGGTTGACATGGCTAACAGTGTTAGTTAGTGTAGCTAACACTGTTAGCCACCAGCCAATCGGGGGTCACGATGAACCAAGCCAGTCCAGCCCGCTACCGCAAGCCCGGCTGGTTCACCCAGCACATCTTCAACAGGGCGGTCGCCCTGCTCACCCGAGCCGGGATAAGCGTCTGGGGCAGCCGGGTCCTCGAGGTGGCCGGGCGTACCTCGGGTGAACCTCGGCGGACGCCGGTGAACCTGCTGTCGCTCGACGACGCCCAGTACCTCGTCTCGGCGCGGGGCACCGGCCAGTGGGTCCGCAACGTTCGTGCCGCCGGCGGCCGACTGGATCTGCTCCTCGGCCGCACCCGCCAGCACTGGGTAGCCACCGAACTGACCGACGACGAGAAGCCCCCGGTCCTGCGCGCCTATCTGAGGCGATGGAAGACAGAGGTCGGCGTGTTCTTCGAAGGAGTCTCCGCCGACTCCTCCGACGACGAGCTCAGAGCAGCAGGGCCAAACCACCCGGTCTTCCTCCTGCGCCCGGCACCGTGACCGATGGAGCGCACACCGCCGTACCTCGACCCACGCCGCGGGAACGCGCTCCCCGGGCCGGCCAGATCATCGACGCGGCACGTGTGCTGCTCGAGGCGGTCGGAAGCGAGGGCCTGACCATGCGACGGCTGGCGCACGAGCTCGGGATTCGGGCGCCGTCGCTGTACAAGCACCTCAACGGGCGACCAGCACTCGAACTGGCGTTGGTGGAGATCGGCCTCGACGAGACCGGGCTGGCCATGCACGCTGCGGTGGAAGCATCGGACAGGCATCCGGTCAGCGACCTGCTCAGCGCGTACCGGGCCATGGGGCTGGCCAATCCCGAGCTGTACCGGCTGATCACCGCCGGCTCGTTTCCCCGCGCCGGGCTGCTCCCCGGTCTGGAGGCGTGGGCAGGTGAGCCGTTCTTCTTGGCAGTGGGCGAGCCGTACCTGGCCCAGGCGCTCTGGGCCTTCGCCCACGGGACGCTCATCCTCGAGCTCGACCAGCGGTTCCTCGACGGGTCGGACCTCGACCAGACCTGGCACGCAGGCACCGAGGCATTCGAGGCCGCTCGACTCGCCCCGCTCGGCACGCCGAGAGGGCGAGCCCGCGCGGATCCCGGACGGCCTCAGTAGCGGATCCCATGGCGGGTCGACGCTCAGGGCACAGGTCGTTGGACGACGCACTGAGGGTCACCGTCCTGGGACGGTGAGGACAAGTGGCCGTCCACGCCGTGCAGGCCGAGGATCTGCCGATCAGGTGGCGTCCTGGGCACCGTGGTTCAGCTGAGTTCGCGAACCCGGAGGGTGTCGACGTGCTGCTGGAACGCAACAGCTTTGCCACCGTCCATCGTCCACACGTGGACCATCTTCACAGCGGCCGGCTCTCCGGAGTCCTTGTGCCTCCAGCTGTAACTCCCGATCGCCACGACTGTGGCACCGTCGGCGACGAACTGCTCGGGCACAACCGCGAAGTCATCGCCGATCTCCCCGAGTCGCATGAACACCCCTTCGAGCACTGCCTGAGGACCGACGTACGTGCCAGCGAGTGGAAATCCGTCGGCCTCGGTCCACTGGATGTCGTCGGCCATGGCGCCGAGGGCGGCGGGTACGTCGCCCGATGCGAAGCTCGCATAGGCGCTTTCGACGATTTCTCTGTTGGTGGCCATTCTCGTGTCCTCGTTCCGATCCGCCTGGGTGCCCCAAGGGCACCGTAATGCACCGGCTTGAAATCCGCTCCGGCCAGTGAGAGGCAGCAGTCGGCGGACCGCCTCAGGTCCGCACCAATGGCAAGCTCAAGAATTCACCAGATCAGGCCGACCTCTCCATGGGACAAGGGTCTGTCATGTCATTGCCCGTCAAGCGTGGCGGGCGGCCGTGGGCCAGGCACAACACCGGAAGGCGACCGTTGAGAGCGAATACTCCGACCACGGGTGACGTATTCGCCCAGAAGAAGAATCGGGTGTCGGCCGCGCGTGACCGCCTCCACGGTTCCGCTTCGACGTCGGGCACAGGACGTCGCGAATTTAAGCGTGACCAGGCCAATGCAAGGCGACTGAGCGAAGAAGCCGAACTGAGGATCCGTCAAACGATCGACAACCGATCGATGGAAATCCACTTCCAGCCCATCGTGGACCTCCGGACAGGGCTTTCTCTGGGAACAGAGGCACTGTCACGCTTCACCGACGGGCCGAATCGTTCACCCGACCTCTGGTTCGCCGAGGCCGCGTCGGTGGGCCTTGGCACCGAGCTCGAGATCACCGCCATCGAGCTGGCGCTGGCGCAGATGGACCGGCTGCCGGCAAATGTCTATCTGTCGATCAATGCCTCCGTCGAGACAATCCTGTCGGATCCATTTCGCGAGTCCCTCTCGGAGGTACAGGCCGAGCGCGTAGTGCTCGAAGTGACCGAGCACACTCCGATCGCTGACTACGGGGCGTTCACCACGAGCATCTCCGGTCTCCGATCGAGAGGCGTCCGCATCGCTGTCGATGATGCCGGTGCTGGCTACGCGGGCTTTGGACACCTCCTCGATCTGAAGCCTGACATCATCAAATTGGACATCACGTTGACGAGGGGTATCGACCGGGATCCGGCTCGACAGGCCCTCGGCCGTGCGCTCCTCCGGTTCGGGTTCGAGTTGTACGAAACCACCATGATTGCCGAAGGCATCGAAACGAACGAGGAGCTCGCGACCTTGCGTTCCCTGGGATGCCCATTGGGTCAAGGGTTCGTCCTCGGCCGACCCAGCCGGCTGCTGCCCCTGCCGCGCCTTCCGCTACTGCCGCCCCTTCCATCCCTGGCGCCCCTTCCGTCCCTCGTACTCCCCGGCAACGTGCCTCAACGGTCAGATCCGGGATCGCTGACAGCGACGGGTCCGGTGCCCATGTCCGCCGACGAAGAGACGCCCCGCGCCGAACCCCGGGAACCTCTGGTCTTCGACCTGCTCCACTCTGCGCCGTAGGGCCCGGGAGCACGTGCGGGAGCCCCGCGGACTGCACACCCGTGTGCGATACAACGTTGCCGTAGCCGGACTCGGGACGTCCTTGCTCCTCGATCATCCCCTGTTGGCCGGGTCGGGGACGACGACCAGCCGGGTGAGCCTTCATCCTGAGGGGCCGAGGAGGAATTGCCGCCGGCGGACATCCCTCCTTGGAACGGGCGTCCCACCCCGATGGGTCGGGGCTGTCCCAGGCCGGCATGTACTGGTCTCGGGGAAGTTCCGATGTCTTGGGGAAGTCTCGATGACTAGCGTCGCGGACGTTCGGTTGGATGACCCCTTCTGGCGATCGGAGCGAAATCGTGATCTTTCACCGTGGCGCCGGTCGTGAGCGTCCAGACGCCCAGGACATCGCTGTGGAGGTCCGTCTGGAGCAGGACATCACCATGGTGCAGCATGCGACTGACGCCTACCTGGGCGATCCGGTTGAACGCCAGCGTCAGAAGCTCCTGTCTGCACTCGAGTCCCTGGATCGGCGAACCGCGGCGAGCGACGCGTATGAAGCATCCGTCGTGGATTCAGCGGTCTACGGGTTCACCGCCAAGGGTTCCGTGATCGGGGAGACCAGTCGGAACCCCATTGCCGAGAAGCTTCCGACCTCGGTGCTCCGTGCCCAGATCGCACTGGTCAAGGCTGCGAGGTCAGCCGTAACGGACGGTGGTCCTGCGACACTCGATGCTCTGAGAGCAGCCAACGCGGAACTCGCGTCGCTGCGGTCCGCAGGGGATGTGAACCAGCCGTCCGAAGGGACGTAGGCGACGGCCCCGAACGTCGGACAGGTGGGACACCGGGGCCGGCGGCACGGATCGGCGGACCCCGATCCGGTACGCGGCCCGGCCGGCCCAGGCGTTTCTTCCGGGAGGCCAGGGCGGTCCGGGCTGTGGGCGGTCACGGTCGCTCCGTCCCTCCTGCGGAAATTCTCGGTCGTCGCGGGACGGGAAGGACCCCGGACCGGTCGCTCGGACATCGGCGGCCGCCGCGATGGCGGGACCGCAGAGCTCACCTGCCCGTGACGGGTCCATGACGGTCGGGATGTCCCCAGGTGTTCACATTCGCAACTAATGTTGCGGCGCCGGGCCCGTCGAGCAGGAGGTCCCGCCACCCGATGCTCCGGGCCCGGCCATTTCTGAGGCCTCGCGCACGAGACGCGAGGCGAGCCGGTGGGACACGCCCCCGGTGCGGGCGACCGACATCCGGGGCCGGCGTGGACGTGTTGGCGTCAACCACCCCGAGTCGCCGCCGCCGCCGGGCCGGACGGACGGAGTCGAACCCGGTGTGTGGTTGGCAACGACAGGTGGATCCGACACCTCGGCTCGCGATGACGTCGTGCCCGTGCGTTCCGGACGGGAGGCTGGATCTTCCTGATGCCCACGCCGGCGACGCGAGCACGTGACCCCCGGTGCCGCCCGCGCCGGAGACTCGAGCCGTGTCCCGTGGCTGCACCCCCTCCATCGCCCTGTGTCCACCACTGTCGACAACCGACGGTTCAGGTGTGTCCGAGGACTGGTGGATGTCAGCGCGGCCACCGCGGGGACTCCGTCACTCGGAGCGGTCGGACACCGCGCCCCCGACCGTCCCGAGCGCCGCGCCGAGGGCATCGAACTGCTCGGGCACGGCCCGCCACCACGTCCAGCGGCCCCGCCGCTCACCGACGATGAGGCCGGCGGCGGCCAGCTTGTGGGTGTGGTGGGAGATGGTCGGCTGGCTCTTGCCCAGCGGGCCCTCGAGGTTGCAGCTGCACGTCTCGTCCTGGCTGGCGATGATCGAGAGGATCCGCAGCCGCACCGGGTCGGCGAGCGCGGCGAGCACGCCGGCCAGCCGGGTGGCCTCTCCTTCGGACAGTGCGTGCTCCGCCAGGGGCGGGCAGCAGAGGATCTCCGTCTCCTGGTGCTCGGTGGTCACGGGAGCCTCCTTCGGCTGCTGCTTCTGCGACGGTCGTCCGGGCGGTCGGTCCGAACCATTGTATTGACATCTATCGATGAGTCATGCACACTGATATCGACAGTGATCAATCTAAAGGATGTGTCCATGTCCCGCGTGCAGCTCGCCCTCAACGTGTCCGACCTCGACGAGGCGATCACCTTCTACTCGAAGCTCTTCGACGCCGAGCCGGCCAAGGTCCGCCCCGGATACGCCAACTTCGCCATCGTCGATCCTCCGCTGAAGCTGGTCCTCATCGAGGATGCCAACCAGGTCCCCGGATCGCTCAACCATCTCGGTGTCGAGGTCCCCACCACCGACGAGGTGGCGGCCGCCCAGTCCCGCCTCGCGGGCGAAGGTCTGGCGACGGCACTCGAGGAGTCGGCCTCGTGCTGCTATGCGGTCCAGGACAAGGTGTGGGTCGACGGTCCCGGGGGCGAGCCGTGGGAGATCTACACCGTCCTGTCCGATACGGAGATGCCGGCCGGGCAGCTGCGTGCGGCCGCTCCCGGTGGGTCAGCGTGCTGCGCCACTCGGCCCGAGGCGGCGGAGTCCGTCGCCACCTCGACCTCGTGCTGCTGATCGGCCGGCGTCGGTCAGGCGGAGCACGCGGGTGAGCGAGGTGGCCTCAGACGCAGCGGCCGCCCAGGCGGAGCACCTCGAACCGGTCGTGGCCCGCCTGTCGTTCCTCGACCGGTTCCTGCCGCTGTGGATCCTGGCCGCGATGGCGCTCGGCCTGGTCCTCGGACGAGCCATCCCCAGCCTCAATGCCCACCTCGACGCGGTCCACGTGACGACGGGAACCTCGCTCCCGATCTTCGTGGGGCTCCTGGTCATGATGTACCCGGTCCTGGCCAAGGTGCGCTACGACGAGCTGGGCACCGTCACCCGAGACCGGCGGACGCTCGTCTCGTCCCTGGTCATCAACTGGGTGATCGGTCCCCTCGTCATGTTCACGTTGGCGTGGCTCATGCTCCCCGATCTCCCCGCCTATCGCACCGGGTTGATCATCGTGGGGCTCGCCCGCTGCATCGCCATGGTCCTCATCTGGAACGACCTCGCCCTGGGGGACCGCGAGGCTGCGGCGGTGCTGGTGGCGCTGAATTCGCTGTTCCAGGTCCTGGCCTTTGCACTCCTCGGATACTTCTACCTGAAGGTGTTCCCGGGATGGCTCGGCCTCAGCACCGTGGGGCTCGACCTGTCGATCTGGCGGGTGGCGGAGACCGTCGCCATCTTCCTGGGGATCCCACTGGTGGCGGGGTACCTCACACGGACGGTGGGCGAGCGCCGGCGGGGCCGGGAGTGGTACGAGTCGGTGTTCATCCCGCGCATCGCACCGTTCGCCCTCTACGGGCTGCTGTACACCATCGTCATCCTCTTCGCCCTCCAGGGGCACACGATCACGTCGCATCCCGCCGACGTCGCCCGGATCGCCCTCCCGCTCCTGGCGTACTTCGCCATCATGTGGTTCGGGACGTTCGCCTACGGACGCGCGATCGGCCTGCCCTATGAGCGGACCGCCACCTTGTCGTTCACCGCGGCGGGCAACAACTTCGAACTCGCCATCGCCGTCGCCATCGGAGTCTTCGGTGTCACCAGTGGCGAGGCACTCGCCGGGGTGGTCGGTCCTCTGATCGAGGTGCCGGTGCTGGTCGGTCTCGTGTACGTCTCGCTGTGGGCCCGCCGCCGCTACCCGTCGGCACCGACGGCCGTCCTCGCGTCGGGAGGAGCCCCGTGAGCAACCGTCCCGTCGTCCTCTTCCTGTGCGTCCACAACTCCGGCCGGAGCGTGGCCGGCCGGGTGCTGCTCGACCACTATTCGGCCGGCCGGGTCGATGTGCTGTCCGGCGGGTCCGAGCCGGGTGACCTCCTCAACCCGTCGGTGGTCGCCGTGCTGGCCGAACGTGGACTGGACGCTTCGCACGAGTACCCCAAGCCGGTCAGCGACGAGGCGGCGCGCGCCGCGGACGTGATCGTGACCATGGGGTGCGGCGACGCCTGTCCGATCTATCCCGGCACCCGGGTCGTCGACTGGGAGCTCACCGACCCGGCGGGCCTGGGCGTCGATCAGGTGCGTCCCATCGTCGACGACATCGACCGGAGGGTCCGGGTCCTGCTCGCCGAGCTGCTGGCCGACCCACCGGGCCACGCCTGACCCGGCCCGCGCCGGGCGAGTCCTGGTGACGGGCGCTCAGCCGGCCAGTCGGGCCACCGCTTCCTCGAACAGCTCGCCGTGGAGGTCGACGTCGGCCTCCGTGGTCTCGGGGCACATCAGTACCATGTTGTGGAACGGTGTGATGAGTACGCCGCGGTTGCTCATGGCCAGGTGCAGGTACTCGTCGAGGTCGGGGTCGTCGGCCGCCGCAGACTCGGTGCCGTTGCGGGGAGCGGGGGCCGTGAACCGGTACTCGGAACGGGCGCCGAGGCGCGTCACCGTCCACGGCATGCGGTGGCGGGCCACCGTGGCGAGCGCCTGATCGGTGAGCCGCACGCACAGCGCGTCCATCCGGGCGAACGCTGCCTCGGTGAGCACCTGGCCGAGCGTGGCCCGTGCCGCCGCCATCGACAGGGCGTTGCCGGCGAGTGTGCCGCCGATGCCGCCCACGTCCACGATGTCGGCATCATGGTCGGCGACCCGGGCGAGGACCCGCTCGGCCAGGCCGGCCCGCAGGCCGAAGGCCCCGATGGGGATGCCGCCGGCGATGGCCTTGCCCATGGTCACGATGTCGGGGTCGAGGCCCCAGGCCGCCGTGCAGCCGCCCGGGCCGGCGGACACCGTATGGGTCTCGTCGATCATGAGCAGTGTGCCGGTCTCGTCGCACAGGGCGCGGAGCCCGGCCAGGAAGCCCTCGTCGGGGAGCACGATGCCGATGTTGGTGAGGGCCGGCTCGGTGAGCACGGCGGCGATCTCACCGGTGGCCAGTGCGCGGGCCACGGCCTCGAGGTCGTTGAACTCGACGGCCACGGTGGTGGTGGCCGGGTCGACGGCCGGCCCGACGTTGCCCGGACGCGACCGGGTGGTGCCGTCCGGCCCCGCCACGACGAAGGTCTCGTCGACACTTCCGTGGTAGCAGTAGGAGAAGACGAGGATCTTCGGGCGTCCGGTCACCAGGCGGGCCAGTCGCAGCGCCCACCGGTTGGCGTCGGTGGCGCTCAGCGCGAACGACCACCGGGTCGGCCCGAAGCGGCGGGCGAGCTCGGCCGCCACCCACTCGGCGTCCTCGCTCGGCAGCATCGCCGTGATGCCTCCGAGGGCCTCGATGCGGCGCCGTACCGCGTCGGTGACCGGCGCGGGGGAGTGCCCGGCCATCGCTCCGGTGTCCCCCAGGGCGAAGTCCACGTAGGTGTGGCCGTCGATGTCGGTCACGCGGGCCCCCCGGGCGCCGGCCAGGGCGAGCGGGAAGCTGCCCGCCCAGTTGGCCATCCACGTCATCGGCACGCCGGTGAAGAGATGGTCGGCCCCGGCGAACTGCGCTCGGGAGCCGGGGTTGCGCTCCAGATGGGTGGCGCGCTCGGCATCGAGCAGGGTGGACAGGCGGTCGCGGTCCATGGGTGTCCTCCGGGTCGGTCGTGCCGGGGTCTGCCGGCGCCCCATTCTGCCCAATCGCCTCGAGGGCGGTCACACCGTCGCCCGGTCAGGCCCCGCCGCGGTCCCCGTCGATCTCGTGCTTGTCGGGCAGCGACTGGATGAGCCGGCTGACCGCGGTGTACCTGCCGTCCCGCCACGCCTCGGCGATGGTCTGGTCCCCCAGTTCGCGGTGGCGGGTGAAGTTCCACCAACGGGTCACGTCGCTGTCGCTGTAGCCCTTGTTGGCCAGGATGATGTTGAGCCGGGTGGCCTCCCAGGCCGCCTCGTCGCCGGTGAGCGGCCCGGCACCCACCACCGTTGACTCGGGGGCGATCGGCGCATCGGAGCGCTTCTCCATCTCGTGGGCGATCTCTCGGTCGAGGTCGCGTGACACGTGGCCACGGATGGTCGGCAGCGACCCACCCGTCAGGGTGTGGCGGTCGGTGACCCGGCGCTCGCGCTCGGCCTCGAGGCTACGCGAGTAGAGGTGCTGGGCGGTGGTGTCCACGTCCCCGGCGGTGACCCGCAACCGCAACCGGCGCTCGATCCGCTCCGCCGTCCGCTGCGGCGCGTCGGACGGTTCGACGGACGGGCGCTGGTCCTCGGACGGCCGCGCCTCGGACGGATCGACCGGCCGGCGGTCACGCGGTCGCCGTCGGCGTTCGGGCTCGGCGCCCCCGGGGGCGGTGGGTCGCGCCGGCGGTTCGTCCCAGTCCGGCATGAGGTCGTCGGCATAGGAGCGCAGGGGTGCCGCGTAGCTGTCGGTCGCGAACACGTCGCCGGCGGTGCCGGCGATGGCGGCAGCCAGGTAGGCCGTCGTCCACCGGCCCTCGCCCACGGCCACCGAGTCGGCACCGGTGGCGGCCAGTCTGGCGAGCGGGACGTCGAGGCAGGCGGCCACGGCGATGGCCTCGGTGAGACCGATGCGCCGGTTGGTCGTCTCGACCTGGGCGACGATCTCCCGCGTCCACCCGATGCCCCGCAGGAACATCTCGTCGGCCAGCCCCTGCTGGGTGAGGCCCACCTTCGCCCGCAGTGTGGCGATGTTCCTCCGCACGATGTCCTCGACCCCGGTCGTCCCCTCGTTCGGCATGCCTGCACCCTAGCGACGGGTCGGCGCACAGTGGAGTACCCACTGTAAGGAATGTGAACAATTCCCACCACCGGTGAACCCGCTAAACCGCCTGTGGGCTGGATGTTTAGCAGTACTTCCGAATTCCATACGGATCTGTTGTCAACGCCAAGCGTGACCGGACCGACACGGGCCGCACCGAAATTGGGCGAGATGGCCCGGGTGGTGACGGTTGGCCACGGGATGCGTCCGGCGCGGCGAATCACACGGTTGCAGTTCCCGGTTCCGACTACAGGTGCCCGCGGCCCCGACCGACAATTGGGATGACCGGCGAGCGGACCGGGAAGAAGGAGCACAGGAAGTACCGGGACCACCGGGCGAGTACCGATCAAGGGGCAGAACGAACCGTGACCATCGAACACAACACACAGCGTGCACTCCGCGACTGGCACGACGACGACTTCGATCTCGACGACCTGGCCTTGCCGGAGCCGAGGCAGTGGCAGCGCTGTGGCGCCGTGCACTGCATCGATCACGGCCCGTGGATCGGGACCCTCGTGTGCTGCATCCGCCAGAGCGGCCACGCCGACGACCACACGATGTCGCTGGGCGACTCCGGCGCCGTCGACTTCTGGCAGGAGTCCTGGCTGTAGTCCCCACGACCACGGGGCCGGACCACCGCATCAGCGCCGGAGCACCACGGCCCGGTCCGCACCGAGGACGCCCGTGAACGCCCCCGACGGCACGGCCTCGTCGGAGTCCAGCAGCACCTGCGCCCCGACCAGTCGACCGTCGTCGAGTTCGACGTCCACGCCGTCGAAGTTGACGAGCACGTCGACGACCTCGTCGCCGTGGCTCCGGCGGTAGGCGAGCACCCCGTCGGGTGCGTCCCGCAGCGCGAAGGACCCGCGGGACAGGGCCGCCGACCCGTGCCGCAGGGCGATGGCCCTTCGGTAGAGGTGGAGCACCGACCCGGGGTCCGCCGCCTCCGACGCCCGGTTCACCAGATCGGCCCCGGGTGGCAGCGGCAGCCAGGGCACCGCACCCGGACGCGTCGGCCACCCGTGGTCGGGCGTAGCGTCCCACGGGATCGGCGCCCGACAGCCGTCGCGACCGCCGGGGTCGACGACCCGGTCCCCGGGGACGTCGGCGTCGGTCAGCCCGAGCTCGTCGCCCTGGTAGACGAACGGCGTGCCCCGCAGGGTCAGGAGCAGCACGGCGGCGGCCCGGGCCCGGGCCTCGCTCCGGACCGCGGTGGTGGCCGCGTCCTCGCCGGCCCGGGCGGCGGCCCGGTCGTAGCGGGTGCGGTGACGCGGGTTGTCGTGGTTGGACAGCACCCAGGTCGGCCAGGCGCCGCGCCCGTCGAGCGCGGCCCTCGTGTCCTCGATGCAGCTCCGCCAGCGGTCGGCGAGCCACGGCGCGAACAGTGGTGGGAAGTTGAACGCCAGGTGCAGTTCGTCTCCGTGCCCGTAGTAGGTGGCCACCGCCTCGGTGGTGAGCAGGTAGACCTCACCGACCATCATCCGTTCGCCGGGGTACCCGTCGATCAGCGTGCGGATCGTCCGGAGGCGCTCGTGGGTGACCGGCTGGTCGTTCAGCGCGCAGTGGGGGACGCCGGCGACCCCGGGTGGGTCGTCGGGAAGTGCGGGGTCCTTGCCGATGCCGTGGACGACGTCGGCGCGGAACCCGTCGACCCCGCGGTCCAGCCAGAAGCGCAGCGTGTCGTGCATCGCCGCCTCGACGCCCGGCTCGTCCCAGTTGAGGTCGGGCTGGGCCGACTCGAACAGGTGCAGGTACCACTGGCCGGTCGGCTCGTGGAACGTCCACGCCGGCGCCGTCAGATCGAAGGCGGCCACCCAGTTGTTCGGAGGGGAGCCGTCCGGCGACGGTTCCCGCCACACGTACCAGTTCCGCCGCGTACTGTCGCGCGACGAGCTGGCGTCGAGGAACCACGGGTGCTGGTCCGAGGTGTGGTTCGGCACCCAGTCGATGACCACCCGCATGCCGAGCGCGTGTGCGTCGGCCACGAGCCCGTCGAAGGCGGCGAGGTCGCCGAACAGGGGATCGACGTCGCAGTAGTCGCTGACGTCGTAGCCGAAGTCGGCCATCGGCGACCGGAAGAACGGCGAGATCCACAGTGCGTCGACGCCGAGCCAGGCCAGGTCGTCCAGATGGGCCCGGATGCCGGCCAGGTCACCGACCCCGTCCCCGTCCGAGTCAGCGAAGGACCGGGGGTACACCTGGTAGAAGACCGCCTCCTCCCACCAGGGGGCGGGGTCGCCCCCGACGCCCGGGCTCACGCCGCACTCCGCTGACTGTCGTCGGCGCCCATGGCCTGACGTTACCAACGACCCGCGTCCGTGCCCTTCCGTGGTCCCTTCCTGCAGTTCAGTTCCGGTGGCGGCGTGCCGATGCACTGTCCAGGACGGGGCGCCCACGGGGGAGCCCGGACGCAGCACCACCGCCGGCCCCATCGCCGGCGGCGAGCGAGGAGAGCGGAGCGATGGTGGAACGACGGACGGGCGACGAGGGGTCGATGTTGGCCGAAGGGCTGTCGGGCGCGGCCCCACCGGTCTCGTACGGAACGGGCCGGGTGTGCACGGAGCCGTCCTGTCAGGTCCGCCTGTCCCGCTACAACAGCACCGACTGGTGTGCGCTCCACGAGAGCCCCGGCGCCACCGGACGCCCCTACGACACGTCGGTGCGCCCCCGGGGCCGCCGGCGCAACTCGAGCCGCCGCAACTCGCAGCGGACCGCCGCCTGAGCGGACTGCTCCCCGAGCGTCCCGGTCATCCCCCCCTGGGTCCCCTCGGTACACTTCCTCGCTGACGTCTGGCCCGCGCCGCGGCCCGGACACGAGAGGACAGGGGACCCACCGATGACGGAACGACTCGACGGCACGGTGGCGCTGGTGACCGGTGCCTCCAGCGGCATCGGGGAGGCCACCGCGGTGGCATTGGCCGAGGCGGGTGCCTCCGTGGCGCTGGCCGCCCGGCGCCGGGACCGGCTCGAGGCGCTGGCCGCCCGCATCGGTGGGGACGTGCTCGTGGTCGAGGCGGACGTGACCGACGAGGACCAGGCCCGCTCGATGGTGGCCCGGGCGGTCGAGCACTTCGGCCGGCTCGACACCCTCGTCAACAACGCCGGGGTGATGCTCCTGGGCCCGATCGTGGACGCACCGGTGGAGGAGTGGCGCCGGATGGTCGAGCTCAACCTGCTGGGTCTGCTGTACGCCACCCACGCTGCCCTGCCCCATCTGCTGGCGGCGGCCGGCTCCGAGCCCCGCCGCGTCGCCGACGTGGTGAACGTGAGCTCCGTCGCCGGGCGCTTCGCCCGGGCGGGGAGCGGGGTCTACAACGCCACCAAGTTCGGGGTCGGCGCCTTCTCCGAGTCGCTCCGCCAGGAGGTCACCCGCCGTCACGTGCGGGTGTCGCTGGTCGAGCCGGGTGCCGTGGCGACCGAGCTGATCTCCCACAACCGGCCCGAGGTGGTCGAGGGCATGCTGGCCACCTGGGGGGAGGTCGAGGTGCTGCAGCCCGAGGACATCGCCGACGCCATCACCTTCGCCGTGACCCGGCCGCGGCGGGCGGTGGTCAACGAGGTCCTCGTGCGCCCCACCGAACAGGAGCGCTGAGTGTCACTACCCGGCTACCCCCCGCCCGAGCACTTCCTGGGCGACCTGGGGCTGGAGGTGGAGGTGACGACCGAGACCACCGCCCGGGTGCGGACCCGGGTCACCCCCGAGGTGCGCTCGCCCGACGGCGGGGTGCGGGTCGGCGTGCTCGCCACCCTGGTCGACATCGTCGGGGGCGCCATCGCCGCCCGGGTGCTGCGCCCCGACTGGATGGCCACGGCGGACCTCGCCATCGAGCTGGTCGGCCCTCCCGTGGGGCCGTGGGTCGAGGCGCAGGGTTCGGTGCTGCGCCGGGGCCGGACCACGCTGGTCATCGAGGCCCTCGTGGTGGCCGTGGACGAGGACGGTGCCACCACGTCGGTGGACGGGCGGGCCGCCGACCCGGTGGCGTGGGCGTCGATGACGTTCGCGGTCCTGCCCGCCAAGGGCGACGGCCCGCCGGTGCAGCCGGCGGCCGAGCTGCCCGTGCGGTGGGCGATCACCGGTGGAGCGTCGACGCTCCCGGTCCTCGACGCCTTGGCGGTCACCGTCCTCGACGGCGCCGCCGGACGGGTGTCGGTGCCGGTCCGCCCCTACCTCCACAACTCCTTCGGCGCCGTGCAGGGCGGGGTGGTCGCCCTGATCGCCGAGGCCGCCGGTGCCGAGGCCCTCGGCGCCGCCCAGGGGCACGACGGTGCCGACATGGTGGTGACCGACCTCCAGATCGCCTACCTGGCCCTGGGCAAGGTCGGTCCGATCGTGAGCTCGGCTCGGGTGCTCGCCACCGGACCCGACGGCCGGGCGGGCGCCGTCGTCGAGCTGCGGGACGCCGGGGCCGACGACCGCCTGACGACGGTGGCCAACGTGACGGCGGTGCCGGTCGGCGCGGCGCGGGCGCCGGCATGACGACGGTCGGCCCCGACGGCGAGGTGGAGGACGGCACCGGAGCGGTGGACCGCCGACGCCACGTGAGCGACTACTTCCGCCTCGAGCGCTGGGAGCTCCCGGCGACGACGGGGGACGACGGGCCCGCGTCGATGGCCGGGCGGGCCCCTGTCGACGACCACCAGCGGGGGCCGGGCGGTGGGTTGCGGACCGGTGGCCTGCTCACCAGCCTCGACTCCCTCGGCGGCTTCACCAGCGGGCTGGCCGTGCTGCCCCGGTGGATCGTGACCACCTCCCTCCTGGCGACCGTGTCGGAGCTGGCCCACGTGGGGCCGCTGCGCCTGCGGGCCGATGTGCTGCGCCGGGGCCGCAACTCGGTGGTGTGCGCCCTCGGCGTTGTCGACGAGGGGGCCGATGACCGTCACGTGGCCGCAGCCACGCTGACGTGTGCCGTGCTCGACCCGGACGCCATGACCCTGGAGTTCGAGCGGCCCTTCGCCCTGCCCATGCCGCCGCCCCAGGCCGACCCGGTGCGGCCCGAGGCCTTCTTCTGCATCGAACCCGGGCATGGGCCGGTCACCCGGCTCCGGCTGGAGGACCAGCTGCGCAATCCGTGGGGGATCCTCCACGGTGGCGCCGTGGCGATGCTGGCCGACGAGGCGGCCTGTCGGGCGACGGTCGCCGCCGTGCCCGCCGCCACGGGGGCGGTGGCTGCCACCGACGTGGTGCTGCACTACCTGCGCCCGGTCAAGGTCGGGCCGGCCGAGGCCCGGTGCACGGTGCTCGGGACCCGCGATGGGCGCACCACGGTCCGGGTCGCCATCCACGACGTGGGCGCCGACGACCGCCTGGTGACACTCGGGTCGGTGACGGTGCTCACCCTGTGATCCCCACGGGGTCCGGTCGGCGCGCCGGACGCCCAGCCGGCCGGTGGCCCGACCCGCACCCGACCCGTACCCGGGCCGCATAGGCTCAGGGCTGGTAATCGTTCACCGAGCAAGACAGGAACACGACATGGCGAATGAATGGGGTCCCCTGGGGGCGTTGGTCGGCGAGTGGGAGGGCGAGGGAGGCCTCGACACCTCGTACTCCCATGCGAAGGGCGAGGTCGTGGGCACGCCCTACCTGGAGAAGGTGACCTTCAAGCCGTTCGGCCCGGTCGACAACGGCAGTCAGCACCTCTACGGCCTCGACTACAAGACGGCCATGTGGAGGAACGACGAGGAGAACCCCTTCCACACCGAGGTGGGCTACTGGCTGTGGGACGGCGCCACCGGCGAGATCCTCCGCGGGTTCGTGGTGCCCCGCGGCATCACCGTGCTCGCCGGCGGGCAGGCCGACGCCGACGCCACCTCGTTCTCCCTGAAGGCCGCGGTGGGCGACGCCCAGTACCCGATCGGCGAGGGCAAGTACCTGACGACCAACGCCAGTTCGGTCAACTACGAGGTCACCATCACCGTCAACGACGACGGGACCTGGTCCTACGCCGAGACGACGATGCTGCGGATGACCGAGATGCCCGACCTCCTTCCGCACACCGACCACAACACCATGCACAAGGTCGGCTGAGTCCGGCCCGGGCCGGCCGACCCGCTCGCGGGCCCGGCCGGCCGGGGTTGACTTCGTGTGGAACTTAGGTAAACCTAATAGTTCAGCTATGCCCCGCCTACTTCCGATCCGACGATGATCCCGACCTTCGTGATCTTCTTGCGCGAGGGCGTGGAGGCCAGCATGATCGTGGCGATCCTGCTGTCGTACCTCGACCAGATCGGCCAGCGGCGCCAGTTCCGCTACGTGTTCTGGGGGGTGTTCGCAGCCTTCGGGCTGATCCTGGGAGGCGGGATCGCCGCCTACCTGCTGATCGACCACTACTCGGGCTCGAGGGCGCAGACGATCTTCGAAGTGGTGACCTACCTCGTGGCGGCGACGGTGCTCACCTACATGACCTTCTGGATGCAGTCCCACAGCCGGACGATGAAGTCCGAGCTCATGGCCCGCTCCGACGCCGCCCTCGACGGTGGGGCCCGCTGGGGACTCGGGATCCTCGCCTTCCAGGCGGTGGGGCGCGAGGGACTCGAGACCATGGTGTTCACCCTGGCCATCGTGTTCGCCTCGACCAACCAGGCCGGCACGCCCGTCGGCCACCGCAGCCTCCTGCTCGGCGCCGTCCTGGGCCTGGCCGTGGCACTGGCCATCGCCTACGTCATCTTCCGCCTGGGCAGGCGGCTCAACCTCGGCCTGTTCTTCCGCATCATCGGCGTGGTCCTGATGGTCTTCGCGGCCGGACTGCTGGCCGACGCCGTCCAGGGCATGCAGGAGCTGGGTTGGCTCCCCTTCGGCCACCAGGTGCTGTGGGACACCCAGCGGTACCTGAGGGAGTCGAGCAACATCGGCGACGTATTCCACAGCCTCCTCGGCTACGCCGACCACCCGACCGTGCTCCAGGCCGTGGTGTGGCTGACCTACGTCACGGTCGCCACCACCGCCTTCCTGGTGATGGGCCGTCGGGCCAGGCCCGCACCCGCACCCGCACCCGCACCCGCACCGGATCCCGGGACCCTGGCGGTGGCGACGACGACCGCGGAACTCGACGTCGTCGTGCCGTCCGTGCCGCCCGGACCACCGGCGCCCGAGACGCGGGCCGTCGGCCGGCCGTCAGGAGTCACATGAGCCGCTCCGCTCCGCCCGTCCCCTCCATGGACGGCAAGACCGTGATCATCACCGGCGGCAACTCCGGCATCGGCAAGGCCGCCGCCGTCGAGCTCGCCCGGGCCGGCGCCCGGGTGGTGGTCACCGCCCGCAGCGAGCAGCGGGGCACCGACGCGGTGGCCGACATCCGTGCCGCCAGCGGCTCGGCGGACGTGGAGCTGTCGGTGTTCGACCTGGGTGACCTGTCGTCGGTGCGGGCCGGGGCACAGGACCTCCTCGCACGCTGTCCGCGCATCGACGTCCTGTGCAACAACGCCGGGCTCATCCTGACCGAACGGACCCTGAGCGCCGACGGCTACGAGGCCACCTTCGCCATCAACCACCTCGGCCCGTTCCTCCTGACCGACCTCCTGCTGCCGCGCCTGGCCGAGTCGGCGCCGGCCCGGGTCGTCAACGTGGCCTCCACCGCCCACCGCCTCGCCCGCCGGGGCATGGTGTTCGACGACCTCATGGCCGAGCGGTCCTACAAGCAGATGGAGGTCTACGGGCGCTCCAAGCTCGCCAACATCCTCTTCACCACCGAGCTGGCCAGGCGGTTGGCCGGCACCGGGGTGACGGCCAACTCCCTCCACCCCGGATCGGTGGCCACCGGCTACGCCCGCGACGGCGACACCACCGGGTTCCTGGCCTGGGGCATCAAGGTCTACGCCCCGTTCAGCCTCACCCCCGAGCAGGGCGCCCGCACCACGGTCTACCTGTGCTCGTCGCCCGACGTGGCCGGTGTGACCGGTAGGTACTTCGCCAAGTGCAAGGAGAAGGCACCGGCGGCCACCGCCAGCGACGAGGCCGCGGCCGCCCGCCTGTGGGCCGTCAGCGAGGAACTCGTGGCCGCCGCCGCCCACTGACGACCTCAGAGAGGCTCGCCCTCGCCCAGCTCGATGACGACCTCGGCGATGGCCTCGTGCTCGGCCTGGGCCGACAGGGGACGGCCGCCGCCGTCGTCCCGCCACAGCTCGGGTACCCGCCACAGCAGGACCCCGACACCCACCACGCACGCCAGCCCACCCGACCACACGGCGAACTGGGGTCCCCCGATGGCTGCCGCCACGCCCGTCTCGGCGTCGCCCAGGCGCGGCCCGCCGGCGACCACGGCGAAGAACGTGCCGGACAGCCGCCCCTGCAGATGGTCGGGCACGGTGCGCTGCTGCACGTTCTGGCGGAACACGGCGGAGAAGATGTCGGCCGCCCCTGCCACCGCCAGCAGGGCGAGTCCGATCCACAGGACGGGAACGAAGCCGAAGGCGGCGATGGCGCCGCCCCACACCACCACACACGCGGCGATGGCCCGTCCCTCGTGGCGGATCCTGGCGCACCAGCCGGTCAACAGCGAGCCGAGCAGCGCCCCGGCCCCCGGCGCCGCGTAGAGGAGGCCCACGACGCCGGCGCCATCGCCGTACAGGTGGATGGCGAGCGCGGGGAACACGGCCCGGGGCATGCCGAAGATCATGGCGTTGAGGTCGATCCAATAGGTGGCCGACAGCAGGCGCTGCCCTCTGAGGTGCCGGAACCCCTCGGTCATCGAGCGTAGGCCCATGGGCGTGCCGCCACCCGTCGGCACGAGCCGGGGGAGGAGCGCGATGGCGGCGAGCGACAGCCCGAAGGACGCCACGTCGAGCAGGTAGACCACGCTCAGGCCGACGGCGGCGATGAGGATGCCGCCCACCGCCGGACCCACCACCATGGCCAGGGCCATCGTGGTGGTCTGCAGGGCCACGGCAGCATGGACGTCGTGCTCGGACACCAGTAGGGGCAGCGCGGCCCGCCGTGCCGGCCAGTCCATCCCCTGGAACCCGGCGACGGCGGCCGTGCACACGAAGAGCACCCACACCCGGGGGTGGTCGAGGGCGGCGTTCACGGCCAACCCGGCCACGGCGGCGGCCATCGCCACCTGGGTCAGGAGGAGCACCCGCTTCCGGTCCCAGGCGTCGGCCAGGGTCCCGCCCCAGAGGGCCCCGGCCAGGAGGGGCGGCAGCTGGGTGAAGCCGAGCATGCCGACCACCAGGGTCGAGTGGGTCAGGTGGAAGGCCTGGAATGCCACGGCCACCACGGTCAGCTGGCTGCCGATGCCCGAGACGGTCTGGCCGGCCCACAGCCGCCTGAAGTCCCGCGAGTTCCGCAGTGGCGACACGTCGGCGAAGAGCTTGGCCACCCGCCAACGCTATCGGTCCGTCCCGCCCCGCTGCCCGCCAGGAACTGGGCCGATCGCCCCAGGTCGGGCGGGGTGCCCCCGTTCGGTACGGACACATCGGTAGACTGCACTCCCATGACGGCAACCCACCCGCAGCGCACGCGTAGCCCCCGGGGCAAGCTGGCCCTGGTGGAGGCGCCGGGGTCCGACCACCAGCCGTCGGGCGACCCGGCGGCACCTGCCATGGCGGTGTCGATCGCCGGGGAGTCCACGGCGTGCAGCAAGGACGCACTGGCCTCGAGCGCCGAGGCCGTCCGCAAGACCCTCGCCCCTGAGTGAGCCGTCGGGCTTCGCGCCGCAGCTGCGCTTCCGTGTCGTCCTGCCGGCGAGCCCGGCCCTACGTCCCGGTCGGCCCTGACTGCCAGTATCCGGACATGAGTTCGGTCGCCCAGGCCGGCTGACGCATGTCGCCCCGGGGGCCGAACTCGGCCAGGTAGGGCTTGACGTCGAGCACCGGCGTCCCGTCGACTGCGTCCAGCCCGACCACGTCGATCCGGTGCGGCCCCACTCCGGTGACCCGGCAGACGGTCGTGCCGATCCGGTTGGGTCGGTCCCTCGCCCGCTGCGCCAGGATGCCCACCGACGGCCAGTCGGTCCGGCCGCGGGGATGACGGGAGCCACGGCACACGGCCTCCCCGTCCACCCGGTCGAAGCAGAACACCACCTCGATGTGGGAGAAGTCGGCCAGGCCGTCGGTCGCACTCCCCTCGACCACGTCGGGGTCGAGCTCGATGGTGGCGGTCACGTCGCCCCAGCCGTCGTCGACGGCCTCGTCCCGTCCCCCGACGACGCGACCGATGGGCCGCACCGCGAGCGATCGGTCGGTCGGGTCGGTCACGACGCCTCGTCGGGGTCGCTGGGGTCGTCGGGGCCGGCGGCGTCCTGGCCCTCGAACTGGATGCGGTAGAGCTCGGCGTACTGCCCGCCGGCGGTCAGGAGGTCCTCGTGCCGGCCGCGCTCGACGATGCGCCCGTGGTCGAGGACCAGGATCTGGTCGGCCTCGCGGACGGTCGACAGGCGGTGGGCGATCACCAGCGACGTTCGCCCCTGGAGCGCGGTGGCGAGGGCCAGCTGCACGGCCGCCTCCGACTCGCTGTCGAGGTGGGCGGTGGCCTCGTCGAGCACCACGATCTCCGGGGCCTTCAGGAGGAGCCGGGCGATGGCCAGTCGTTGCTTCTCGCCGCCCGACAGGCGGTAGCCGCGGTCGCCGACCACGGTGTCGAGCCCGTCGGGCAGGGTGGAGACCATGGTGGCGATCTGGGCCCCGGCCAGGGCGGCGTCGATCTCGCCCGGTGAGGCGCCCGGTCGGGCATACAGCAGGTTGTTGCGGATCGTGTCGTGGAACAGGTGGGCGTCCTGGGTCACCACGCCGACGGTGGCGGTCAGCGACGCCAGGGTGGCCCGGCGGATGTCGAGGCCGTTGATGGTGATCGACCCGGACCGCACGTCGTAGAGGCGGGGGAGGAGCTGGCTGATGGTCGTCTTGCCGGCGCCGGAGGGGCCCACCAGGGCGACCATCTGGCCCGGCTCGACCTGGAAGGACACGTCGAAGAGCACCTGGGCCGACACGGAGGTGTCGAGCACGGCTACCGACTCCAGCGAGGCGAGGGACACCTCCTCGGCCGTCGGGTACCGGAAGTCCACGTCGACGAACGCGATGGAGGCCGGCCCCTTCGGCACCGGGCGGGCGTCGGGTGCGTCCACGATCATGGGCGGGAGGTCGAGGACCTCGAACACCCGCTCGAAGGAGACGAGTGCGGTCATGACGTCGATCTGGACGTTGGACAGCGCCGTCAGCGGACCGTACAGGCGGGTGAGGTAGGCGGCCAGGGCGACCACGGTGCCGACCTTGAGGGTCCCGTCGATGGCCTGCACGCCACCCCAGCCGTAGACGACGGCGGTGGCGAGGGCGGCGGTCAGCGACAGGGCGGCGATGAAGAACCGGGCGTACATGGCCTGGGTCACCCCGATGTCGCGCACCCGGCCCGCCTTGGACGTGAAGGCGTCCCGCTCCTCGTCGGGCCGGCCGAACAGCTTGACCAGCAGCGCCCCCGACACGTTGAAGCGCTCGTTCATCGTGTTGTTCATCTCGGCGTTGATGCCGTACGACTCCCGGGTGATCGTCGACAGGCGGCGACCCACCCGCTTGGCCGGAACGACGAAGATCGGCAGGATCACCAGGCTGATCAGCGTGATCTGCCAGGACAGGGCGAACATCACGATCAGCACCAGGGTGACGCTGATGAGGTTCGAGACGACCGAGGACAAGGTGTCGGTGAAGGCCTGCTGGGCGCCGATGACGTCGTTGTTGAGACGGCTGATCAGCGCGCCGGTCTGGGTGCGGGTGAAGAAGGCGATCGGCATCTTCTGGATGTGCTCGAACACCTGGGAGCGCATGTCGTAGATGAGGCCCTCGCCCACCGAGGCCGACACGTAGCGGATGCCGATCGACAGGCCGGTGTCGACGACGGCGACCCCCGCGGCCACCAGGGCCAGGGTGATCACCAGGTCCTTGCTCTTGTGGGGGCTGGCCAGGTTGTTGACGATGGAGCCGAAGAGCAGCGGGTTGATGATGCCGATGAACGCCTCCACGGTCACCAGGACCAGGAACCAGGTCAGGATGCCCCGGTAGGGCCGGGCGAAGCGGAACATCCGCTTCCCGGTCCCCTTGGCGACGTGCTGGGCCTTGACCGAGTCGTCGCGTCGCATCGACCGCATGACCGACCCGAATTGGCCTCCGCCCCCGCCGCCCGCGCCCATGCCGTGCCCGGCCATGCTCATCGGGTGGCTCCGCAGGGGTGGCGCATGGGCGGGACCCTACCAACCGGGCCCGGTCGGTCGATCCCCGGCGGGGGCGTCCGGGCCTGGGTACCCTGCGATCATGGCGTTCGACGAGTCCCTGGCCGACCGGGTGAGCGGGGTGCTGGGCGATGCGCCCGACGTCGTCGCCAAGCGCATGTTCGGGGGCGTCGCCTTCATGGTGGCCGGCAACATGGCCTGCGGGGTCGTGGGCGAGGACCTCCTGGTGCGGGTGGGCAAGGACGACCAGGCGGCATGCCTGGCCCTGCCCTTCGTCCGCCCGATGGAGATGGCCGGCCGGGTCATGGGCGGATTCGTCGTGGTCGACGCCGGAGGACTGGACGAGGACGAGACCCTGATGGCGTGGGTGGAGCGGGGCAGCGCGTTCGCCGCGTCGCTGCCGCCGAAGTAGCCCGGACTGCCGCCGGAGCGGCCCGGTCCGGGCTGCACCCCGAGGCGGTCCGGCACCGGTCCGGCACCGGTCCGTCCGGCTACCCGGCCGGCCGGCACCACCACGGTCCGACGTCGTCCTCGCTCCTCCGGTCGCCGCCGACTGGTGGGGCCCACGGGTCGGATGGGATGCTCTGCACCCAGGACAGAAAGTGGGACCACCATGAAGAACGACGTCACCGAACTACTCGGCATCGACGTGCCGATCTTCGCATTCAGCCACTGTCGGGACGTGGTCGCAGCCGTGACGAGGGCGGGGGGCCTGGGCGTGCTCGGCGCGGTGGCCCACAGCCCCGAGCAGCTCGAGATCGATCTGGACTGGATCGAAGCGGAAGTGGGCGGCAAGCCGTACGGCGTCGACCTGATCATCCCGGCCAGGTACGCCGGTGACGAGGGCGGCGGTTACACGGCAGCCGACATCGCAGCGCTCATCCCGGCCGAACACTGGGAGTTCGTGAACGACATCCTCGAGCGCTACGACGTCCCCGAGCTGCCCGACGATGCCGTGCGCGGCGTGTTCCGAACGGGGGAGGACGCGCCGGCGCCCTTTTCCGCGCTGTCGGCCGGCCCGCAGCTCGACATCGCCCTGAGCCACCGGACCGCGTTCGTGGCCAACGCCCTCGGCTCACCACCCCAGGACATGATCGATCGGTGCAAGGAGGAGGGTCGCGTGGTGGGTGCACTGGCCGGCAAGGCCGTGCACGCCGAGCGGCACGTGCAGGCCGGGGTCGACCTCATCATCGCCCAGGGTGGCGAGGCCGGCGGACACACCGGCGAGATCGGTTCGATGGTGCTGATCCCCGAGGTGGTGGACGCCGTGGCGCCGGTGCCCGTGCTCGGTGCCGGCGGTATCGGCCGCGGCCGTCAGATGGCAGCCGCCATGGCGCTCGGTGCCCAGGGTGTGTGGTGCGGTTCGGTCTGGCTCACCACGGACGAGGCGGAGACCCATCCGGCGGTCAAGGCGAAGATGCTGCTCGCCACCAGTGCCGACACCGTCCGCTCGCGCTCGCGGACCGGCAAGCCGGCCCGCATGCTCAAGTCGGCGTGGACAGCGGAGTGGGACGACCCCACCCACCCGGCGCCACTGGGCATGCCGCTGCAGCCCGTGCTCACCGCTCAGGCCATCGAGCGCATCGACCGGGGTTCGGTCATACCCGGCTCCGGCGCCGAGAAGCTGGCCAATTACTTCGTCGGCCAGATCGTCGGGGCGATGAACCGGACGCGACCTGCGGCCACCGTGGTCTACGAGATGGTCGACGAGTTCATCACCGCCATCGAGTCGGTGACCGACCAGATGAGCGCCTGACCCCCCGCAGGCGCCCGCGTGCTACGACGCGGCGCCGACCGGTGTCGGCGCCACCGCGCACGTGGCCAGGACGGACTCGGACCAGACCACGGATCCGGCGGTCAGGCGCATGTCGAATTCGAGGTACGCACCGCCGAGGAACGTGTCCACCCCGAGCCGGTGGACGGGATCCACTCCCGACATGGCCGGATAGGTGATCGACGCCGGGCCGGTGAATCGCAACTGGTCCCCGAAGGCATCGGTGCGGATGGCCAGGTCGCAGTTCCACCGGATCAGCTCATGGACCTGGGTCCCGCCCGGGGGACCTGGAAGGTGCCGGAGCGAGTACATGGGGGTGCCGCTCGGGAGGAGGGCGTCGAACAGCTCGGCCGGGAGGCGCTCGGCGGGGGCCACCTCGACCCTGGTCAGCACGCAGGCATCGGGACGGGCCAACGTGCCGACCGCTGCCGCCGACCCGAGGTCGACGGTGATGTCCGCAAGCTTCTTCGGAGCGCCGAGTAGCTCGCGTCCAGCGGCAAGGGCGGCCTCGTTCGTCACGTAGATGTACGGGATGTAGAAGCCGGGGTTGCCGTCGTCGTCGACCACGTGCAGGATCGAGACGTACTCGCCGTAGGGCCCGAGCGTGCTGGCCCCGTAGTCCGCCACGAGCACGGCCCCGAACGCCGGGTCGTCCAGGTGGAGGCCCCGCGGCACGAGGTCCGTCACGTCGCCGGCCACGGTGAACGTGGCCATCACGGCCCGGCACCCCCAGTACTCGATGCCGCGTTCGGAGTCCATCTGGAACAGGGGCGAATCCAGCGGTGTGCTCTTCCAGGTCACCATGTGGCCATCATCTCCTCGAGGTCGTAGTCGGTACGTTCGTAGTTGTCGATCAGGTCCCGGGCGGCATCGAGGCTGAGCACCTCGAGGGTGCCGTCCTCGATGAGGAGGCTCCGTGCGTCGCGGAACAGCTTCTCGACCAGAGCATCGCGGCTCAGGCCCTGCGCGCCGACCACCTGCAGCGCATCGTGGGCGACCTCGTAGGCGGTGCGCTTTGCGAAGACCTGTGCCGCCCGGGAGTGGCGCGGCGAGGCACCTGTGGCCTCCGCGCTCGCCCCCGGCAGGTTGGCCTGGGTGTGGGCGAGCGTCGCACGTGCGTACGCTCTCGCCGTCTCCACCCGTTCGAACATCCCGTAGAGGGTGAGCTGGATGTTCTTGTGTCGCGACAGCGGTCCTCCCCCCTGGACCCTCGTGCGGGCGTGGTGGAGCGCCTCCTCGAAGGCGGCGCGTGCGATCCCGACCGCAACGTTGGAGATCACCGAGCTGGTGAGGCAGAGCAGCTGGTCCTGGAAGGCGGGGTAGAGCGGCCCGGGCGGAATGAGGACGTTGCGCTCGGGCACCTCGACGTCCTCGAAGAAGATCTCCCCCTGCGGGTCGTCGCGCACGCCCATCATGTCCGCCGGTGGTCCCCGTCGGACTCCTGGCTGATCGAGATCGACGACGGCGAAGAGGCTGTGCACCAGGTCACCCTCGCCACCGGCCTGGGCATGGACCGCGGCATGGGTGGCGATGGGACCCGAACTGACCCAGGCCGACTTCTGCCCCCGGAGCACCCAACCGCCTTCGACCGGTTCCGCCACCAACTGGCCACGCCCGTAGGCAGACGACTCCGAGTCCCGCACGCTGAGGAAGTCGCTGCCGTGGTCGGGCTCGGTGATCGCCCAGCAGCCGTGGAAGGAGCCGGTCTCGTCGTCGACCCACGGCACCATGAGGTCGTCCTTCAGTTCCTGGCTGCCGAAGTTGGACATGCACATCACCGGGAGCATGTCGACCAGGAACGCGGTCGCCAGTCCGAGACTGCCCCAGCCCAGTTCCTCGAGGACCACGGACTGCGTGAGGGCGGAGAGCCGTTCGTCGGGACCGCCGGCCTCCGGTGGCAGGAAGAGGCGGTGGTAGCCGAGCGACTTCAGCGTCGCCATGGCCGTGAAGAACGGGGATCCGGGGCTGATCCGCTCCTCGGGCGTCATCTGGTCCAAGGACCGGGCCGCCGGCCGGAGCACGTCGACGGCGATGCGGTGCGCCTCCTGGCGCAACGCGCCGTCGTCATCGGTCAGCGCCGCCAGATCGAGGAATCGACCACTCCCGTGACTGCTCACACGGCAACCGTAGGGACCGTCGGCCCACGTGACCAGGGCCGGAAGGCCCTGCGCGCCGGTCTCCCGGGCACCGTTGCGCGGAGCCGGGCACGGATGCGACCTGCGTACCGGCGCTCCCCGGCCGCCACCGGTCGTCACGGGTCACGCCCCTCACCGGTTCGGCGCCGGCGTCCGGACGACACCGTCCCGCTCCGTGACGTCCCGATCGCTGGCAAGGTGGCCCACATGGATCCGATCCCCGTGGACGAGTTCGAGGCGCTCGTGGCCGATGCCCTGGCCACCATCCCCGACCGACTTCGCCTGGAGATGGACAACGTCGCCATCCTCATCGACGACGAGAGCCCGCCGGGCCCGCTCTACGGCCTGTACGAGGGCGTCCCCCTCACCGACCGGGGCAACTATTCGGGGGCCAGCCCCGATCGGATCACGCTCTTCCTCGCCACGATCTGCCGTTCGGCGCGCACCGAGGCACAGCTGGTAGACCAGATCCGGGTCACCCTGCTCCACGAGGTCGCCCACCACTTCGGCATCGACGACGCGCGGCTGACGGAGCTGGGCTGGTCCTGAGGCATCGTGGTACCGGACTCGGGCACCACGCTGCCTCCGACCGGGCCCGGGGGTCAGACGACGAGCCCCTTGCCGTACACGTGTGGCAGGTCGAGCGCGGTCAGCAGGCCGGGTGCGCCCTCGACCACCGCCGGAATGGCGTTGACCAGCCGCATGGCCGTGGCCTTGAGCCCACCGGTGTTGTGGTCGCCGTCCCGGCCCATCAGCTGCATGTCGACGGTGTAGGTCGGCTCGCCGGTGAGGATCACCCGGTAGCAGCCCTGTCCGGCGGGCTGCGGCCAGTCGGGGGCGAGGTCGTCGCGCAGCCGGGTGACGTGCTCGAGCACGATCACGGCCCGACCGTCCTTCATGCCGCGCAGCTCGAAGTGCAGGGCCGCCGCCGTGCCCTCCTCGATGGTCCCGGCGTCGACCTCGAAGGTCTCGGGGGCCGGCACCCGCTCGTACCACTCGACCAGGTCGGCGTCGAGCTCCACCTCGAGGCCGGCGGCCAGCTGGCGCACCACGCTGCCCCACGCCATGGTCATGACGCCGGGCTGCAGGATCATCGGGACGTCGTCCATCGGGCGACCGAAGCCCATGATGTCGAAGAGCACCATGCCCTGGTTGTAGGTGGCGTAGTTGAGGATTTCGGCCACCCGCACCTCGTCGATCTGCTCGCTGACGCCGGACAGCACCAGTGGGAGCGCATCGTTGGCGAACCCGGGGTCGACGCCGTTCACGAAGATCGAGACACCGCCCTCGGTCGCTGCCCCGACCGTCGGGGCGATCATCGACTCCTCGTCCACGACCCCCCACGGGTACTGGAGGAACACCGGTCCAGACGACACCACGTTGATGCCGGCCCGGAGCATGCCCTGCATGTCGCCGAGCGCCTCGAACAGGCGGTCGTCGGCCATCGCGGTGTGGACGATCACGTCCGGCTCGAGGGCGTAGATGGCGTCGACGTCGTTGGTAGCGGCCACACCCAGGGTGCGCCCGAGGCCGGCCAGTTCGCCGGCGTCCTTGCCCACCTTGTCCGGGTTGGACACCCACACGCCGACCAGCTCGAGGTCGGGCCGGGCGTCGATGCCGGCGATGGCGTGGCGGCCGACGTTGCCGGTGCTCCAGGCGACGACGCGGTAGGTCTTGCTCATGGGGTGCTCCTTGCTGGGGTGGGTGGCTGTGTGACTGGCTGTGTGACTGGCGGTGTGACTGGCGGTGCGGCTGGCTGTGTGACTGGCTGTCGGGTGGGGCCCGTGACACGCCGGGGACACGGGTGGCGCAGGCGGTGGGCCCGGGGAGCGCCCCGGGCGATCAGAGGTCCGGGATGCCCATGTCGAGCGTGGCCGCCTCGGTGCCGCCGTCGACCTCCAGGACCTTGCCGGTCACGTACGAGCCGGCATCGGAGGCGAGGTAGACGATGGCGGCGGCGATGTCCTCGGGATCACCGATCCGGCCGAGCGGTGTGGCGTCCTCCATGGCGGTGCGCATCTCGTCGATCTGCATGACGATGTCGAGCGCCGACGTGGCGACCGAGCCCACGGCGATGGCGTTCACCCGGATCCGCGGGGCGAGGTCCATTGCCGACAGTCGGGTGTAGTGGGCCAGCGCCGCCTTGGCCGTGCCGTAGGCGACGAAGCCCCGGGCCGACATGCGTCCCATGGCCGAGGAGATGTTCACGGCCGAACCGCCGCCGCCCTCGAGCATGAGCGGCACCGCGGCGTGCAGGAGGGTGTGCGCCGTCGACACGTTGAAGTGGAAGGCATCCTCGAGGGTCTTCGCCGTCGTGTCCATGAAGGCCTGGGGCATGGTGCCCCCGACGTTGTTGACGACCAGGTCGAGCCGGCCGAATTCGCCCCGGGCATGGTCGACGAGCGCGGCCACGGCATCGAGGTCGTTGAGGTTGGCCGGCACCGTGACGGCGCGCCGGCCGGCGGCGGCCACCTGCTCGGCCACGCCGTCGAGCTGCTCGGCCGTCCGGGCCGAGATCACCACGTCGGCGCCGGCCTGGGCCAGGCCCACGGCGGCGGCGGCGCCGATGCCGCGCCCGGCGCCCGTGATGACGGCCACCTTCCCGTCCATCCGGTAGCGATCGAGAATCATGCGAGCGTCCCCCTTCGGCAGCCGGTGCGGCTGCAACAGGTTCTAGTGCTACCAGCCAGCGGTGCACCTGCGCCACGACGGAAGCGATCGGACCCCATCGGAGCGGCTTCGGCCGGGCTCACACCGGCCACCAGCGGCTGCCGTCCCAGCGGTGGATCCGGGTCCAGTTCGTGCCGGTCCACCACCCCTGGCACCTCGGATCGCCGACCACCGGATACCAGCCGGGACTGGCCGCCGGGACGGGCAGTACCAGCACCGGCGCCGGCGCCCGAAACGGTGCCGCTCCTCCGTACCCGAATGGTGCCCCGTGGGCGGGGGCAACGTGCGCGCCGGAGTTCGTCGGGACGGGATGGGCATCGACCACTCGTGGCGGGTGCGGGTCGCACCCCCACGGCTTGATCTGGGGTCGCCACGACGGCGGGCACGCGGCGACGTCCGCCGGTGCGGTCAGCTCGCGCGCCCCGTGGCGGGCCAGCAAGTAGAGGAGCGTCGCCAGCACGAGGGCCGGCGCCAGACCTGACAGGCCGCGGTCGATGGCCTCCCGCAGGGTCTGGGCCAGTGACGCGTCGAACGAATGTGGCCGGACGTGGAAGAAGGTGATGATCCCGTCGTGGAACGAGTGGATGCCGGCCGCGATCAGGAAGGCCACGATGCCGGCGCCGGTCACCGCCCGCCCCCGCCGCCATGCCGCCAGCCAGATGACCGCGGCCGCGAACCCGGCGACGAAGACGTGGAGGAGCTCGGCCGACGGACGGACCAGGGCCATCTGCAGGTGGGCCCAGGCGAACTCGGGCCTGGCCTCGTACTCGACGCCCTCCAGCACGCCGACGGTGGCCCCGCTGACCAGCACCAGGTAGAGCCCGACCCGGGGGAGCCGGAACCTCGGCGCCCCGACGACGAGCAGGAGGAAGGGCACGAGCAGCTTGCCCCCCTCCTCGATCGGCCCGGTCAGCCACAGCGTCGTGGCCCACCCGGCCACGTGGTCTACCAGCACCTCGAGTCCGAAGCCCAGTCCGAAGGCGACCGTGCCCGACCCGATGCCGATCCAGGTGAGGGAACGCCGACCCTCGACCCGGTCGAGGTCGAGGAAGCGGGACACCACCATGACGCCGCCGGCCATGACGGCCAGGTACCCGACGACGGAGATCCACGACCACCAGGCGTTCCCGGAGGCACCGCTCAGGACGGCGGGGAGGATCACCAGTGCCTGGCCCAGGGCCATCCAGCGGAACCAGGGCAGTCGCACGAAGGCGAGGGCCCCGGGCGCCCCGGCCAGCACCGGTCCCGCCACGGCTGCGTGGGCGGTGCCCGTCCACGCCACGCCGTCCCACTCGGCCAGCCGGGGCCGCGAGCTGTAGCAGTACCAGCCCGCCGGGTCGGTGCCCGCGCCACCCGCCGTCGTCGCGGTCAACGCCCGGTCAGTCCGACAGGCGGGCCTGGGCGACGATGTGCGTCGGCCGGAGCCGGACCACCAGTTCGCCGGGCACGCCGTTACGGGCGCCGTAGGCCTCGGCCCGCTCGGCACCCATGTAGCGCCCACCGATGACCGTCGCCCAGTGGTGCAGCTCGTCGGGGTCCTCGGACACCGCCGCCTCGCCCTCGACGGTGACGAAGCTGAACGGGGGCCGGTCGTCGTCGACGCACAGGGCGATCCTGGGATCGCGTGCGATGTTCCGGCCCTTGACCGTGGAGGCGGCCGTGTTGAACACGAGGTCACCGACGGGCGAGTCGGGGCCTGCCGCCGAGCGGTCGAGGGCGAACCAGATCGGCGCCACGTGCGGCCGACCGTCCGCCCGGACGGTGGCGAGCTTCCCGGTCCGGGCCGGCAGCTGCTCGAGGAAGGCCACCACCTCGTCGTCGCTCATGGCGGCCATCGTGGGCCTCAGGCCGGCCTGGTCGACGGCAGGCCGAGCTTGCGGTGGTCCCAGGAGACGGTCCGCTCGACCACGATCTTGGCCACGATGCGCTTGTTCAGCATCGTCTCGACGAAGGGCCGCAGCTCGTCGGTGTAGGCCCCGTAGTAACGCTCGAACAGGTCGACGCCCAGCTCCCACATCTTGTCAGGGTCGTCGACGATCTCGGCGTGGCCCACCAGCTCCACGCCTCGGAGCTCCTCGTAGTAGTCGCCGTCCTCGAACAGGAGGGTGATCCTCGAGTCGCGGCCCAGGTTCACCGCCTTCTGGGCCTTGGCCTTGGTCTCGATGGCGATGCTGCCGTCGAGGAAGCCGTACCACATGGCCACGGCGTGGACGGAGCCGTCGTGGTTGAGCGTGCACATCGACATCGGCCGGCGCTCGTGCAGGAAGGCGTCGATCTCCTCGTCGGTCATCCGGATCAGGTCGCGCTGCTTCACGCCGTGGCCCATCTGCTGGTTCGGCTGGCTGGCTGACGTGTCGGTCATCGGTCCCTCCCGGGGAGTCGTGGCGCACCGACCGGCACGCCCTCCGTGGCGACACCGTACCGGGGACCCGCGATGCCCGGGGACCCGGGAGGACGGCCCGGCGCCCGGACGACGCCACGCCACGCCACGCGTGCCGGCGGCCGCAGCGGCCAGACTGGACGGGTGCCGACGCCGACTCCCGACGACCGCCCCGCTCCCGGGAGCGACACGCTCCGGGTCATCTTCGTGTGCACGGGCAACATCTGCCGGTCGCCGATCGGTGACGTGGTGCTCCGCAAGCTGGCCGCCGAACGGGTGCTCGCCGACGGGTCGACCCTGGACGGGCGCCTGACGGTGTCGAGCGCGGGAACCGGCGGCTGGCACGCGGGCGAACCGATGGACCCCCGGGCCCGGGCCGCGCTGGAGCGCCGCGGCTACGCGGACCATGGGCACCGGGCCCAGGCGTTCGACACGGCGTGGCTGCCCGGCGCCGGGCTGGTCGTGTGCATGGACAGGGGCCACCGCCAGACCGTGGCCAGCATGGCCCGGGCCAAGGCGGGGGACTACCGCTACGACGAGCGGCTGGTGTTGATGCGCGGCTTCGGGCCCCGCTCGGGTGGGGATCCCGACGTGCCGGACCCGTACTACGGCGACGACGCCGACTTCGAGTACTGCCTGGACCTGGTCGAAGCCGGCTGTGGGGGGCTGGTCGAGCACCTGGTGCTCCGCGTCGGAGCCCCCGGCGGGCCCCGGCCCGTGGTCACCGGGTAGCCACCGGTGGTGGACCGGATCGCCGTCCACGGGGCCTCGGGCAGTGGCAAGTCGACGCTGGCCCGCACCCTGTCGGCACGGCTCGGACTGCCCCGGACCGAGCTCGACGCCCTGTTCCACCAGCCGGGATGGACCGAGCTGGCGACCGACGAGTTCCGGGACCGGGTGGCCACCGTGGCCGCGGGCGAGCGGTGGGTGGTCGAGGGCAACTACCGCCAGGTCCGCGATCTGGTGTGGGCCCGGGCCGAACTGGTGGTCGTGCTCGACCTACCGCGGTGGACGGTCATGCGTCGGCTCCTCGGCCGCACCCTCCGGCGGGGGGTCCTGCGTCGCGAGCTCTGGAACGGGAACCGCGAGTCCCTGGCCAACCTGCTGTCGACCGACGCCGACCGCAACGTCGTCCTCTGGTCGTGGCGGTCGATCGGCCGCTACCACGCCGAGGTCCCCGACGAGGCGCGGGCCGGTGCGCCCCACGCCCGTACCGTCGTGCTCCGCGGCAGGCACGAGGTCGACCGGTTCGTCGACGAGGTGGCCCCCCGGGGGTGACACGCGGCACCCGGATGGACCGTCCCGCACCGGGGCGGCCCAGGGCTGGCGGTGTCGCCGGGGAAACGGACCGTCGATGTCGCCGGTGGCGCTTCGATGATGATTCTCATCGTCATTTCTTCACCAGGAGAACGGTCGGTGCTCCTCGGCACGGGGCCGCGCCGGGTGCCCCACGGCGCGGGACCACGATGCGGACCGGTCGCCACCCGGGGAACGGGCCTCTCCTACGCTGGGGGGATGACGCACCAGACCGCGGTGTCGCTCTTCGTGATCGCCGCGGCGGTGGCGATCGCCCCGCTGTGCTCGGAGGCCCTGCGGCGGTGGCGGGTGCCGAGCATCCTGTTCGAACTGGTGCTCGGGATCCTCATCGGGCCCGAGGTGCTCCACTGGGCGACCACCGACGTCTTCGTCAACGGCCTCGACGTGCTCGGGCTGTGCTTCCTCTTCTTCATGGCCGGCTACGAGATCGACTTCTCCAGCCTCGGGCAGGACCCGGTCACCCGGGGGGCGGTCGGCTGGCTGGCCAGCCTGGTGCTCGGCCTCGGGGTCGGCCTCGTCCTGCTGCTCACCAACTTCGCCGTCTCCAGCCTCCTGGTCGGCCTGGCTCTGACCACGACGGCCATCGGCACCCTGCTGCCGATGCTGCGCGACCGGGGGATGCTCGACACCCACTTCGGGAGGTTCCTGGTATCGGCCGGCACGGCAGGCGAGTTCGGACCGGTGGTGGCGGTCACCGTCCTGCTCGGTGCGGTCAGTCCCGAGACGGAGGCCATCCTGCTCGTCGCGTTCGTGCTCCTGGCCGTCGCCGTCGCCGCCGTGGCCGCCCGGCCCCAGCCGCCGCGGGTGGTGGAGACGATGCAGCGGCACCTGGCGACCTCGAGCCAGCTGCCGGTGCGGATCGTGCTCCTCCTGATCACCGGGCTCGTCCTGGTGGCGTCGTCGCTCAGCCTCGAGATCCTGCTCGGCGCCTTCGCGGCGGGCCTGATCGTGCGCATCGCCTTCACCACCGAGCAGGCCGAGGCCATGCAGCCCCGACTGGAGTCGATCGGGTTCGGGTTCCTGATCCCGGTCTTCTTCGTGGTCAGCGGCATGCAGTTCCACATCCGGGCCCTGGTCGACAGCCCCGCGATCCTCGAACGGGTCCCGATCTTCGTCGGGCTGTTCCTCGTGGTCCGGGGGTTGCCCGCACTCGTCGTCTACGCGCGGGTCCTGTCGTGGCGGCAGCGTTCGGCGCTCGGGGTCCTGCAGTCCACGGCGCTGCCCATGTTGGTGGTGATCACCCAGATCGGGCTCGATACCCACCACATGCTGGAGGTCAACGCCACTGCCCTCGTCGGTGCGGGCATGGTCTCCGTGCTGCTGTTCCCGCTGGTCGGCTTCGCGCTGGCCGGCCGCGATGCCGAGGCCCTGCCGGTGGGCGCCGACGAGCGGGACGACATCGACCCGGCGGTCGACCTGCTGTGACGGTGCCGACGGGGCGGTCCGTGCGACGTCCGACCGCGCAGCCCGGCGGCCTCACCCGAAGGTGACGAACGACTCCCGCTCGTAGGAGGCCAGCCGCTCGTAGTTGTCGCGCAGTGCCGACGCCCGGGCCGGGTCGTTGGCCAGGTTGACCAGCTCGTCGGGGTCGGCGTCGTGGTCGTACCACTCGTGGTCGTTGTCGTCGAAGGCGCAGTCCACGTCGTACAGCTTGCGCCCGGGCGACTTCCCCCACAGGCCGGTGCCGGGCTTGCCGCCGCCCACGCCGTAGTAGCGGGCGTACTTGGTGGTGCCGTCGTAGAACCCGCGGAGCGCGTACCGGACCTGGTTCAGGTTGGTCGTCTGGGCCGAGTCCTGCGCGAACAGGACGTGGTCCCGTACGGTGGCCGACGGATCGGCCAGGACCGGGGACAGGTCCTGGCCCTGCACGGTCGCCGCGGTGGTCGACGGGTCGACGCCGGCCAGCGAGCAGATGGTGGCGGCCAGGTCGACGTGGGAGGCGAGGGCCGAGGTCACCGTGCCCGCGGCCGTGGTCCCCGGCACCTTGACGTAGAGGGGCACCCGCATGATCTCGTCGTAGACGAACGGTCCCTTGGACCGCAGCCCGTGCGAACCGCACATGTCGCCGTGGTCGGAGGTGAAGACGATGACGGTGTCGTCCCACGCCCCTGACGCCTCGAGCGCTCCGAGGACCGTTCCCAGGCTCTGGTCGGCCAGGTGGTGGAGGTGCACGTAGTAGTCGAGGTGGCGCAGCCAGGACGCCTCGTCGGTGGGGTCGAGGTAGCCGTAGAGGCTGTGCTGCTGGTCCCAGCGCCACTGGCGGTGGGCCTCGGGCTTGGCGTGGAGCGGGTCGGCGAAGTTGGCCGGCAGGGTGTCGCACACCTCGGGGTAGGGCTCGCGGTATGCGGGAAGGGTCTCGTCCTCCTTCCACGCCGCCGACTCGAGCACCTTCTTGATCATGGACACCTGGTCGGGGTGCTGGCCCTGGTAGCCCGGTTGGTCAACGGGAAACCACATCACGTCGTGGGGATTGACCAGGGCGACGGTGAGGAACCACGGCTGGTCGCCCGGGCGGTCGGGGCCGGCGTGCTCGCCGAGCCACCGGGCCGCGTTGGAGGCGATGATCGGGTCGAAGTGCACCCCGGTGCCGGCCCACCCCATGAAGTGCCGGTCGTTGCCGTCCCAGTCGGCGAACCCGTAGGCCTCCATGTCGGGCGCCGCCGCATGGGAGAGGTGCCACTTGCCGATGTACGACGACCGGTAGCCGGCCGACTCCAGAAGCGACCCGAGCGTGGGCGTCGACGTGGGCAGCTCGTCGTGCTCCGGCATGATCACGTTGTCGAGCACGCCATGACCCGGCAGGTAGCGGCCGGTGAACAGGCTGGCCCGGCTGGGGGAGCAGGGCGACGAGTGCGTGAAGTAGTCGGTGAACTCGAGTCCCTCGGCCCGGAGCCGGTCGCGCCAGGGGAGCGATGTGCCGGCCGGGAGCCAGGACCGCTGGCGCTCCTGGTCCGACACGACGAGCAGGATGTTGGGCCGCTTCGGCGCGGTCCCGGCGGGGGCAGGTTCGACCATGGGGGAACGGTAGCGCCCTGCCCCGGCGGCGACCGGGCCGGGGCCCCTGGTCCTCCGCGTACAGGCACAAAACTGAAATCTGTTCTACATTTCGTACGTCACATCCGATGCACGCACGCAGGGGGAGGTCCGTACATGGCAGACAGTGAGGTCCTGCACGCCGAACACCGACTCGAGTACCCGTACTCGCGGTCGACGGGGCCGGTCATCGGCGCCTTCCTGACCGCCCTGCGCGACGGGCGGTTCGTCGGGGCCACCGGGTCCGACGGCCGGGTCATCGTGCCGCCGACCGAGTACGACCCGATCACCAGCGACGACGTGGGCGAACTGGTCGACGTCGGCCCCGGCGGGGTCGTCGAGTCGTGGGCGTGGGTGTCCCGGCCGCTGCGCAAGCACCCGCTGCAGACGCCGTTCGCCTGGGCGCTGATCACCCTGGACGGCGCCGATACGGCGATGCTCCACGCGGTCGACGCCCCCGGGCCCGACGCCCTGTCCACCGGCACCCGGGTGACCGCCCGGTACCGCCCGGCCGCCGAGCGCATCGGCTCCATGGCGGACGTCGAGGCCTTCGTGGTCGAGGGAGGTGCCTCCTGATGGCCGACGAGACGACCGACCCGGGCCCGGTGACGACCCTCGCCACCCCCATCCGGCTGGACTTCGAGTTCACCCCCGGGGTCGCCCAGTCGAAGTTCCTCCGCGGACTCGAGCGGGCGGAGTTCCACGGCCAGCGCTGCTCGGTGTGCGGCAAGGTCTACGTGCCGAGCCGTGGGTCGTGCCCGACCGACGGCGTGCCCACCACCGAGGACGTCCTCCTCGGCAACTCGGGCACCGTCACCACCTACTGCGTGGTGAACGTGCCGTTCGCCGGCCAGTCGATCGAGATCCCCTACATCTGCGCGCAGATCCTGCTCGACGGCGCCAACCTCTCGTTCATGGGGCTCATCCAGGAGATCCCCACCGACCAGATCCGCATGGGCATGCGGGTCGAGGCGGTGTGGGTCGACGAGTCCGAGCTGACCCCGTCCCTCGCCTCGGTCCGGTACTTCCGGCCCACCGGCGAGCCGGACGCCGACTACGACACCTACAAGGAGTACCTGTGAGCGCCACAGCTCGGGCCGTCCGCCCCGTCTCCGTCGCCTCCTTCGCCCAGTCGCAGAACGTCCGCAAGGACGACGAGCGCAACGAAGTCGAGGGCCTGATGCCGGTCATCGCCGAGGTGTTCGGCAACATCGGGATCACCAAGGACGACGTCGACTTCATCTGCTCCGGTTCCACCGACTACCTGATCGGCGGACCGTTCAGCTTCGTCATGGCCCTCGACGCCGTCGGGGTCTGGCCTCCGCGGAGTGAGAGCCACGTCGAGATGGACGGGGCGTGGGCCCTGTACGAGGCTTGGGTGCTCCTGCAGGAGGGCGAGATCGACGCCGCCCTGGTCTACTCGTTCGGCCGCTCGTCGCTGGGCGACCTCAACGAGATCCTCACCCTGCAGCTCGACCCGTACTACGAGGCCCCGCTGTGGCCGGACATCGTGAGCCTCAGCGCCCTCCAGGCCCGGGCCCTGCTCGACTCGGGCAAGGCGACCGAGGCCGACTTCGCCGAGGTCGCCTCGCGCAGCCGCCGCGATGCCCTCGCCAACCCCAAGGCCCAGGTGCGCAAGGACGTCGCAGCCGAAGTGCTGCTGCAGGACGACTACGTGGTCGCCCCGCTGCGTCGCCACGCGCTGCCGCCGATCACCGACGGAGCGGCCGCCATCGTGCTGGCCGCCGGGGACAGGGCCACCGCCTGGTCGGAGCGGCCGGTGTGGATCACCGGGTTCGACCACCGGATGGAGACCCACTCGCTGGGGGCCCGAGACCTGACCTCGTCGCCGTCGACGGCCAAGGCCGCCGAGGTGGCCGGAGTCGCGGCCGGCAAGGTCGACGTAGCCGAGATCCACGCCCCCTTCGCCCACCAGGAGCTCATCATCGCCGAGGCCCTGGGCCTCGACGACTCGGTCGTGATCAACCCGTCGGGCGGGGCGCTGGCCGCCAATCCGCTGATGTCGGCGGGGCTGATCCGGATCGGCGAGGCCGCCGAGCGAATCCGCTCGGGAGCGGCCGACCGGGCCGTGGCCCACGCCACGTCGGGCCCGTGTCTCCAACAGAACCTCGTGTGCGTCCTCGAAGGTGGTGCGTGATGGCAGAGCGCTGTGCAGTCGTCGGGGTGGGTCAGACCCACCACAAGGCCAAGCGGGACGATGTCTCCATCGCCGGCCTGGTCCGCGAGGCCGCCAAGATGGCCCTGGCCGACGCCGACCTCACCTGGTCGGACATCGACGCCGTGGTCATCGGCAAGGCCCCCGACATGTTCGAGGGCAACATGATGCCGGAGATCTACCTCGCGCCGGCCCTCGGCGCGGTGGGCAAGCCCATGTTCCGGGTCCACACCGCCGGCTCGGTCGGCGGCTCGACCGCCCTGGTGGCGGCCCACCTGATCTCGTCGGGCATCCACAAGCGGGTGCTCACGGTCGCCTACGAAAAGCAGTCCGACTCCGACGCCATGTGGGCGCTGTCGGTGCCGCAGCCGTTCGCGGCGCCGCTGCTGGCCGGTGCCGGCGGATACTTCGCCCCCCACATCCGGGCCTACATGCGCCGGTCGGGCGCTCCCGACTACATCGGCCGGATGGTGGCGGTCAAGGACCGCAAGAACGCCATGCGCAACCCGTACGCGCACCTGCACCTGGCCGACATCGACATGAAGATGGTCGAGGACTCCATGATGCTGTGGGACCCGCTGCGCTACCTCGAGGCGTGCCCGTCCTCGGACGGCGCGGCCGCCATGGTGCTGGCCGCCGAGGACGCCCTGTCGGGGCAGTACCCGCCGGCCTGGGTCCACGGCATGGCCATGCGGTCGGAGCCGACCATGTTCGCCGGCCGTGACCAGATCAACCCGCAGGCGGGCCGGGACTGCTCGGCCGACGTGTACCGCCAGGCCGGGGTGACCGACCCCCGCGAGCAGTTCGACTGCGCCGAGGTCTACGTGCCGTTCAGCTGGTACGAGCCGATGTGGCTGGAGAACCTCGGCTTCTGCGACCTGGGCGACGGCTGGAAGCTGACCGAGTCCGGGGCCACCGCCTTCGACGGCGACATCCCGTGGAACGCCTCGGGCGGTGTGCTGTCGTCGAACCCGATCGGCGCCTCGGGCATGCTGCGGTTCCTCGAGGTGGCCATGCAGGTGCGTGGCCAGGCCGGCGAGCACCAGGTCGACGGGGCCAAGCTGGCCCTCGGCCAGGCCTACGGCGGCGGCTCGCAGTTCTTCGCCATGTGGGTGGTCGGCAGTGCCAAGCCCTGATCCGCAGACCCCCGCGCACTGACCTCGGGGGCGCGGACCTCGGTCCCGCCCCGGGAAGGAGTCCCGTGGACGACGCCCACGCCCACCGCCCCGACCCGACCGTGTCGGCCGGACACCTGGTCGAGGTGGTCGACGGGGTCCACGCCTGGCTCCAGCCCGACGGGACCTGGTGGCTCAACAATGCCGGAGCGGTGACCGGCGAGGACGGCACGCTGGTCGTCGACACGTGCGCCACCGAGTCGCGCACCCGGCGCTTCCTGGCCGCCGTCGATGCCGCCACCGGTGGGGCACCCGTCCGGTTCGCGGTCAACACCCACGAGCACGGCGACCACACCTACGGCAATTCGCTCCTGCCCACCGGCGTGGCACTCATCGGCCACGAGGTGATGCGCGAGCACCTGCTCGTCGACCCGCTCATCGACGGGTGCCCGCCTGCGTGGGCCCCGGTCCCCGACTGGGGCGCGGTGGCCCGCCGGGTACCGACGATCGTGACGCGGACCGACCTCACCGTGCACTCGGGCTCCCGGCGCATCGACCTGGTCCACCCCGGTCGCGCCGCCCACACCGGGGGCGACCTGGTGGCGTGGCTGCCGGCGGAGCGGGTCCTGTTCACCGGCGACCTCCTCTTCGTGGGGCTGACGCCGCTGGCGTTCGCCGGGTCGGTGGAGGGCGCGCTGGCGTCCCTCGAGTGGCTCGCCGGGTTCGGGCCCGACGTGGTCGTGCCCGGCCACGGTCCGCTGGCCACGGCCGCCGAGCTGCCGGCCGTCCTGGCCGACCACGAGCGCTACTACAGGTTCGTGCTCGACCTGGCCGCCGACGGGAGGCGCCAGGGCCTCACCCCGCTGGAGCTGGCCCGGGAAGCCGATCTCGGCGGGTTCGGCGACTGGGCCGACACCGAGCGGATCGTCCTCAACCTCCACCGGGCCTACGCCGATGCCGAGGGCCGCCCCATGGACCTCGTGGCGGCCGTGCTCGACGCCGTGGAGTGGAACGGCGGGCCGCTGACCACCCACGTGTGCTGCGTGGTGTGACCCGGGTGCCCGGCCCGTCCCGGAGCCTGGCGATGCACTCCATCTCGACGGGGACGTCGCAGGGCAGCCCGGCCGTGCCCACCGCACTGCGGGTGTGCCGCCCGGCCTCGTCGAAGACCCCGACCAGGAGGTCCGGGCACCTGTCGACGACGGCCGGGGTGCGGTTGGACCCGGGGGCCACGTCGACCACGACGCCGCCCGGGTAGTTGCCGGCCGGTGGGAACACCGGCGGCAGTTCGATGCCCAGTTCGGCCAGACGCTCGGCGATCACGTCCCGGGCCTACGGCGGGTCGGCCACCGCCGCCACCCTGACGGGGGGCGGGCGGTACGCTCGGCGGGTGCGCTGAGACCCGGCCGAGCCCACACCCCCAACCTCCGTCCCCCGGCTGTCGAGGTCCTGATGCCCGCACCCCGTTCCGTACCGCCCGCCACCCTGATCGCCCGCTACCTGCGCTCGGACCGTGCCGGCCGGACCGTCCTCGACGGGGTGTCGGTGACGGTCGGACCGGACAGCCGCATCGGCGTCACCGGTCCGAACGGTGTCGGCAAGTCGACGCTGCTCCGACTCCTGGCCGACCTCGACGAGCCCGACGGCGGCTCGGTGACGCTCGACCCGCCGACGGCCACGGTCGGGTACCTGGCCCAGGAGCACGAGCGGGTGCCGGGCGAGACGGTCCGGGCGCTGCTCACCCGCCGTACCGGGGCCCGCGCCGCCGAAGACGAGCTCGCCGCGGCGGCCACCGGACTGGCGCTGGGTACCTCGGCGGCCGACGACCGCTACGCCGTCGCCCTCGAGCGGTTCACCGCCCTGGGGGCCGGCGACCTCGACGCCCGCATCGACGCCGTGCTCGACGACCTCGGGGTCGGCGCGGCCCTGGCGGACCGCCCGACGTCGACGCTGTCGGGCGGTCAGGAAGCGAAGGTGGCGCTCGCCGCCATCGAGCTGTCGCGGTTCTCGGTGACCCTGCTCGACGAGCCGACCAATGACCTCGACTTCGCCGGGCTGCGCCGGCTCGAGTCATGGGTCACCGGCCGGGAGGGCGGCCTGGTGCTGGTCTCCCACGACCGGGACTTCCTCGACCGCACGGTCACCACCGTGCTCGAGCTCGACGAGCACGATCACACGGCCAGGGAATACGGCGGCGGCTGGTCCGGCTACCAGGCGGAGCGGGTCACCGCACGGCGCCACGCCTCCGAGGCGTTCGCCACCTACGAGCGGCGGCGGTCCCAGCTCGAGAGCCGGGCCCAGCAGCAGCGCGAGTGGGCGACCAAGGGCGTCGCCAAGGAGTCGCGGTCCCCACGCGACAACGACAAGGCGCAGCGCGGGTTCCGGGTCGACCGGACCGAGAAGCTCGCGTCCAAGGCCCGCCAGGCGGATCGGGCGCTCGCATCGCTCGACGCCGTCGACAAGCCGTGGGAGGGGTGGGACCTCCGGTTCACCATCGAGGAGACCGAACGGGCCGGTGCCGTCGTGGCCCGGCTGTCCGGGGCGGTGGTGGAACGGGGCGCGTTCCACCTGGGGCCGGTCGACCTGCAGATCGACTGGGGTGACCGACTGGGCCTGACCGGGGCCAACGGGACGGGCAAGTCCACCTTGGTCGGGGCCTTGCTCGGGACACTCCCGCTGGCCTCGGGCGAACGGTGGCTGGGGCCGAGCGTGGTGCCCGGCGTGCTCGGCCAGGACCGCCGCGCACTCGGCGGCGACCGCGACCTGGTGCGCGAGGTGTGCGACCGGTGCGGCGTGACGCTGTCCGAGGCGAGATCGCTGCTGGCGAAGTTCGGGCTCCGGGCCGAGCAGGTGACCCGGCCGGCGGGCACCCTGTCGCCGGGGGAGCGGACCCGGGCGGAGCTGGCCGTGTTCCAGGCACTCGGGGTGAACTTCCTCGTGCTGGACGAGCCGACCAACCACCTCGACCTGCCGGCGATCGAGCAGCTGGAGGAGGCACTCACCCGCTTCACCGGAACGCTCCTGCTCGTGTCCCACGACCGCCGGCTGCTCGAATCGGTCGAGCTCACACGGACCATCGACCTCGGTCAGGCATAGGGGCCAGGGCCAGGGCGAGGGGGTCAGGGTCCGGCCCGGGGTGGGACCGGGCCGTGGCCGGTTCAGCCGCCGGGGCCGGCGAGGCGCCGCAGTGGGGGCACGGTCGGCGGTGGAACCCGTCGGGGCGGTAGCTCGGCGAGGAGCGTCGATGTCGCCTCGGCCACGGCCCGCACGGCCCGGTCGAATGCCTCGACGGTCCCGGCGGACGGAGCCTGGACGCCACCGACCTTGCGCACGTACTGGCGGGCGGCGGCCTCGACCTCGTCGGGGGTGGCGGGCGGCTCGAGCCCCCGCAGGACGGTGATGTTCCTGCACATGGCCGTCACGCTAGGTCGCCATCGGACCACGGACCACGGACCCGGCGCCCGCCGGCCCGGTGGTCGCGGCCTGGGCCTCGGTCGACGGTGCCGGCCGGCCCGCCGGCGCCGGAGCTACCGGTCGGCGTCGGAGTCAGCCCCCGAACACGTCCCTTCCGAAGGTGGCGCTGGTGGTGGCCGCCTGGCCGAGCTTCGCCAGGCCGAACAGGCGCTCGATGGTGGCCAGCGTCGAGTAGTGGTTGTACCCGACCGTGCTGACCGTCCCACCGGCGATGAACGGCGACAGGAGCACGGTGCCGGTGCGGCCGCCACCGGGGCCGAAGCCTCCGGGAAGGGGTGCGGCCGGGCCGGGCTGCGCGTTGCAGCAGGATGTGGCGTCGGCCCCGGCCCCGGCGGGATCCGCCTCGTCGAAGGTGACGATCAGCAGCCCGTCCTGGCGGAAGGCCGGCGACCGGGTGATGCGGGGCACCCAGGTCGACAGGAAGGCGTCCATGTTGGCGCCCGCCGTGGCCGCTCCGGTGCGGTTGACGCACGGGACGTCGTGCCCGTCGCTGCACAGGTCGGGGCTGATGAAGCTGAGGTTCGGCGTCGTCGCCACCTGGCCCAGGTCGGTGGCCAGCCCGGTCGTGCCCGCCGGCGCCGTGGCCGGCAGCCCGCCCGTCGTGGTCCCGAGCGGCACCACCCGGGCGGCGCACAGCGCCGTGTCGTCGATGATGGTGTGGAAGTACACGAACGGGTCGTGGCGGGTGGCGTAGCCGTCCCCGGGCACGGCCTGCTGGGTACGGTCGACCGCCCCCACGGCCGGGTGCCCGCACACCGCAGACTCGCGGGTCGGGTCGTTCCCCATGTCCTGCATGTAGGCCTTCCACGTCAGATGGGCGGCGTCGAGCTGGTCGGCAACGGTGGGTACCGACGTGGGGAACACGCACCCCGAGCCGGTGACCTGTCCACTCGCAAGCGTGGTGGTCCCCTGCGGAAAATCGGAGAACACCTGGCAGTCGGTCTGGTTCGACGGGTTCGGGGCCTGGCCCGACACCAGTGCGATGTAGTTGTCGTTCGAGGCGTGCCCGATCCCGTAGTACTGGGTCAACGTCGCCCCCTGCTTGGGCAACGTCCTGGCCAGGTACGGATCCGCCGTCGGGGTCCCGAAGGTGGCCGCATAGCCCTCGTTCTCGAGGACGATCACGAAGACGTGGCGGATCGGGGGCAACGCGGTGGACGTGGTCGGGATGGTGGTAGCGCCCGTCGACGAGCCGGACGAGCCGGACGAGCCGGACGAGCCGGACGAGCCGGACGAGCCGGACGAGCAGGCGGCGGCGGCCAGGGCCACGGCCCCCAGCACGATGGCGGCCCGGGCGCGACGACGGCGGGTGGGGCGGGCGGCCGGTGCGGACCGAGGCGTCTCCATACCGGAGTTCTAGCAGTCGGCCGCTGTCGTGGCGGGCAGCCCGGGGGCCGGTACAGTGGGTCGTCGTCACCGAACTCCCGGAGGATCGCCGTGAAAATTGTTGTGGACTACGACGAGTGCGCCAGCAACGCCGTGTGCATGGGCATTGCGCCCGAGGTATTCGAGGTGCGTGACGACGGCTTCCTCTACGTCCTGAACGAGCACCCCGGGGAGGAGCTGCGGGAGTCGGTGCGCCAGGCGGCCAACGGCTGCCCCACCGGCGCCATCACCATCGTCGAGGACGAGTAAGGCGGGCGTGGCGCTCGATACCCCGAGGGTCCGCTTCGCACCGTCCCCCACGGGCTACTTCCACGTGGGGAGCGCGCGCACCGCGCTCTTCAACTGGCTGGTGGCCCGGCAGTCCGGCGGCACCTACGTGCTGCGCATCGAGGACACCGACACCGAGCGCAACCGCGAGGAGTGGGTCGACGGCATCCTCTCCGCCCTGCACTGGCTGGGCATGGACGCCGACGAGGGCCCCTATCGTCAGTCGCTGCGCACCGACCGCTACCACCAGGCAATCGACGCCCTGTGGGACGCCGGCCGGCTGTACGCCTGCGGGTGCACCCACGACGAGGTGGCGGCCCGCAACAAGGCGGCCGCCATCCTCACCCCCGGCTACGACGGCCACTGCCGCGTCCTCGGCCTGCCCCGGGGCGACGGACGGGCGCTCCGGTTCACCACCCCCGACGAGGGCGTGACGGTGGTGCCCGACGTGATCCGGGGCGACGTCGAGTTCCCGTGCTCCGCCATGGACGACTTCGTGGCCGTCAAGGGCAACGGCGCACCGCTCTTCGTGCTGGCCAACGTGGTGGACGATATCGACATGGCCATCACCCACGTCATCCGGGGTGAGGACCTGCTGCCGACAACGCCCAGGTGCATCCTCATGTGGGGCGCCCTGGCCGGGCTCGGCTGGACCACAGACGGCTCGATCGGCGAGGCCGGCGCCCCCACCCCGCCGCTGCCCGTCTTCGCCCACCTTCCGATGCTGGTGAACGAGGCCCGCAAGAAGCTGTCGAAGCGCAAGGACCCGGTGGCCGTCGAGTCCTACCGCGACCAGGGGTACCTCCCGGAGGCCTTCGTGAACTACCTGGGCCTGCTCGGGTGGAGCCCGCCGAACGACGAGGCCGAGGTGTTCTCCCGCCACCAGATGGTCGAGTGGTTCCGCCTGGCCGACGTCAACCATTCGCCGGCCTTCTTCGACGTGGCCAAGCTCACCCACATGAACGGTGAGTACATCCGGGCGCTGCCGGCCGACGACTTCGTCGAGGCCTGTCGGCCGTGGCTGTCCGGCGACGCCGCACCGTGGCCGGACGCCGCGTTCGACGAGGCGGGCTTCCGGGCCATGGCGCCGGTGATCCAGGAGCGGGTCGCCGTGCTCGGCGAGGTGCCGGCCATGGTCGACTTCCTGTTCCTCGATACGCCCGAGTTCGACCCGGACGCCTGGGCCAAGGCCGTGGCGGGGGACGACGGCGCCCCGGCCATCCTGGGCGCGGCCATCGACGCCTACGCGGCACTGGGAGACGACTGGACGGCCGCATCGCTCCACGCCGCCACCCTGGCCGTGGCCGAGTCGGTGGCGCGCAAGCTCGGCAAGGCCCAGGCCCCGATCCGGATCGCCGTGACCGGTCGTCGGGTCGGCCCGCCGCTGTTCGAGGCCCTCGAGGTGCTCGGGCGGGAGCGCACCCTTGCCCGGCTGCGGTCGGCGGCCGACCTGGTGGCCACCGGCTCCACCCCCGCCGCGTGACCGACCGGGTTCCTGTCCCCGGTCCGGCCCGCTGATCCCGGTCCACGCGGCACCCGCGCTGCTCGCCGTGCACCTCCTCCGCCTCCTGCTCCGAGTGGTCAAGTACCTGCTCCTGGGCGTCGCCGTGTACCTGGCCGTGACCGCCTTCCAGGTGTGGAAGACCGGCCAGCGCTACGAGCCCCGGGCCGCCGGCGCCATCGTGGTGATGGGTGCGGCCCAGTACAACGGGGTGCCGTCGCCGGACCTGCGGGCCCGGCTCGAACAGGCGTCCCTGCTGTGGCACGAGCACTACTCGTCGTCCATCATGGTCACCGGTTCGAAGGAGCCGGGTGACACCTTCACCGAGGCCGAGGCATCGGCCCGCTACCTCGAGTCGGTGGGGATCCCGGCGTCGGACATCATGCAGGCGGGCGGGCGGAACTCGTGGGACAACCTGGCCGGGGCGGCGCCGACCCTGATCGCCCGGGGCGACACCACCGTCCTGGTGGTGACCGACAAGTTCCACATCGCCCGCAGCCTGGCCATCGCCAGCTCGGTAGGGCTGACCCCGTACGCGACGCCGACCCGGTATTCGCCGATCACCGGGTTGGCCGCCGTGCCCTACTACGCCAAGGAGACGGTGGGCGTGGCCGTGGGCCGCATCATCGGGTTCGACCAGCTGGACCATCTCGCCTGACGGACCCCTGACCGGTGGGTGGCCGGGGCCACCGGTGCGGTCGGCTCACCCCAGGAGCAGGCCGGGCAGCTCGGCCACCGACTCCAGCAGGTGGGTGTGGGGAGCCCGGGCGAGTTCCTCGGCCGAGTGGGCCCCGGTCAGCACCCCGGCCACGATCGAGGCGCCCGACCGGGTGCCGGCGATCAGGTCGCTCGTCGTGTCGCCGGCGACGGCCACCTCGGCCACGTCGTCGATCCGCAGCCGCAGCACGGCGGTCAGGATCATGTCGGGCCAGGGTCGGCCCCGGCCTGCGTCGACCGGGGACAGGACCAGGTCGACCAGCCCCTCCCACCCCAGCGCCGACAGGATCCGGTCGCGGGTTGCGGGGGAGAAGCCGGTGGTCAGGCACAGGCGGACGCCGCCGGCCCGCAGCTCGCGCAGCGCGTCCTCGGCCCCGGGCACGGCGGCCACCTCGCCCCGGTCCACGGCCTGGTCGAAGGCGGCCTCGAATGCCGTGTTGGCTGCCTCCGCCCGGTGGCGGTCGCCTCCGAGCAGCTCGGTGAACACGGTGATCTTGGACTGGCCCATGGTCCTGCGGATGTAGGCCCCGGGGTCGTCCATCAGGTCGCCGGCGATCAGGCCGACGGCGTCGAGGGCGGCCTGGAAGGCCTCCTCCACGGCGCCCTCGTCGGCCACCGTGGTGCCGGCCATGTCGAGTGCGGCCAGGCGGATGGGGGTGGTCATCGGTTCAGCTCCTCCCAGGTCTCCTCGGCGATGGCCGGTGCCAGGGTCATGCCCCGCCCGGCCGGCCCGGTCACCACCACGATGCCGTCGTCGACGATGGTCAGGTAGTAGATGCGGTCGTCGGTGACCCCGGTGTAGACGCCGGCCCACCGCCGGACCACCGGGGGCAGCGGCCAGCCGAGCACCGCCTCGGCCCGGGCGGCCAGGTCCTGGTAGAGGTGCTCCTCGACGGCGAAGTCGAACGGCTCGTCGTAGGTGTGGGTGTCGCCGATGGTGAGGCCACCCGCCGCCCGCTGGACCACCAGGAGCTGCATGCCCCACTCGGACGTGGTGGCCGGCGCCGCGGGCAGCCCGGCGCGCCCGGGCAGGTCGAAGGCGGGGTAGTACCGCATCGAGTCGCCGTCGGCCACGGCGGTGGTGAGGCGCTCGCCGGCGGGTGCGGTCTGCATCATCTGCAGGCGGCACCGGCGGAGGGGGGCGGCGGCCAGGGTGGACCCGATGCGGCCCCCGAGGCCGGACAGCCGGTCGCCGAGGCACAGGACGACGACCGAACCCTCGTGCCGGACACCGAGCTGGTCGACGGCGACAGCGGTGGTCCCGTCGGACCCGACGTCGACGACCTGGCGTCGGGGAAGCCACGTGTAGCGGCCGGTGGCCTCCAGGGCGGCCCGGACCGCGCCGAGGACGAGCCCGGGCTCCACGATGGCGTCGCGGGTGCAGCGGAGGCCGCCGAGCAACTCGCCCCGCACGGCGGGGTTGACCGTCCGGACCCCGTCGGCGTCGAGCAGCTCGAAGCCGCGCTCTCCGGCGTCGGGCCCGGTGGCGGCCTCGGCCATGAGGGCCAGCTCGCCCTCGTGGCGGGCGACGGTAAGGGACCCGTCGGGACGGAACCCTACGCCGGGGGAGCCGGCGGCCAGCTGCTCCCACAGCTCGCGGGCCCGGACGGCGAGGTCCAGTTCGGGTCCTGCGGCCCGGCCACTCACCCACACGAGGCCGAAATTGCGGACCGAGGCCCGGCGCGGGCCGGCATCGGCCTCCAGGTGCGCCACCTCCCACCCGCGGCGGCAGGCCTCGAACGCGTGCATGGTCCCGAGGACGCCGCCACCGACGACGACCACCCGGTGCGCATCCATGGGGTGATCGTAGCCAGGGGCGGAGGGGTTTCTGGAGGGCGTCCCGGGTCGACGGAGTAGGGTCGCGATGCCGGTCCGGGGGGACGCAGTCTCCCGGGTGTCCCAGGTCGGCTAAATTGGCGCTTCGCCCATTCGGGGGTAGCTCAACCGGCAGAGCGCCAGACTCTGAATCTGGAGGTTGGAGGTTCGATCCCTCCCCCCCGAGCAGACACAGTGACCTTTCGGGGGAGTTGTGGAAGACCGTCCCATCCGGGGCGGGGCAGGACCGCCCCTCCGGGGGTGGCACAACGGATCGCCGCAAGGCGATCCGACAGGGTCCCATCGTCTAGAGGCCTAGGACACCACCCTCTCAAGGTGGCGACACGGGTTCGAATCCCGTTGGGACTGCTCGGTATCGTGGCTGGTCAGGGGGGTGACGGAGGCCCGGGCCTCCTCCCCCTCGGCCAACTTCGTCCGTCCTTCGTCCGTCAGAGCTTCGACGGACACGAGCGAGATGACCGCCGGACCCGGCGCCATGGCCGCCAGGGAGTTGGCCAACGCCCGGTCCCGTTCCATCGTGGCGTGCTGGTAGCGGAGGGCTGCCGAAGGGCTGGCATGGCCTCCTCGTTTCATGATCTCGGCAACGCTCGCCCCTGTGGATGCCGCCCAGGTCAGACCCGAGTGACGGAGATCGTGGAACCGGAGATCGGGCCGACCGATCGCCAGCCGTGCCTTCCGCCAGATCCGGTCTAAGGTGCGCGGACGGGCGGGGTGCTCGCCCTCACCAGGGAAGAGCCACGCAACAGGATTCGGGTCCACATGCTTCAGGTGCTCCTCGATGGCGGGGAGTAGCTTCGGAGGGATGGCGATCGTCCGGCGCCCTGCATCGGTCTTGGGCTGGCCGAGATCCATGGGGCCACCTTCGATGTGGACCCATGAGCGCTCGACCGCGACGAGCCCGGCTTCGACGTCGAAGTCGCGCCGCTGGAGGCTCAGAACCTCACCTCGGCGCAGCTGGCACCATGCGTCAAGCAGGATCGCCAGCTGGTACCCAGGCGGTGCTCCAGTTGCCGCCAAGCTCAACTCGGTAGGTCGACGAGGGCGTGTGAGGTCTTCCTTTACCGATCGAGTTCTGCCTCGAGGATCGGACCCGGGGCGCAAGCCGCCGGTAGGGTCGTGGCGGTGGACGCCCGCCGAGTACAGCCGACCAATTGATGCAGGTACTCCAGCCCTGGCCCCTCACGGGCCGCACGCCTGAGCTGGACGCCGCCAGGGACGCGCTCACCGGGACGGGTGGGGGCGTCGTGCTCGCCGGCGAGTCCGGTGTAGGTAAAACGCGACTGGCCAGGGAGCTCGCCAACGGCCTGGCCGCACAGGGGTATGGCGTCGAGTGGGCGTCAGCCAGCGTGGAGACGGCGACGATCAGCCTCGGCGCCGTCGCCTCCTGGATGGGTGGACGTTCCTTCGGCTCGGTGGACGAACCGCTGGACGCGGTGCGGAAGGTCCGGATGGCGCTTGACGAGCGTCATCGCCACCGCCCGGTGGCGCTCGTGGTCGACGACGCCCACCTGCTCGACCCGGTCAGCGGGCTCCTCGTCCAACTGCTGCTCGGATCCGGGTCGGCGGTCGTGGTGCTGACCGTGCGCAACGGGAAGCCCGTTCCCGACATCATCCAGAAACTCTGGAAGGACGGCATGGCGGTGCGCATCGACGTCCCACCACTCTCGGAGTCGGACAGTGCCGACCTACTGCGGGCTGCACTGGGTGGATCGGTCGAGCACCCGACCGCCCACCGGTACTGGGTTCGCTCGGCGGGCAACCCGCTGTGGCTGCGCGAGCTCGTCCTCGACAATCTGCATTCCGGGCTCCTCCGTTCCACCCCGGGCACCGGTACCTGGTTCGTCGTCGGCGACCGGACCTCGGCCGCCGGCACCCGGCTCGTCGAACTCGTCGGCAGCCGACTCGCCTCGCTCGGTGCCGACCAATTCCATCATCTCGAGCTCCTGGCCCTCGGTGAGCCCCTGGCCCTGGGCCTGATCGGACAGCTGGTTCCCGACGAGGATCTCCGGGAGCTCGAAGGTGCCGGCCTGGTCACGGTGGAGCCCGATGGCGGGTCCGGCCAGGTCCGCATGGTCCACCCGATCTACGGGGAGGTCCTGCGGGCGGGCATCCCTACCCTGCGCGCATGCCAGCTCTGGCAGGAGCTCGTGACCGCGCTGGAGACGTCCGGTGCCGGTGGCGCAACGGCCGACGTGCGGAGGAGGGCACTTTGGAGGCTCGAGGCCGGCCTGTCGGTCGATCCAGAGTTGCTCGAGTCGGCGGCGCGGCAGGCCCTCCAGCAGGCCGACCCGGTCAGTGCCGAGCGGTTCGCCCGCCAGGCCGCCGACCTGGGGAGCGCCGACGCACGGGTGACCCTGGTCGAGGCACTGGCCGCCCTCGGACGCTGGGACGAGTTCGACGTGGAACTCGAGGCGGTGGACCCGTCCTGCCTCGATGCGGACGCGTCAGCCCGCGTGCTCTTCCGCCGGGTGTGGCGGGCGATGCTGGGTGGTGCCGTCGGTGGCGCCGTCAGGCTGATCGACGAAGCGTCCGAAGGCACGGACGACCCCGCCGTAAAGCAGGTGTGCGAGTCGATGAGGGCCGTCGTCGCGTTCTTCGCGGGCGAGGTGGGGCAGGCCGAGGCGCTGGCCGGACGGATCCTCGAGCAGCCCGATCTCGACCACCTGGCCCGCCGATGGGCCACGTGGACGGTTGTCAACGGCGGGCCGTTCTCCGGAAGGACCGAGAGTGTCCGCGTGGTGGCCGAGGCCGAGATCAACCGGATGGGCGTGGGGGGCGCGCTGGCACTGGTCCCGTTCGAGTTGATGCTGCCGTACTGCTACTCACTGTGCCGCTCCGGTCGCCTCGACGAGGCCAGATCGGTGACCGAGGACTGCTACCGGTCCGCCCTCGCCCTGCACGACCCGGGCGGTGTCTCCATCGCCCGGTGGCTCCACGGCGTCGCGCTCATGGACTCGGGCCACCTCGCGGAGGCCCGGTCGGCCTACCGGGACAGTGCCGACGCCATGGGACGGGATGATCCGGGGCCCTACCGGGTGGTGGTGCTGTCCGAACTCAGTAGGGCCTGTGTTTCCCTCGGCGACGTCGAGGGGTCGCGGGCCGCCCTGGACGCCATCGCCGAGCTCCCGGGCTACCCACCCCTCTTCGACCTCCTCGTGGCCCGCGCCCGAGCGTGGCACCTGGCCTGCACCGGCGAGATGGACGCCGCGGTCGTCGAAGCCACCCGTGCTGCCGGAGCCGCCGGTCGTCTCGGACAGGGGGCCCAGGAGGCCGCACAGCTCCACGACGTAGCCCGGATGGGTCGGGCGACCCTCGTCACCGATCGGCTGACGGAGCTGGCCCGCACGTACGAAGGCGCCCTGATGGCGACCTACGCCGTCCATGCCCGGGCGCTGGCTCTGCACGCCGCGCCCGACCTCGAGGCGGCGGCGCGCCAGTTCGCCGTGCTCGGCGCCGACCTGCTCTCGGCTGAAGCCTGGGTGGAGGCGGCCGTGGCCCACGGGCAGTCGTCGGGCCGCTCGGCCGAGCGGCGCTGTCAGGCCAGGGCGGCCGAGGCCCTGGCACCCTGCGGCCAAGCGAGGACTCCGGCGCTGACGCTGCCACTCCGTCGTGCCGGCCTCACCCGACGCGAGGTGGAGATCGCGTCGATGGCGGCGAGCGGCCTGAGTGATCGGGAGATCGCCCGCCGGTGCGAGCTCTCGCTGCGCACCGTCGAGAACCACCTCCACCGTGCCTACTCCAAGCTGGGGATCAACTCCCGTACCCTCCTCGATGAGGCCCTCGAACTTAGGCGGACGGGCGGGATCCCCTTTCGGGACTGAGTACCCACCACTCACGACTTCGGCCGGGTTGCCGTGCACTATGTCGACATGTCCGTCCGATCCGTGCATCGTCAGCCCTCGCTCCGCAGATGGGTCTGCAGTCCGGGTCGGTCTGGGCGGCCTGGGTGGAGTCTGCGCCGGGGAGCGACCGTGGCCGGGACGACACTGTTCCTCCTGACCTCGTTGTCGTCCGTTGGTGGCGCCGTCACCACGGTGGTAGCGCAGCGACCGACGGCCGCCACCGGTTCGCCCGTGACCCCTCGTCCGGCCACGACGCGATCGACCGGGACACCGGCGTCGCGGCGTGCGATCCTCGACTCCGAGCTTCGCCGGCTCGCCGCCCACCAGTCGGACGCGGCACTCCGCTTCGCACCGATGGGCGGTGGCAGCCTGGCCCGGACCGGGCACGGCCTGGTAGTGCACGTCTCCGGCGACGGGTCGCTCGGAACACACGTCGCCACGGCCCCGTCGGCGACCAACTGGACCCTGACGCCGTCCGGGCTCGGCCGTCCCTCGGCATCGACCGGGCTGACAGCGGGAGGAGCGGTGCGTACCTCCGGTCTGACGTCCTCGGTCGACCTCGGCCCCGTGCAGGCCTGGTACCGCGTGACCAGTACTGGTGTCGAGCAGGGATTCGCCATCCCGCAGCGACCTACGGGTGTCGGACGTCTGCACGTCGACCTCCGCTCGTCGGGAGCGGTGACCCCGTGGTTGCGCACGCCCAACTCGGTCGTCCTCCGTGAGTCCGACGGCACCACCGCCTTCGTCTATGGCGGTCTCCAGGTCACCGATGCCGGGCACCGGTCGATCCCGGCCCACTTCGCCGTCGACGGCAGCCGGATCCGCATCGTCGTCGACGACGCCGGTGCCCGGTACCCGCTGACGATCGACCCGTATCTCCAGCAGGGTGAATTCCTGGCCCACGACCACGTTCCGGCTGACGACTTCGGCGAGTCCGTTTCCATGAATGCGGCCGGCACGTCGGCGGTCGTAGGCGAACCCGACTTCTCGGGTGCGGTGGGGCCGGGACAGAATACCAATGTCGGCAGCGTCTACATCTTCGACTATGACACTGCCACCTCCAACTGGGTGCAGACCGACCAGATCCACTCCGACCAGTCAACAGGCACGGGGAACCAGGCCACCGAGGTCGGTGCGGCAGTCGCCATGTCGGGCGACGGAAACACGGTGGCGGTGTCCCAGTCGAACCTGGCCGCCGACAACACATGGGACGTCCAAGTGGATGTCTACAAGATCGTCGGCGGTGTCTGGGAGTTCAGCGGGCACGCCGAGACGACCAACGGTGTGGTTGAGTTCGCCGCCGGACTCGATCTCGAATCCGCGCCGGTGTTCCCGGTGGCCCTGGACGGTGCCGGCAATGTGCTCGCCGTCGGCGACATCGAGCCGGTGGCCAGGACCCAGCACTATCCGGACCACATACTCCTCAACAGCGGGACGGTGGAGGTCTTCGACCTCGCCACGATGAGCGGGCCTGACGTCTACGACACGTCGGAGACCATCTCGGACCCCTTCGTCGACCCCTACACGTGCACCGGCTCGACCTGCAGCCAGTCGACGTTCACCGACGCCACGTTCGCCAACACCATCGCGCTCTCCTCGGACGGCCACCACCTCCTGGTGGAGGAGGGGCACGACACCGGCGGGTTCGGGATGCCGACCACCAACACCACGTCGGTCTACGCCTTCGACGACTCGGGCCCGGTGGCCGCCCCGTGGGGGACGACACCCGACCTGCTCACGGGCAGCGACGTTCCGCCGACGGTGAAGGGGTCGGAGTGCGCCACAGGCGCCCAGGCGCCTGCCTACTGCCAGGAGACCGAGTCGTTCGGCAGCGGACTGGCGCTCAGTTCCGACGGGTCGACGGCGGTGGTGGGGGACCCCGGTCATTTCTTCGGCGCCGGGGCCGCCTACGTGTTCGAGGACATCGGCGGGAACTCCTTCGTCCAGAAGGCCGAGTTGGTCGATTCGAATGAGGTCGGCGGTGCCGCGCTGGGGGCGAACGTGGCAGTCTCGGCCGACGGCGCCACCGTGGCCGCCGCCGCTCCGGCGTTCGGCCTGCCGTCGACCGGCATCCTCCCCCAGGAACTCGAGGGGAACAACCCCGGCCAGGTCGACGTCTTCACGGCGCCGACCGGGGGGTGGAGCGGGAACCAGAACCAGACCCAGACCCTGGTGGCCTCCGACGGCATCAAGGGCAACGGGTTCGGCGCCGGCCTGGGCCTGAGTGCCTCCGGCCTCCGCGTGCTGGTCGGCGCACCCAACACCTTCGCCCTGGACATCCCGCCGGGTGCGGTCTACAGCTTCGACCTGGCGGCGCCGACCACGACGGCGCTGACGGCGACGGGGCTCCCCACGCTGCCAAGCGCGGGCGTGCAGACAACAACCGGCCAGTCGATCACGCTGACCGCCACGGTCACCCCGACCCCGACAACCGGGGGACAGGTGGCGTTCACGGAGGACGGCACCCCGGTGGCCGGCTGCACCTCGGTGTCCGTCGATCCGGGGGGCACGGCCACGTGCGCCGTTCCGGCGTTCACGACGACAACGGTCAACTCGGGTGGGATCCCGCACACGTTCAATGCACTGTTCGGTGGCACGGCGGCCTTCGACAAGTCGACCTCGGACGGTCTGGACGTGACCGTGGTGCCCCCGCTGGTGATCACCACCACGTCGCTGCCCCACGTGTCGGCCAGCGGGGCGATCGCCCTGACCCTGGACGCCACCGGCGGTGTGGGCCAGTACACGTGGGCGCTCGACCCGGCGTCCACCCTCCCGGGCACGCTGCAGGTGTTCAGTGACGGGGAGGTCGCCGGTCAGGCGCCCGCGGGCACCACCAAGTTCACGATCGACGCCACCGACCAGTCGCCGTCGCCCCAGGCGGTGACCCAGGACCTGATCCTGGTCATCGACCCGTCGACCGGAGCCGGGCCGTCGATCACCACCTCGACCGTGCCGGGTGGATCGGTCGGCACGACGTACACCACCACCTTGGCCGAGACGGGGGGCACGGCACCGTTCACCTGGTCCGTGGCGGGCACCCTACCGCCCGGCCTGATCCTCCACTCGTCGACCGGGATCCTGAGCGGCACCCCGACGACACCGGGCGCCTACGCGTTCGACGTCGACCTGACCGACGCCGGCAACGACACCACTGCGGTGCTCCTGCACCTCACGGTGGCAAACACGCTGAACGTGCAGACCCTGGCGCTGCCCCAGGCCACACTGAACCAGCCGTACTCGTTCCCGTTGGCGGCCGTGGGAGGCGTCCCCGGCTACACCTGGGCCGAAAGCGCGTCGACCCCCCTGCCGACCGGCATGCACCTGTCGACGGCCGGGGTGGTGACCTACACGCCGACCACCACGGCACAGGTCTGCCTGTCCCCGGTGGTTACCGATTCCATCGGCGACACCGCATCGTGGGCCCTGTGCCTCACCGTGGCGTCGACGCTTGCCGTCGTCACCGGCCCCTACAGTGACCCGCTCCCCGCAGTGGATGCGGGAGCCTCCTACTCGGCCGGCCTGGTGGCGGTGGGGGGAGTGGGGCCGTACTCGTGGTCGATCACCGGGACCGCCACCCTGCCGCCGGGGTTGACACTCGACCCGTCGACCGGGCAGATCACCGGGACGTACACGCCGCAGGCCGGATTCATCGACAACAACGTGTCGGTCACGGTGACCGACTCGGCGACGCCCACACCCGACACGGCTGCCGGCAGCATCTACGTGGGTACCTACGCCACTGCGCTCAGCGTGCCCGCAACCGCCTCCGCCGGCGGTGACGTCGGGACGCCCTACAGCAGCCTGAGCTTCTCGAACCTGATGCTGCCCCAGGCACAGGGCGGCAGTTCGACCTACACGTGGTCGCTCGCCTCGGGCGCGCTGCCGCCGGGGTTGACGCTGTCCGCCTTCGGCGCCCTGACCGGCACACCGACACTTGCCGGCAGCTATCCGTTCACGCTGCAGGTCGGCGACGGTACCGGGGCGACGGCCTCCGAGGCGGTGACCTTCACCGTGGCCACACCTCCGGTCGTGACGACCACGGCGCTCCCGGCCGGACTGGTCGGGGCGACCTACTCGGGGACGCTCACCGGCACCGGTGGCACCGGTCCCTACACGTGGACCCTCCTGCCGTCCGGAATCCCGGGACTGATCCCGCCGGGCAGCGGGGCATCCACGTTCGTCGGCAAGCCCTCGACGTCCGGGGTCTACCCGGTGACAGCCCAGCTGACCGACGCGGCCGGCGGCACCGCCACCCGGTCCCTCGTGGTGACCGTCGATGGACCACCCGGCCCGCCCGTGGCCCTGGTCGCGTCGACGTCGGCCACCGTGCCCGACCAGGTCACGCTCACGTGGTCGCCGCCCACCTCGGACGGGGGGAGCCAGATCACTTCCTACACGGTCACCCCCTACGCCGTCACCACGGGCGTCTACGGGACGCCGATCGTGGTGACCGCCAACGGTGGGGCGGGGCCGGCGACGTCGGCCACGTTCTCCGACCTGGCCCAAGGGGTCCCGTACGTCCTCTACGTGACCGCCACCAACGCCCTCGGGACCAGCGCGTCCGCCAACACCGGTGGCGACTGGATCCTGCCGGTCGGGGTGGCGCCGACCGCGGTCGGGCACGCAACCAGCACGACCACCGGCGGGTCGACCACCGCCTCGACGGGCACACCCGGACAGCCGGGCTTCATCTCGGTCAGCGGCGTCAACGGCACCGGCACCCTCACGGTCGGCGCCTATCCGAGCAACCCGGTGCCGGTCAACCCCGGCCCGGGAACCTTCTACGACGCCAAGGCGTCCAGCGGCAGCACGTTCGTCGGGAGCAGCGCCTCCGTCGCCGGCGGTAGCTCCCAGTCCACCCAGCCCATCGTGGTCCAGGTGTGCGGAGTGTCCAACGGAGCACCGGTGCAGTGGTGGGTGCCGGCCACCGGCACCTTCGCCGTCGTGCCGGCCCAGTCGCCGCCGCAGGGGGGATCGGGCTGCGTCGTGATCACCCCGTCCGTGGCCCAACTGGCGGGGACGGTGCTGTTCGTGCCGGCTCCTCCGGCCACGCCGCCCGGCGACATCTGGCAGGAGGCCACGCCGGTCGACAAGCCGATCGCCGGAACGAGCCCCGTCCCTCCCTCCACCGCGTTCAATTCGTTCAACTGGCTGATCTCCGTGTCCTGCCCGACAACCACGTTCTGTCTGGCCGGTGGGGACACCTACTCCAACAGCGGCACGGGGCGCCTCGTCACCATCACCGGAGGCGTGGAGACGGACATCACGAACGTGCTGCCGTCGGGCGCCGGACCGATCAGCTCGGTCTCGTGCTCGAGCAGCACCTCGTGTGTGGCCATGGGATCGGACACCCCTTCCACCTACGACGAGCGCACGGCTCGGATCTACACGATGTCCGGGCCGCCGGACGCGCCCTCGTCGTGGTCGGTGCAGGCCATCCCGGCGCCGCCGGTGCCGCCGCCCTACACCGTCGGTGGCGTGCAGCAGGTGCCCAACGGCCAGGAGCAACTGGCTGTCAGCAGCCTGTCGTGCGTGTCGTCGACGTTCTGTGTGGCGGTCGGCGACGAAACGTCGGGCTTCAACTATCCGGGGGGCTCTGACTTCACCTACCGCCCGGTGGCGCTGTCACTGTCCGGCACCACCTGGTCGTACGCCGTCCTGCCCGACCCGTCTGTCGCCGGTCTCTACGGTCCCTCGCCAGCCGGACCCATCGGCATCTCCAACATCGTCCAGAGCGTCTCGTGCACGGCGGTCGATTCGTGCGAGGCCATCGGTCAGTACGAGATCGGGCAGACGGCCTCCTCCAACGGGATCTACGAGCTCGACGAGGTCCTGACCGGTTCGGGTTGGGCCTACGGCCCGACGCCGGTGAACAACTTCCCCCTCGGCGGGACCTCGTACAGCGGCCTGTCGAGCATCTCGTGCAACGGCACCAGTGCCTCGGGTCCGACCACGTGCATGGCCGTCGGCGGTGGCGCGCTCGGTACCGCGACGGAAGAGTTGCTGTCCGGTGGCAGTTGGGCGAACACCCCGCCACCGCCTACCGCACCGGGCCGATTCTGGTCGCTGGACTCGGTGTCGTGCTCCTCGACCACCGAGTGCCTGGCCACCGGGCTCAATCCCAACACTGCGGTGCTGGGCGGTGCGGTGCTGGTCTGGTCCGGCGGCACGTGGTCCATCGATACGGTGCCCGTCAGCCAGGGCACCAGCGGTGGAAGTGCGGGGTCTCCCCTGGCGGTCTCGAGCCCGGCTCCCGGTGAGGGCGTCGCCGTCGGGTACTCCCCGGCCACGCCCGAGACGAGCATGGTGCTGTTCTCGCCCCCGGACCCGCCCACGGTCACCTCGGTCAGCCCGACCGGCGGATCGACCACCGGCGCGACCGTGGTCACCATCGATGGGACCGGCTTCACCGGGTCCACCACCTTCGACTTCGGCACGGCCCCGGCCACCGGCGTGACGTGCGTCTCCACGCTCGAGTGCACGGCCACGGTCCCGTCCGCGGCCGCAGTGGGTCCGGTCACGGTGACCGCCACCGTGGGTGGGTTGACGTCGACGACCGTGGGTGCGCCTTCGTACACCTACTCGCCCGTGGTTGCGCCGCCGACCGTGGCCGCTGTGACGGCCGCCAGTGGCCCGGTGGGCGGTGGGACGGCGGTCACGGTGACGGGTACCGGGTTCGACACGACGCCCGGTGCGACGGCGTTTACCTTCGGGGTGAACAAGTCGGCCACGGGAGCGACCTGCGCGACGACCACCAGCTGCACCGTGACCACACCGCGCGGGTTCCCCGGGATCGTGGACGTCGTGGCCACCGTCGGGAGCCAGTCCTCGGCCACGTCGACCGCTGACCGCTTCGTGTTCACCGCGAACATCCTTTCTGCACCTCCCGCACCCACCGTCTCAGGCGTCGCCCCGACCACCGGCCCGACTGCCGGTGGCACCACGGTGACCATCACCGGCACCGGCTTCTCCACCACCGCGGGTGCGACCACGGTCGCCTTCGGCACCGGACACGCCGCCACCAACGTGACGTGCACCTCCACCACCAGCTGCACCGCCGACAGCCCGTCGGCGGCGGCCGGGACGGTCGACGTGGTCGTCACCGTCGGGGCCCAGTCCTCGACCACATCGTCGGCCGACCAGTTCGCCTACGTGGCACCTCCCGCACCCACCGTCTCAGGCGTCGCCCCGACCACCGGCCCGACTGCCGGTGGCACCACGGTGACCATCACCGGCACCGGCTTCTCCACCACCGCGGGTGCGACCACGGTCGCCTTCGGCACCGGACACGCCGCCACCAACGTGACGTGCACCTCCACCACCAGCTGCACCGCCGACAGCCCGTCGGCGGCGGCCGGGACGGTCGACGTGGTCGTCACCGTCGGGGCCCAGTCCTCGACCACATCGTCGGCCGACCAGTTCGCCTACGTGGCACCTCGGCCGCCAGCGGTCAACCCCAATGGATACCGGATGGTCGGCATGGACGGCGGCGTATTCGACTACGGCGTCCAGTTCGGCGGATCGCTGGCCGGAAAGCACCTCCACGGCCCGATCGTGGGCTTTTCCAACGATCCGGGACCGGATGCCTACGTGCTCGTGGGCGCCGACGGGAGCGTCTACGGGTTCGGCGGGGCCCCGCTGTTCGGTTCTCTGGCAGGGGACACGCTGACGTCGCCGATCACGGCCATTGTCACTACGCCGGACGGAATGGGCTACTGGTTGGTCGCCCGGTCGGGTGCCACGTACCACTTCGGTGACGCCCCCGATGTCGGCTCCGTTGGCGGGCTCAACGCCCCGGTCGTCGGAGCGGCAGCGGATCAGTCCGGCCACGGGATCTGGCTGGTCGGGGCAGACGGGGGCGTCTTCGCCCTTGGCGACGCACCGTTCGGCGGGTCTCTGGGAGGCGCCACGCTCAATGCGCCTATCGTCGGCATGGCGGCGGCAGCCGGAGGTCGAGGTTACGTCCTGGTGGCAGGTGACGGCGGGGTCTTCGCGTTTGACGTCGGCTTCTTCGGCTCGATGGCGGCGATGCACCTGGATGCACCGGTGACGGGCATCGCCGAAACCCATTCGGGCAATGGTTACTGGCTCACCGCCGCAGACGGAGGTGTGTTCGCCTTCGGCGACGCACCATTCCTCGGAAGCATGGTCGGATCGCCACTGAGCGGGCCCGTCGTAGGCATCCACCAGTTGGGCAGTGTTCCCGGATGATTGGCGCTTCGCGTATGAGCGGGGTCCAGCGTCGGTGACGGGGTCCACGAAGAAGTAGCGGGGGTCCACCAGTCTGAGGTTTCTCTACGACTTCAGATGGAGGACCCCCGTGATCACCGACCCTACGCGAGCGCTGGCCTGGATGGTCGGCTTGGACGATGTCACGTTCCTCGGACTGGAACCAGGCGAGGTGACGACGGTGCACGTCGAGTCGGTCCGTGCATCGGTCGGATGTCCCGGCTGCGGGTCGATCGCCCAGGTGAAGGACCGGGTCGTGGTCGTCCTCGTCGACCTCCCGGTCTACGGCCGGCCCACCCGGCTCGCCTGGCACAAGCGCCGGATGCACTGCGTCGATGCCGACTGCCCCCAGAGGAGCTGGACCGAGGAGGACGACCGGATCGCCTCTTCCCGTCAGCTCCTCACCACCCGGGCCGCCCGGTGGGTGACGTTCCAGGTCGGGCGCCACGCCCGGAGCGTCAACGAGGTGGCCGGCGAGCTCGCCTGTGCGTGGCACACCGTCAACGACACGGTCGTCGCCTACGGCGAGGCGCTGCTCGAAGCCGATGTCGAGCGGTTCGCCACCGTCAGTGCCCTCGGTCTCGACGAGGTGCTGATGGTGCGCCTCGGGCCCTATCGCACCCTGCAGTTCTCCACCCAGCTGGTCGACGTGACACGAGGTCAGCTCCTCGACATCGTCCCTGTTCGCAGCAGTGCCGGGCCGATGGCCTGGTTGGCCGAACAGGGTCCGGTGTTCCGGAACGCCATCGTCTACGGCACCTTGGACCTCTCCGGCCCCTACCGGCGGGTGTTCGAGCTCATGACACCCCAGGCCACGCTGGTCGCTGATCCCTTCCACGTGTTGCGGCACGCCAACACCAAGCTCGACGAGTGCCGGCGGCGCGTCCAGAACGAGACCCTCGGACACCGAGGCCGCAAGTCCGATCCCCTCTACCGGGGTCGGAGGCTGCTCACCAAGGCGAAGGAACGGCTCGACGACAAGGGGCGGGAGAAGCTTGCTGGACTGCTGCGAGCCGGAGATCCCCACGGCGATGTCGCCACGGTCTGGGAGGCGAAGGAGGCGGTGCGCGAGCTCTACGCCCACGCCGATGCCGACCTCGCACTCGAGTGGGTGACCGAACTCGGACGCAGTCTCCAGGACTCGGACTACCC
>Ga0080006_1127794_pt1 | contig 174449 bp, 161 predicted proteins | sample RS3BMetagenome_FD_69209 | JGI IMG/M metagenome (GOLD analysis project Ga0080006, IMG submission 69209) | Ferric oxide microbial mat and aquatic microbial communities from Rainbow Spring, Yellowstone National Park, USA - RS3B (SPADES... ...
TCCTCAGCCGTCCGCCACTCACCTTTCGGTCCGTGCGACTTGCATGCTTAAGGCACGCCGCCAGCGTTTATCCTGAGCCAGGATCAAACTCTCCGTTTAATTCCTTAGCTTCTATCCAACACCCCTCTCCCCCTCACGGAAGATCAAGATGCCTTCACTTCAACGTTGGTCCGCTTCCTGTCACTCTTCACTTGGTAACGTCTCGTCGCCCTCACGCTTGAGGACAACTAAGATATTATACCTGATGCACCCGCCTCCGTCAAGGAGACCGACGCACCCCATCCGACAGCCTCTCGGCTCTCGCGCCGCGCCCTTTTCCGGCGCGACATTTCTTAGTATAGCATCGGCTCACTTCATTATCAAGACGAATTCTGCTCCAAAATTTCTCCCGGCGATTGACTCCTGGCCGCCGCGGTGTATGCTAAACGCTAGACACGATCGGCTGTCTACGCGGTGTCGCTCGGCGTCGTTCTTGGCTTCTTCACAGGAGAATTGTTATGAAGCTGCGCTTGCCCTGGCAGAAGGATGCCATCGCTTCCCCAACCCAGGCGTCACAGGCGGCGTGCACCCACCCGCGCGTCGAAGTCGAGATTCACGGTACGGTCGTCAAGCGGCGGTGGTGCGCCGTCTGCGGCGAAGAACTGCCGCCACCGGAGCGGTAATCCGGCAGCTGAGAGAACGGTCAATTCAGTTCGGGACGACGATGCCCTTGATGTAGCCGGGCTCCCGCGAGAGGGCGGCGTCGATTCCCTGCCCGATTTCGTCCAGGCCAAACCGATGGGTAAGATGAAGTCAAGACGCTGCTTCGTGACGTCCGTCAGATACCCATTTCCTTGAACGTCTCCCTTGCCACCCGGAAGCTATCCATCGCGGCGGGAACGCCGCAGTAGATCGCGGCCTGCAAGAACACCTCGGCGATCTCGTCCTTGGTCAGGCCATTATTGATGGCGCCGCGCACGTGCAGCTTCAACTCGTGCGGGCGGTTCAGCGCGCAGAGCATCGCCAGGTTAAGCAGGCTGCGGGAGCGCCGATCGAGACCAGGGCGGTTCCACACCTCGCCCCAGCAGTATTCGGTCACCAACTTTTGCATCGGCTGGGTGAACGCATCCGCGTTCTTGATCGCCGCGTCGACGTACTCGGCACCGAGAACTTCGCGGCGAATCCTCAATCCCTGTTCAAATTGCTCCGAGTTCATCGCCAACTCCTCATGTCCGCCTTAGCTCAGCTTGCGAATCGAATCCCCCGGACGGATCTCGCCACCACGGATCACCCGAGCGTAATAGCGGCTCCAACCCGGGTTGAGTTTCTGGGAGACCCGGGTGAAGTCGGCATCCTGGAACGATTCCCGGATATTCGTGCAGGGCGTGGTGTAGCGGGTCACCTCGACGACGACTTCTTCCCCCAACCCGAAGCGATCGCCGGGCTGGACCATCTGGTGATCGATTCCCGCGGTGGTGATGTTCTCCCCCATGCCACCGGGCGCCACCGGATGACCTTCCGTGCGTAGCGCGTCGATCAACTCGAGTGAGTAGAAGCACAACGCCCGTTCCGGCCCACCGTGCCCTTGAGTGTCCCGATGCTCGTCGCCGACGATTCCCAAATCGCTGACCGCGGCGCTCGCCACTGGTAACTTTGGCACTCCGCCCCGGGAAACACTGATCTGATGAATGCGCCCGGTCTCCATTGCCCCTCCAACCAGCGCTTACCGCGTAAAAACGCTTCCCCGCAGATAGTCAGCATCATCGGACGCCAGAAAGCCGAGGATGCGGGCAATGCCCATTGGGTCGACCAGCCCGGCCTTCGCGAGCGCATCTTGCGGATCCTTACCCGACGCGACCGCGCCATCGATCACGTTCTGACGCTTCATCGGCGTATCCACCGCGCCCGGGCAAACGTCGTTGACCCGAATGCCGAACGGCGCGAGTTGCGGCTCCAGCACCATCGACAACCCGTGGACCGCGCCTTTGCTGGACCCGTAGGCCACCGAGGAACTGCCCCCGCGAACGCCGGCACCGGACGCGAGCAGAATAATCGTTCCGCGACCGGCTTTCTTCATCGCCGGAGCCACCGCCTTGGCCATGCGAAAACTACCCGCCAGATTCACGTTCACCACGCGCTCAAACGTCGCCTCGTCCAGGTCGTCGACCGAAATGAACGCTCCTTGCAGAATTCCCGCCGTATTGATCAGAACGTCAATCCGCCCGAACCGGCTGAGCGCGGTCTCGGCAAGTACCTGGCAATCGGTCAGTCGGGTCACGTCGGTTGGCACGATCGCCGCCGAGCGCTCCGGCCTACCCAACCCTTCCAGTTCGCTCAGCCCGGGTGACGCCAGGTCGGCGAGCACCAGCTTGGCTCCTTCTGCCGCGCAGAGCCGTGCCGTCGCCTGGCCAATTCCCCCGGCCGCCCCGGTGATGATGATGACCTTGTCCGGTAAACGCATCTCTCCTCCAATTTGAATGAGTGGGATTCAACTAACACGGATTCAACACTCGGAATTACTGTCCAGCCCAGACCTGGCAGAGCTGAACGATCGTTTCGACCGCGCGATCCATGTCCTGCAGGGACACCCACTCCCGCTTGCTGTGAAAATTGTGGCCACCGGCGAAAAGATTTGGCGTTGGCAGTCCCTGGAAGGTGAGGCGCGCGCCGTCGGTGCCGCCACGAATCGCGTGGCGGAGCGGCGTCAGACCGGCCCGGCGGATCGCTTCTTCGGCCTTCTGGACAATCTCCGGTCGACCGGTCAGGATTTCGCCCATATTTCGGTAGGATTCCCGAATCGTCACCTCCACCCGCGCCCGAGGCTCTTCGCTGGCCACCTCGGTGGCAATCTGGCGAAGGAGATCTTCGGACTCCCGCAACCCCTCGCGGGTGAAATCGCGCACGATGAAATGAATCCGCGTGTGTTCGACGTCACCATCGATCCGGGTCGGGTGCAGGTAGCCCTCTCTCCCGTCGGTCGTCTCTGGTGAGAGGCGCTCCGGTGGCAAGCGAGCAAGCAGCACCGCGGCCAACTTGAGGCTGTTGACCAACTTCCCCTTCGCGTAGCCTGGATGAACGTTGCGGCCGGCGATCTCGACCACCGCGCTATCCGCGTTGAACGTCTCGAACTCAATCTCGCCGGCCGTGCTGCCATCCAACGTGTACGCCAACGCCGCGCCGAATCGTTCCACGTCAAAATAGTCGGTGCCGCGCCCAATTTCTTCGTCCGGGGTAAAGGCCAGCCGGACGGTACCGTGGGGAATTTCCGGGTGCGCCAGCAGGAAGGCCGCCGCGGTCACGATCTCGGCAACACCGGCCTTGTCGTCAGCCCCGAGCAGCGTCGTCCCGTCCGACGTGATCAGGTCGTGTCCGACGCAATCCGCGATCTCCGGAGTCTCGGCCACGCTGATGACCTGGTTCGTCGCGCCGGGGAGGACAATCTCCCCGCCGGAGTAATTCCGCCAGACAATCGGGTTCACCCCCTGACCGGTAATGTCCGGCGAGGTGTCCACGTGAGCGAGGAAGCCGATCACCGGCACACCGACCGCGTCGGGCAGGTTGCTCGGAACCGTCGCGGTGAGATAGCCGTGTTCGTCGAGTTGAACGTCGGAGAGACCGATCTCGCGCAACTCGGCTTCTAGGAGACGAAGCAGATCGAACTGCTTGGCCGTACTGGGATAGCTGGTGGAGTCCGGATTGGACGCCGTATCGATCCGCGCGTAGCGGAGGAAACGATCGAGCAACGATTCGACGCGAGATGTCGTCAAAGCCTTCTCCTACTTGCCCTGCCAGTTCGGCTTGCGCTTCTCGAGAAACGCGCGGACGCCTTCGCGGAAGTCCTCACTCATGTAGACCTTGACGACCAGATCCTCGGCGCGAGCGGGACGTCGTTGGAGGAGAACTCGCCGAACCGCTTCTTTGGTCGCTTGAATCGTCAGCGGGGCGTGTCCGGCGATTTGCGTCGCCACTTCGGTGACCCGCTCGAACAGGGTTTCGCCGGGGACGATTTCGTTTACCAGTCCCATGCCCTTCGCCTCGTCGGCCTCGATGAGCTTTGCCAGGAAGATCAGTTCCTTCGTCCGGGCCGGGCCGATCAAGTCGACGAGCCGGGCATAGTTACTCATCGAGAGGCAGTTCCCCAATGTACGAGCGATTGGGATTCCGATGCGCGCGTCCGGAGTGCAGATCCGGAGGTCACAGGCCAGAGCGATGCTCGCGCCGCCGCCGGTGGCGTAGCCTCGAATCGCGGCAATCGTCGGTCGCGCGAGACCTTCCAAACGGCCAATTACCTTTTCCATCCGGTCCTCGTACGCCAGGGCGTGCTCTGGCTCGCTGAAGGTCTGAAACTGGCTGATGTCGGTGCCTGCCGCGAAGGCCTTATCGCCAGCGCCGGTGATCACCAGCACCCGAACATCCGAATCCGCCTCGACCGCGTCACAGACCCGAAAGAGGGCGTCGTACATCGCGAAGGTGAGCGCGTTTCGCGCCTGGGGTCGATTAAACGTCAGCCAGGCCACCGGCCCGCGCCGCTCAAAGATGACTTCCGCGGTTCCAAGGTCCATTCGAGCCTCCAATCTTTCGACTAGCCAGGCGAGTGAATAACGCCACTCGCCTGGAGACGAGCCCGTTCCGTGTCCGACAGGCCAAGCTCGCGGAGAATTTCGTCGGTGTGCTCGCCGAGCCCGGGCGGAACCCGTTGAATCGCCCCGGGTGTCTCGGACAGCTTCACCGGTAGGCCGAGCAGGCGAACCGTTCCCATAATCGGGTGCGGGCGCTCGACAATCATGTCGCGGTGGATCACCTGCGGATGGTCCAGCGCCTGATCGAGGCGATAAATCGGGCCGGCCGGGATGCCGTTGTCGTTGAGGATCTGCTCCCACTGGTCGGAGGTATTCGCCTGAAGCTTCCCGCCGATCAACTCCGCCAGTTCCAGGCGATGCTCGTAGCGCCCACCGTTGCTGCCAAATCGCGGATCTTCCAACCACTCCGGCGCGTTCAGCACCTCACAGAACTTCCGCCAGCGCTTCTCACCAGTCGCGCCCAGGGTGATGTAGCCATCTCTGGTCTTGAAGACACCGTACGGGGCATTGATCGGGTGGTGGTTACCGGCCGGCGGGGGTACGCCACCCCCATTGAGGTAGCGCACGCCCTGGAACGTCAGCATGCCCACCATCGATTCCAGCAAAGAAGCACTCACCACCTGTCCCCGACCGGTCCGCTCGCGCGCTTGCAGCGCCGCGAGAACGCCGTACGCCGCGAACAGTCCGGTCAGCAAATCGGCGATCGGGATCCCGACGCGGATCGGTTCACCGCCTTCGAAGCCGTTCAAACTCATCAATCCGGAGGTTCCCTGAATGATCTGGTCGAGACCGGGACGGTCGGCAAACGGACCGTCCGGACCAAATCCGGAGATCGAACAGAGGATGATTCGGGGGTTCTCCGCCGAAAGGGCGGCGTAACCAATCGCCAGCGCGTCCATGACGCCCGGTCGAAAGTTCTCGACCACCACGTCGGCCGTTTTCGCCAACTGGCGAAAGATCGCCTGCCCTTCGGGACGCTTGATCTCCAGCGCGAGCGAGCGCTTGTTGCGATTCGCCGAAAGAAAGAAGGCACTCTCGCCGCTAAAGAAGGGCGGTCCGGAAGCGCGGCCATCCTCGCCGCGCTCGGGATTCTCGATCTTGATCACATCGGCGCCCAGGTCACCAAGCCACATCGCGCAGGTGGGCCCGGCCTGGTGTCGTCCAAGATCCAGAACCCGCACACCATCGAGCGGCATCCGTGGTTGATCCGCCATGGCCACGTCCTCAGCTATCGTCCTCGCGAAATCGGGCGAGGGATGTTGGTGCTCATTATATCGCGCTCACCCTCACCCCCCAACCCCCCGCTCTCGGGGGTGAGGGCAGCAGACACAAAGGCGCTGAAGAGCCGCTCGGACATGGCCTGCCAGGAGTAAGCCTGGCCGGGGGCCGAAGGGATGGCGTCGGCGACGCGCTCCGGGTGCCACTGGACGCCGAGAACGAACTCCCGCCCCTCGCGGGTCGCGGAAGTTTCGATACCTTCGACGATTGTAAACTCGCTCCAGGCGCTTTCCGCGCCGACCACCTCGGCCGTACCGATCAAGCCAGGCGCCAGGCGGTCTAGCGTAACGGCTTGATGGTGACGACTATTCACCGCGACGATCAAGCCGGTGGATCGATCGTCGACAAGGATGCGAGCAAGCCGACTCTCGGAATCGAGGCGAACCCGATGCTGCTTGCTCTCGAACTTTGGCGCAACTGCCCGATGCTTTGGCCAGTTGGGGAGGTGCTGAATCAGGGATCCCCCCATCGCGACGTTGAGGAATTGAAGACCGCGGCAGATCCCGAGGATCGGGATACCGCGCCGACGGGCGACCTGAAACTGAGCAATCTCCAGGTGATCGCGCGGCCACTCCGGCGGATCCGAACCGGCCATCGTTTCGCCGTAGAGCATGGGATCGATGTCACCGCCGCCAGTCAGCAGAAGACCGTCAAGTTCCTCCAACTGCGTGATCGCCGGGTTGTCCCCGGCGAAGAACGCGTCCGCGGATGTAGCGGTCAGCCAACGCGGGCAGTTTTCCGCGGTTGCCAGGACAACCGGATCCGCGCCAGCCCGCCGGAGCGCCGTCACGTAGCGGTTTTTTTCCGGTTCGTCGGAGATGTAACTAACGCCGATGCGCGCTGTCATCGATCCCATACCCGTTCGTGCTCTCCCCGGAACGCTCCGCCAGTGCCGCGCCAATCTCGGCGATCAGCCGCGTGGCCTGGTCCGGCTCGGCTTCCCTTTTGGCGTGAATCACGAGAACAAACTCGACGTTGTACCCCACTGGCGAGTAGCGCTGGCTGCTTACCCGATACCGCTTGTAAGATCGGGTGACGACCTCGACCCATCCCCGGCTGCAGCAAAGGGACACCAGATCGCTCAGGGGAATAATCCCGTCGGTGGAGTAACTGACTAAGATGAAACGGCTGCGGAGGGTAAAAAGCAGTCGTTCCAGGGCCACCCGCGCGTCCTGCCGATAATTGTAAGCGGACCTTCGCTCCCGGCGCCAGTCTTTTCGAATCGCCGATTTGTCCCCCAGGCCGGTGATCGACGGACTGACAACCGGATGATCCCACAGAGTAATCGTATTCAAAACGTGGTAATTGGCTCCGTAGGGATGCTGGTTGTAGGGAGGATCCAAGTAGGCAATGTCGCACTCCGGCACGCACGCGGTCAGGTTCTCGGCGAGAGCCTGGGCGTCGAGCGTGGTCACCCGGTTGACGCGCGCGTTGTCCCAGGTAAGCGGCGGGGTCAGGTGAAGCTGGGAGAGAATCCGGTAGAGCGCCGTTCCGGTCGCTCCGCCCCAGCCCCGGTGAAACCCCTTGAAGACCCCGCTGGTATTGCTCACGTAGCAGGCGGCGTAGAGCAGCGCGGCGAGCAGATAATCCCGTTCCTCCGGGGAGACCACGCCGTTTGCTTCCCAGCCAGCGATCTGCTCGCGAATCGCGTCGATTCGCCCACCGTTCGAGCGCGTGTAAAAAAGCCGATCGCGAGCCGGATCGTAGGCTTGATCGTCTCGCGGGCAGAGGTGGCGAGTGACGTACCCCTCGATTGGCAGGAGCGCGTTGAGCCGTTCGAACGCTGCCTCGGCGCCCCCGACGCCGGCGAACGGAGGTGGCCGATTGCTCGCCACGTAGGCCCAGTTGATCGGCCGAGAGTAGGGCTCCCAGTCATTAGCCACGACCTGGAAGCCGAGCCACTTTGCCAGTCGCGACACGACACCGCTGCCGGCAAAGTAGTCGACGAAAACTCCCGACTGAACCTCGGTTCGCTCGATAGCCTGTCGAATCAGCGGCAGCAACTTCCGTTTGTTGCCTAAATAGGGGATGAGTTGGTGGTAAATGTAGGCATCGGTCCGAACCGCCGCGTGTCGGCGTCCTTTCCAAACGAGCGACTCTGACCTCAGCCCCGGTCCTCCGGGAGAACCTCAAAAATCAGACGGTCGTCTCCGGAGCGTAGATACTTCACATTCTTTCCCAGCCGCGTCGCGGCCATGGTGATGCGTCTCTTGATCGTCGGCTTGCTCTCGTCCGGTTTCAATTGAACTTCACCCGCGAAGCCCGGCTGAATTCTCCGGATGTAGTCCGTGTACGGCGCAAGATCGACACGAGTTCCTCGTGCCGACCGTCGTTTTGCGATCTCTTCCGGTGAAAGAATCGGCATAAAGTCAGGCATCTTGTCTCCATTACAAGCAGTACCACGAGAGTTTAGCCTCTCTACCCGAATTCGTCAAAGGTTTGACGCGCCGGATTGGCAACTCTTCGCACGAACTGGCGCAGAAAGTGCTCGCATACCTCGTCGAGGAGTAAAGCCATGATCGATCAGGTCTTATATCTCGGAACCGACGATGGGGTACTGGCCATGCGCCGGGTCCCGAACAATTGGGAAGAAGTGTCGGTGGGGCTGAAGGGGCAAGAAATTACCGCCCTGGCGCACCGACCGGGCTATCCCGGTGAAGTCTTTGCCGGAAGCTACGGGAAAGGGCTTTACTCTTCGACGGACGCTGGCAACACCTGGCTACCCGCCGGCGAAGGCATCGCCTTCTCCTACATCCGCGCGATTCTCGTCGACCCGAATGATCCGAGCACTTTGCTTGTCGGAACCGAGCCGGCGGCGATCTTCAAGAGCGAGGATGGTGGACGATTCTGGCATGAATTGACCGCGGTGCGCCAATTGCCCGGCCACGAGCGCTGGTTTTTGCCCTACGCCCCGCGGGCCGGCGCGGTTCGCACGCTGGCAGCCGTGCCCGGAATGTCGAACAGCTACTACGCCGGAATCGAGCAGGGCGGGGTTATCTTCACCTACGACGGCGGCGATAGCTGGGATCTTCTCGATAACGGCGTGAATGAAGACGTTCACCAGGTAGTCGTCGACGCGGACGGAGGATCCATCGTCTTCGCGGCGACCGGTGGCGGGGTCTATCGCTCCTGGAACGGCGGCAAGTCCTGGGAGTCGGTATTGCCGGAATATACTCGGGCCATCGCGGTTCAACCGGGGGGATCGCAAATCCTCTTTGCTGGTGCGGCTCTCCAGGTCGGGCACCTGGGTCGGATCGTTCGCAGCCGGGACGCCGGAAGCACCTGGGAGCCCTGGAGCAACGGCTTGAGCGTGCCCGTCCCGGGCATGGTCGAGCACTTCGCGGTTCGTCCCGGGACGCTTGACACCCTCGGGGGACTCTTCGCGGTTCTGAGCGACGGCGACCTCTACCATTGTGATCTAGACCACGCCGACTGGGTGCCGGTGATTTGCGGTGGCGTTCCCCGGGTTCGATCGGTGGACCTGGCGGTCGGATAAGCCGGCGGCACGAATCCTGCGACGAACTGATGATTCGCCAATCGATGGCCGGGTGGCCCACGATTGACCAGCCTATTGGGTTCGAGGCCAGCTAGCGCTTTTACCGAGTGACAAAACAGGAGTTCATTCTGTTACGCCGATCAGAGGGTGAGGATGCGACCGCAGGAGGGACAGAAAACCAAGTCCCGGCCCTGGCGAATGTGCGAGACAACGCCGGAGGGCAAAGCGATGCGGCAGCCGAGGCAGGTCGAGCGGTCGACGCGGCTAACCGCGCGGCCGTGCTTTTCTCGGCGCAGGCGGTCGTAGAGGATGATTGTCGGAGGGGTAATCTCGCCGACAACGCGGGCACGCTCAACCTGCAACGTCCCCAGGTGCCTACGCGTCTGCTCCTGGCGAGCGAGTAAGCTCTCTTCCAGCACCCGCCATGCCGCTTCGGCCGAGGCGAGCGCGGCCCTGGCGTCCTTCAATTCGGATTCGGCTGCTTCTTGATCGGTCATCAGTTCCAGTTCTTTGTCTTCGACCACTCGTCGCCGCGCTTTACGTTGTTCGAGATCTTTCTGAATGCCGTCCAATTCCTTGGGATTACGCACCTTGCCGCCGTACAGGCGCTCTTCGTCCTTCGCGATTTCGCCGCTGATTCGCTCGGCATCCCACTCCAATTCGCGCAGCTGCCCCTCCAGACCGTGGAGTTTCTCTCCCAATTCGGCGACTCGCGCCCGCGCGCTCCCCACCGTCGTATCCCCGGCCAGCGCCGCCTGAATCTCCTGCCGCGCGACGGTCTCCGCCTCAATCTGGACGTCGACCTCCTGCAAGTGAGCCAGCGACTGAAGTTCAGCCATTGATGTCTCCAAACGAGAATCCAGGAGTCAGAATCCAGAAGAGCGGACGTTCACCCCGGAAGGGCGTGCCTCTTCTGGATTCTGGATTCTGACTCCTGGATTCTACTCTATTGTCAAGCAGGCGAGGGGCTAACAAATGGATGAAGTTTTGGATATTTCCGGCAGCTGGACCGGCGAAATGGCACGCGCTCTGCTCTACTGAGCAACGTAGCTGGCCCAGGGTACATCTAAGCAACGCCGCAAGCGGCGGGTGAGGCGAAGGAAATCGACTTCCGTCTCGTTGTTCCCTAAGCCAATAGGAGGTCGAGGCGCATGGATCTCATTCATCGCCTAGAGCAGTTTCGGAACGAAGAGCAGAAGCTCGCCTGGCAAGGGACGTTCGCCCAGTACTTCGACCTAGTGGCGGCCAACCCGCAGGTCTGCCAGTTGTCCCACTCGCGGGTCTACAACATGATCATGCAAGCGGGGACGGAGACCAGACCCAGTGGAGAGAAGGTATACAACTTCTTCTCTCAGGATCTGTTTGGCGTGAACCACACCCTCCAGCAGCTCGTCGAGTATTTCAACTCGTCAGCACGGCGTCTGGAGGTCCGTAAGCGGATCCTGTTACTGATGGGTCCGGTCGGCGGCGGCAAGTCGACGATCGTGTCCTTGCTCAAGCGCGGACTGGAGCGATACAGCCGCATCGACGAAGGCGCGATCTACGCGATTATGGGCTGCCCGATGCACGAGGAACCCCTCCATCTGGTCCCCGAGCCGCTCCGTGAGGACATCTTCAAGGAGTACGGGATCTACATCGAAGGGGACCTCTGTCCGGTTTGCCGTCAAAACGTACAGGATAAGTACGGTGGGCGGTTCGAAGATGTTGAGGTCATCCGAGTCGGCCTGGCAGAAAAATACCGCGTAGGAATCGGTACCTTTACCCCAAGCGATCCCAAATCCCAGGACATCTCCGAACTGACCGGTTCGATTGACCTTTCCACCATCGGCGATTACGGCGTTGAGTCAGACCCCCGAGCGTACCGCTTCGACGGTGAGCTGAACGTCGCCAACCGCGGATTGATGGAATTCATCGAAATGCTCAAGTGCGATGAGAAGTTCCTTTATGGACTCTTGACGTTGTCGCAGGAGCAGTCCATCAAGACCGGCCGCTTCTCAATGATTTACGCCGACGAAGTGATCGTGTCCCATACCAACGAGCACGAATATAACGCGTTCGTCGGGAACAAGAAGTCCGAAGCTCTGCAGGACCGGATCATTGTAATCAAGGTTCCGTATAACCTGCGGGTGTCGGACGAAGTCAAAATTTACGAGAAGCTCCTGGCCGAAAGCGCGCTCAAGGGTGTCCACATCGCTCCATACACTCTGAACGTCGCGAGCATCTTCGCGGTACTGTCCCGTCTGGAGCCGTCGAAGAAGGCCGGAATGAGCTTAATGAAGAAGCTCAAGCTATATGACGGCGAAGAGGTCGAGGGCTTTGGCCAGAACGACGTCATTGAGCTACAAGAAGAGGCGGTACGCGAGGGCATGGATGGCATCTCCCCGCGCTACATCATCAACCGCCTCTCCAACGCGCTGATCAAGGATGGCGTCTCCTGCATCAACCCAATCGACGCGCTACGCGCGCTCAAGGACGGGTTCGAACAGCACACGAGTATCAGCCGTGAGGAGCGCGAGCGTTTGCTCAACCTCATCGCGGAAGCACGTAAGGAGTACGACGAAATCGCCAAGCGCGAGGTCCAACGGGCCTTTGTCTATTCCTTCGAAGAATCCGCGCGCACCCTGCTCAACAACTACCTCGACAACGTCGAGGCGTACTGCAACAAAGCCAAGATGCGTGATCCGATCACCGAAGAATCGGTCGATCCTGACGAGAAGCTGATGCGCTCGATCGAAGAGCAAATCGGCGTGACCGAAACGGCTAAGAAGGCGTTCCGGGAAGAGATCTTGATTCGCATTTCCTCGCTAGCGCGGCGTGGACAAAAGTTCGAGTATCGCTCGCACGAGCGGCTGAAGGAAGCGATCGAGAAGAAGCTCTTCTCGGATCTCAAAGATGTCGTGAAGATAACGACGTCCAGCAAGACCCCCGACGCCGAGCAACTTCGCCGGATTAACGACGTCGTCGAGCGCCTGGTTTCGGGCGAAGGCTACTGCGTGGTCTGCGCGAACGAAATGCTGAAGTACGTTGGGACTCTTCTGGCTCGCTAAAGGAATCGGGGGTCCGAGTCTATCGCCGGCCCCCCTTCGTTGTCGGAAAAGAACCGACGTTGGATCACTGCCCGCGACCGTGTGTCCGGGAGTATCCGTGATCGAGTATCGCGGAGGGTGAATCGCATGCGCTGGACAATCTCCCTGTCTCGACAAGACTGGTCGCTCCACCGGAAGGGCCCGATGGATCAGGCCCGGCATAACGAGAAGGTGAAGGACGCGATCAAGTCGAACCTGCCGAGCATTATCAGCGAAGAAGCGATTATCACCTCGGACGGAAACCGAGTCGTCAAGGTGCCGATTCGCTCGCTCGATCTACCGCACTTTCGCTTCGACTTTGGCCGCAACAAGCACATCGGCCAGGGCGAGGGCGATAGCCAGGCTGGCGACAAGGTAGGGCAGGCCGGTCCCGGTCAGGGGAAGCAAGCCGGCAATCTCCCGGGCGTCGACTACTACGAGGCCGACGTCACGATCGATGAGCTTGCCGAGATGATCTTCGAAGATCTGCAGCTCCCCAATCTCCAACAAAAGCTGACCGAAACAATCGAGAACGATACGTTCCGCTTCAACGAGATCGCCAAGAAAGGCCTGATGTCCAACCTGGACAAGCGCCGAACGATCATGCAAAACATCAAGCGGAACGCGATGTCCGGACGCCCGCGCTTTGGCGAGGTCAAGGAAGACGACCTGCGCTACAAAATCTGGGTACCGGCCGTCAAACGCGAGTCGAACGCCGTGGTCATCGCCATGCGTGACGTCTCCGGCTCCATGGGTGAATTCGAGAAATATATCTCGCGTTCCTTCTACTTCTGGATGGTGAAGTTTCTCCGCACCAAGTACAACAACGTGCAGATCGTCTTCATCACTCACCATACCGAAGCGCGCGAGGTTGACGAGGAAACCTTTTTCAAACTCGGCGAGAGCGGCGGCACCAAGGTGTCCTCGGCATACCAACTTGCCCTGGAGATCATTCGGGAGCGGTTCGACCCGAGTGCCTGGAATATCTACCCATTCCACTTTTCCGACGGCGACAACTGGGGCGACGTCGACAACCGCCGCTGCGTCGATCTGGTGAATCGCCTGCTCGAAGCCTGCAACGCCTTCGGCTACGGCGAGATCCGCGAGGGTGGCGTGCGGTCGAGTAGCACCCTGATGAACGCCTTCCAGGGGATCAAGAGCGAGCGATTCATACCAGTGATCATCACCGACAAGAAAGACGTTCACCCGGCCCTCAAGACGTTTTTCAGCCCGCAGGTTGGCTCTACCGAGCAGCAACTAGCCGCGGCGGCCTTCCAGTCCGGTCGCCTCGGCGTCTAGTACCCCGCCTGGTCAGAGGGTGACGGTGTTCCTCAATCCTCTGACCCTGCCGCGGGGGCGATGGGAAACCAATTCGGAACAGGTGCTCTGGTTATCCGCCAGGGGAAGGCAAGGGTATGACGAAGCAAGAGGTTTACGAACTCGAAAAGGCAATCGACCAGATTTATCAAATTGCCGATCGCTTTGGGCTCGACCCCTTCCCCCTCCACTTTGAATTGGTGCCACCGGGCATCATGTACGAGTTCGGCGCTTATGGGCTGCCCGGTCGCTTCTCCCACTGGACCCACGGCCGGGCGTACCAACAGCAAAAGATCATGTATGACTACGGACTCAGCAAGATTTACGAGTTGGTCATTAACACCGATCCTTGCTATGCCTTCTTGATGGAGGGAAATTCCCTCGTCCAGAATAAGCTGGTCGTCGCCCACGTCGTCGGACACAGCGACTTTTTCAAGAACAACGCCTACTTCGCGAAGACAAATCGCAAGATGCTCGATACGGTTAGCCTGAACGCGGAGCGGATTCGCAAATACGAGTTCCAGCATGGAAATCTGGAAGTCGAGCAGTTTTTAGATTCCGTTCTGGCAATCCAAGAACACATCGACCCCCACGCTGACCTTCGCGAACGAGCGAAGGCGGCGCGGGAAATCGAACCGGCTGCCGACGCGAGCCGGCGACACCACTCGCCCTACGACGATTTGTTCGTGGGCTCGGGAGAGGCGCCGGCCGCGGTCGTTCGGCCAGCGCATCCGAAGAATCCGGAGTCGCCGGACAAGGATGTTCTGCTCTTCATCGCCGAGTTCGGGCCGGAGATCGAAGAGTGGCAGCGCGACGTGATCGAAATCGTCCGCAACGAGATGCTCTACTTCGTTCCCCAGATGCAGACAAAGATCATGAACGAGGGTTGGGCAGCGTACTGGCACCTGCGGATTATGCGCGAGCTCGACTTGAGCGAAACCGAGTACCTCGAGTTCGCCCACTTACACGCCAACGTCATCGCCCCGACGCGATCGAGCTTGAACCCGTACCTTGTCGGATTGAAGATGTTTGAAGACATCGAACGCCGCTGGGATCACCCGAGCGACGAGGAGATCCGCGAGTTTGGCCGGATAGCTGGCGCGGGTAAGGCCAAGATCTTCGATATCCGCGAGACCGAGTGCGATCAAGCGTTCATCCGGAATTATCTGACCCAGGGTCTCGTCGACGATCTCGACCTGTATCTCTACAAGGTCGAAGGCGACGAGTGGAAGGTCGTGGAGACGAACTGGCGTCGCATCATGGAATTGATCGTGACTGGAATGAACAACTTCGGGTATCCCTACATTGTCGTGGAAGACGGGGATTACCGCCGCAATCGCGAGTTGTATCTGAAGCACGTGTACGAGGATCAGGAGATCGACATCGACTATGCCGAGAAGACCCTCCGGTACGTGCATCAGTTGTGGAAGCGACCGGTGCACCTGGAAACGGTGCTGAACGGCAAAGGTGTCGTTCTTTCTTTCGACGGCGAGAAAAACACGAAGCGAGTGCTCTAAGCGCGGGAGGTAAGAGGCCCTGTCCCCTTCCTCGGCGCCATGATAGACTCCGCTGAAGCCAACCAATCACGGCGCGGGTAGCGCCAGGGGCTGGGCTCGGCGACACTTTCGCGGGAGGCTGCCTTGCCTACAGGGCTCAATACGATCATCCAGGTGGTGGTGGCGTTCGTCGGCGCCTACGCGGCAGCATTCTGGTTCTGCCTCGTCGTCTGGACCTTCCGAGATATCCAGAAACGTAGCCGCGACATTCTGGTTCAGGTGCTTGCAACCGCCCTGGTACTTTTGTTCAACGTACCGGGGCTGATCCTCTACACGATTCTCCGCCCACCGGAAACCCTCGCTGAGGCGTACGCCCGGTCCCTCGAAGAGGAATCTCTGATTCAGGACATCGAGGAACACCAGGCGTGCCCCGGATGCAAGAGGCGCGTTCAAATGGAGTACATGGTCTGCCCGACGTGCCGGACCCAGTTGAAACAACCCTGCGCCAACTGCGGGCACTTGCTCCAGTTGGGCTGGCGCGTCTGCCCTTACTGCGCGGTTGACGTGGCGTCCGATACCCCCTCTACCTCGGCGCCCGCGAGACTGCACGCGTAGCGGGGGGTTAGGGATTGGGGATAGGGGAATGGGGAAATTTCCCTATCCCCGCTGAGAGAGGGTGAGGGAGGGTCGTTCCTTCCCCCAGTCCCCAACCCCTAATCCCTTTTCCCCTCACAACAATTTCTTCTCCAGCTTTGCCACCATGGTATAGGCCGGATCGAAGACGTTGCCGATGTCGTAGCGGATGGCCTGACCGAGAAGGATCGAGGCAGCGCGGCCGTCGAAGCCGTAGTCCTCGGTGAGCCAGCGGTGCAGCTCGCTCGTCGCGTGCTGGAGGGCCTGGTCGAGCGGCCGCGCGTTCCCCACGGCCATGATGAATTGCTCGTCTTCCGCGCGCGGCCAGGTTATCGTCTTTCCCTTCAATAACCGCACGGTGAACTGGACGTCGAACGAGATTTCGATCCCGGTTCCGACAATCTCGCCGTCCCCTTGAATCGCGTGACCGTCGCCAACGAAGAGGAGCGCTCCCGGCACGGCGACCGGAAAATACACCGTCACTCCCTGACGAAATCCTCGGTAGTCCATATTGCCGCCGTGGTTCGCGGAGGTGGCCGTGGAAATCGCCTGGCCGCGCGACGGAGCGACCCCAAAGCAGCCGAGCATGGGATCCAGCGGGAGAACCAACTGGCCCAGGCTGGTTTCTGGCGAGACGAGCGTCGCCGTCCCCGCGTCGACGTCGACGTCCCAGTTGGCCAGGGTGTGCTCTTCCGGAAGCAACCGCACGTATTCCGGGTCGACCACGTTCGCGGCAAGGACGGTCTGCGTCCAACCGCGCCGCCGGTTCGGCCGCAGCACGTCGAAGTGGACGGCGAGGGTATCTCCCGGTTCGGCACCCTCCACGTAGAACGGCCCGGTCTGCGGGTTGCCCCGTTCGGTCGCCGGCCGGTCGTAGCGGTCGTTCCCGCGCGCGTCCACGGTCGTCGTCACTACGGTGTCGCCGTCGCCGATACGCAGGGCCGGGGGATAGGTGCCCATCGCGGTATAGTAGACTGTCGGCTCAAAATGATGAATGGCCACGCGTTGCTTTCTCCTTCGTCCGCGAGCATCAACTGCCGCCGTGCCACGAGTATACCAACGGCGTAGTAGCCCGGACCAGCAATTCGTTCAAGCGGGGGGATGGTTCCGCTTGCTTGACGCGCCGTGTCTCGCTCGCTAGACTGGCGCAAAAACGAGACGTACCGTGACCCCCGACGCGAGACGCTCGCCTGAATTGCCGCTAGTCTGGCTTGGGTGCATTCTCGTTGTGTACCTATCGCTCGCGGTCGCCTACAATGTTTCTCAGCCGATCGGAGAAGCCCCGGACGAACCGGCCCATATCGAGTACATCCGATTTGTCCAGAAGTATGGACATCCCCCGCTAAGTGATCCCACCGCCCCGGCGCACCTGAATCCTCTCGCGCCCAGCATCGAGTTCGATCAAATGCCGCTCTACTATCTCGCCGAGGCACTGGCCCTCCGCTCGATCTGGCTTCCCCCCGGAACGTTACTCCATCGAAATCCTTTTGTTGGCTGGCCGAATCATCCCTGGCGCTACGCGTATCTGCTTCACCGCACCGACGAAGGTTGGCCGTACCGTGGATTTTCACTCTTCGTCCACGTCGGACGGCTGATCTCCGCCGCCTTCGGCCTGCTGACGGGCCTGGCGACCTACGGTCTCGTCCGAGTCCTTACCCGGCGAAGCGACCCAGCCCTTTTTGCCGCGGCCTGGGTCGCCTGGAATCCCTCCTTTCTCCAAACCAGTTCGCACGTCAACAACGACGCGGCGATCGTCGCCTTCGGTGCGTTGACCCTCTTCTGGTGCGGGCGGTTTCTCGCGCGCGGTCAGGCCTCAGGGTGGGAGATGCTAGCACTTAGCCTCTCCCTGACCGCCGCGATTCTGAGCAAGCTGCACGGCATCGTCTTCGTTCCCCTGGCCTTCGTCGCGGTTGCGCTCGCGGGAGTCGACGCGCCTCTCGACTGGCGAGCCCTCCTGAAGCGTCAGGATCTGTCGCGCCGGGTCACCGCGGCTGTCCTCGTCACCGCGCTACCACTGGCCGCGCTCGCCGGGTGGTGGCTGGAATACGGGCACACTTTCGCGACGAGACTCAACGTTACCGTCGGCATCGGCGTCGCCCAGGTGGGATTCGGAGTCAACGCCATAAACCCCGAGAAGGTCCTCGAAGCAATCTCCTGGCTCAACGACACCTTTTGGAGCGGCATCCAGGCAGGAATCGGAAATGGCTGGCCGACGCCGGTTTACGCCGCGCTCGCGATACCCCCGCTCGGCCTCGCCATCGCCGGAATTGACGCGATGATTCGAGGATCTCCGCGAGCCTTCGCCGGATCCCCAGAAGTGGCGACGACCGGCACCGCTGGTGCCCGCCTGGCCACGGCCCTGATGACTCTGACCGCGCTGCCGCTCCTGTACGCGACGATCACGCGCCAGGTGTTTCCCTGGGTCAGCCTCGACGCGAACGCTCGTTTCATCCAGCCAGTCCTGCCCGTCATCGCCCTGCTGCTCGTGCTTGGCGGGCGGCACTGCTTGCCGACCCGGCTTCGTCGGCCGCTCGCGGCCGGCTACCTCGCGGCGATTCTGACCGTGTCGGTCGCTCAGGTTATCCTGCTGTTCCCGCGGATCCCGGCACCGACAATTCCCGCCCGACTCGCCCAAACACCCACCGAGGCAACTCACGCGGCAGTGGCGAGTTTCAGCAATGGGGTGGACTTGCTCCGAGTGAACGCGCTGCCGACAATCCTATTGCCCGGCCAGAGGCTATCGGTCAAACTGGTCTGGCGGGTGAGAGGGTCGCCGTCGGCAAATTTCATCGTCTTCACTCAACTGATCGATCACGCGAGTGGCAAGCGGGTCGCGTCGGCGCCCGATCGAATTCCGTTCGAGAGTACCTTCCCGCCGATTCTCTGGGCGCGAGGAGAGTTCGTCGAGCAACCCGAAAAATTGGTGATCCCTCGTGAACTTCCGCCGGGCATCTACGACCTGCAGGTTGGCCTCTACCAGTTACGGGGTCAGCTGATTCGGCCGATTCGGCCCAATAGCCCGGCCGAAGGCGACGCCATTCCAATCGCGCGCTCGGCCGTCCTACCAGATGCCTCGCAAGAACCGCATGCCCAACCAGTCACAATCCAGTTCGGCGACGACCTTCGCTTGAAGGCGTACACCCTCGAGCCAGTACCGACCGGCGTACGAGTGACTCTGTACTGGACCGTCCCTTATCCACTCCAGAAAAATCTCACGGTCTCCGTTCAACTTCTCGACTCCTCCGGACGCTTGGTTGCTCAACAGGACGGCGAACCAGTTCATGGCCGTTTGCCAACCTCGGTCTGGCCGGCTGGAGCGATCATCCGCGATGACCACGCCGTGCCGTTTGCTGGCTCCAACACCGCGCTCCACGCGATCGTCGTGGTCTACGATGCGAAAACCGGAAAGCGTCTTCGCACCTCGCGGGGCGGACATACCTTTGATCTGGGAGCGCTCGGCGCTCCAGGGTCGGTGACCTACGACGGGTTGCTTCCTAATCCGGGTCGGCACTGAGCAGTCACTATCGGACTTCGATCACCGGAACTGGACCCAGTGAAAGTGGACACCCGAAAACTCAGGTGCTAGTATTATTGAGAGAGTCCTCAGCACTTGTGGCTATACCTCTCCTACCTTCTCCAGAAGCGTCAACTCCGAAGAAGGGATTTGCCAGCCATTGTTGCCTGGTTGCTCGCAAAACACGCGTTCTGAACGCCGCTCGCCAGCTTTGAAGGTCCGTTCTTGGCTGGTCTGTTCCTACCGATCTGGCGGTCTCCCCATGCTGGGGACACTCCTCGTGACACTGATCCTGGTCGGCTGTCGCGCCGGAGCGCTAGTCAGCCCGGCGGACCCACCCATTAACCCTTCGCCAACCGCTACGACGGTCGGTTCACCCGCCGACACGACGTTGAACCGCATTACCGCGCCGACGAATGTCAAGTCAATCCGAACCTGGACCGACGCGGATTCCAAGGCCACCCAGGACTTCGTCGCGAGTCTGCGTAAAGACCACCCGGATGCCGCGTGGCCGCACTGGTTTGCCGACAAAATCCTCGCCTGGACCTCACTGGGACTGGATGGCGGGGGAGTCGAAGGCCTGATCGCCACGGACGGCACGATTTCGCCAAACGCGAACACCGTCGGAATCGACTTCTGGTTGCGCGACGAGGCAACCGGCAAACTCTACACGCCACAGCCGAATCAGGTCAGCCAGAGCCTCAGTCGGGGCCAACTTCCGGTCGTCACCTCGGTCTGGAAACTCGACGCGGCTACGCTCAGCCTGACCGTGTTCGCCAGGTCGACCGGAACGAATCCGATCGAACCCGGTCCCGACGGGACGTCCAACATGGTCGTCGAAGCCAGACTCACCGGCGCGGGGGCCTCGCATCCCTGGACGCTCTACGTCGTGGCCCGGCCATACGGACCAGCCGGTGGGGAGAGTCCAATCCAGCAGGTCAACGTCTCGCCAAACGCCCTGAGCGTCGACCAGCACCTCTTGATTCTCCCCCTCCAGACCGCGGACGTAGCCGGGGCGCTGAACGAAACGTCGGTCGACGCCTCGCTTGCCCTTGCCCGGAATCCGAGTAGTCTCGCCACTTCGGCGACGAGCCGGTTAGGCCTGGCGGAAGGGATTCTTGGTTACCACGTCAATCTAGCCGCGAACAAGGCCGTGACACTCGGCTTCGTCATGCCGATGCAGCCGGCGCCCACCGACCCGAAATTGCTTGCCCAACTACGAGCGATCGATCCGGCCACGTCCCAGCAGCAGGTCGAGAATGCCTGGTGGACCCGGTTGCACCGAGTGGAACTTAGCCTGCCGGACCAGGCGAGCGTCAATGCCTACTACGCTTCGCTCGCCTACCTGTTGATGGCTCGACGAGGCGATCAGGTCTCACCGGGCGCGATGAACCTGCACCGCATGTGGGTCCGCGACGCCATGTACATCCTGGACGCGTTGGACAAAACCGGCAACAGCGACCTCGTCGGACCGGTTCTCCGGGGCATTCTCGCGGCCCAGCTTCCATCGGGGCGATTTCCCCCGATCATCAACGCCGACGGTACCGCGCAGCAACCACTCAACACCGAGTGGGACACCGAGGGGGAGGCGATCACCGCGCTGGTTTTCTACGCCCAGGACACCGAGAACCCCGCGTTTGTCCGCACGGTCTATCCGAACATGCTCGCGGCGGCCCGGTATCAGCAGCAGTTGATTCAACAGGCAAACGCTCATTTGCCCAGTAGCTCCCCCTTCGCCGGTCTTCTCCCCGCCGGCGACAGCGCGGAGGACCTGTACGGCAACGGTAAATGGCATCACCTGTGGGACGACCTCTGGGCCATCGCCGGCTTTCAAGAAACCGCGGCCGCCGCGCGGCAGTACGGTTCTCCGAGCGACGCCGGGTGGCTCAGCGACGCGGCGAGTAACCTGCAGGCAGCAGTTCTCCGGGTCGGCAACAATACCCGAGCGGCCAATGGTACAACCTACCTGCCAAACGGACCGGAAGATCACATCTACACCGCGATGTCGCGGAGCGTGACGCCGGCAATCTGGCCGGTCGTGACGCTGGATCCGAACAATCCGCTCGTCCAGCGTTCGTTCCAGTACTACTACACCCAGACGGTTGCGCCCTACCACGGCGCGTACCTTCACTATGGGGATAACTTCTGGCCGTACGCCGGCATCAGTTTGGCCCACGCGTTTTATCGTCTTGGTCGGGTCGACTACGCCTGGACAATGTACCAGTGGGCAATGCAACACCAAACCGCGCCGAACCTGTACTCCTGGCCCGAAGCAATTAATCGTCACACTCTGGGTCAGGCGAACGGTGACATGCCCAACTCCTGGATGTCCGCGGAGATGATTCTGCTCACCCGCGACGTGCTCGTGCACGAAGACGGCGATCATCTCGACCTTGGCCCGTACTTCGACGGCTGGCTCCCCGCCGGTGGTACGATCTCGATCGGCGATTTCCCCACCACGTTCGGACCCCTGAGCTATACCTTGACGCGTTCGGCGGATGGGCAGACCTTGAGCCTCACCCTCTCCGGTGCCTCACCGCCGGGCGGTTACCAAATCACCGCGCCGGGGCAATCGACTTTTCGAACGGTCCAAATCGACGGCGCGGCCGCGGCAGCGGTCACTGGACCGGCAGCCACGATACCGCGGGGAAGCCACCAGGTGACGCTCACCCTATCGACGCGGTGAGGAAGTCGATTTGTTTCGGTCATCCGGGCGGCCGGCGCGGCAACTTGACGCTAGCGACGGCGCAATGCTAGGCTTCGCGCCGATAATCGACGAGATAAGCGTGGGATAGGAAATGGTCGTCTCACCAGAGCTTCCTACTTCCCAAAAGCGTCCAGTTGCCCGGTTCCTGGCTCGCTATGGCTGGCAAGCATTGATTCTCCTCTGCGCCGGCATTCCGCGCCTCGGTTGGCTCGGATTGGCAGAGTTCAAGGGTGACGAGAGCCACGTCTTGCTCATGGCCGAAGGAATCGCTCGGGGGCAGTCTTATCCGTTGATCGGGATCGGCTCTTCCCTGGGAATTCCGAACGCGCCGTTCTTCGTCTATCTTATGGCCGTCCCCGAACTGCTCAGTCGAGAGGCAATCGTCGCGACCGGATTCGTCGCCTTGCTCGACGTTGCCGCGGTCCTGCTCAGCTACTATTTCGTGGCCCGTTACTTCGATCGACCAACCGCGGTGACCGCCGCGCTGCTCTTCGCGGTCAGCCCCTGGGCAATCATCTTTAGCCGCAAGGTGTGGGAACAAGACGCCCTCCCGCTCTTCGTCACCCTCGGATTTTTCGCCCTGTTCGAGGCGCTACTCAACAATTGGCCAAAGGGAGTCTTCTTTGGTCTCACTTTCCTGACCCTCGCCTTTGAACTTCACCCGACCGGGCTGTTCCTCTTTGCTCCCGCGGGAATTCTCATCCTCGGCTGCCTCGTCGCGGACGGCGCGAAACCCAGGCTAATCCTTCCGTGGCTTGGTGTAGGTATCGCGGCCGCCGTCGGGCTCGAATTGCCCTTTCTCCTCTGGAACGCCCGAAACGGCTGGCCGCTGCTCGCGGTTTTCGGTCACCTGACCGGCGATCGGCCGACGATCGACCTGACCGCGGCCCGACTCGCCCTCAGCGTCGCGGCCGGGAACGGCTACCCATCCCTCGCGCTGGTGAATAACCTCTGGCGCCCGGCGAGTCTGATCGAGGTTCCGCTGCTGCTCGGCGGAATTGCCCTGACGGTTTACGAAGTTCTGACCGCTGCCTCTCGCCCCCGGCGCTTCGCCGGCGCGGCGATGCTCGTCTGGCTCGCCACGCCGATCCTTCTGCAAACGCGCCACACGGTTCCCCTCTATCCCCACTATTTCATCGTTCTGTACCCGGCACCCTTTCTCCTGATGGGACGAACCGTCAGCGCCATGCTTCGGCTGTCTTCGCCAAAACTCGCCCGGATTCGCCAGGTCGCACCGCTCCTGGTCCTGATGCCGGTGGCGATTGGGATGTTTACCTTCGGGAATTACTTGACCGCTCTGAGCGGCGACGCTCTCGCCCCCCAATACGGAATACCCCTGGCCCGGCAAGAGGCGTGGATTGCCCAGCTAAACGCGTCGGTGAACGGCGGCGCGGTCTACTTCGGCACGCGCGACATTGATCTTGCCACGTCCTTCGCCTATCTGAGCGATCACCGCTGGCAAATCTTCGATAGTCAGCTTGCTCCTCCGCTGGCGATGCCGATCCCCGGCGCCGATCAGCCGGCCCTGCTGATCCTGGTGGACGACTCGTCGCCAGCGGAGCAACTCGTCAGCCGGGCATTCGGTCCGGCGCAACCCCAAAGGGTGAACTTACCGGGTGGGCCAGAGTTCCTGGTCTACCGATTCGCCAACGGCAAGGTGGACGGAACCTCGGCGTTTCGGAATGTCGGCGCGCAATTCTCCGATGGGCTAACCTTGATCGGCTACCGGGTGACGACCGACACCGCGAATCGGCAACTTCACGTCGATCTGCGCTGGCGATTTGGCAAAGCGGTTCCCGGTAAGCCACCGACCGTCTTCAATCACGTCCTGGACCCCAAAGGGGTAACCGTCGCGCAGAGGGACGGCATCGCCTACTCCCCGGGGGATTGGCGAGCCGGCGAGGAGTTCATCGCCGAGTTTCTGCTGAACGAGCCAACCACTCCCGGCCCTTACACCTTGCAGGTTGGTCTGTACGACTACCCGAGCATGCGCCGCTTCGGGCTGATTCAACCACCCGCCGGCGCGCCAACGGACGCCCTGAACCTTAGCCTCGGGAACGACGTTTTTCCTGTCGGCTTGACGCCACCCGCTGGCCAGGGATAGACTGGCCGCGATGTTACACCTCGGTTCTAGCCAGAAAAGCCCGGCCGCGTCGTCTCGTCCGCCACGCCGATTTTTTCCGGTCGACCCGGCGATCCTCGTTTTGCTCGTCGCGCCATTGATCGCCATCTACCCGCTCCTGCCGGCCGGCATTCCGGCCACGGCCGATGGTCCGCTCCACCTGATTCGCAGCGTCGAGTTCGACGCGATCTTGCGCTCTGGCATACTCTATCCCCGCTGGGCTCCGGACCTGGCGTTCGGATACGGCTACCCACTTTTCAATTACTACGCGCCGCTCTTTTACTATTTGATGGAGATTCCCCACGTCCTGGGCGCGAGTTTTGAACTCGCGCTCAAGTTGGTCATCTTTGCTTGCTACTTTGTCTACGGCTTCGCGATGTACTGGTGGATTCGGCCCCTTCTCGGCAGCGGCCCCGCCCTCGTGGCCGGGATCGCCTACACCTTCTTTCCGTTCCGCTTTCACGAAACCTACGTGCAGGGTGACTACCCGCAATTCCTTGCCTGGGCAATCGCTCCATTCGCCTTTGGCGCGATCTACCGTCTCTTCGCCGCCGAGCACCTGAAATTCCAAAACGCGCTGGTATTGATCCTGACCCTCGCCGCGATCTTGCTGACCCACAACATCTCGGCTCTCTGGCTTGCTCCCGCGCTGACCGGCTACACCGGGGCGCTGGCGATCCAGACCGCGACCGGCCGGGACTTTTCGACCGCCCTGCGCCGGGTGGCGGCCGCCGCCGGCTGCGCTACCCTGGCCTGCGGCCTCACGGCATACTTCTGGCTGCCGGCCCTCGCCGAGCAGGGAGTGGTTCAGCTGAATCGTCTTCGGACGGACGACTACAACGTTCGCCACTCCTTCATCGACGTCGCGACGCTCCTGACCCCGCCTCGGGTCGTCGACCAGACGGCGGCAAACGCGCCGCTCTATCTGCACCTCGGCTGGGGTCACCTCGCCCTGGCATTGCTAACCGTGCCGCTGCTAATCGTCCCTCTAGCCATTGGTCGGAGCAAATTTCTCCGGACCCTCCCGACTGCCTTTCTGACGCACGTCGTATTCGGATGGGCGCTGCTCCTGATCACGGCCTGGCTGACCCTTCCGCCGTCGGACGTGGTCTGGCGGCATCTGGCCCTCTTTGCCTACACCCAGTTTCCCTGGCGCGTACTGCAACTGAGTGCCCTCGGACTCGCGATTCTGGCCGCGACCGCGAGCTGTCTCGCGATCCGCGCCGTCGCCAGCCGAAAGATGCGGACAATCGGCGACCCGTTTGCGCTGATCCTGGGCGCCGCTTTGATTATCGTCGTCGTTCCCTCCCTGGTTTACCTGTATCCGCACACGCCATTTCTGGTTTCGGGCGCGCTGACCCCCGCCGACGTCACCGCCTTCGAGCGCAATGGCGGGGCGGTTGGCACGACGAGCACCGGCGAGTATTACCCCTTAGATGTCACCAGCCGTCCGACCGCGCCGCTCCCGTCCGACTTTCGGACAACTGGTCGCCTCGACCGCGCCCAACTCCCGACGGGTAGTCAGGTCAGCTTTACACCGCTCTCCGGCGACGGCGAACGCTACGCTCTTTCCCTGCCAACCCCGACGACGTTGCACTTCAATCTGATTCGCTTTCCGGGCTGGCAAGCTTGGATTGACGGCAACCTGGTGCCAACCCGACCCTCTTCGGGCCAGGGCCTCCTGCTCGTCGACGCTCCGGCCGGATCGCACACCCTGACCCTGCAATTCGTCGATACCCCGCCCCGGAGAGCTGGCTGGCTCATCGCGCTCGCCAGCGCCCTGGTCCTCGCCGGAGTGGGAATTGGGGTCAGACTCGGAATGCCTCGGGGTTCCCCCGCGGTGGCGACGGCGGGAGAACCGCGAAGGGAGACGGATCGTCTCGTCGTCCCCTGGCGAGCGGCTGGGGGACTGAGCGGGGTTCTGCTGGTCTTGCTGGTTCTCCGGGTTTGGAGCCCGCCGTTTTACACGATGGTTTTTGCCCGGCGCTCGCCGTTGAACGCGGTCATCGGCGCGCAGCACACCAGCAACGTCCGTTTTGGCGATTCGATCGAACTCATCGGGTACGACCTCAGTTCGACGAGTGTCCGCCCGGGCGGCCAGCTGAAGGTCACTCTCTACTGGCGTGCGCTCAAACCGCTCACCGTGAACTACCGCTCGCTCGCCATGATCGCGCGGGTAGGCGACCAGGGCCTGCTGGCCCAGGACGACCGAGTGCATCCGGGCGGTATTCCCACCAGTAGCTGGCGAACCGACCACTATATAATTGACGAGCACACGATCACGATTCCCAAGAACGCTCCGGAGATGGTGTACCAGGTCCAGGTCGCGCTCTACGACCCGAACACCCTCGCGCATCTGCCGGTGGACGGGTTGAGTGGCAGCGCGGCCGGGCAGGCGATTCTCCAGCAGATCCACGTTCTTGGCCCAGCACCGAATCGCGCCGACTTTCGAGACGCCGGAAGTCCGGTCTTTGGCGGAAAGATCACCCTTCTCGGCTATCAGGTCAATGGCCAGCAGTTCAAGCCCGGCCAGGATCTCCGGGTCACCTTGCTCTGGCAAGCGAACGGACCGATTGGGAAGAATTACACCGTCTTCGTCCATCTGATCGACGCCCGGCAAAATCAGGGCGCCGGCCAGGACAACCCTCCCCATAACGGCCAGTATCCGACTTCGGACTGGCTCCCCGGGGAGCAGATCGAGGATACCTATACCGTGCACCTGCCGCCCAAGCTAGCCGCGGGAGACTATCACCTGGCGATCGGTCTGTACGATCCCAAGACCATGGACCGCCTCATGGCGACCAGCCCGAGTTGGAAGGATACCCGAAGCCAGCTCGACCTGGACCTGCCCATTCGGATCACCTCGCCGTGAGGATGAAGCTGATCCGGCCGCTCGTGGACAAGGTTTTTGGGCGAGAGAACGGACTGGCGCTGGCGTTCTACGCCCTCTGGACCGTCGTCGCTACCTATCCCCTGATTCGGGCGCCGGCCGACCACATCGAAAACTGGGGCGACCCTCTGCTCAACGTCTGGATCATGGCCTGGGACCTTCATCAACTGGCCCGCGACCCTTTGCACCTTTTCAACGCGCCGATCTTTTACCCGGCCCAGAACACCCTGGCGCTTTCCGAGGTACTGATCGCCCAGGCGATGGAAGCCCTGCCGATCGTTCTGGTGACCCACAACTTCATTCTGGCGTATAACCTGATCGTCCTGCTGAGCTTCGTCTTCTGCGGTCTTGGCGCGTACTGGTTGGCCCGGGAGGTATTTCCGCCGTTGCCCAGCCTGCTGGCCGGCGCGGTTTACGCTTTCTCGTTCTATCGGGTCGGGGAATACAGCCACATCCAGATTCTCAGCGCCCAATGGATCCCTTTCGCGATTCTGGCGCTGCTGCACCACTGGCGCCGCCCCGGTTGGCAAACCAGCCTGGCTCTGGCGGTGACGGTAAGCCTGCAAATGCTCTCCTCGTTCTACCTGGGGTTGTTCCTGGTCATCACTCTCGCCTTCGTCCAGGTCTGGCTGGCGCTCGCCGAACCCCGGCCGCCCCTGAGAAGTTTCGTCGCTTGGGGCGCGGTCGCCGTCGCGCTCGTCATCGCCGTCGTCCTGCCGTTCAGCCTACCGTACTTCAAGGTAGAGCAGCAGTTTCACCTGCAACGAACCCTGGACGACGCGATTGGTGGCGCGGCGACCTTCCGCAGTTACTTTGCCGTGCCGCCCACCTCGCTGCTCTACCACAGTCCCCGCTGGCCCCTGCTCCAGCACATGGTCACCGACGAAACCCTCTTCGGGGGAATCGTCCCCCTGGCGCTGGCGATCGTCGGTCTGCTGGCCGGCCGCGGCCGAGGATTGGTTTTCTTTCTCGGCATCGGCATCTTCGGCCTGGTGCTCTCGCTCGGCCCGCGCCTCCACTGGGGCGCCGCGGTCACTCCGATTCCGCTGCCTTACCTGTTGCTCTACCGTTACGTCCCCGGCTTTCATTCGATTCGGGTCGTCGGCCGGCTGGGGGTGATCGAAACGCTGGGATTGGCCGGCGTGGCGGCGGCCGGGTCGGCGGCGATTCTCAAACGGGTACCGAAACGGGTCGTTCGACCGCTCGGCCTGGCGCTGGTGCTGCTGGCCTGCGGCGAAACCCTGGCGATTCCCACCCGGATGACCCCGGTGGAAACCCCGGCTGAGGTTCCGCCGGTCTACCGCTGGCTGGCCGCCCGACCGGACGACGAGCCCGCGCTGGAGCTACCGACGATTACCTCGCGCTGGCTGGACAAGGCGAGCGAACTGCAGCGTCAGGGCCACGAGCAATACCTGTCGATTTATCACTGGCACCCCACCCCCAGTGGCTACAGCGGCTTCGATCCGCCGGCCTTCTGGAGTCTGCTCCTCAACGCTCGGGAGTTTCCCACCGATCAGTCGACGGATTACCTGCAATGTGTCGGCGTCAAGTACCTGATTTTCCACGCCGACCAGTTTCCCCCGGGACGCTGGGGACAGATTCAGGCGAGTTTGAACGCCGACGAAGCAACTTTTCAGCCGCTCGCTCACTTCGGTAACGACTACGTGTATTCCCTGGCCACCCCACCAGACGGCGCCGCGCCAGCACCGCGCATTCTGCTCCCGTCGATGGCAATCGCGGGCGGAACCTACACCGCGTTTCTGGAATGGGTGAACCCGGGGCAGCCGATCACGATTGCTCGCCCGGCGGCGTTGACCATCACCGCGGACGGGTGGGGGCAACCGCAAGGCGCGCGGGCCAATTCCCCCTCCTGCCTTACCGCTGGCGGGACGACCGTTCCGTTTCTGCTTACCGCGCCGGCCCAGCCCGGCTCCTACCCGTTGAGCGTGAGCCTGAATGGCGTGACCGCGCGGCAAACCATCCAGGTCGTCGCGGAAGACCCCGGCACGAAGAACGACAGCCCGGCCCTCCAACTCCAGAGCGCGACGCTCCCGACGACGCCCCTCGCCCCGGGGAACGCGGTGATCGTGAACGCGACCTGGCGATTGCGCCACCCGACCGGCGACAACTATCTCCTGGGAACCGAAGTCGTGAACGCGGCGGGCGCGGTCGTGGCGATGGGAACGCTCGACCCTTTTACCAGTGAGTTTCCCACCTCCCGCTGGCTCACTGGCGAGACCGTGACCCTGACCCAGACCGCGATTCTTCCCCGAACCCTGCCACCCGGCCCCTATCAGATTCGCGTCCTCGTTCGCTACGCGGACGGCGTCGTCTGGAAACTTGCCGATCCAGCCGGCAAAGACGCCGACCAGTTCACCGTGGGAACGATCAGCGTGAAGTAGTTAGCCCCGGTACGCCGACCAGGCCAGCACCACCCAGCCGGCCAGGAAGGCGAGCCCGCCAAACGGCGTGATAATGCCGATCAGTCGCGAGCCGGTGATGCTCAAAGCGTAAAGACTACCCGAAAACAGGATGATCCCGGCCAGGAAAAGCCAGCCGGCGATCGCCGCCGGCGACTTTGGCCACTGGGTCAGCGCGAAAGCCACCGCCAGAATCGCGAGCGCATGATAGAACTGGTACTGCACCCCGGTCTCGTAGACCGCGGCCATCCCCGGCGCGAACGATCCCTGAAGCGAGTGCGCCCCGAAAGCGCCAATCGCCACCGCCAGAAACGCGAGCAAAGATCCCATGACGAAAAATGTACGTTCCATGATGGGTGATATTATAGCCGTAGCAGACAGGAGTCAGGAGACTGGAGACTGGAGACTGGAGTCAGGAGACTGGGGTTTGCTCCCTCTCCCTCTGGGAGAGGGCTGGGGTGAGGGCCTTTCCCCTCCTGACTCCTATCTCCTGTCTCCTCTCCAAGGAGTTAGCGTTTCCATGACAGAACGTGAGTCCGCCGCGGCGCGATTACGGGCGGCGGGGGTCGCCGAGGAGGCGATTCCCGGGCTCGTGGAGCGGGCAGCGGCGTTGATCGCTGGACTAAAAGAACTGGCGGCGTTGGATGCCGAATTGCCGGAGCCAGCCCTCACCTGGGAGCCAAGCGGCACGGCGACCGACAAGGAGGCGCGATGAGTGACGCGTTAGTCTACGCTTCAATCGGCGAGTTGGCGCCGCGGATCCGAGCCGGCGACGTGTCGCCGGTTGAGGTCACCACCGCGGTGCTCTCGCGCATCGAGCAACTCAATCCGACCCTTAACGCCTTTATTACCGTCACCGCGGAGAGCGCGCTGGCGCAGGCGCGCCAGGCGGAGAGCGAGATCGGGCGCGGAGTCTACCGGGGTCCGCTGCACGGTATCCCGGTCTCCCTCAAAGATCTCTACGACACCGCGGGGGTACGAACGACCGGTGGGTCGCGGATCCTGGCCGAGCGGGTGCCCACTACTGACGCCACCGCAACCCGCAAACTGGCCGAGGCCGGAGCAGTGCTGGTGGGAAAAACCAATCTCCACGAGTTCGCCTACGGCACCACGACCCTGAATCCCCACTACGGCCAGACCCGCAACCCGTGGGATCTCGAGCGGATCACTGCCGGATCCAGCGGCGGATCCGGCGCGGCGGTCGCGGCGGGGCTGAGCTACCTCTCGATGGGCAGCGAAACCGGCTTCTCGATCCGGCGGCCAGCCGCCTTTTGCGGCGTCGTGGGTCTCAAAGCCACCTACGGGCGGGTCAGTCGCCACGGCGTGCTGCCCTGCGCCTGGTCGCTGGACCACGCCGGCCCCCTCACCCGAACCGTCCGCGACGCCGCGCTGGCGCTCAACGCCGTCGCCGGCTACGATGCCGGAGATCCGGCGTCGGCCCGCGCGCCGGTTCCGGACTTCACTGCTCTGCTGGGGCGTGACATCAAAGGGCTACGCGTCGGCATTCCCCGTCACCACTTCGCCGGTCGGGTCGAACCGGCGGTGGAAGCGGCGTTCGAGGCAGCGGTAAAAGTCTTCGCGGATCTGGGCGCGATTCCGGTCGAAGTGCGCATGCCGCGCGCGCGCTTCGCGGCACCAGCCTCCACGACGACCATGCACGCCGAGGTCGTCGCGGTCCACGCCAGCTGGATCCGGCAGCGCCCAGAGGAGTACGGCGCCGACGTTCGCGAGCGCATCCAGATCGGTTTGTGCGTCACCGCCGAGGATTATCTGCGCGCCCAGCGGATCCGCCGCTGGATCGCCGAGGAGGTGGCCGACGTTTTCACGAGCGTCGACCTGCTGGCCACTCCCACCACGCCGACGGTCGCCACCCGGATCGCCGAGAGCCCGGCCGCGCTCGGCGACCCCGGCTTCGTGGTGGAGGAAAGCCTGTTCAACTTCCTGCGTCTCTACGCCCTCGTCGGGATTCCGGCCATCTCGGTTCCCTGCGGATTTTCACCTAACGGCCTGCCGATCGGTCTCTCGCTCGCCGGTCGCCCCTTCGACGAAGCACGGGTTCTCCAGGCCGCGCACGCCTACGAAGGCGTGACGTCCTGGCAGCAGCGGCGGCCGCCCCTCGTTTCGTAAACGTTGGAACACTAACCGACAGTGGCTTTCTCAATCGCGCTTGTCCCGACAGTTCCCAACGCCGGGTTGTCCAGGGCGTAGCCGTACCGATTCAGCGACAGCGGATTGGTGAGCGAGCCGAAAGTCGGATCCCGACTGATCAACCTCCCTAGCGTCGGGGAATAGTAGCGGGCTCGTAAGTAGTATAGACCCGATTCGGAGTCCTGCTGCTGACCGGTGAACCCGAAGGGCTGAGTAACCGCGCCCTCGCTGCCCAGGGGAACACCGAAAGCATCGGTGATCGCACCCGCCAGGCCCGGTCGACTGGTGAGGCGAGGCGCAGTACCTACGGCCGTCCGGAATCGAAAAGATCAAACCGAAGCCCCAGTAGGCGAACCTACCACTCGACTGTAGAGCTCGCTCACGGCGCTAATCGCCATAAAACCACAAGTACAACTCGCCGTCCGCGTCGCGGCATCGTTCCGCCAGATCTTTGATCACGTCGAGTAGTAAGTACTGCTCCGATGTCGACGCCAGCGACCGTATTCTCCCCAACTCGCTTAGGAAGGGGGGCATCTGTAGGCGGTTGAACATAGTATCTCCATACCAGTCAACAAAGCCCAAGCATCGAAATGTCAGATCGGACGGATCGGGTAATAGACTATGCAGGAGATTATGCGGGTCTGTGACGGTTGCTGCCACCTCTCGGTGCAGTTCCCCCTGCAATTTGATTGACAGCCCCATTCAGTTACCTCCAGTAGGAACCCACTAAGCGGCGCGGCTAATGGTAATGTTTGCCCTACAATTGATCGTGCCGTCGCGAACGGGACCAGTGTAGGATATAACTCGCATCGGGTTATTCAGTGGGTAGACCAAACGACCTATTAGGCGACACGGCACAGAACCCGGATGGAGCAGGAAGGCGATTGTCGGGCCAGAAGCGCGAACAGGACGCGCCAAAGCCTGCCTGCCGACAGACCTCGCAGTCGCCGTCAGTCACTGACCTGGATAGGCCGTTATAAGTTTACCGATCGCATTTGTTATAACCGTGTACCTTGATGTTAACCCGCTCGTTGCGATGTCGTATCCAATAACACGGCCGGCATCGACGACAGTCTTAAAATTCCCATTGGATTGAAGTACGGCTGGTGACTGAGCAGCATCGATGATCAGCTGCCTGACATCCTCACCTGCAGAAAAGATACTCTTCCCCACCACCAAAGCACCTCCTATGATATGCCGATCTAGCACGTGCTGCCACCCGCGTCGTGTGACGTCTATCTCCCCATTGTCGTTACGTCCGTTACCTCCTGGCGCAGCAGCAAATGGCTGCGATCCTAAGAACCAGATCGACGGGCCGCCCGGCCACAGTTGAGTCGCGATCGGGACAACTCCGTTGAAGATGATATTGTCGCAGGCGGCGTTATTGACGTAGCCAGCGGTGCGACCTCCGCCTGTACTAAAGCACGGATTATCCCCCGATCCGCCACCCGTCACCCGATTCGCCGACAACCCACTCGGATCCACAAGCAACCCCGGGTTATCCAGTGCATAGCCGAACCGATTCAACGACAGCGGATTGGTAACCGAGCCGAAGGTGGGATCTCGGCTAATAAACCGCCCCAACGTCGGCGAATAGTAACGGGCTCGCAGGTAGTATAGGCCCGATTCGGAGTCCTGCTGCTGACCGGTGAACCCGAAGGGCTGGGTGACCGTGCCCTCGCTCCCCAACGATACCCCGAAGGCATCGGTCAGGTAGGCTTCGACGAGGTTGCCGTTCTCATCGGTGATCGCCCGGACTGAGCCCAACCCATCGGTGTGGTAGACGCCAAGCGAGCCGCCACCGGTCACCGCGTAGTCCAGCCCGAGACCATAGACGTATTTGAAGGTGCTGTCCGCGAGGACCACCGGCGTCGAGCGGTTCGGATCCCAGACGTAAGTGGTCGTCGCGGTTCCGCTCGTCTTGCTCGTCCGCGACCCGTCGCCGTCGTAGGTGTAGGTCGTGGTCGTCGTCCCGTCGTAGATCCGGATCAAACGGTTGGCGGCGTCGTAGCTCGCCTGGTCAGTCCCCGCCTGGGTCAGGTTCCCGTCGGCATCGCTCGTGTAGAGGGTCGAATTGACCTGAGTGAGCCGATCGGCTTTGTCGACGGTGTAATGATTCTGCTAGTCTACATACCGGATTGACAGACTCAAGGTGCGGAACACGTCACTCATTCGGACTACTTCTGCCTGTGAGCCTACCCTGGGTACGCGGAATGCGGACCACTTTGACCCCGTATGGAAGCACCCGCTGGCCGTGGCGGCATCCCTCACCCGTTTTTGCCCTTTGAACTGGCCTGATCCTACAAATCCTTCTCCGTTGGCTCTAGGGCGCGGCGGAGCCCTAGCAATTCCTCACGATTCAAGAACACATAATACACTTCGGTGCCGTCTCCAATTCTTTCTGCGTCGACCTCCTTGATATCAAGCACTTCTTTGAACACCCAAGCGACCCGGTGCCCATAAGCATTCAAGTACTCGTGCTGAGAGGATTTCCCGATTTCCTCGGCTTTTTTCCGGGCCTCGTCTTCCGTAACAGCATTGATGAGGATGACGTCCGCCTCGAACAGCGGTGATTGATTCTGCTCCTCCGGATGGGTAGCCTCTTGGATTACCAGCGCAGAGAACCATTTCATCGGCATTCACGGCACCTACTTCATAAATCTCTGGTCGAACAAAAGCTTCAACGCCTTACGTGCTACCTGCTTCCCCTGGCTTGCCTCCTGCTCAATCTCGCTTACGGTGCTACCCAAATATTGCGATGGAAATTCTCTCAGAATTCCTCCTCTTCTAAACGAACCGATGATCTTCTCAGCGGTCCAACCTGCCGCCCTAGCTTCCTCTCTGGAGGAACCCGCTCCCGTACCTTTGCCACCACCGCCGCCTTTGCCCGGCTTCGCAAAGACAACGGTCTCGACCACATGTTGATTCGGGGGAATACCGACAACCGTTATCACACCCTGAGCTCCCATCGGCGTGTTGAGGCAGGCGGCATTGATAACATTCCCAGCGAGGGCCCCCCCGGCATTACTGAAGCACTGATTATCATCGGCCCCATTCCGAGTGACCCGATTTGCCGACAACCCGCTGGGATCCACCAGCAACCCCGGGTTATCCAGCGCATACCCGAACCGATTCAGCGATAACGGATTGGTGATTGAGCCGAAGGTGGGATCCCTGCTGATGAACCTCCCCAACGTCGGCGAGTAGTAGCGGGCTCGCAGGTAGTATAGGCCCGATTCGGTGTCTTGCTGTTGGCCCGTGAACCCGAAGGGCTGAGTAACCGTGCCCTCCGTCCCCAGGGAAACTCCGAAGGCATCGGTGAGGTAGGCTTCGACCAGGTTGCCGTTGGCATCGGTGATAGCGCGCACCGAGCCCAGGCCATCGGTGTGGTAGACCCCGAGGGAGCCGCCATTTGTCACCGCGTAGACAAGTCCCAGACCGTAGACGTACTTGAAGGTGCTGTCTGCGAGGACGACCGGCGTGGAGCGGTTCAGGTCCCAGGTGTCATTTGTCGTCGCGCCTCCACTCGTCTTGCTCGTGCGCAACCCATCCCCGTCGTAGACGTAGGTCGTGGTCGTCGTCCCATCGAAGATCCAAATCAAGCGGTTCGCCGCGTCGTAGCGCGCCTGATCGGTTCCCGCCTGGGTCAGGTTCCCGTCGGCATCGGTGGTGTAGGGGGTGGAGTTGACCGCGGTCAGCCGATCGGCTTTGTCGACGGTGTAAGTCGTGTTCGTCGAGCCCTGGGTCAGCAGAACCCGGTTGCCCACCGGGTCGTACTGGTAGGAACGCGTGCCGTCGCTGGTCAGGCGGTAGAGATGATCCGAGGGGTCATCGTGGATGTTACATCAAGCGAGAGTGCGGCAGCAATCTGCAAATCGAGGCGGCGCGAAAGGAAAACGTTAGTTGGCCTCGCCATTGCGAATCCGTACCCGCCCTTCTTCGACTACCCATAAGTGATTTTCTAGTGGCCTGATTGTGAGAAGCGGAATGACAAGGCGCAGGAGGGCAAGGACCGTATTCTTGTCCTGACGGTGTGGCTGAAGGACGACCAAGCCGGGATAGTCGCGCGGTGGGTAGGCGACCAGATTGCCAAAGCCACGGTCCAGGGTGACTAGGATCCGGCCTTCCTGCTGACATGTAGCGACAACGAGGCCATCCGGCTTGCCTTGGAGACCTTCCGTGTACACAGTCTCCGCCGAATGGCCAACCTCTCTCAGAAGATCTGCGCACTCGTTGGGGAGGTTCTCGTCAATCTTGAACCGCATTTAGACCCGTGGGCCCAGGGGAATGATCTGTTCGCGCGTTAACTCCGCAGCGTAGATGATCGCGGCCTTGATCGCTTCATCGGTAAGCGAAGGATAACTGTGGATGATCTCCTCGTTTGTCAGTCCCGCCGCGACGTTATCTAAGATCACCGAAACCGGGATCCGGGTACCGGCGATGCACGCCTGCCCATGGCAGACGTTCGGATCGGCTGCGATGTAATCGCCGTAGTTCGGGAGTTCTCCGACCATCCTTCTTTACCTCACGTTCTCACCATGGTAATTCTACACTCTTTCCCTTGGCCGGTACGGCATCGCCATGCGCAACAGGTGAAGACGCGGCCCGAGTTCTTGATCGCCGCCCGCACCCGCTCCCGTGCTTCCTGCACCGCGGCGTCGGGCAGGCCAACCACGGTCAACGTTGGAACACAAAATAACATTGGTTTTCTCGATGTCGCTTGACCCCACGACTTCCTATTCGATGAAGAATCACCCGTGTTGAACGACTGTCCGACAAACACGATCCAGGCGACGTTGAACCACCCCAGGCCAGGAAGCAGGCTCTTAAATATCACCACACCAATGGCAAATCCCGTAATTGCGTTTGCTAGCCAGTACCAGCGCACCGTTGTCCGGGCACGTTGAGCGGCATGCTGCGTCTCCCAACTTCTCAAAGTATCGATACAATGAGATCACCGCACGACAATACACGCTAGTTGCCAACGACCGACCGTGGCCCAGGTAAGGCCCAATCGGTTCCGAGCGAGCTGCCTCTGGCGGCGTTCGAGATTAATATTGTCAAGAAGGCCCTCCGGGGAGTATGTTATATACGTTCAGTCGCGACAGGCAGAAAGTTTTCGGTGAGGGCTGGTGAGCGGACAACCGTACTTTCTGATGCGACTGGCCCCCTAACCTGGCCAGCAGATTACAACCAATCATCTCGGAAGCCCAACCGGTAGCCCTTTTCTTCTTTTCTCACCAATTTCTTCACTCCACTCCGAGCGCCAGGTCTTGTCGTTGATCCGAACCGGCAGTCATGCCGCCAGTTCGCGGTTAGCCGGGATAGCCGGTCTACCCCGGCCAAGAGATTCGTGGAGTCGTCACGGAGGAGTTGGGACGTGGACCTACACAATTTGCTTGAGAGCGCCGAGGCCCAGACCCGTCTCGAGCACAAGCTCGTAGCCGAGCCAATCAGCTTCGGCGCGTACCTTCAACACGTCGCCGAAGAGCCACACGTCGCCGACCTCGCCCACGCTCGGACCTACCGAATGATCTGCGAGGCGGGCAGCACCCTCAATCCCGACGGGCGTACCCGACACTACGCGTTTTTCGAGAACGAGCTTTTCGGCCTCGACGCGGTGTTTTATCACCTCGTCGAGGAGTACTTCCGGCCGGCCGCCCAGCGACTCGACGTGCGCAAGCGCATTCTGATGCTCGTCGGTCCGGTCGGTGGCGGGAAGTCGACGATCGTCACCCTCGTCAAGCGCGGCCTGGAGCAGTACAGCCGCACGAACCGCGGAGCGATGTACGCGATCGACGGCTGCCCGATGTACGAGGAACCCCTGCACCTGATCCCGGAGACCCAGCGCGAAGTCTTCCGTCGGCAACTGGGGGTACCGATCGAAGGCGATTTGTGCCCGCTCTGCCAGTGGCGGCTGGAACACGAATGGGAAGGCCGGATTAGCGAGGTGAAGGTTCGCCGCCTCCTGATCTCCGAGAAGGCGCGTACCGGCATTGGCACCTTCAAACCCGCGGATCCCAAGTCCCAGGACGTCGCCGAGCTGACCGGCCACGTCAATCTGGGTCTGCTGGTCGACAGTCGATTCGGCGGCGAATCGGACCCGCGCGTCTACCGCTTTGACGGCGAGCTGAACGTCGCGAGTCGCGGGGTGATCGAATTCATCGAGATGCTGAAAGCCGAGCCGCGCTTCCTCTACGAGCTCAACACCGTCGCCGGCGAGCAGCGGATCAAGGTGCCCCAATTCGCGCTGGTTTACGTCGATCTCGTCGTGCTGTCCCATACCAACGAATACGAGTTCAGTCGGTACTTTGCCGATCCGGCCAACGAGGCGATGGTGGACCGGATCTTCGTCGTCAAAGTTCCCTATAACCTCAAGTTATCCGACGAAGTGCGCATCTACCGCAAACTGATCGACCAGGCCAGCCTGCAGGTGGACGACGCCGAGGGGGACGCCGCGCGGCTGCGGACGGTTCACATCGCCCCGCGCACCCTGCGCGTCGCGAGCATGCTGGCAGTCCTCTCGCGGCTGGCGCCGTCCAGCAAGCCGAACCTGAGCCTGACGGCAAAGCTCAAGCTCTACGACGGCGAGCAGCGGGTGGGCGACTGGGAACAGAAGCACCTGCGCGAGATCCGCGACGAGGGCGACGCGGCGCGGGAAGGCATGTTTGGCTTCTCGCCACGTTTCATCATCAATCGCCTCTCCAGCGCGCTGGTCAGCGGGGGCAAACCCTGCATCAATCCGCTGGACGCGATTCGCTCCCTGCGCGACGGCGTTAAGGCACAGCACGGCGGGAACGCCAAGGAAACCGAGCGACTCCTCGGCCTGCTCGACGAGGTCCGTAAAGACTATGACGAGTGGGTCAAGCGCGAGGTGCAGCGGGCTTTCGTTTACGCCTACGAGCAATCCGCGGTGACCCTGCTCGAAAACTACCTCCGCAACGTCGACGCGTTCTGCAATCGCACGAAGGTGCGCGACCCGGTCACCGACGAAGAAGTTCTGCCGGACGAGCGCTTGATGACCGCGATCGAGGAGCAGATTGGCATTCTGGGTGATAATCGGAAGCGCGAGTTCCGGGAAGGCATCATGCGATCGGTCGCTAGCTCGGCGATGCGCGGGGTGAAGTTCGCCCTGGCGAGCAACTCCGTCCTTCAGGAGGCGATTGAGAAGAAGCTCTTTACCGACATGAAAGACGTCGTGAAGATCACGACGGTAAGCCGAACGCCGGACGACGAGCAGCAGAAAAAGATCGACGCCGTCGTCGCCCGATTGACCGATCCGACGCTCCCGGAAGACGAGCAGTACTGCGATCACTGCGCGCGAGAATTGTTGAAATACGCCGGGCAATTGCTCAGTCGATAGTTGGCTTGTCATCGCGCCGTCCAGCAGCCGGGGAATCGAGAGTTTTTCCGGACTTCGCTGGCCGCGGAGTAGTGCGGCACCGGTGCCGGGCGCCGGGGTGGTGGGGCACCAATGCGGGGTGCCCGCTGGGCCGGGTGCCCGGTTTGGGCAAGAGGGGTAAGCGAGTATGGCGGCGGAACGTGAGCGAGCGACCTTTGAATTGACCGAGCGGCCGTGGGACTTGAGCCGACGGTCGCGGCGGGACGTCGACCGGCACCAACAGCGCGTCCGCGAAGCGATTCGGGGCAACCTGCCGGAGATCATCAGTCAAGAAGACGTGATCACCTCGGACGGTCAGAAGATCGTCAAGGTGCCAATCCGCGGCCTCGAGTTGCCGCGCTTTCGCTTCGATCCTCACGACGGGGAGCGGACCGGCCAGGGCGACGAGGGGACCCGGGGACAGGGTGGGGCGTCCGGTGGCCGCACCGCTCGCGGCACGGTGCTGGGTCAGGAAGGCGAGTCGGGTCGAGGCACCGGCAAGCAGGCCGGCCAGGAGCCGGGCGAGGATTACTACGAGGCCGAAATCACCGTCGACGAACTGGTAAACCTCGCCTTTGAAGACCTGGCGCTGCCCAACCTGGAAGACAAGGGCAAGCAGACTCTGACCGCGCCCACGGTGCAGTTCAACACCTTGCGCCGGATTGGTCCGCAGGCGAACCTGGACAAGCGCCGCACCCTGATCGAGGCGTTCAAGCGCCGCGCCCGGGAAGGGACGCCGGGCTGGCAGGTCGATCCCCAGCAGGACGCGCGCTACCGTAGCTGGGAGACCGTGGATGAGCCCCAACGGAACGCCGTCGTGTTCGCCATGCGGGACGTCTCCGGCAGCATGGGCGATAGCGAAGCCTACCTCTGTCGGACCTTCTATACCTGGCTGACCCGCTTTTTGCGGCGCAGTTACGCCGGGGTCGAAGTCGTTTTCATTACCTGTCACACCGAAGCGAAAGAGGTCGACGAGGACGAGTTCTTCCACGCCGGCGGGACCGGGGGCACCCGCATGGCGTCGGCCTACAAACTGGCGCTGGAGTTAACCGAGCGACGGTACGATCCCGCCAACTGGAACATTTATCCCTTCCTCTTCTCCGACGGCTACAACTGGGGCGACGACGAGTGCGTCGATCTGGTGGGCCGCTTCCTCGCGGTGAGCAATCTGGTCGGCTACGGCGAAATCGGCACTTATGGCTACTGGGCCGGCCGAGGCGGCCAGCGCGAGGACCGGCCGAAGTCGGAGCATTGGGCTCCCTTGGGCGAGGCGTACCAGGAGGCTTTCGCCGACGAGCGGCGGTTCGTCATGGTTCGCGTCACCGATAAAGAAGACGTTTGGCCGGCTTTGCGCGCGTTTATGTCGCGTCGCCACGAGGAATTGGTATGAGTGACGAACGGGAAGAGATTCGACGCGCCATCGACCAGTTGGCCGAGGTCGCGTTGCGACTGGGACTGCAACCGCCGAACGTCCGATTTGAGATCGTGCCGGTCGAAGCACTCTACGAACTGGCCGCGTATCACTTCCCGGAGCGCTTCGCGCACTGGACGCACGGCGCGGCCTACCATCGCGAAAAGACCCACTATGACTTTGGCCTGGGCAAGATCTACGAACTGGTGTTGAACACCGATCCGTGCCTGGCCTACCTGCTGGATACGAACAGCCTGGTGGAGAACAAACTCGTCATCGCCCACGTTCTCGGCCACGCCGACTTTTTCCGGCGCAACGTCTTCTTCAAGGAAACCGACCGCCACATGGATCAGGCCGCGGCCCGCCACGGCGAAATCATCCAGAATCTGGAACTGGAGCACGGGGTTGAAGTGGTGGAAACTCTGCTCGACGCCGGTCTGGCCCTGGCGTTCCAGGTTGACCCCACCACGGTGGGATTCCGAGAGAAGTCGGCGGCCGAATACGAGAGCGAGCGCCGGTCGCCGACCGGACCGCCGACGTCGGAATACGACGACGTCTGGAATCTCCCTGGGCGACGCGAGCGGCCGCCAATCGCGCCGCGGCGGACACCGCCAGAACCCCAGCGGGACATTTTGCGTTTCCTGGCCGACCACTCGCCGGTGCTTGAAGAGTGGCAGCGGTCGGTCCTCCACGTCGTGCGCGAAGAGCACCTGTACTTCTATCCCAATCTGCGCACGAAGATTATGAACGAAGGCTACGCCTCGTTCTGGCACGAGCGCATTCTGGAAAACGCGGACCTCGACGGGGACGAGCACGTCCGCTTCCGCAAACTCCACGTCGGCGTCATCGCCTCGAGCAACCGATTCGGGATCAATCCCTATGGCCTGGGTTACCGCTTGTGGCGCGACATCGAAAGACGCTGGGAGGAACCGGATTCGGAGGAGACCTGGTACGGCGAGAAGATCCAGCGGGCCGGCGGCCGGGGTCTGGCAAAGGTCTTTGAAGTGGCGGCCGATTACCGCGACGCGGAGTTCGTGCGGGCATTTCTGACCGAACGCCTGGTCGAGGAACTGGATCTCTACGTTTACGGATTCCAGGGAAACCCGCGCCGCGAGCGCGGGGAGTGGCGGGTGAGCGACGTCTCCTGGACCGCGGTACGCGACGCTCTGGTCAACGAACTGTCCGGGCTGGGCGTTCCAGCAATCTCAGTCGTCGACGCCGACTACCGGGGTCGGGGCGAACTGCTCCTCGTCCACGACATCGCGAGCGACCGCCATCCCCTGGACCCAAAGTACGCCACGCGCACCCTGAATCTCGTCCGCCGCCTCTGGGGCAAGCCGGTCCACCTGGAAACCGAAGTAGACGGACGGACGACGGTGCTGACGTCGGAGAATGCGGGAGAAAGGAGTCAGGAGACAGGAGATAGGAGATAAGAGATAAGAACCGTGACGCCGAGGGGCTACTCCCTCTCCCTCTGGGCGAGGGGTTGGGGTGAGGGCGTTCCCACTCCTGACTCCTATCTCCTAACTCCTGTCTCCTTTCTCCTATTCTCCTCGTCCCCACGCGTACAAAAAGTGACTTTGCGTCGCCCGGGCTTCGGCCTGCCAGCCCAGCGTGGCGAGGCGGGCGGTCAGATCAGGCGGGCGATAGAAGATCTTGACGATCTCAAACTCGCGGCCGTCGTTCAGGCGGCGTAGCGTCGTGGTGTGGTCCGGCCCTTCCAGGCGATGATCTTTGGCGGTCGACTCGGGGTTATACAGGGAGTCGACGAGGAAAAACCGACCGTTCGGTTTGAGCGACCGGCGCACCAGATCCCAGAACTCGGCAAAGCGATCGGCGGGAACGTGGGAGAGCCAGAAGCCGAAGAAGACGACGTCGGCGGGACCATCCGGCTGGTAGGCGAAGATATCGGCGAGCTGGTGGCGCACCCGCTCGTCGCCGACCCGCTGGCGATTGAGGGCCAGCATCTCCGGCGACGCGTCGACGACGGTGACCGAATCGGCGTGCTGGAGCAACCGCGCGGTCCAGTAGCCGGTCCCCCCGGCAAACTCCAGCACCTTGCCCTTGGGGTCAAACGCCGTGAGGGCCGCGCCGACTTCTGCTTGTTCGACGAACCACTGCTGATTCGCCTCCGCTCCGTGATCGTAGCGCCCTTTGCGGTAGACCCATTCGTCGTACTCGTTGGCGCGAGCCCGGTAGTACTCGATCTGGCCATGAATCAATTCCTCGCGAGAGACTGCCTCACCTGGGGCGTGCTTTGACGGTTCTGGCGACACGTTCCTACCCTCCGATTTAGCGGTGATTATAGCAAGGCCACGCTGCCCCACGTGGTAACGCCCAACCTGAGCCGCGAGCAGGACCAACCGGTGCGGCCACTCCGCCGAGCGCCGCGCTCCCGGCGTCCGGGCGGTCCGAGCGCAATCTTGACTCCCGCCGGGCGTTCCGCTAGAATATCTCTGTCAATAATCCCCGATAGCTCAACGGTAGAGCGGGCGGCTGTTAACCGCTAGGTTCGAGGTTCGAATCCTCGTCGGGGAGCCAATTGGGTTATTATCCGAACTTTGGGTGCTGCGGTTAACCAGGGCGGCACTTGGAAGCTGGTAGAGCGAGATCCGCACTCGATATGATCGGGTGCGGATTTTTGTTGTGAACTCGCCGTCCCCCGCCGGCGCCTGCTCCTTCGCGGGATCGAAGGGCCAGACCTCCACTTCGCGTACAAGCAACTGGAAGAGCTCCTTCTGGTCCTCGATCGGCAGCATGCTCACCAGGCCCGCGAAATCGACCAGGCTGCGCCGGATCACCTCCGTATCCAGCACTCGCTTCTGGCGCCGATTGAGGTCCGCTTCAAGCTTGTCAGCGTGAGCCTGGAGTCGCTCCTTCTCGGCGACGAGTTGCTTATATTCCGCCTTGAGATCGTCGGCGAGCAGATCTTCCTGCTTCATCACCTGGATAAGCCGACGGATTTGGGTGGTGAGCCGCCCGATCTCATCGCGATCTTCAAGCAGCTTTTCTTGGAGGCCAGTCATCGACTGCACAGCCTCGCGGTTGGCCGCATCGACGCACGCCTGGAGAAAGATCGGATCCTTGCCCAGATCGGCGAGGGCGTTCTTGATCAGTGCCTCGAAATCGCGCGCCGGGAGTTGGCGCACCGGGCAGGTCGAGTGGCTTCCGTCCTTGGTGAAGTTGACGCAGGCGTAATAGAGGTACGGCGTGCCGTCCCGCATCTTCTTGCCCGACGGATAGGGCGTCATCGCCATCCCACAGGCACCGCACTTGATGATCCCTTTGAGCAGATGGACGTGCTCGTCCCGGAAGCGGAGGCTGTTATCGTCCTCCGTGCCGTTGCCGAAGGCTTTGTTCGCCTGCTCCCAGGTCTCTTCGTCGATGACTGGCTCGTGCTTGCCAGCGTAGAGCTTCCCGCCATAGTGGATGATTCCCTTGTAGACCGGGTTTCCGACGATTGCCTTGGCGTCTTCTTCGTCGAACCGTTTGCCCCCGGTCTGCCGTTGCACGCCATCGCGGCCGGTGAGAACGCGAATTTTCGTCCGGTACCCCTGGGCGTTCGCCTCGTTCGCGACGGTGCAGGGCGAGTGTGTCTCGATCATCCGGCGGTAGAAGAAGCGAACAATCGGAGCCTCGCGGTCGTTCGGGATAAGGGCCTGCGTTTGCTTATCGTAGTCGTAGCCGAGAGGGACGAGGCCGCCATTCCAGAGCCCCTTCTCCGCGCGTCCCGCCATTTTCGACATCGTCCGCTCCCGCGTCAGCTCACGCTCGAATTGCGCGAAGCTGAGCAAGATGTTCAGAATCAGCATCCCCATCGAATCGGACGTGTCAAAGTGCTGGGTGGCCGACACGAAGGTGACGTTGTGCGCCTTGAGGATTTCCCACAGCTCGTAGAAATCCTTGAGCGAGCGGGAGATGCGGTCGATCTTGTAGGTGACGATGACGTCGATCTTGCCGGCGCGCACGTCCTCCATCAGTTCCTGAATCCCCGGCCGCTGGAAGTCCTTGCCCGAATAGCCAGCATCTTCGTAGACGCCGACCACCTTCCAGCCTTTCTCGGCATGGATGTCGACGTAGTTACGGCAGATTTCTTCCTGGCGCCTGAGCGAGCTATACTCGCTCATCGCTTGCTCGTCCGTGGAAACCCGGGTGTAGAGCGCGCAACGCATCGTCCCTTCCTCCTCTCGCTCTTCCCTTGCTCCTCGTTTGTGGTGTATCATGATTGCACGTCGTGGAAATGTCAAATACTGTTTAGTGTTTGGAAGACAGAGTGAACACCAACGAGTCGGCGCAGTTTGCCAGAAGACCGGATCGGCTCGGCCTCTTCAACGTCGCTACGGGACAGGCTGGCTATTTTACTGCCGAGCAGGCTCAACGCTGTGGGTTCAGCCGCGCGCTCCTGGCGCATCATGCGAAGACCGGGCGGTTCATCCACGTACGGCACGGACTCTATCGCATTCGAGAGTATCCGTCCTCTCCTCGCGAGCACGTGCTCGCGGCCTGGCTTGCCGTCGGGAAGGACACGGCGGTTGTTTCGCACGAGAGCGCGCTGGACCTGCTCGGCCTGAGCGACATCATCCCGGATGTGGTTCATCTGACCGTTCCGCGTTCGCGGCGCAAAACGCCGGCGATCCCTGGGGTGAAGGTCCATACGACGGACCGACCGATTGGTTCCGACGAGCGCGAGTATCGCCAGGGCATGGTGGTCACGTCAGCCACGCGGAGTATTCTGGACGCGGCCGAGAAAGGGGCCGACCCCGAGCAGATCCAACTGGCGGTCGCCCAGGCCATGGCGCGCGGGCTGGCGACCGAAGGGGAGATGCGGCGGGCAGCAAGCCAGCGGAACCGCCGTGTTGCCAGCTTGGTTCTTGGCGCTCTGGGCAGGGCGGCCGCGTGAGATACGCAAGCGCGGGTGCCTTCCGTACCGCTCTCGAGCAACGCCTGCTCAGACAGTCCGAGCAGAAGGCAGTTCCGCTGGTCCGGCTCCGCAAGCTGGCGGTCTTCGATCGTCTGCTGGCACGTCTCCTGGTCGCGGCACCGGATCGCTGGATTCTCAAGGGCGCGGTGGCCCTGCACTATCGGGTCGGGCCGACGTTCCGCACCACCCGGGATCTGGACCTGGGGCGCCAGGACGACGAACAAGCAGCGACCACCGACTTCCGCCGGGCCCAATCGGTCGATCTCGGGGACTACTTCGTCTTCTCGATTCAGCGAACGACGAAGCTCGACGCCCTTCGGGACGGCGTCGCCGTGCGCTATCATCTGGCCGCTCACGTTGATGGCCGTCCTTTCGAAGATGTCACCATCGACGTCGGATTCGGCGACCCGCCGCTGAGCGCGCCGGACGTCCTGCGCGGCCCGGACCTGCTGAGCTTCGCGGAGATCCCACCGGCCGAAGTTCCGACGTTGCCCCTGGAACAGCACGTTGCGGAGAAGCTCCACGCCTACACCCGGGCCTACGCAAGCGGCCAGGTCAGTACCCGGGTCAAGGATCTCATCGACCTTCTGCTCATCGGCTCCCTTTTTCCATTTCAGGCAAGCCGCTTGCGGTCCGCGCTCCGGGCGACCTTCGACACTCGGGGCAGTCAGCCGCTCCCCTTAACGTTCCCACCGCCTCCACCGGGGTGGCGTGCGCCGTTTCGCCGCATGGCGACCGAGATTGGCGTCGATTCGGAACTCTCCGTTGGCTACGAGCAGGCAAAAGGCTTCCTCGATCCGCTTCTGGCCGGCTCGGTGTCTGACGATGCCCGTTGGGATCCCGTGCTCCAGCGCTGGTAGCCGTTTCATCGGGCTTCGGAGGGCACGGCATGCGCCGCACTCCGCGATGTCGCTTAGAGTGACGAACCTGACTCACGTCTTCGCTACCGATATCCGCTCGAGGCTCGACGTTGACCGACTCATCGTCGGCTTGGTGAGCTTCGGCCCAAAGATACGCGCCTTTGAGGAGCAATTCGCCAATTCGCCGAAGCCGCTCCTCCCGGGTAATGTAATCGCCCAGCTCCGTTACTCCTCAGCGCAGTGCCGCTGACTGTCGCTTTTCAGAGGGCAGCAGCCAGTATCGGCGGTCACCCCTGTCGGCGCCGGGTTCCCGCCAAATCGGGCCAATTAGTCCGGAGAGGTTGCGTGGATCGGCGATTCGCCACTCGCAGGTAATAAGGAGAGGCAGCTTCACCCCACGGCCGACGGCCGCCAGTCGAGTTGCCCGAGCGATGCGCTCCTCGGCTGCGTTATCGCGAGCCACGACGAGGACCGTCGGAAAGCCGGTGTAGTGCTCACGGTAACTGCCCCTCTCGAAATACCGGTAATAGGTCGCGAACTTCTCCAGGTAGGCGGCAAAGCCCATCGTGCCACGGTCATATTCCAGGAAGAATCCGTACAACTGGCTTTCTTGCCGATAGAGGCCGTAGCCATCCGGCCGGAGATAACCCCGCGCGCACTCTCTGGCGTTGCGCCACAGGATCAGCGCATCGTCACCACCTTGGGCACGGACCTTCCGCGCATTGCGTACGAGGTCCAGAAACAGCAAGTCCACCCCACGGGTATGCGCGAGCTCCTTGGCGAGCTTTTGGCGCGGCCCTACCGGCTGTGCAGACCCGCCGCCCACCAGGCCAAGCCAGCGCGCCGCGCTCCTCACGGATAGTCCATACCAGGCGCCGACGAGGATGAGACCCGGTCGCGTGACTTCAAGCAGTGGTTCCGTAACGTCCCCGGCGGTCGGCATCTCAAGCTTGCCAAGGAGGCCCCGTGCCATCAGATAGTTCAGGCGACGTTGGACCCACTTCTCATCTTGCCAGCCGAGCGCAGTCGCCACGTCACGGGTTGAATGGAAAGGATGCCGCGCGAGGAAGGCGAGCATCGTCCGATCGGTCGGGGTGACCGATAGCGCCACGCGCCCGAGAGCGGTTCCGCCGGCGATGGCTGTGCCGAGCGATGGAAGGTCGCCGATGACAGAATCCGATGAAAGCGGCGCCGAGAACGGGAGTGGTTGTTCCGTCTGCAGCGGCGACAGCACGGCCGATTTCCTTCCTCTTCGCGCCTTCCGCGTGGGCAGGGCGCGAGTCTCCAAGTCGGACGGAGTCACGACGCGAACGTCGAGGGGCGCCTCGCGCCGGCGCTGTTGCACGGACTCGAGCAGTTGCCCCCAGAGTGGCGCGCGGCCGGGTTCCGCAGTCGCAATCACGAGGGTGGGGACAGGGAGGCGCGCCCGATCACGGAGCACGAAAAGCCGCGCGAGCGTCGCCCGGTGTGCGTCGAGCGGTGCGCCGAGGTCGGCCAGGAGCAAATAGGCCGCCTTATTGCTCCCCCAGGCAAGGTCAGCGCGGGCCGGCAGAGTGATCGTCACCGGCGTTTTCGTCGTCGGAGGCTGGAAGCGATACCGCCAAGGGAAAGTCCACGAGAGGAGTCGCACTGGTGGCGGCTCAGCAGTCGCAAGATAGGCCAGGATGCGGTAACACCCCTGGAGGAGATCGAGCCATACCAAACGGCGTTCAAGGTCGGCCGGACGGAGATGATTCCTCCGGACGATTTCGGAGGGCTTGACCCCGCGCGCCTGCGCCAGCGCGCACACGCCACGAGCAGTCAGATAGTACAGGCGCGGGTTCGGCCCGGCCCTCCGGGCCGGGCGGACCGCCGCGATCAACCCCGGGGTCAGAAGCCGGTTCAGACAGCGGTTCACATGGCTGCGGCTGCGTAAGCCGATCAGAGGACCGACGTGTTGTTCCGAAATGAACGGTAGGCGCGCGAGCAGGTGGAGCACATCACTCTCGTTTGGACGTCGCGCGAGCCAGCGCTTCCAGTCATCGCCCACACCGGATTGGGAGAAATTAGCCACTGTGCCTTCCTTCTGAGCGTTCATGCTCTACCTGGCTTTCCTCGTCCACGTGAACGTCCCCTGAACCAGCAGCCTGCACCACGAGCGTCCCTTCGTTGAAGAGCAGCGGCTGCTGCTCCGGTGGTTTCGTCGGCTTCTTCTCCCGATGGTCGTTCCGTTCGCCCTTCGCCGGCAGCGTCTTCGGGGCATCCGAGCCGGAACCACCGGACACACCACGGGCGACCCCGCTACCTGCCTGACCGGCTGCCCCCGAGTCGGTGACGGCCTTGCGCCATCCCACGATGCGATCCAGGGCTGCCTGGAGGTCGCGCTCGACCGCGGTCCAGTGGCGGCCATCGCGCCGGGCCGAGGTAGTGGCGAGTTCGTTAGCGAGACGCTCGTCGCTCGGCGGCGGCGGGTCGAGGTTCACCGAGAAGGGCGGCACCCGCTCGCCGTTCACCGAGAGCCGCGCATAGCACTGGTAGTCCGCGAGGTTCGTAAGATCCTCTTCGTCGACCTCACCCCCGAGCTCAGGGGTGAGGTAGCGCGCGTCTTCGGCGCTCACCTGGAAGGCAAAGAGCCCGTCGAGATTGGCGAAGAGCGTCGCGCGCAGGGCGCGGTGCTGCTCTCGGTCGAGGGCGTCGAGTCGCTTGAGGCTCTGCGTCGCCAACGTCAGGCTGGCCCCGTACTTGGCGAGCTCGGCGAGGTAGGTCTCGTAATCGGCACCGGGCATCGTGTGCAGCTCATCGACCAGGAGATTGATCTGACGGCGCTGGCCCGGTGGGAGAACGGCCTGCGCCTGGATGACCAGGGCGAGCAGGTTCAAGATCGTCGCTCCGATCAGAGCGGCGGTGTCCTCGCCGACCGTTCCCTTGGCGGTCTGGACGATCACGATCTTCCCGTCGCGCAGCCATTCAGTCGGTTCAACTGTCGACCGCGGCTGTCCGACAATATTGCGCGCCGCCCGGCTCCCAACAAACCGCTGGACCTTGGTCTGGACGGGGTTGGCGACCTCCAGCTGGAAGCGCCGGTCGAGCGGGTCGTAGTACTCGGTCCACCAGGCTTTGACGTAGGGGTCGCTCACCTGTTCCAGGACACTCCGGCGGAAGGCCGGCATCGTGAGCAGCGACGGCACCGCGAGGACGGTGTGCTGCCTCAGCCGACCAAGCGGGTCCGCCGCGCAGAGCGCCTGATTGACCTCGAAGAGCGAGAGCAGCGCGAAGCGAAAGGCATCTTCCATGCGCGGTCCCCAGAACTCGTCGAATTGATGGCGGAAGATGGTCAGGACATTTGCGACCGCCTGGTCGCGCTCCCAGCCGAGACCGGCGTCGATCAGGTTCAGGCCAAAGGGGCGCTCGCGCTCGGCGACGTCGAGCACCACGACGTCGTCGCGGCGTTCGGGCGGGACCAGGCCGAGGGCCGCGCGCGCGAGGTCGCGATGCGGGTCGACGACGACGAGCGCCGGGGGCTTGGCGCCGCGCGCACACCGCGTGGCGAGGTAGCTGAAGAGTCGCAACAGGAGCGAGGATTTGCCGCGGCCGGTCTTGGCGACGAGCAGGAGATGGCGGCGCAGGAGTGCGTCCGATAGAGCAACCGGAACGTGCTGCTCCTGGTGGACCGACGCGCCGATCGGACAGCCACGGGCGACCGTGACCGGGAGCGGCAGACGCTGCCGGGCCGCGGTCCGTTCAAGGAGCGGGACGTCGGTCCCGGCCGGGGGCAGATGCCAGAGCCCGGCGAGCTCGCGCAGATTGAGGATCGTGCGCGTATCCGTCAGTGCGGTGAGCGCGCGCAGGTCGCGGCGCCCGAGCTCGAGTTGACGCGGGACGAGACCGTTGCCGGTCGCGAGGCTGAAGGGCCGATAGGCCGCGGCCAGGCGATGCAGACGGGCCCCGATGCCGCCACGCGGCGCGTCGGTCGGGGCGAAGACGGCGAGCCGCAGCTCGGTCTGGTAGGCCGGGCGGCGGATCTTCTCGTCGACCAGCCGTGGATCGTAGAGCGTCCTGCCTCCGAGCCGCGACTTGAGCCAGAGGAGACCCGCGATACCCACGGGCGGCGCGCCGACAAGCGCCGACAGATCCAGCCAGTCGTGGTCGACGTACCACTGGTAACCCTGGAGCACCACGGCGCTCCCGACGAGCAGGGCGATCAGGCCCACCATCAGTGGATCCAAGCCGCTGCTGACCGAGGAATGGGACCGGAGAGCGCGCTCGACTTCAAGCGGGTGCTCCAGCGCCAGGCGGTGGTAGGGTCGGGACCAGTTATCTGGAGCGGGCCGCAGGACGAGCTGAATAAGCGCGCGCCAATCGTCGGGCAGATCCGCGAGGGTGCCGAGGATGCCGAGGATCGGATCGGCCTGGGCGGCGGGTTCAGCCGCGACATCCCGGTCCGCGAACGTCCGGAGCGGCAAATAGAGCGGCCCCTGAAGTCTGAGCGTCGCGACCGCGACCTGCTCATCCGGCCCGCGTCGGGCCGGGTCGAGCCCGGGGTAGCGTTCGAGATCAAGCTGGCGCAGGCGCGCCTGAGGATACGCGACGGCGAGCTGGGAGACGAGCTGCGCGCGCATCCCCGCGTCATCCGCGCGCGCGAGGAACCAGCGCTGCTCGCGGGTCACGGCTATCTCCAGGCTGAAGGGCTGACGGAAGGAGATCGCCGCGAGCAGGTTCTCGGCCGCGGTGATCGATGCGCGATTGGTCCGCGGCGTCACGATCTCGATGAGCTCGACCCGGAGGGTTGCCGGGCGACGGCGCCTCACCGTTACCCACACGGAGATTCCTCCGAAGTGGCTACCTTCCCACCCTGACCGACGAAGGCCCCGTCGGGGATCTCCCGCGCATCGGTGCCGCCCAGGCGACGGTACTCGGCGAGCACAGCCACCAGATCCGGCGCGGTACAGCGCTTCCAGGGACGATGGGTGAGTTGCTCGGTCAAGGAGATCACGGCGTGGGTGGATAGACCCAGGCGCCGACCGCAGTTGAGGACGCGATCGCGGAGCATGGCCCGGCGGGCTTCCTCCGCGCCGGACGTGGCGAAACGATGCTGATTCATCGCGTATCTCCATTCAATGTTTCTTGCAAACCGGATTGGCGAGCGGCGGCGAGGAGACGGAAGAACTCCGGTCGCCCCTCGGGGCGCCGCGCCAGGTCGTTGAGATCGGAACCGTCGGGCAGTCGCAGCGGGCGCCAGCGGTCGCCAAGCTGTTGATGAAAACGCTCGGCGGCCTCTGCTCCGGCGGCGTCGCCGTCGAGCACGCCGTAGACGATGGTCGCGCGCGCAAGAAAGCCGAGGCGTTCGGCGGGCAGGTGGGTGCCACAGGCGCTGAAGGCCGGGAGTCGCCAGCTCACGGCGGTGAGATAGTCGAACACGCCCTCGACGAGGAACGCCTCCCGTCGCCCGGCCGCGCGCTCGTAACCGAGCAGCGGGCGCTCGCCCGGGAGCGCCAGGTACTTCGGCTCTCGATCGTCGTCCAGGACCCGCCCGATCAGCCAGACGCACTGGCCGCCCCGGAGCTCCGGCACGACGATGCGCCCGGCCAGGTGCTCGCGCAGCGCGCTTTCGTCATCATGGTCAGTGTGCCGCCGAAGCAGCCCGAGGTCCTGGGCGACGCGCAGACCGGAGCGGCGCCGGAGGTATGCTTCGAGCCGGTGGCCGTCGGCGTAGCCCAGCGCGCACTGGCGGATGACCCAGTCGGGAATTCCCCGGGCGCGCACGTAGGCGAGCGCCGCGGGGGTGCGCCAGAGGGCACGCTGGTAGAGCGCGCAGGCCGTGTTCAGGACGACCTGCTGCTCCAGGGTCAGCCGATCCCAGCGCGGCTCGGGGCGCCGGGGTTGCTCGATCGGTCGGGCGGGAGTGACCGGGAGTGGTCCGCCGGCGAGCCGCCGACAGGCCTCGGCAAAGCCCAGGTTCTCCCGTCGACGCACGAAGTCGATCACGTCCCCGCCAACCTGACATCGATAGCAGTAGAAGGACTGCCGGTCGGGGTAGACGTAGAGGTTCGGGCGCCCCTGATCGTCGTGGAAGGGGCAGCGCCCGACCAGGGCCCTCCCGTGCGGCTGCAAGACCACGCCGGAGCGGCTGATCACCTCGGCGATCGGCTGGGCTTGCCGCAGCGCGTCGAGGTCGGCGCGGCTGATGGTTACCATGCGCGGCCTCCTTCATCAGTAGTTGGCTCAAGACGCCGGCGCGGTTGGGGATGTGTCGGAGAATCACTGGTTGCGGACGTCGTCTCGCCCGATGGACCGAACAGCTCGCGGGGCGCCGTCGTCGCGAGGCGATGCTCGGCCGGACTTGCCTCGACCTGGAGCGCGACGCGGCTCCCTCGTGCGAAGAAGAGGCCCTCTCCTTTGCCGGCGGCAAGGAGGAACTGCCGCTCCTCGGGGGAGAGCCGGAAGGCGGCGACGACCGGCTCGATCGTCGCGCTGTCCTGCTTCATCAGGAGCTTCAGCGCGGCGTTGGTCAGGACCGTCCGACCGTGGTCCGAGCCGAGGAAGTCCGCGACGTCCTGGGTGATCGTGACCAGACCCAGGTAGTACTTGCGCGCCCGCCGGGCGAGCCCGGCGAGGAAGGCGCCCCCCTCCGGGCATTGGATCAGACTCCAGGCTTCGTCGATCACGAGCAACCGGGGCCGGCGCGCCCGGCGAACTTGATTCCAGGTGAAGGTCGTGATCAAGTGGATCCCGACCGGGCGCAACTCGGCTTCGAGCGCCTGGACGTTGAAGACGACGAACGAGCGATCGAGGGAGACGTTCGTCGGGCCCCTAAAGATACCGGCGAGCGAGCCGTCGACGTAACGGCGCAAGCGGGTCGCGAGATCAGCCGCGCGCTCGCCAGGCGTCGCCTGGAGCGTCGCGAGGAGATCGGCCAGCAGCGGCGACGGACCATCATGAGTCGCCGGATCGGTGGTGATCCCGGCCGCGGCGTAGGTTTGGTAGAGCGCCCGGTCGAGGAACGCGCGCTCGGGAACCGCCAGGGAGCGCCCCGGCTCGGCGAGCATCAGCTCGAGCAGGGCCAGCAGCGCCGTGACCTGCTCGGCGAGCGGGTCGGTCGCTTCTTCATCTGCCGGTGGGAGGTCGAACGGGTTCAGGTGCTGGGGCGACGAGCTGGCGACGCGAATCATCTGGCCATCCACCGCCTTGCACAGCGCCTGGTACTCGTTCTCAGGGTCGACGATCAGGAAGTCGACGCCGAGCAGGAGGTTCCGCAGCGCCGTCAGCTTGGTGAAGTAAGATTTGCCGGCGCCCGATTTCGCGAAGACGACCAGATTAGCGTTCTCCAGGCTCGCGTCGAACGGATCGACGATGACCGGTGAGTGGTTGTGGCGGGCGATGCCGTAGAGGACGCCGCGCTCCATGGTCAAGCTGCTGGACGTGAACGGAAACAGCGTCGTTAGCGAGCTCGTATCCAGGTTGCGGTGCACCAGCAGATCGTTGAGGCCGAGAGGCAGGCAGGAGCGGAAAGCGCTATCCTGCTCGAGCAGCGCCACCCGCGAGTGGGCGAGCATGCTGCCTATGGTGGCCTCAACCCGGCGGGTCAGGTCGTCGAGGGCGGCCGGCGTTGTGGCACGCAAGAGCATGTAGAGGCTGACCGCGAACACCTTCTCCTCGCCGCGCTGGAGGGCATCGCGGAGCCGCTCGGCGTCCTCGTACGCCACCTCGCGCTCGGGGTCGGCGAGCCGGCCCCCGCGCGCCGCGAGGAGCCGGGACGAATGGAGCTGGACCATCTTGTGGGTCAGCGTCGAGACCATCTGGTGACTATCGAGGGGGTAGACGTGGACGCTGACCTCGAGGGCCTCCTCGAAGTCGATCAGCGGGCTGAGCCAGCCCGGGCCGACCGAACGCGGGTAACCGGTGACGGCCAGGACGCGGATGTACTGCGCGTCGAGGCGCAGGTGCGCCCGGGAAAGCTCGACGGCGGCCGGCGCGATCAGATCGGCCAGCGAGCGGGTTCCGTCGATGAACTTTCGCTCATCCGTGCCGATGGGCGTGGCCTGGGGGCGCTTACGTCGTCGAATCGTCAGGAATGGCATTCGGGCCTCCGAGAACGCGCGAGGTGGGACAGGTCGGCCCGGACGACGAGCGCGTCGTACTCGGCGAGATCATTCCGCAGCCGCTGGAGTCGCGCGAGCTCGGCGCACCAGCAGGTGTAGAGCAACTCCGCGAGCTCCCGACTCTTCAGCCGACGCGCACTCAGGCCCGAGCGCCCGAGCTGGCGCGCGACTTCGTCGCAGCGGAAGGTGAGTTGCTGACGGGCGTCGGCATCGTCGGCACTCGCGGCCGGATGGTGGCGAAACGGCCACCAATTCACGGACGACACGTCGCCCCCGGCCGGGACGACGACGTAGAAGCGCCGCTCCAGGAGGGTGCGGCTGCGCGCCAGTCGGCGTATGTAGCTCGCGTGGTCGCGGGCGAGGTCCGCCAGGTGCGCCGGGAGCTGGAGCGCCCGGTTCTCGATCGCGCCGACGTAGCTCGCGACGTCGACCGGCAGCGCCCGGGCGAGGATCTGGATTGGAAAGTTGAGGCCGTTGAGGAAGCTCGCGAAACCCGCGAGCGTCGCTTCCTGCTCGACCTCTCCCTGCAGCGCCAGGTTCACGCTTCCGACTTCGAGGATCGCGCGGTACTCACCGTTCGTGAGCCGAAGGAAGTCGTCCCTGATCCCCTCGACCGGAAGAAAAGCGCCCTGAACCGAGGCGTGGCGTCTCATCGCTCCTCCTCGGTCCATCGGACGGTCGGGCTCAACTCTTCCCAGCGCACCACCGCCGGACGCCAGCTGCGCGGATCCGACTCTCGGGGACGCCAGACCGTCACCTTCGCCAAGGCCACGTAACGCAGGCCGACCAGGGCCCAGTCCTCGAAGCCTCGACCGCCCGGGCGGATGAACGCCAGGCCCAGGGCGAGGATGAGGCAGGCCACGGCCACGCCAAGGCGGGCCGCGAGCATGACGTCCGCCCACTGATTCCAGAGCCCGTAGGCGCCGGTGACACCGACGGTCACGAGCATGAGTTGCCGGACCGAAAGGCCGTAGAACGCGCGATCCTCGACGTTCAGGTGCGTCGGGATCTCGTGCCGCTTAAGTGGCATCTTCCCCTCCTAGCGCGCCAGGGCCGACTGGATCATCCCGGCGATGATGCGCGCCGAGAGGACGACGGCCAGGCCGAAGAGGGCGTTTATCATCGCGGTCTTGCCCTTCTCCATCTGGTGGGGGCTGCCGGCGGCGGTCATGTAAATGAAGGCGCCGGCCATCAGGAAGAACGCGGCGACGGTGACCGCCACGCCCAGCCCAATATTCAAAAGATTTGTGAACAGAACGTTGATCGCGTCCATCGTTATTTCTCCTTGTGATGGTTCGACTGCGCTGGCTTGCACCAGGCACGGCAATCGATCGGAAGGTCAGGTAAAGCGAGCTGCTCCACCAGGGGGCGGGCCACCCGGATCGAACGGGCGCATCGGTTAGCGCTCCACCCGGCCGCCGCCGGCGAAGTGGGCTCCCCAGAACCCGCTGAAGGCCGGCATCTCCCGCACGACGTCCCCTTCGTCGGGGGCGTTGATCATCTGGCCGCCGCCGACGTAGATGCCGACGTGCGTGATCGGCTCGGAGGGTGAAGTGGGATAGGTGAAAGCGAAGAAAACCAGATCGCCCGGCTGGAGGTCGCCTGGCACGACCCGCGCGGTCGCGTCGTACTGCTGCTGGGCGGTGCGTGGCAGGCTGACGCCGATCTGGGCGTAGCTCCATTGGACAAGGCCCGAGCAGTCGAAGCTGGTCTGGGGACTGGCGCCGCCCCAGACGTAGGGCATCCCGAGCTGGGTCCGGGCGACCGCGACGACGCCGGAGGCGGTCGGGGCTCCGCTCCCGAGCTGAACCGGGACCGAACCAGTCGGCGTGGCGCCCAGGAGCATCGCGAAGAGGGCACTCACGCTGCTGACCGTGAAGGCGAGAGCGATGACGAGCGCGAGCGCCAGGCCGGCGGCCAGTTTCAGCGCGTCGCGACCGAGGTCGCCTAGGAGCAGCGCGATGAGGGCGTTCTGCATCAGCCGCCTCCTGCCGCGCCGCCGCCGCTGCCCCCGATCGCCTGGGCGCCCTTGCGATACGCGACGTAGCGCAGGAACCCCAGCCCGTCACCCGTCTGCGGGCGGAGCAGTCCGGGTATCCGCATCGTCAGGACGAGCACCGCGACGCCGAGGAAGAAGGTCAAGAGCGAGGCATCTCCGGTCGTCGTGAGGTCCGTGACGAGGGCGCTCCCGAGTTTGAGGGCGAGGACCTGCAGGAACTGGGTGAAAACCGCGGTCGTGAAGGTCTGCGACCAGAGACGTGCCCAGGACTGCGTCTGGGGGAGCACCCAGCAGAGCAGGCCAAGGGGTGCGACGACGAGCAGCACGTCGACCAGCGCGAGCCGCATCAGCATCTGGATCAGGAGCAGCAGGCTCGTGATCAGGTAGACCAGGACGGTCACCACCTGGGCGAGCACCTGGCTGGTGGTGTCCGCCTGACTCCAGCCCGGCAGGCCCACCTGACCCACCGCGGCGCACAGCGCGTTGTTGAGGTCGATCGCGAGCTGACCGAGGGTCAGGCTGATGTTGGCGAGGAGGGCGCCGAGGACGAGGCGCGGCGCGAGCTCGATAATCTCGTGGTAGGGCGAGCCGGTCTGGGTGTGGACGATCAGGTTGATGCCACCCCACAGGACGACGACGGCCAGGGCGGCGTCGGCGATGAGGCGGACGGCGTTCCAGAGCGCGACGACCGTCGGACTGGCGTAGGTCCCGGCCGGCGGGGTCTGCGTGATGAAGTTGAGGGGACCGTTCAGCACGCTGCCGACGACCGAGCGAAGTGCGTCGACCAGACCGCGCAGCACAGTCAGGATGACCTGGTTGAAGACGTCGGTCGCCCACTGCCGCGGGTCCGGGAGGCTCAGGATGCCACCGCCATTCGGCCCGGCGCTACCACCGGGGCCCGGTGTCGCGCTCGCCGCTGGGGGAGACGCGGCGCCACCAGTCGGCTCGTCGGCAAAGGCCACGGGCACGAGCGCGAGCCAGAGCCCTAGGAGGAGCGCCAATGCGCCGAGGCCGGCCACGTGCCGGGCGAGGATCATCGCGCGCCCTCCGGCTGGAAGCGCACGAGCCAGTAGGTGAAGTGACTCTGGCCGAAGCTGGTGTTGTCGGGGACGGCGACGATCGCCTGGCCATGCGCAACATCCCAGCGGACACCGAAATTCGCGGCCGCCTGGATCGGCAAGGCGGTGAGGTCGTGAGCCTGGCCATCGGGGTCGATCAGCCGCAGGGTGAGTCGGCCGTCGTTTCCCCGCCGGGTCAGCCCCAGAAGGCTGCCATCGTCTCGCCAGATGGCGAACGCGACGTCCTTCGCGCCGAGTGGAGCTCCGAGGGGCTGGTGAGCGTCCACCACAAAGAGAGCGGATTGGGACGGTGTCCCGAAGAGCCAGCCACCCAGCGACGGCGACGCCGAAACAGGCGCGCTATAGAGGAGACGCGCCCCATCGGCCGACCAGGCGAAAGGTGCGAAAGGCGGGGGCGTGCCGGACGGGAGCTCGGCCAGATCACGCAAGGAGCCATCGCGCACGTCGAGCAGGCAGAGGGCGACGTGTCCGTCCGCGCGAGCCAGGAACGCGACCTGGCCTCCGTTCGGGCTCCAAGCGAAGCTGCCGGGAACGATCACACTAGGGAGTTCGTCGAGGACGCGCGGCTCTCCGGAAACGGCAGGCAGCGTCCAGAGTTGATCGCGCACGCCGCCGGCCGGTTGCTGACGTTCGACAACGAGGAGCAACCGCTGCCCACCCGGTGCCCAGCTGAGGTCGGTAAACTGCTGGTCTTTCGCAGTGAGGACGTACCGGCGTTGCCCCGGGGATCCGGGCTGCTGGCTCACCCAGATTTGATCGAGACGATTTGTCAGCCCAAAACTGTCCGAGCTTCGGGCGAGATAGGCGGTCTGCTTGCCATCGACCGTGCTTGCGATGGCCCCTTCGGCGTAGGGCGGGCCGATCGACCGGGGAACCTGATTGGCACCAAGCAGCCAGAGCTGGCGCTCGTCTCCGGAGGGCAGCCCGAGCGTCAGGGTGATTCGGCCGTCACGGAGAAATGTGGCGTCGACGACCTGCGCGCCGGGCAGCGGCGAGCGGAGCGGCGTGACCGTCGGCTCCTCCAGCCACAGGACCGCGTGGAGCGGCGTTCGAGCGCCGGACGCGAGGGCAAGCCGATAGGTCATCTCGACGTAGCGGGCCTGCTGGAGTGACACCTGGTGCGAGCCGGGTGGGAGCCTGACGTCGAGCGGGGTGTGACCCCAGTCCCGTCCATCGACGGTCACCGTCGCACCTGCCGGGACGCTCGACGTGGCGAGTACGGCCGGCGGCACATGGGATGGTGGTGCCCAGGGGTGGGTAAAAACCAGGACGGCGAACGCGACGCATACCGCGACCGCGCCAAGCCAGAAAAACCGGTTGCGGAGGAGGTTCCACCGCGTCAGACGCGGTGGAGTCCAGTCGAGCTCGAAAGGCAGTTCCATTGATGACCTCGTAAGGCTGTAGTTTTGCGTCCAGCCTAGAGGTCGCCAATTACCTTTCAGCTACCTGTGAATGTCCGGTGCATTAACTGGAACGAGTTCTCGGGCAGATCGGGCGAGCCGTCGGGAGTTTAGGACGCCCAATTACCTGAGGAGTATCGGAAGTAAACGGAGAAGATGGTTCTTGGTCCGATCACTCGTACATCTGAACCAAAACGACGCCCGATGGTCAGAGTACGGATCGCAACGCCGGATCGAAAGTGTCAACCGCGACGATAATCGGGCAGTCCCGGATACGGGAAGTCCGGAAGGACGGCAGGTTCTGTCCGGACTTCCCGGACGCGTGCGCACGTATGCCGGGATCAAATGCTCTGTATCTGGTCAGTGAAAACATCTAGAACGAGAAGCTCGAATACCCGAGAGCTCGAAGTCGCCGCCATCTTGAGGGATACGGAGCGGTTTGTTGGGCTCCCGCCAGCGATTGTGGGCAAATCGACCACGGCTCACGTTATGGTGCAACCGACGCTACGACCTGCACCACTGGCACGACGATCCGATTACCTTCGACTTTGTGGTCGCTCCGTATACGAGCCCGGCCTGGACACCCCTTTTTCAGCTCGCTGCGGCGGTGGTCGTGGACACCGGATGGCCGCTCTCCCACGCGGACATCGTCGCTCGCGAGTACCGCCTCCCTGTGGTGCTGGGGACGGTCATCGGCATGCAGCGTCTCGGGGACGGCCAGCCCGTCCGCGTCGACGCTGCGCGCGGCTTGGGGTTTCTGATTCCGTGAATGCGGCAGGTCGCCGCACCTCATTCCGTCTGGTTGGACACGAGCGCAGCCGGATGCCGCAACGCGTTTGACGACGAACGAACATCGTGATATATAATTACTTGGTGATATCGTCATACATTGATCTGACTGGAGCGTGACCGATGCTCGTCGTGACACCCCGCTCGGCACTCACCTTGAAGGCCAAACTGTTTCGTGGCTTCTCCGATCCGTCGCGCCTGGCTATCCTCGAATCGCTACGTGGCGGCGCGCGGAGCGTGTCTGACGTCGTGAGTGCCACCGGGTTGAGCCAGCCCAACGTCTCCAGCCATCTGAACTGTCTCCTTGACTGCGGGCTGGTCACTCGCACCCAGCGCGGCCGCTACGTGTACTACGCGCTCAGCGACGAGCGGGTTGGTGACCTCTTGCACCTCGCCGACGAGTTGCTCGCCGAGGTCGCGCAGGGGGTCTACGCCTGCACCCGCTACACCACTTCAGGGGGTGACTGATCGTGGCAACCAGCAAGACGATCGAGGTCCCGATCCAGGGCATGGACTGTGCCGACTGCACCCGTCACGTGCAGCACGCCATCGCGACCGTCCCCGGCGTCCAATCGGTCAACGTCTTTCTGTCGTCGGAAAAGGCGGTCGTCGAGCTGGACCCAGCGCAGGTGGATCTGACGGCGATCCGTGCCGCGGTGGCGGAGGCCGGCTACGCGGTTCCCCAGGCTGCCGCCGACGTTTCCCCGCGCGCTCCCCTCAAGGACTTCACCCGGCAGATCCTGACGTTGTTTGGTGTTGCCATCGGCGCCGTGCTGTTCGTCGCGATCGTCGGCGAGTGGCTGGGACTGTTCGACCTGGCCACCGATCGCGTGCCCTGGCCGGTCTGGCTGGTGGCGATCGCGATCGGCGGTTTCCCAGTCTTTCGCAACGTCGTCCGGGCGACGCTCCATCGTCAGGTGATCTCCCACACCCTGATGACTGTCGGAGTGCTCGCCGCGATCGCCGTCGGCCAGTGGGTTACCGCGCTGGTCGTCGTCTTCTTCATGCGGGTCGGCGACTACGCCGAGCGATTCACGACCGAGCGCGGGCGCCAGGCGCTACGCGACCTGACCAAGATGGCGCCGCAGACAGCCCGCGTCGAACGGGAGAACGGGGAGCAGGAAGTGCCCATCTCTGCGGTCAACCTCGACGACGTGGTGGTGGTGCGACCGGGGGAGAAAATCCCGGTGGATGGCGCGGTCGTCAGCGGACAGGCAACCGTGGACCAGGCCGCGATCACCGGCGAGTCGATGCCGGTCGAGGTAGGACCGGGCGCGCGGGTGTTTGCCGCGTCGCTGGCGCGGCTGGGGAGCATCCGGGTGCGCGTGAGCGGCGTGGGGGCGGATACGACCTTCGGTCGGGTGATCAGTCTCGTCGAAGAGGCGGAGGCAAACCGTGCCGACGTGCAACGGCTAGCCGATCGGTTCTCTGTCTACTACCTGCCGGTCGTCGCCACAGTGGCCGCTCTCACGCTCGCCCTTCGGCACGACCCGCTGGCTACCGCGGCTGTGCTCGTCGTGGCCTGCTCGTGCTCGTTCGCCATGGCGACTCCAATCGCGATACTCGCCTCGGTTGGTGCGGGCGCAAAACGCGGTGTACTCGTCAAAGGTGGGAAGCATCTTGAGACGCTGGCGCGCGCGGACGTCCTCTTGATCGACAAGACCGGCACGCTGACCCTCGGCCGCCCACGCATCACCGACGTCGTTCCCCTCGATGGGGCGTCTCCCGATGAGGTGCTCGTTCTGGCGGCATCGGCCGAGCGCTACTCAGAGCATCCGCTGGCCGAGTCCCTGCGCTCCGCGACCCGCGAGCGCGGCCTCCCCTTGACGGAAATCTCTCAATTCGAAGCCATCCCCGGTCTCGGCGTCCGAGCGTGGGTTGGGGGCCATTCCGTGGAGGTGGGAAGTCGGCGGATGGTAGCGGCACCGTCCGATCTTGCCAACGTGCATGCGTTAGAGGAGCAGGGGAAGACGTCGCTGGTCGTCACCCGTGACGGTACGGCGCTGGGGATTCTGGCCGCCGCGGATACCCTTCGGCCGGAAGTACCACGGGCGTGTGCTGACCTTCGTACCCTCGGCGTGCACCACATCGAAATCCTCACTGGCGACAACGAGCGCGTCGCTTCGGCGGTCGCGTCCCAACTGGGTGTCGGCTACCGCGCCAACCTGTTGCCCGAGGACAAGATCCAGGTGGTGAAGGAGTACCAGGCTCGGGGGCACACCGTCGTGATGGTTGGCGATGGCGTCAACGACGCGCCCGCCCTCGCGCAGGCCGACGTCGGCATCGCGATGGGCGCGGCGGGCAGCGACGTCGCGATTGAAGCGGCGCACGTGGCCCTGATGCGGGAGGATTGGACCCTGGTGCCGGAGGTCATCCGAATCGCCCACCGGACAATGAGGGTGGTGAAGCTCAACATTGGCTTCACCATCGCCTACAACGTCATCGGCCTTTCCCTGGCCGCCGTCGGAATCTTGCCGCCGATTCTCGCCGCCGCCGCGCAGTCTCTTCCGGATCTGGGTATCCTCGGTAACTCAGCCCGCCTGCTGCGTCAAAAGTAGGGTAGGGGAAACGGTGCGAGAGCGATCCCGGCATCCGCGGCATTCTCCCTTGTTGCAGGCCGGGGTGCACAGGGATGTGCTCAGTGTGACATGGATGACTGTCGAGGCGATTGCCGCAATCGGTGCTGGCATTGCGGCAAGAAGCATCGTCCTGACGGCGTTCGGCCTGGATAGCGGGATCGAGCGCAGCTGTCCTGCTCTTGCGCTTGTCGATGGGAGCGCGGGCAGCGATCTCGGGAGGGTCGAGCGGGTCGAACGACATGCCATCCAGATTTCTGGTCTCTTGCTCGTTCTGCTCTGCGTCTACGTCGCGGCAAGCAGCGTCTTCGGCTTGCTTGCCCATGTCGAACCGGAGCGATCACCGATCGGCATTGCCGTAGCGGCAGTCGCGCTGGTAGTCATGCCCTATCTAGCGTGGCAGAAGCGCAGAATTGCCCGACGGATCGGACGCGAGGCTCTCCGGTTGGATGCCGTCGAATCGATTACCTGCGCCTATCTGGCGAGGGCGACCTTGTCTCGCCTTGTGCTCACCGCACTCTTTGGCTGGTGGTGGGCGGATTCTGCGGCGGCGCTCGTACTTCCGTGCTGGCTGATTGACGAGACCCGTGAGGCGCTGGAGGCCGCGTTCAACGGTACCGACGTGAGGCAAGGCTAATGGGAACGGACGGTCCGAACAAGGGGACCAACTGGGAGTCTTTGGCCTACGTCGCTCAACAGAACGGGGTCTCAACGAAGCGACTGAATAACAGCAACGGCAAGGGCTACCGAAGAGGTACCCTTGATGATCTAAAGAGCGAGCTATCCCTAGGTCGTTCGGTGATGCTTCTGGTCCGTTACTGGAAGCTTCCCATTCACGAAGGAGAACCTCTTCTGGGCGGCGATCTACAACGTCATCGCCATCCGCATCGTCGCCGGTGTACTCTATCCCTCCCTCGGGCTGATGCTTCGTCCGGAGTTTGGGGCCCTTTCGGTGTCGGCGAGTTCGATCACCGCTGTGACCAACGCTCTCGTCTTACGGTGTGCAGCGATCTAGAGAGCGTAGCTGTTTCACGCGCTGGTGGACTCTTGTCGCGTCTGGGTCGTCCATCGCCTGCTCCAACAGGCTCTGTGCACCTGCGACTTGGTCATCTCGACTTCGGCCCCGCTCCTCCTAGGGGATGGGCATCCCGGGTAAAATCGGTGACGGAGCAAGGGACTACCCCCAGGAGGATGCGATGAACTTTCTGACCGCCTTCGGGGCATTCGCGGTAGCGGCAATGCTCGTTTTCTACGCCCTCGAAGCAAGCTCTGCAGTCTTCGTCTTGGCCTTCGCTGTCGCCTGCCTCGCGTCCTCGACCTATGGCTTCCTCCAGGGGGCCTGGCCATTCGGGGTTGTCGAACTGGCCTGGTCGGCGGTGGCTGTCCGACGCTGGTGGATACGTCGTCACAGCGGCAAGTAACCTTGCCAGGCTACATATCCGATTGACGAAGATTCGTGCCTTTCATCGCCACCGATCACTCCCATAAGCCGACGCCGTCGTCTAATGGATCTGGAGCAGAGCGATACCGACGCCGACCGCGATGGCGGGAACGTAGGGAAGGGTTCGGTGCCCGTGACGCCAGACGACGATCGCTAGAATGGCGCCCACGATCGCGGTCCACCAGGCCGCCCAGAGAATGAAGGGCCAGCCCAGCCAGGCGCCGACCATCCCGAGCACGAGGGCGTCCGCGCCGCCGAAGCCGCCCTGCAGGACGAGAGGAACGAACAGCAGCACACCAACCGCGAATCCCGCGAGGCTCAGCAGGAATACATCGAAACCGGTGACAGCGGCTGCGAGCAGGCCCGCACCGCAGCCGCCGAGGCTCAGCCAGAGTGGGATCCGCCGCGAACGAAGATCCGCCAAGGTGGCCGCGACGAGGAGGAATGCGACCATGAGACGGGCAGAGGCATCCAACATCATCGCCTAGCCGGCCTCACCGGCACGGCGGCCGGCACCCACGGCGTCGCGCGCTTCGAGCTCGCTGCGAATCGCCTCGAAAAGCTCACTCGTCTCTCGCTCCGGCGGACAGGCATCAGGCGTCTCCCCCGGATTGTCCGGATCGACGTTTGCTTCGCGCAGCGCCTCGCGCAGATGGCGCTCCTCGCGGATCAGCGCACCGAGATCGCCGAGCTGTTGATAACAGCGAAAGAGCTCGCGCACCACGTCCTCGAGCGTTGGCTCCGCCCTCAGCAGACTCTTGTAGAGTGGCACCGCGAGCGCCGGCTGACCGGCGCGACAGTAGAGCTGGGCCAGGCGCTGGGTCGCACGAACGTATTCTCCTCGATACTGATCGCGCATGGTCGCCCCATCGGCCTCACGCTCTTCCGCCCAGGCGTAAAAATACGCGCCGCGACCGATCAAGAGATCACCGCGGTAGAGCGCTACCGCCTCCGCCAGGGCGCTCGTCGCCTCGTCGGGCTGGAGCTTCGTCGCGGATCGGCAGAGCGCGCTGAACCGGCGAACGTCCGTCCACACCAGGTTCGGATCGAGAGAGCAGATCCCGGTGCGGTCGCACCGAACGACTTGGCTGGAAAGCCCCGGGACGTGCCGCGCCAGAATCAGGCGCAAGCGACGCATTTCGACCCGCATGCAATTCGCCGCGCGGTCGTCGTCGAGGTCCGGCCACACCGCGGCCAGGAGACGCTCGCGGGAGGCGATGGCGCGGGGCTGCGACGCCAAGAATGCCAGGATCTCCCAGGCCTTCAGCGACGTCCGCTCGTCGAGCGACGGGGTGATCTCACGGTCCCCGCTTCGTACTGTGAACTCGCCGAAGCAGCGCACCTCAATCAACGGCCGGGGTTGCTCGCGCGCCACGGGCCTTTCGAACGTGAGTTGGATCGTCTCGTCGTCCAATGAATTTGCGCCTTCAGTGGCAGATGCCGCACTCACATGGGATTTCAGCATCACTGCTGCCCTCTGCCTATTTCCCGTGTCGTCAGTTCCTGGATGGAAGGTCGCGTCGGCACTGTGGCCGTTCGTCGTCTGGACCGACACCTCCACCATGGTCTCCGGCGCGTCCCGAGCCACCGCCTCGGTCGCATTATCGCCGTCGATCTCAGTCAGATCCAGATCGGTGGACGTATCAGACGCGTAGGCGTGTTCAATCGCTTTAGCACCATCCTCGTCATCGCCATCGGCTTCGGATGACGTCGTAGCAGACGTGTCGGTGGAAGCGTCGTGGTTGTCGTCCTGATCATCCGCCTCCAGCCTTGCGAAGGAGGATGGATCGCTCCCCACCGTCTCCGGCTGGACTCTGGTCTGCCGCAGACCATAGACAGCGTCCATCAACGCGAGAAGCTCACTCAGATGCTCCGCCGACACCTGGAAGCCACGCACGCGGACCGGCTCGCGCGCCTCGAGCCGCACCAGTATCTCCGCGTTCCCGAGGTCCGCGCCGTCGGGGTCGCCAAGCAATAAAACGCTCTCCTCTTCATCGAGAGTCTGGAGGACGAGCCGCGTCGAAAAGGGCGCGAGTAATTCGCCGACGGTCGCCGCGTTCGTTGTGGTGGCGATGAGCCGCATACCATAGGAGGGACCGTGGGTTCCGATCATTTCCAGGGTGGTGTCGTCGCGTGGCAGCGTCCCGATTTCATCCACGACCAGCACGATTTCTGGAACCCCGGCAGCGTCGATTGGTCGGTCCTGGCCGCGCATCCTGCGGAGCAGCTCGGCGCGCACGTCCTCGAGCAACGCTTGCACCTGTTCCTCTTCCGGGTCCACCAGGATGCGGTGCTGGTGTGGCAACTTCCGGAGTTGATCGGGCAGCGTCGTTCGGCGGGTAAGGGTCCAGAGCTGGAGTTGGTCCGGACGGCGATGAGCGGTCAGTGCTGCGAGCAAGCTGGCGAAGATGACGTCAGTGCCCCCGCCGGGGAGGCCGGCGATCAGGACGTGGCGCATTTCCGGCCAGTTTCCCCAGAGCGTCTGCTGACCCGGCAAAACGCCCAGGGGGAGAAAACCGAGAGGCCTCCCCAGTGGACTGGACGGCGTCAGGCCGAGTCGGGCGAGGGCGAGGCTGGAGATCCGGATCGCGACGTCGTGGTCGGGTGTGATGTCGGCGCGTCCGACGCCACCGAGCTGGTGGCCAATCTCTTCGGCCAGCTCGACAATGCGATCCTGCGCCGCAAGGCTGGCCGCCAGGGTGAGGGTGACCGCGTTGCGCTCCTGCTGCGCCATCACGACCGGCGGAGCGGCGACGCCGTTTTCCGCGAGCAAATCCAGCACCTGCCAGGTCAGCAGCGTGACCGGATCCTCCTGCTCATCCTGGAGCTGCCGACGGAGCGCCCCGGCAAAACCGGCTTCAGTGAATTCGTCGCTCGGCTTGGGTGGGGATGGCAAGGGAACGGGTGGCTCCCGCAAGCTCCGCCGCAGCCGACGGCGGATAAAGAGCGTTGCCGCGCCAGCGACCGCCAATCCGGCCGCGCCGTCGATCAATGGCGACGGCCATTGACTTGTCGAGCTCGCAGGTGGTGTGCTCACGATTGCCGGCGCCGTGCGGAGGGGACTCGCGGTCGCTACCGGCGAAGGCGTCGAGACCGGAGTGGGAGATGCGGGAATCTCCGTCGGCACAACTGTCACGGTAGGCTCCACTGGTTCGGGGTGCGCAAGCCGCGGCGGTTGGATCACTTGCGGAGATGGCGCCGGCGGGGCAGGTGGTGGTTGTTTGTGGATCTCCTCGGGTAGGGTCAGCCGCAAGCCGGGCCAGATCAGGTCGGGATCGGTCAAGACGCGCCCGTCGGGAAGGCGTGCTTTGCCTCGATTCAGGTCGAAGATCTCCGGCCAGCGGTTCTCGTCGCCCAGGAACCGCGCCGCGATTCCCCGTAACGTGTCGCCCTTCTCCACCACGTAATAGCTCCGTCCATTCATGGACTGGATCGCAGTACTTGGACGGGGGACGATCAAAACCCAACCGGGCTGGATGACGCCGACGCGCGTGAAGTACTCGCCGTCCGGCATCCGTCGCCCGGCGTTCGTATCGACCAGCCGCATGTACTCCTCGCCGGTCCCGTAGAAGCGCTGGGAGATCGCCCAGAGGGTATCGCCCGGCTTGACCGTGTAGGACGTTTCCGAGGAGGACTTCTGGGTTGGCCGAATGGGATGCTGACCCGATAGGTCCGGACGGTGGTCGGGGGCAACGCTGAGGGCGGCGACCGGCCCTTCGAGCGGGGCAGCCGAGACCGCTGGTGCCCGGGCGACGAGATTCACGACGATAACCGTCACGATAGCACCGTCGACGACGCGCCGGGCGATTGGTATGGTGACGTGGTCGATTGCCGCGCGGAGCTCTCGCGCCCAGGCTGCTCCATGGGTCACGAGCTCGATTAGCGCCGTCGCGACCTGCAGAAGCAGGCTCGCAACGCACCACGTCCAGAGGATCCAGGCCGCGGTGGTGAAGGCGTAGGCAAACCAGTCGAGAGGGAGCTCGGAACCCTGGAGGGTGACCAGGATCTCCGTCCAGGACGGAATCCGCCTTGGCAGGTGGGGTAGTCCCCCGAAGTGGTACAGAACGAACCCACCCGCCGCGAGGATGATCACCACCCAGACCAGCGGAAGAGGGCGTGGTTCCCGCTGGTTGCCATCGTCAAGGTAGACCGGATATTCCATGGCAGCCCTCCTTGGGCATTAGTGGCTTGTCAGCAGCGATTGGGCCTCCTGGACCGGGTAGTTCGCGGTATAGGTGTGCGAGATCGCCGGCAGACCGATCGCGGCGCCGCCGTTGACCTGGTACGAGGCGGAAAAGGTGACGGTGACTTGCAGCGGGAAGCCATGTGCCGTGTGCAGGGACGAGTACTGATAGGTGTGCTGGATGTCCGACTGGGCAGGGTAAGCCTGTCCAATCGATTGGGTATCCAAGGCCGCGCCGTCACCGAAACTCCATTGATAGCTGTTCGGCCAGATCCGGACCGAAACGGTGAACGAGGTCGGCTGGCGGCGCGGGTCGTTGGCCGGGACTTGAGAGAATGGGACGTTGGCTCCCACGGCCGGCGGAATCGTCACCGTCTGCGAAGCTCCGAACGGCTTGCCATTGTAACCAGCGATCCAGAACCACCCCGGGAGATTGACCAGACCCAGCCCCGGGTTCTCCTTGAGCCGGATGTTGGGCAGTGGTACGTGGTCGAGGAGGCTGAGGGCCACCTGAAAGGGGTCCGTGCTCGATCCGTTACCGGCCGGTGGGTCACCCGGAACGGGCTGCATCGCTGGCGGCGGACCGAGGCGAATACTGCTGGTCGTCGGCGCGTTTGCGATCCAGATGATCCCCTGGAATTGGTTGTTGACGTAGAGCGTGTACGGGGTCTGGTTCGGATGACTCTTGAGTTGGGCGGCCCAGTCGATCGCGCTGCTGAAGTTGGGAATCGTCACGTAAATGAGGTTGCCATCGGCGGTCTGCTCGTAGACGCCGGTCGCGTCGGACCAGAAACGATTCTTCTGGCTCGGTTGGGAGGGCGTGGCGTCCGTAGATGGCGTCGGCACGACCGGCGCCAATGCCCCTGGCGTTGGCGCAGCAGGCGACCTCCGATCCGTCGCGCCGGGGACGGACTGATGAACGGTGATCTCGATGTAGGCGCCGTCCGGTCGCGTTGTGACACTCACGTGAACGACGGGGGTATTTCCGACCGGGTTGAATGTACCGGGAGGCGGCCCGTCGGCGAATGCGGTCGACGGAAGCATCGCCGACAGAACGACGAGGCATAGCACCAGGAGTGGGACTTTCATCGCTGCCTCCTACTGCTCCACGCGCACGACACTGACAACCTTCCACGTCCCATTCTGACGTTCTAGCTGACAGGCAACAGTTTCTCTAATGCCAGCGCCCGGTGACTGAAGCGCCTGCTTCGTGCCGAAATCGATCTGAAAACTCTTGACCACGAGCTGATCCTGCACCGCTGCGGTACTCCGGTTAGCATTGACGACAACGAACTGATGCTGAATATCGCTCTTTACCGCGTGGTTGTCGGCGCGCAATCCCTGGACTTGAGCTTGTACACGCGCTAGCTCCTGTCCGGCCATGACCTGGCTCAAAGGAGCAGTATTCAAGTCGTACAAGGCCTGGTTGTACACGTCCCAGTAGTGCAGATAGGCCGTCGCGACTGCTTGCTTAGGATCCTGCTGCGTCGCCGACGCGCCTGGTGCCGTCTCCACTGTCGCGGTGGCCGCGGCAAGTACCGGCGATGTCCCTAACCGACTGGTGGGCGCCGAGGTTAGCTGCTGTGAACTCGTCGGACTTGCCGTCGGCTGTACCGGCACATTCGCCGTCGCCACGGCAACCGTTCCGACCTTTGGACGGATCGCAGAATTCAGCGCGAACGCCGCGCCGGTCAGCACGACGATGATTGCCAGGAGGAGAGCGCCAATCACCCAATACGAAAACGGTTTCTTCGAGTTGGTCGCAGGTGGTGGATTCGAATCGTCCGCATCGTCGTTCAAGTGCGCTGCTCCTTTCTCACGAGGAACTTCCCTGGGTAATACCATGTTGCACCTCCGCTGTCGCCGTCGCCGAAACCTGCACCGTATCGATACCGACGATGCGCAGGAAACTCGTCGGGACCGAGCGGTGAACCGTCACGACGACGTGGATCGAATCTGTTGCCACCGATGCCGTCAGGTTCGTTCCCTGGCTGCTGACGTAGGCGACGGCTGCCTCCTGGGCACTCCCCTGGTCGAGGACGATCGTCTGGCCTCCACTCGCCCGATAGGCGTTCTGGTCGACCTGTGTCGCCCCGGTCCGCGCGGCCCCATCGGCCACGTCCTGGAGGGCGTGCTGGTTGTCGTAGACGATGCCGCCGTCGATGGCGAGGCCGATGATCGAGATGAAGAGCGGGAGCATCACCGCTGTCCAGATGATGGCCTGGCCAACCTGGAAGAACCGCGGAAGCGATTTAATCCTGGCGATCATGATCCGCTCCCCGTCCAGCGACTGCGATAGGGGTCGATCGGCTCGACGTGGACGCTGGTCACCGTCACCCGGGCCCAGGACAGGAGCGGGAGATCGCCGAAGGTCACCGGATAGCTGGCGCTCGCTTCGACCTGGCCTCCACGCACGAACTGGCCGACGTCGAGCACGAGGCGGAGACTGCTACTTGCAAGACCATCTTCGCTCGCGACGGCTTGCGCGCGGGCCAGGCCCTGATTCAGCGCGCTCTGCGGGTCGCTCGCCAGGGCCGCCGAACGCGCCGCCTCCCGCGTGACCGCGTCGATCGCCATCTGGGCCCGGGTCACCCGCCCCACGCCGATCACGCCGAACGCCACGAAGAGGAGGAGCGGCAGGACGAGCGCCGTCTCGATCAGCGCCGTCCCGCGGCGAGCCGATGCGGCGATCTTTCTCCCGATCTCGTACGATTTACCCACCTGGCCCCACCACGAACGTCTCTTTGTCGATGCTCGCCTCGGCCTTCAACGGCAGGGGGACGATGGCGAAACCCGGCAGGGCTGTCGGCAGGCTGCCCGAGGCCGCGATCGTCACTGTCATCCCATCGTCGCTCCCCTGAACGCTCACCGACGACGCGTCGGGTCCCAAACCGGCTTGCAGGAGGGACCGAGCTGTCGCGACCCCGTCGGAGAGCGAGCGGTCGTTCTCCGCCGCGATGCGCGCTCCGTCTTGGACCGAGCCAATGACGACGTTTTCGGCGTGGACGTAGAGGGCGAACTGGACTAGACCGAGCGCGGCCAGGAGGAGCAGGGGGAAAGCGATGGCCATCTCCACCAGCGCGGTTCCCCGCTCCCAAGGTCGCTTGTTCTTGCGCGTCGTATCGCTCACAGTGTCATCCGATGTTAGTGATCGAGCCGAGGATGCGCTGAAAGACGCCGACGATCCCTACCCCCAGCGCCTGCACGGCAGCCATGGCGACGATGGCGATGAGAGCGACCATAATCGCATACTCGACCATCACGGTGCCGGATCGCAACCGGATGGCGAGTCGCGTTGCCAGACCGGAGGTACCGTGCGCCGCGCGGCGGAGCACCTCTTGCATATCGATGACAAGCAGATCTTGTAACATCTTGTCTGAACCTCCAACGAACCTTGAATCACGGTATTGCTTGCGCGCCATAGGTATCCCTCAACCCGTCAGGTGGAGTAATGCTTCGCCCGCTGGATAGAGCAGGACGACGAAGAGGACGGGCATGATGAACAGAGCGATCGGGAGCAACATCTTGACGTTCGCCTGTCCACCTTCCTCGACGATCCGCAACCGCTTTCGCTCGCGCAGGGCCTCCGCCTGAATGGTGAGGCTCTGGACGAGCGGGATGCCTTGCTGATAGGCCGCCCGCAGCTGAATGGCGACCTGGGTCAGCTCCGGGATGGGATTGCGCTCGCCCAATGCCGCCAGCGCCTCAGGCAGGCTGCGCTGCCCGAGCGCCATCTCGCGCTCCACCCGCAGCAACTCGCGGGCGACCACGCCACGGCTCTGCCGCGCCACCACGGTCAGCGCTTGCTCCAGCGAGAGTCCGGCCGAGCAGGCAATGGTCAGTAAGTCCAGGATCGTCGGCAGTTCCATCAAGCACGCCATCCTGCGCTCGGCCAGGCGCCGATCGAGATCCCAGTCCGGCGCGAGGAAGCCGACCAGAGCGGCGAGGCCCCAGAGCCAGACCGGCCAGGTGCCGAATGGGTGGACGTCGAGCAACTCCATGGCGGGAAAGACGAGGAGACCGACCAGGCCCGAGCCGATCTTCTCTCCCAGGAACTGGACTACCCCGATCTCGGGGCGAACCGTGGCCAGGCGCCTTTCCAGGTCGCTGATCCCCGCAACGCCGACGTGACCGAGAATCCCCTGGAGCAGGCGGCCGAGGTCGTCCATGAGCGGGCGCAGCATCGCCTCCAACAGGCGCGAGGCGAAGATCGGCTCCGACGCCCGATTCCCCAGCTCCATCCGAATCCGCTCGTCGACGTCGAGGCGGCGGAGCCGCTCGGCGAGGTCGGGCTTGGGCCGCCCGATCGGCTGGGAGGTGACCAGGAGATAGGCGCCGATCCCGAACACAAGCGGCCAGAGGATCATTGGTGGCGAGAGCGCGCCCCAATCCGGCGCGTGCACGGGGATCATGCGAGCACCCTTGGTTCGCCGGGCAAGCGGCTCAGCCAGAGCATCGCGCCATAGCCGATCGCGACGCTGACGACGCAGCCGGCCAGGATGAGCTGACCGGGCCAGTTGCCAAACACCTCCAGGTAGCGCGGGCTGATGGTGCGGATCGCGATCAGCAGAAACATCGGCACGCCCGCGACGATCCGGGCCGAGAGGACCGTTCGCGTCTGATACGCGCGCAGTTCCTGCTGGACCCGGATCTGGGCGCGCGTCGCATGCGCGAGACTATCGAGAACCTGGCTGACGTTGCGTCCACCGAGCCGATCGTTCAGGAGAATGGCCGCGCTCGCCGTGTCAAAAAGAGGGTCAGCCAACCGTTCGCGCATTGCCAGGAGAGCGGGCTCGAAGCCCAGCAAGCGCATCTCTCGGGCGAGGGTCGCGAAATCCGGACGAAGATCGTCCGGACCGTTGCGCGCCAGGGCGGTGAGCGCCTCGGGCACGGCGAGGCCGGTGCGGATCATATCCCGGAGTTGGGCGATGGCCTCGACCAGCCCTTCCTGGAGCCGCGCCTGACGGCGATCGTGGCGCTGGACGTAGTAGGCGAGGGGCGCGCTCAGGCCGAGCCCGAAGGCGAGGACGCTGACCACCGGCCAGCCGAGCAGAATTTGCACGCCAAGGCCGACGCTCAGACCCGAACCGAGGGAGAAGAGCAGGAAGTCGCGCGGCGACACTTCGCGCAGGCCGGCCTGGACGAGGAACTCCTTTATCCGCGGCAGGCGAGGGGCGCCATCATCGGCCAGGTGTGGCCGAGTGAGACCATCGTAGATCAATCCGATCCCCAAACCAAACGTCAACGAAAGTACGATTGCAATCATTGGCATCGCCTCCTTCGAGCATCACCCTACCATTCGTCCCGGATCCGGCACTGACCGGGACGTGACCGGAGCATGACCGGGCGCCCTGGCACGGACTTGCGCAGGATCATGCGAGTGCGATTTCAGCCGAGCATCGGCCGGCGCTGGCTCAGTTCGCCGAAAGCTCATCGCGCGCCACCAAGGGCAGGGAATAGGCGACATCTCTCGCCGCGAACTTGGCCAGGCAACGGGGCTGTAGGCCGGTCCAGGTCAGCCGATCGCGCTCCGGATCAAGCGTCCAGAGATCCTGACCGGAGATGACCGGGTAACCGCTGCCGAGGGTGTCGAGTCCGGTCACCTCGAAGATGGAGGTGACCCGTCTCCGACCGGTCCTTTGCTCGAAACGGAGCTGGACGACCAATTCGATCGAGCGGGCGACCATTTTGGTCACCGCCTCGCCTGACAGCCGCTCCTCGGCCATCATCGCCAGTGTGGCCAGCCGATCCAGGGCATCACGAGGGGTGTTACCGTGGATGGTCGCCAGGCTGCCATCGTGGCCGGTGTTCATCGCGAGCAGCATATCCAGCGCTTCTGCTCCGCGTACCTCGCCGATCATGATCCGGGAAGGTCTCATCCGGAGGGCATTGCGCACCAGATCACGGATCCGAATCTCCCCGGCGCCCTCGACGTTGCTCGTGCGCGCCTGAAGACCGACGCAATCGGGAAGCTGACGATCGAGCTGCAACTCCGGAACTTCTTCGATGGTCAAAATTCGCTCTTCCTGAGAGGCGATCGAGGCGCCCAAGGCGTTCAGAAAAGTTGTCTTCCCCGCCCCGGTGGGACCACTCACCAGAATGTTGATCGCCGCCTGGACGGCAGCGTCGAGAAAGCGCGCCGCCGGCTCGGGAAGGGTGCGGAGACGAATCAGCTCGTCCAGCGATTGGGCACGAAGCAAGAATTTCCGAATTGTCACGCAGCACCAGCGGTTGGCCGCCGGGGGAATCACGACGTTCAGGCGCGAGCCGTCGGGCAGACGCGCGTCGACCATTGGTGAGGATTCGTCAAGGCGGCGCCCCAGTGGTCCGATCGCCCGCTTCACCAATTGGAGGAGGTCGTCCGGGTCGTCGAAGTAAACGTCCGGGACCAGATACTTGCGTCCTTCCTGGATGACCCAGACTCGCCCCGGGCCATTGACGAAAATTTCCTCGACTTGCGGGTTGTCCATCAAAGGTTGAAGAATTCCCAGGCGCAGGAGGCCGTCGAAGAGACGACGTTCGAGGCCGGCGGGGTCAGCGAGCAAGGCCGCGTTCGTCGTCGCGGCCCGGCGCTGGTAGGCCGCGACGTGCTCGTGGATGAGTGTACTAATGCGGGCTTCGTCCTCCGGACCGGGGACGAGGAGCTGGTGCTCGCCGAGGAGGCGGCTCACTTCGCGACGGAGCTCGTCTCGGAGATCCCGTTCCGCGGCGCGGTCACCGGGTGTCACTCGGGTCAGTTCATCGGCTCGTGGCAAGGTCATGCTCTTGCGAACCTCCGTTCGATGACTGGGGGGTGGAGTGGAATGGCCACCGCCCCCGCATTGGGGCGAGGCGGTCGAGGAGGCCAGTTCGGTGCTTCCGGGTCGGCTCGGGCGGAAGGACGATCGTGCCACCGTGGATTCTCGTGGCCAGATCGAGCAGTTGCCGTCCGACCCGACTCCGTGCGTCCAGGGTGACCGGCTGCTGACGCAGGAGGGCCGGCTGCACGTGGGCCGGATCCTCGCAGAGCAAGGCCGCGACGGGTTCGCGGAGTGCCCAGGCGATGTCGTCGCGAGGGTGATGGTAGCGCCGATCGTGGCGATTGATGACGAGGGCGAATCGCTCGGCGTCGAGACTCAAGACCCGGCCGAGAGTGCCGAGTCCCACCCGCGCGTGCCAGAGACCGACAAGGTCGGCCGTTGCGACGAAGAGCACCTGGTCGCTCGCCTCGAGGGCGAGGCGGTGGAGAACAGTCTCCTGATCGAGAAGGTCCGCGCCAACGTCGAGAACGACGTAGCGGTAGTGGGCGCGCAGCTCGGCCAATAGTCGTTCAAAGAACTTGGGGGTAATCCCCGACCGCATCTCCGGTTTGGGCACGCCGCAGAGGGCGACACCAAGGGGACTGCGTGGTCCGAGCGGTTGCGTCTCCTGAGCGAGCGCCTGCGCCCAGTCGCGGGGCGTGGGGGGATCGGCGTGGGCGAGCATGAACAGGTTGCGAGTGGGGTCCAGATCAAGGGAGGCGGCGACGCTCGGTCCGGCGACGTCGGAGTCGACGAGAATCGTTGGCGCGACCGCCCCCAGCGCGACCGCGATGTTGAGCGCGACGAAGCTCCGTCCGGGGCTCCCGTATCCGCTGGCGACGGCGATAGCGGTAACCTCGGAAGGAACGGGATTCATCCTCGATAATTCCGCATCGCGTTCGGGAACTGCCCAATCCACGGCCGGTCGTCGAGGGGACTCGCGCCGGCTCGCCGAGATTAGCGCCTCGCGGATCTGGTTCGCCGTGGCGTCGAACGGCAGAATCGTCGTGGCGCCTTTCTCCCACCGGGTATCGTCAGGCCATCGGGCGAGAACGACGAGAGAGACGTTGGACTGCGCGGCCGTGACGAGGGCGTCGTCGGTCAGGCGATGGAGGTCGTCCACGATCAAGGCGGCATCGATCTGGCCGGAGGCGAGCTGGACGAGGAGATCATCGGCCGCGAGGCAGCGCGCGGCGACGACGAAATCTACCCCTTCGTTCAGCGCCGCCAGAAGCGCGCGCTCGCGATCGGGGTCGCCCACGCCCACCGCAACGCGGAAGGCTGGCACGTGTGAACCGCTCGCGATCGAGAACTGGCGGTTACGGATCGGACTGAGTTCCGGAGGCTCCTCCACTTTCGTTCTCCTAGGATGGCGGTAACAACGCCAGGTCCACTTCGCCACTCCACTTCGCCTGGGTCAGCGCAACGATCTGGTCCTTGTCGATAATCAGGGTTACCCACCGGACGGCACCCCGGGCAGTCGTCATATTCGCCGGGTCGACGTTGATAGCGCCGACGCGATCGGCGTACCCCACCTCGTAGACCGTCGCGCGAGGCAGCACGACCGCGGTGTGGGCGTCCGGTTTTCCCTGGTTGGTCGTGACGAGAACCGCGACCGCATCGCCGGGATGAAGCGCATCGCCCAGGGCGGTATCTGGGGTGACCGCGATGGTAAGGGCGCGCTGGTTCTGGCCGATCCGTGGCCCCGTCGAGAGCTGGGCGCGCGCGAGCACCTGGTGGGAGTAGAGCGGGGCGCCCAACTGCGTTCCGATGACACGATTCAGGTCGCTCGCCGGGACCGCGGCCTGGTATACGTCGTCGTCGACTCGGACCCGGCTGATCGCCAGATCGGCTGGACCGAGGGTCGCGCCGGCCGGAAGGTCACGTGTTGCAATGACGACCGAGCGCGTATCCGAGGTGGTCGTCCAGAAGGCGATGGAGGCAGCCGTCGCGAGCAGCACGAGGCAAACGCCGAAAACGGCGCGCCAGTCGACGTGTCGCGGCTGACGAAGGGCGCGGGTTGGGGTCAGCGTCGTCGCACTCATACGTCTTTGTCTCCCCACGGGACCATGCCGATCCACACCGATCGGAAGTATCTACCTCGGGACCAGCACGCCGCGTGAACGCCTCGACGAACAATGTCAGGCAATACCTCGCTGATGTATGGGTGACTCCGAACGGCCACGAACGGGTCGATCGGTCACTCCGCACTTCAGATTCACGTCAGCAATCCTTGCCAATGCATAGAATAACCTAAGTTTGGAAAAAGTCAACCCCTATGGATCAACTTAAGTCCTCGGATTTACCTGAGTTTCCCACCATGGTAGAATGTACAGTGCCAGCGGCCACGCGATTCACGACATATGGTGATGAAGAGGGAAAGCGGAGAATGACCATGGACGAGCAGTTACAGGGACGGACGTTGGCTCAAAAGATCAATCACCTCTATCACACCATCCATCCGTCGGGTCGCGGTGAGTACAGCAACGAGGAGGTCGCGACGGCGATCCGCACGAATGGAGGCCCGACGATCTCGGCGACCTACCTGTGGCAACTCCGCAAGGGAATCCGTGATAACCCAACGAAAAAGCACCTCGAGGCGCTCGCCGACTTCTTCGGCGTCTCACCGGCCTACTTCTTCGACGAAGAGGCTGTCGCTCGGATCGACGCCGAGCTCGAGTTCCTGGCGGCGCTGCGCGACAGCCAGGTCCGCGAGATCGCGCTGCGTGCCTTCGGGCTCTCCCCGGAGTTTCTCTCGAGCGTTGCCGAGATGATCCAGCGAGCGCGGCACTTAGCCCAGCTCCCGGACGTCGGGACTTCGCGAAACTCAGTTTCTGTCGATCGTGCGGCTGAGGAGGAGACGACGTAACCTGATTCGGAGGCACCGTGAAAAAGAATGAACTCGGGGCCCTGAGAAAGCGGTGCGCAGCGCGGCTGCGCGAGCTCGATCTTCCGACTCCCCTCGACATCGAGGCACTTCGCCGGGCCGTCGCCGCCAAGCGCGGGAGAACGATCGAGGTGGTCACGATCGCCGGGTTGCAGCATGCGTACGGCCTGTGGGTTGCCTACCCTACCTACGACGCGATCTTCTATTCCGCGGACACCAGTCCGGTGCACCGCCAGCACATCATCGCCCATGAGCTCAGCCACCTGATCTGCGGTCACCGTCCGTTCTCGCTTTCGGAAGGCGAGTATCTGCAGCTCCTCTGTCCAGACTTGCTGCCGAATGCATTTCGTCAGGTTCTTCTCCGCGCCGCGTACGACGCGGTCGAGGACCGCGAGGCCGAGGTCCTCGCGACGTTGATCCTCTCCCAAATGTCCGACCGTCAGCCACACGCCGCGAACTCCCGTCGGGACCACACGGGGGAGCTTGAACGACTCTCGGCTTGTCTCGAACCACAGCAGGGGAGGCTGACGTGAGCGCCATCATCGCCGCGTACCTACCGGCCGCGATCCTCTGGATTGGGGCGCTTTACAAGTTGCCGTCTTTCTATCGCGAGCCGCGTAACCCGGGACGTCGGAACCTGTGGCTGACCTTCTTCTTCATCGCCACGTCGGTGACCGTCTTGCTCCCACCTGTCTACGTTGGGATCGACCGCCTGACCGGGATCGCGAACGTCTCGCGGCTTCTCTCGAACAGCGTGACCCTTCTCGCCTGCTGGGCGCTCCAGGCGTTCCTGTCGTACGTGAGCCGGGCCGACCAGCGCACGGGCGCCGAGGTCCGGAGGAACGGCTGGCTGCTCGTCGTCTGCGTCGTGGCGATGACCGGGTTGTTCCTCACCGCGCCGGTGCCCCGGGAGGCGCTGAATTTCGTCCAGCGGTACGGCGACGCGCCGCACATCCTCGAGTATCGCCTCGTCTACCTCATCTATCTCGGGTTGTCTCAGGTGACGCTCATCCGGTTGGCGTGGCACTACGCTCAGGTGGCCGACCATCCGTCGCTCCGGCTGGGCATGCGTATCTGGGCGGTGAGCGGGCCGATCGCCCTGGCCTACGTGGCGAACGACGGGGTGTACCTCATCTTTCGGCGCCTGGGCCTGACGTATCCGATTGCGAATCCGGCCGCGCTCGATCAAGTTCTCGTCGCGCTCGCCCTCGGGGTCGGCGCCGTCGGCACGACCATGCCGTCCTGGGGGCCGCACGTCGGCATCCCGCGGCTCCATCGCTGGGTCCAGGACTATCGCTCGGTGCGCCGACTGTATTCGCTCTGGGCGGACCTCTGCCGGTCAAATCCGGAGATTGCGCTCGTCCCCCCGCCACGCCCTCTGATCGACCGGCTCACCTTCGGAGACGTCGAATTCCGTCTCCATCGGCGGGTGGTCGAGATTCGCGATGGCATGCTCGCTCTGCGACCCTACGCCGACCCGAAAGTACAGGAGCTCGCGCATCGTCTAAGCTGTGATCAGGGTCTTGACGACCAACAGACGGCAGCGGTCGTCGACGCCGCAACTCTCGCCGCTGCACAATGGTCGAAAGCGAAGGGGCAGGCTGGTCGAGAGAAAGCGTTACCAAGCACGAGTGGCGGTCAGAACCTGGAAGAGGAGGTCAGGGTGTTGGAACGGATGGCGGACTGCTACACGCATTCGCCGATTGTCCGTCAGATCCGCGCCGCTGTTGTGGGCAAGCCAGCTGAACCGGGAGCAAGTGTTATGCAACCAATGAGCAAACAGTCGTGAACCCGAACGGACCAAACCTGAGCGAAAATCCTGCGAGCGTGATGTCGAAGGGACCGCAGCTCGCGCATTTGGTATCCGACCTTCTCTCGCCTCCGGTCGTCAATGCGATCATTCTCCTGGGCGTCGCGATTCATAGCGCCGCGAACTGGATCCGAGGTCTGGAACTCGGGCTGATCTCAATCGTCTTCGTGAGCGCCATCCCGATGGTGTTCATCGCCCTCGGGGTGCGCCGCCAGCACCTCACCGATCGGTACGTTCACCGTCGGGAGCAGCGCCTCCTCCCCTTCGCGGTGACCCTCGGCTCGGTCGTCGTCGGCTTCCTCATCCTCGTCGCGCTGCACGCTCCTCGGGAGTTGACGGTGATGGTTGGCGCGATGGCGATCGGGCTGCTCATCACTCTCCTGATCACGCTGGTCTGGAAGATTTCCGTGCACGCGGCCGTCGCCGCGACGGCGGTCGCCATCTTCACGATCATGTACGGACCCTTGCTCCTAATTCTCACGCCGCTCGTCGCGCTGGTGGGCTGGGCCCGGGTCGTTCGGGGGAGCCACACGGCGGGGCAGGTAATCGGAGGGATCATCCTGGGGAGCACCGTGACGCCATTGATCTTTGCGATCTTGCGCTGATGAGGGCCAAGTGCGCTCTTGCTCGTTGATGCATTGGGCAATCCTGAAAAGACATTCTGATTTTTCAGCGTCTTCGCCTTGCCCTACCGATCGGCGATCCGGTGCCGGGCGAACAGATTCTCGGCGCGTTGGGGCTCATTCTGCGCGCAGTTGGGTCCACGATGTTAGCCTGGGACTGCGGGCCGGAATCGGGTGTATGGCGCTCTGGGCCAGTTGCTATCGCGCCCCGCGTCGGCTCTATCCGCGACGGACTACGTTGCGCCGTTCCTGCCTGGAGATTGGGCTGCTTCCGGTGCCATCCGATCTCGCCGACGCGACGAAAGAGCAGGACGTTGACGTCGCGGACGTCGAGCGCGTCGGCGGGGCGATCGTGTCGAAGGTTATCCGAAATTCTTGCAGCGCTGCATCTGAGAACATCGGTACTAATCGGCGCCTCTTTACGCCCGGCTCGACGTGGATGCCGGCAACCACAGCCTCGACCTGCGCCGGATTGCCTATGACATTGACGCGGAGATCCGCGCCATCTTCGCGCCTCACGTATTCACGAACCCCGATTGGCTCGCCGCCAACTGCTGGGATTATCAACTCAGTCTCAGTAGACCGCTAACGGTATGCTGCTTCGGATACAGAAGCGCCTTGGATTGACTTGAGGCGACGTGGGACGGCGAATGGCGGTGACGACACCATGAATCGCCTGAACTGCCAGCGTCAGGAATCTGCGCAGGCGCGCAAGACGCAGGAGATCCTCGCGGACGATGCGACCGCCGGGACTAGGACGGGGAACACTGGCTGCGGGCCATTTGAGATAACTCCAGAGATTCAACAGGATCGTGCTCAACCCCACCAGAAGCAGGCGCAGTTTCGGATCGCGCGAACTGGCGCGGGGCCGCAGCAGATTACCAAACCGATAACTGGACTCGATGCCGATACGGGGCCGGTGCTCCTGGCGCACCATGCGCACCGGCCGGTCGAAGGGCCCAGGGACGGCGTAGGGCAGGTGCTCGACGCGGTACTTCCCCCGCCGGCCTCAGGCATAGCGGCACACGACGTAGAGGGCAATCGTTTCCGCACCGTGTTTGGGACTGCAGACCTCGTAGTGCGTACGGTAACTCTGGCGATCGCGCAGCAGGGCTTTGAGCCGCTTGCCCCGGACGGGGACCGGCAGGGTGGTCGTGAACCGGCGGCGCTTCAGGACACGGAGCAGCTCGACGGCGAAGAATTCCCGGTCAAGATAGAGCCGTTCTAGGGTGATCGGCAGCATGCGCAGACGGGTGAGCAGCCGATCCAGCGCCCCGGCGAGGGAATCGAAGGCGCGGACATAAGTCACGGCCAGCGTGAGCCGTTGGTGGTGACGGACGAGGTGCGCCGAGGCGTAGGCGTGGAAATGGGTGGTCCCGAATTTGGCATCTCCCCGTCGAATCTCGCTCGGATCATCCCGCGGCTGGCCGTGGTACAGAATCAAGGTGAGGTCGATCGCCACCCGCTGACGTCGGGCGGTGATTCCTTGCGCAAGGTGAGGGACCAAGGCGGCGTTGAGCTGTTCCTCCAAAGAGGCGAGGTCGTGGTCGGCAAAGAGATGGGTGTTCAACTGATAGCGTAGGGCGCTGGGCGACGGGGCCGTGGCCAGGTCGGACGGGGCGGCGTGGATCGAGCGTCCCTGTTCGGCGGACAAGGCCAGGACGTGCCAGATATCGGCCGGTTGATAGCGCGGGCTGGCGAAAGCGAGCGGCAGACGGCTCTGCATCGTCTCGACAAAGAGGTGCAGCGTTTACGCCGCCGTCAGTTCGGTGGCATCATGAAGATGGCCTCATCGATTGGGCAAAGTCTTCTCCAGGTAGAGTGGTGTCTCCAGAAGAATTCTTTCCCCAACGAGGCAAAACGTTTTCAAGCAGCCTACCGTTAGCGCACTACTGAGTCTATCTGACTCAGTTCCCCTTGATCTGTTTGCACTGGTAATGGACATCGCGGTAGTAGCAGTTGATACCATCCCACGTGTGGGGATACCAGGTCGAATAGGTGTGATCTTTAGATTGCACCAGTTCTGCTCCTCTGGCGGATCATTACCGGGATACCAACAGGTAATGGTAACACCGAGCGACTGAGCCTCGTTGTAGGCGTTGACTATAGCCTGCGCTACCTGAATGTCAGTCATCGCCTCTTTCTACAACGGTACGCGCTCGCTACAATGTCTATCGATCCTGACTCCTGGAGATTGCAGATGGAACGCCTCCTCAAGCCTCTTGCGGCTTTCCTTGCTGTGGTGATCCCGTTGTTTTTCATCGTCGGTCTCGAGCCTGTAGGGAGAGCGAGGGCCGCGGGCGAGAGCAATATTGCGGTCGACGCTCGGATCGAAAGGGTTTGGCCGCACGACGTGCAAGGGGAGTACGAGAGCGTCAATGGCGCTCCGCTGGTCAACGTATTGGTTTACCTGTTCCAACGCGGCACCCTGAATCCGGTGTCCTGTAGCTTCGATAACACTGTGACCTTACGGTGGGCCCAAAACTGGACTTCTCACGTCGGCCTACCCATCCCGAACAGTCCACGAGGAAGGGGTTCGTTGATCCCGGAGGGCACGGCGGCTGTCTTTAGCCCGAGCGGGGTGTGGGTGAGCGAAGTTGTAGGACAAAAGGTCGTCGTGACGGAGAATGGTCGCTCGTTTCCCGCCTGGGAGTTTAATGACGTCCCGGTCGAGCCAGCTTACGAGATGGGGGGGACAGTCACGACATATTTCACCGTCGCGGTGGATGGGGCCGACTATCATACGAGCGTGTGGGCACACGGTGTCGATTCGCGAACCCTTGGAACCCCGCCACCTCCGCCTATGGCCGTTGTGTCGCCCAACTCACCGAGCACCGTCGAGGCTCTCATCCCAATTGTCTGGCCCCACGACGCAGAGAACCACCCGGAGCCGGTCGCCGCGGCTCCTCTGGTCAACGTGGCGGTAGATCTGGCCCAGCATCCGTCCGATTTTGGACACAGTCGGTGGACGGCGCTCGGATCCGATTTCTCCCCCGAAGTCACCCTGTATCGATCGCTGAACAATGGCTATCTCGAGCCGCTTCCGATCGTGCCTCGTATCGTGACAGCCCACGACAGCTATGCCTCGACCCCGGTAAGCTGGCCGCGTTACGAGTTTGACGATGTGGACGTCTCTGCGGCACAGGATCCCGCTAATACCTACTTTTTCGCTGTTAGTGTCGACGGCGTGATGACCGATAGCGTGATCTGGGCACACGGTGCGAACGCGCGCACCTACTTCCCGATGCCGGACGTCCCCACGACGAGCGGTGTTGGCTGCTGAGGCAACGACGATGACATTTTTCCGCCTGCCTGTCCCTGGAGCAACTGGCCAAAAGATGCGGCTGGGAGTATGCTTAAGATATGAAAGCCTACTCTCAAGACTTACGTGAACAGATCGTGCGAGCGGTTGCTATGGGGATGCCCAAAGCCGAAGCCGCGCGCACCTACCAAGTCGCCCTGTCGACCGTCAAACACTACGTTGCCCGCCAAGAACGCACCGGCTCGCTCCAAGCCAAGACCAGTCCGGGCCGTCCGCGCGCGATTTCCCGCGATCAGGAGCCTGCCTTGGAGGCCCAGTTCCGCGCCGATCCGCATGCCACCATCTTGGAGCACGTCCGGGTGTGGCGTGAGCAGTACGGTCCGGTCAGCCCGGATGCGATTCGACGGACCATCCGTCGTTTGGCTGGCGCTTCAAAAAAAGGCAGTGGTGGCAACCGAGCGGGACGATGGTCGATGGGAGGAGTGGCGTACGGAGAACGCCTCCCTCGACACCAAAGATCTTGTCATCGTCGACGAGACGATCTCCTCGTTTGCCCTGAGTCGTCGCTATGGCTCCCTCGCATGAGCGAGCGTCGGGTAAGGTTCCCCGCAATCACGGGCAACTCACCACCCTGGTCGCCTCCCTGACCCCAGACGCCTTGGGACCGGCGATGACCCTCGAAGGCGCCCTGGATACCGCAGCCTTTCACGTCTATGTCCGCGACTTTCTCGCCCCGAGCTTGCGTCCGGGCCAAGTGGTGCTCCTGGATAATCTCAGTGCCCACAAGGCTGACGCGGTCTCCGACCTCATCGCCGCGCGGGGCTGTCGCCTTCTCTATCTCCCGCCTTATTCCCCGGGCTTCTCGCCGATTGAACTCGCCTTCAGTAAGCTCAAGGCGTTCTTGCGTCAGGTCCAAGCCCGCACCCAGGAGGCTCTCGACGACGCTATTCGTCGCGCTCTGGATCTGATCTCTCCCGACAAGGCTCGTGCCTTTATCAAGCACTGCGGCTACCGCTTCCCGGGTGAACCTTAATGCCGTTTGCTCTAGGCGTTATTGGCAGGGGTTTTGATCAGTCTAGCGGAGTAGGGCATGGCGCAGGACTAGGGGAAGGACTTGGCCTGAACATAGTTATCGAGGAACGTGCTGCCCCACGACGTTCCGTCCCAATGACCAATTTCGTATTGCCCGTTGACTGTAGCACCGCTGTTGCTGTAATCGAGAATGTACCCATAAATGGCCTGCAGCAAGCCAGGATTCCCATAGGAGTTACCCGATGTATAGCGCTCATTGGCAAACACCTCAAAGCTGACCAGTGCCACGCCGGCAGTCGCGCTGTCACCAAAGTCAGGGCCGGGAGTGCTACTCTGGCCACCGCACTCTGTGGCATAACACCAGCCAGTCGTATCCACGACTGCAGCGCCACTGCCAGAAGGCGGATTCAGATACCACTGGATCACCTGCAAAGCCTGATTAGCTGTGGGATCGTTCAAGCTAAAGCTCGACGGGTCTGTCGCGTAACAATGCAGCGCCACCCGATCGAAGATGCCGGTCCCACCGTGATAGAGCATGGTATAGCCGTGGAGGCGAGCGTCGACGCCGGAGCCATAGTAGGCGTCGAAGGTCTGCGGGTTGCTGTGTGTCGTGGTATTGCGCAAGTCGTAGGTATCCCAGTAGCCGTTCCAGGATGTCGCGTTGCTCAGCGCGTCGCCGCCAGGACCGGGGAAGAGAATGTACAATTGCCGGGATCCGTCAGTATTTGTGTAGGAGTCACGAAAGGCTGCCGCGATCAGCGCTAGCGTAATCGGATTGATGTTCTGCTGGGGCTCGCCCGCTACATTCAACTCATTGAATAGAACGATGTTCTGGCCCCCTTTACTGACAAAGTAGTTGAGGTTGAGGACGTAGGGCTGTATCCAGGCGAGGGCGCTCTGGTAGTCGGTGAACGTGGGCATGCTCGGATTGTAGATCCGGACAACGCATTGATCGAGCTTGGGATCGCCGAGCGCGGCGATCGTTGACGACGCCTTGTCAATCGCATCTTGAAACCCCCCATCGAGATTATTGGAGCCTGGACAGAGAATGACCGTCCCCCACCGACCAGACTTGTTGAGGAGAAGTTCCGATACCTCGTTCGACGACTGAGGGCTTCCGTCTGCTGAATTGGGGAGGTTATTGAGCGGACTGCACCAGTGGAATCCTGTCCACAGATTCAACGGCGGATCGGATTGATTTACCCAGGAACGTAGGTCATTTATGTCCCGAGCACTCACTTGGCGGCCCGACGATGGGGCACTCCCAACACTCCAGTTGGGAAGGCTTCCCATTCCGTGATAGTTCCAAAGGTCTTGAATCGCAGAACGCAATTCAGTGAAGTGAACTGATCTAACGTGGACCGCGCTAGTAATGGTCCCATCGGTCCAGTTAATATTGGGAAGCCCCGCCTGTTGACGATAGAAGGAGACGACGCGACGGAGTTCGTTAATGTGCACTGCACGAACTCGTGTCTGACTGGTCGCTGGATCGTTGGTCCACATTGCCATGTCGATATTTGTCCTCTATCAGTAAGATCGCGTTGGCACGTTGGGGCCGCTGCCTTCCGCGTCTGTAGAGGCGGCCCCAACGGTTCGAAATGACCAACCAAACCCGATGATGTTTCTGCTAACTAGGGAGCATCGGTCTGCTCAGGCGGCGTCGGACATCTTCGGTGCTGGAACTGGAGCGAGTGTAGTCACCTTCAGTTTGAGTAGTAGCAGCCGCCGCTGTCGACGAGCGTCTGAGCCAAACTGTTTTGCAGCGCTCCGTACATCAGGATGTTGCTGGACACCAAAATGCCATTGCACTGCAAATTGCCGGTGATGTCGAGTTGCTGAGTCGGGTTGGTTGTCCCGATCCCCACGTTGCCGTTCGAGAAAATCGTCATGACCTGGGTTCGCTGGCCCGCTGAGGCTCCCGGCGAAAAGACGATGTCTCCGAACTCGCGCAACTCCAGAATGTCGTTCGTGCGATCGAAGATGATCCGATGATTGTCGTCCGAACTGCGGATTTGGCCGTTGTCGGCAAAGTAAAGCTCGTTGTTGTCGGACATATCGTCGGTTTGGCTGATCCGGATGCCACCCGCGACGGCTACGTCTAGGGGCTTCTGTGGGCCACTCGTCCCAATCCCCACGTTCCCGCCACCGGTGATAAACAGCAGCGGGGCGGGCAAAGTGCCGCCACTGCTCTGGAAGAATGCAAAGCCGCCTGGCCCACCGCCCTGGTTATTGATGAAGTCAGTTTCACCGGTCCCTCCACCATTCAGGGCATTCCAGTTGAGAAAGGCTCCCTGAACGCCGACGCTTGGATTGGTGCTGCCGGCCGTATGCAGGTAACCGTTGACATCCAAGGTTGCCAAGGGGGACCCTGTCCCTACTCCGAGGCGGCCGGCAGCTAAGTAGGAGTCCCCGTCAGACCTCACTGCTACTTGGATCGCCCCCGAGCTATCCCGCACGTAGAAATCCCCGGCCTGGCCGTTGTCGCCTCCCAGGTACAAATCCCCTGATCCGCTGTTGTAGTCCAGCCCTCCCTGAGCCGTGCTCCCGATCCGGATCCCCACGTTGGTTCCTTCGAGGTGCAGGGCTTCCTGCGGGCTTGTCGTTCCGATCCCCACCCGCTGGTTGAGGCTGTCCAGCGCAACGATGGCCATTCCGCCTGCGGTCACAAAGCTGAGAGCGTCCGTCGAATCTAGCCCCAACGGTTGGATCCTCGCGCCGGTCGGTAGCCCGAGCGTCCCGCCACTGGCGTTCGTGAACTGGCCGAGCAGGTTTCCCGCGCTGTCTCGCAAGGCAATGGCGCTTGCTTGCCCTGCCTGCAGAGAGACAGTATTGTCGCTGCCCTGATACAACCCTCCCCCAGTTGGCGTGGTCGAGTCGGTGGTGTTGCGGAAGCGGAGGCCGCGCAGGGTGCTGAAATCGCCGTTGTCAATCGCCAGAAAACCGCCCCCTACCAGATCCAAACGGCCAGCCGGCGTCGAGGTTCCAACTCCGACCCAGCTGCTCTGGTCGCTGGAGGGAGGAAGCCGTCCCGATTGCGCGGCGGCGCCGGTGTCCTCGTAAGGTCCGGTGACCTGAGCCAAGAAGCCGGTGGAGGAGGGGCTGCCGCTGGCCGTGGTGCGGTAGACGTTGTAGGCCACCGCGCCCGGGACTGCCGTCGTGCTCACGGTGTTGTAGCTGGTGGCGCTCAAGGTGGCCGGGCCGCTGGCGGTCTGCCCTTCGGGCGAGCCGACCGTCTCGGTACCGTCTTCGCTGACCGCAGTGACGACATAGCCCCAGGTGGTGCTGCCGCCGCTCGGCGTTGGGGTAACGGTTGGAGCGGCCGGCGTTCCAAGGGGCAGAACGACGACACCGCCAGCCACCCGGAGCAAGCCCACGACGTCCAGCCGGGCTTGCGGCGTCAGGGTGCCGACGCCCACATTACCGGCGTTGCTTCCCACGACCATCGTTGGGGCCGCACTGCCGTAACCGGACGAGCCGCCTAGCTGTAGGTTCCCCGAGCCATCCGTTCGCAACACGCCCCGAAACGTGCTAAAGTCACGGTTTGCCGAGGTGTTCTGGTCCAGCTCCAGCGAGCCATTGTTGACCGCCAGCCGCCAGTAGCCGGCTGCGCCGCTCTGGTTGGCGTCGTCGAGAATCAGTAAGCCCGCGGTGCCGTGCAATTGAGCCAGGGCCTGTGGCGTCGCAATTCCCACGCCCAGTCCGGCCTCGATGTAGACCGGCCCGAGGCTTGCTGGAAACGAATTGCAGGAACAATCAGTCATTCGGTCCTCCCATTCGCCACGCCTGCCGTTAGGTGCAGGAGAAACTGATCCCCATCCAAGACGCTCAGGTCGGTCAGCTGCGGGACGTAGAGCCGCAGGGCTCCGATGAGATCAGCCTTGTTCACGACGAGCCCCCGCACGTTCAGCGGTGGTATCGCTGGTCCGAATGGAAGACCGGTTCGGTCCACAGCCCCATTCGCGACCGTTGTCTGAGCCCTGTCGTCGTGCCCACTTGTCAGCATATAGGAAGCCTCCTCTCACGACTAGCTGACGGTCAGGTAACTAGTCTCCCGACCGTCGGGTGCTATCGTACGCTCTCCCCCCAATATCCAACAATTTCTCTTTATTGGATCTAAGTCGGATTATTGCGTCGGTCTTTAGTCCTGCTTCGCGAACCTCGCGTCTGCTCTGGCGGCATCGCACTAACGAAAACGGGAGACGGAGACCGAAGACAGCAACCCCTCTTCTTCATCGGTTCGGATGCAGACACGACAGCGCTCCTGGGGCAGGTTGGGCGCGCGCTGAACCTAATCGTTTGGCACTTGCGGATCCCAGTGGCGTTTTGCATCCGAGCGAGGGGCGGCAAGCCTTGCATGTAGTGCCCGGGGATGTAATGGGAGCAACTGAGTAATCTCAGCCCATCGATAGCCGGCTAGTCGAAGGCCAAGCATGCGCTGATCTAGTACTCTAGTACTTGAAGAGTTGCGAAAACAGCCGTGGTGTGAAGTAAGCTGATGTCCTGATCCGCAACGTCGCGTTGGCGGCTTGGTGTTACGTCTTGAGGAGGGGTTCATACACCGCGCCTCGTCGCCTTCGACGACACTCTGAACACCTCCCGGTGCGCCACCTAATCGTCGAGCGTGCCTCGGGGGTCAATCTTTAGTCGCGTGAGGCCGACCCGCTCGAAGTCGCCGACGTCTGGTGCGCCTTGGGCCGTGATCTGGCGCGGTTACATCTCGGTGTGGAATATGAGTCCCCAGCCAACTGCGCAACTGGCTGGGCCGACGGCCTGGCCGACCCGCGCCTCCTCGTCGAGCAGCGCGCCAAGGATGGCTGGTTCTCGTCGCTCGAAGCACGCTGGTTTCTCCGCTGGCTGGAGCGTCTGGCACCGCTTGCCACGCGATCGGTGCCCAAGCGCTTCGTCCACGCCGACGTGCAGATGTCCAACCTGCTCGTCGATCCATCCAGAGCCGCCTACCTCGCCCTCATCGACTGGGGCTGCGCCCACTGGCAAGATTGCGCGCCTTCGATTTTCTTGCGATGCCGTTGCGAGCCGTGCCGTTTCTCCTGGCTGGCCATCGCGAGGTTGCGCCGCTCGACGAAGACGACGCGGCCGAAGTGCGCATTCTCTGGCGACGCCTCCAGCTGCTCCTCAGTACCCTTCCGCGGGGCGCCGCGAAGGATTGCTCTTGGGGTGAGCGGCCGGTGGCCTGGCTCATCGACCTGTTTCGCTTCTTCCTCGATCCTCTGGACGTACGATGGAAAGCCATCGCGCCGGAGTAAGGTCCCGGAAGAAGGATTCAGATTGCAACGTACTCGAGCCGACGGGATGGGAAGCGGCGAAGACGAGGTCCGACCCGACTGCAATCGAGATGACCGTGGCCCCAATTTACGTCACAGCTCGGCATGCGGTTCCGACTGCTAGAATACGGACTACTCCGGCCAATTCCCGAACAGGCGGCAACATGAGACGGCGGAACTCCTACCTACGTGCCCAGCGTCACGACGTGGCGTCCCTCCGGTGACCGTTGATCGCTCGCCTGCTCGCGAGGGAGTAGAGACAATCGCGTGGGAGCGCCGTTCCGTCGAGCCAATGCTCGACCTGATCAACGGGACCCATACCTCGTCGACAGGAACACGCTCGACCGCAGTACCACGCGCCAGCAGTCCATCGACCTAAATGACAATCGCCAGCGGACCGAACGGAGGGAAAGGTGAGCGAGCAGCCAAGTTCGACGCCCGCGACGGGTAGCCTCTGGAAAAACCGTGGGTTCCTGCATCTGTGGTTGGCCCAAATCGTCTCCAACGCTGGGACGGCAATCACCCGGATCGCTCTTCCGCTCGCCGCCGTTCTCGTCCTCCGCGCGACACCCGCGGAAATGGCCCTTCTGCTCCTCTCCGGCCAACTCCCCAATTTGCTCTTCGGGCTGCTCGCCGGGGTCTGGGTGGACCGACGACGCCGTCGTCCTCTTCTCGTCGGGGCCGACCTCGGACGCGCCTTGGTCCTGGGCTCGATCCCTGCCGCGGCGCTGCTCGGTCACCTGACGTTCATCCACCTCTGCGTGGTCAGTTTTCTGTCTGCTAGCCTTGCGCTGGTCTATCAGCTTGCGAACGTGGCGCTCCTCCCGTCGCTCGTACCTCGAGCGCAGCTGGTCGAGGCGAACGGACGCCTCAGCGTCAGTAATTCCCTGATCAGCATCACCGGCCCCGGCGTAGCCGGCGCGCTGGTGCAACTGTTGGGGGCTCCCAAAGCCATCATCCTCGACGCGATTTCCTACCTGCTGTCTGCTGCCTCGCTCACGGGAATTCGTGCACCGGAGAAAGACCGATCGGCGCCGAAACACCCGCCAATTTGGCGTGACGCTGTCGCGGGTGTGCGGGAATTGGTGAAGACTCCGGTGCTCCTTGCGCTGACCGTCGCGACCGGGATCAGCATCCTGGGCGGAAACGTTCAGGGAACAGTGCAGCTCCTCTTTCTCGTGAACGTTCTGCACTTCAGCCCGGCCGTGCTCGGCCTCCTCGCTGTGGCGGATGGCGGGGCGGCGATGCTGGGCGGTCTGTTCGCCGGACGCGTCGCCCGTCGATTGGGAATCGGGGCGGTCATCCTCCTCAGTAGCTCGGTCTACGAGCTTTCGCGCGTCCTTATCCCCCTTGCCGGACTTCCCGCGACGACGCCCCCGCTCGTCATCGTGACAACCGCCAGTCTCTTCGCGGGATTGAGCTACACCATCTACGAAATAAATCAGGTGAGTCTTCGCCAAGCCGTCACGCCGCCTGAACTCCTCGGTCGGACGACCGGAGCACGTCGAGTCCTGATCTTTTGCGCGGCTCCGCTCGGTGCGGCTCTGGGCGGGTACCTCGGCACCACCATTGGCCTTCGTCCAACCCTCGTCATCGGCGCGTTGGTGTCGATTATCTCCTGCTTGTTCCTCGTCGTTTCGCCGATCCGCTCGGTCCGGGACCTACCAACTGTGGCCGCAACCTGAACTGAACGCTTTGGAGATCGACAGTTCCAAAGGCTTTCGCGTGGATGGTCGAAGACCCAGATGAGTGCCGATCTCGTTTCCAGTTAGAAAGTAAAGGCTGGAATGCGGAAGCAACGTAACTTTTCGAGAAACGAGCCGCGCTCGCCGCGGTGCTCATCGCATTCTTTCGTACGATGCTTCGCGGTATACCCTTCCTCCTCGTCGGCCACCGCGACATGACCCGGTATTGACGAAGACACCTTCGCCGAAGTGCCCATCCTCTGGTGGAGTTACTCACAAGCACCCTCGCGCAGTGCGCGGCGAAGAACTCTTCCTTGGGTGAACGCATGGTGGCCTGGCTTATCGACCTGTTCCGCTTCTTCCTCGATCCTCTCGACGCCCGTCAGCGAAAGATCGGGCCGTCCGAGGCACGTCGGTGAGGATAGACTGCTCATCGCACAGTGCTCTCGTATCCAGCATGGCATACGCGCGGTACGGAAAGGTTAATTTTCCGAACCTTCGCGATCGTTACCCCAGGTTATTTCCTGATCACCGGATACGGAGTAGATCCATAAGAGCCAGACGAATCTGACGAGTTTTTCCCCGCTTTCGTGCGCGAAATCGCGGCGTGGCCCCCTCCGAGTCGTGTGCACGTTATTACCTTTCCCGAGTTCCGCTCCGGATGGGCCCGAGCCTCCCTCGTTACTTCAGGTAACTCACAGGTAATTCAAGACGCCCTTTTGATCCAGCGTCTCCTGATCGCTCGGCTAACCCACCGCCGGCGTCTCCGCATCCGGTTTCAAAACTCCTCGGAACTCGTCTCACAGGTAATTCAGGGGACATAGCCAGGTAATTCGGGCTGATTACGCTGGCCGTATGTGATGTGGTTTGGTCGGCTTGCTCCCGAAAAACCGACGGGGATGGTCTGCTCCCCGAACTCGCTGGGATGTGGTCGGAGCGCCCGACTCGCGAGCGTGCTCTCCCGAGGCGAGTTCGAATAGGTCAACGGTGTCGCTCGGCCGCGCGGCCGCGGGATCGAAAACGAGCTTGCTCTCCAGCGTCAGCGATCAGAGCGGGAACGAATCGACAGACGGAGGTGACACGAGGCAGCTTCCCAACCAGGTGATGACGACCGGGTCAATCTTTCCTCTCGATGTTCATAACCGAGTGGCAGGTTCTTCCGGCCACAGTCGCCCGTTGAATGAAAGTTCGACAACGAGCGACAGAAAGGACAGGAGATGTGATCGACATCTGGGCGATCGGGCCAACCACCGCGGCGCTCGCTCTTCGGGCGCAGGGATTCTCTGCCCACGAGGCTGAGCGACTGGTCCAACTGAAGATCCGATGCGAGCGTGGCGATTTCCGTGAGCTCACCGACCAGGCGCGGTGGGCGTTCGTGCGCTGGCTGACCCAGCATGGCTGGTTCAGTGACTGGGTCTCGACCCGGCACGAACTGGAGAAAGGAGCGCAGGATGAGTGGTGGATCCGCTTACGATCCCGACCGTAACACCGGCGTGCCTGGCCTGGACCCGGTGCAAGAGCGCGTCTTCCTGGACCGGTACGCCTTGAAGGACGCGAACGGACAGCTTCTGGAAACGACCCCGACGGAGATGTGGCACCGGGTCGCGCACGCCGTCGCCACGGCCGAGCCGACCGAACGGCTCTGCCACGAATGGGCTGAGCGATTTGAAGCCCTCCTGCGCGACTTCCGGTTTGTACCCGGCGGCCGCATCCTCGCCAGCGCTGGGAGTGGTCACGAGGCGACTCTCTTCAACTGCTTCGTCTTGCCGTCGCCCGAGGATAGCCGCGCTGGCATCCTCGACAACCTGAAGCTTGCAGTCGAAATAATGGCCCACGGCGGCGGCTTTGGCGTCAACCTTTCCACCCTCCGCCCGCGGGGTAGTCACATTCGGAGCGTAAATGGGACCAGCTCCGGCCCGGTCGCTTGGGCCGAGCTATACAGCGTCGCCACGGGCGAGGTAATCCAGCAGGGTGGGAGTCGCCGGGGAGCGGCCATGCTCATGCTCGACGACTCGCACCCGGATATCGAGGAGTTCGTCACCGCCAAGACCGACCAGGGGCGTCTGCTGCACGCGAATCTCTCGGTGTGCATCTCGGACGCGTTCATGACGGCAGTCGAGGATGACGCGGACTGGCCGTTGTGCTGGCAGGGTAAAGTGACGCAGGTCGTGAGGGCGCGTGCCCTCTGGGAGCGTATCTGCACCGCCGCGTGGCAGAGCGCCGAACCCGGCCTTCTCTTCATCGACCGCGTGAACCAGCAGAACAACCTCGCCTACCACGAGACGATCGCCTGCTGCAATCCGTGCGGCGAGGAACCCTTGGCGCCGTGGAACGTCTGCAACCTCGGCGCGCTCAACCTCGCGGCGTTCGTCCACGAAGGTAGCATCGACCTGGACGGGCTCGCCGAGCACACCCGGATCGCGGTGCGCTTCCTCGACGACGTTATCGACGTCACGCCCTACTTCTTCCCGGAGAACGAGGCGGCGCAATGGGCGGTGCGGCGCATCGGTCTGGGGACCATGGGCCTTGCCGACGTGCTGATCGACCTGGGCGTCCGATACGGATCGAAGGCCTCGCTCGACGTGATCGCGCGGATCTACCAGACGATTCGTGATACTGCCTACGAGGCTTCGGCCGATCTGGCGGCCGAAAAGGGACCGTTCCCGGCCTTTGATTGCGCCGAATACCTCGAACGCCCTTTCATCCAGCGACTGCCCGTGCCGATCCAAACGAAGATCGCCCGGCAGGGCATGCGTAACGGTGTACTCCTCTGCCAGCAGCCAACCGGTACCACGAGCCTCCTCGCCGGCGTCTCCTCGGGGATCGAGCCCGTCTTCGATTTTCGGCTGATCCGTCGCGACCGCCTCGGCGAGCATGTCATTGAGCATCCCGCCTACCGCGCCTGGCAGCAAGCGCATCCCGGCGCTCCGCTCCCCGATTACTTCGTCACGGCCAATCAATTGTCTCCCAAGGAGCACGTCCGGGTGCAGGCAACCATCCAGGAGTTCACCGACGCCGCGATCTCGAAAACAGTGAACGCGCCGGTCACCCACAGCGTCACGGAGGTTCAGCGCCTCTACCGTCTCGCCTATGAGCTGGGCTGCAAAGGTATCACCTACTACCGGGACGGATCCCGCCCGGCGGTGCTCTCCCACGCTGACAACGTAGAGCTAACCGCCGATGGCCTGGCGCCGCGGCCGCGCGCTCTCGCCGGGACGACCTACCGCGTCGAGACGCCGGTGGGGACGGCGTTCGTGACGGTGAATACCCGGGACGCGAGCCCGGATCCCGAGCCGTTCGAGGTCTTCCTGAACGTCGGGAAGGCCGGCTCGGACATCGCCGCGCTCGCCGAGGCGATTGGCCGCCTCTGCTCGCTCTGTCTGCGTCTCCCGGCCCAGCTTCCAACTCGGGCGCGTGTCGCAGCGATCGTCGACCAGCTGGCCGGCATCGGCGGAGGTCACGCGCTCGGCTTTGGCGCCCGGCGAGTTCGCTCCCTGCCGGACGCGGTCGCCCAAGTGCTGGCCGAGATTCCTGGCCTTGAGCGCGACCGGGCGCATCACGACGTGGCGGTTGCGACGACCCCGGGCGATCTGTGCCCGTCCTGCGGTGAGGCCACGCTCTACCACCGCGAGGGCTGTCGCAGTTGTCCCTGCGGGTTCAGCGAGTGCTGAGCTCACAGGACGAAGGAAGGAGTGCAAAGTCGAACGGTTGCGTGCGTTTGCAGAGGATCACGGCTGGTCGGTCATGCCCGATCACGTCTACTGTGATGAAGGAGTGAGCGGCCTCTGCCGCAGTCGTCCCGGCCTCGACCGCCTCCTCGCCACCGTCGCTCATCGGGAGATCGACGTCGTTGTCGCCGTCAGCCAGGATCGGCTGGCGCGCGACCAATGGGCTCGACGCGAGATCCTCGACGAGTGCGAGCGCGTCGGTTGCCGCGTGGCATTCGCCGACGGTGGCTGAATGTTCCGCGCATAAGAGTTCCGACTTCGCGCCAATCGTCCGGCGTCGACGCATCAGAGTCGCTGGGCCGCCCAATCGCGTTCTGCCTCGCCACTGCATGGAGTTGATGCTGTCGCCCACGCGTGAGTCAGAAACCAATAAGAGACATCGATGATCCACCTCGTGCTCGATCCCTTCGCTGTGATGTTGCTCTCCAATCACGGCTTCGGCCTCGAGATCGGCGTCCGGCCCACTCTACCCTCCCACAACATCGTGTCCCTTCGCTGTTGGCACTCCCCGAAGTACCTGGACACTAAAGGCATGGGTGGCGAAGATTTCGCGATCACTTCCTCGCGCTCCTGAGCTTCGTCAGACCTCACCTAATCAATAACCGCTTCCGTCAAGCGCTTTGCCGCAACTGATCTCTCGGCTTTGGCTGAGCTGACCGAGTTCGTCGGTTTGCATTCAACCAAAGGGAGATCGCACTTCCGCTCGCTCGCTGGTCCATTCCGTGTCAGTCCCAAATTCAAAGAAAGGAGGTGATCTCATGTCGCGCGCACCCCCGTACCGATACCTTCGCCGGTAAACCCATCAAACGAAAGCCGAGCCTAGCGGTTCGGCTTTCGTCATTTCCAAAAGGAGAACGCAGATGCCCAAGCGTCACGCTCACCACCTTGCACGGTCAAGCCGCTGGCTATCCACCGTGCATACCAAATTCGTCACGGCCATGTCGCAAGCTTGGCGAAGGCTCCGACGGTGGCACCAGCCGCTGCCCGTCGAAGTTCTAATTTCCGATCGAACCAGACGTCACGCCCTGGAGCGCGAGCTCCGGTGGGGCCTTGGCCGGCTCCGACGCGGCCTCGGGGGACCGATCCCACCCGAGTTGTCCGTTCTCGTCCAGCAGGTCATCCGCACCGACCGGCAGCTCGCTGGCTGTTACATGCTGGGCCAACGATCAGATGGCAGTCGCTTCGCGCTCGTCCGGCTAGCCCTCCACGTCGACGGTCACCGCCTGAGCACCGATGAGCTCCTGGCCGTGCTCGCCGAGCAGATCGTCGGTCTCGCCACCCAGCAGAGCAGCAGTGTCCTGGTGCCTATCGACCTCGCACCCGCACCGGCGGGCGCGAGCAGGACAGCGACCGTCCTACCACCTGACCCGCTCGCGCCAGGCGCCAATGGCACGATCCGCGGCACCCACGCCGTGTAGTCGCCCTGCCGCTCGTTCGCAGCAATCAGCAGCACACAAATCTGGAGGTTTTGACTGTGTCCCATTCAATCGTCGTCAAGAGCTTCGCGGAGCTCGCGGGCCTGTTCCCGGAAGAGGAGAAACTGAGTGACACTGTAACGGTAAGCGAAGCCGCGACTCACTCAGCGGCCCCGATGACCGATGATACCGACCTGGCGCGTCTGGTCGAGGATCTGGAGAGTGCCGGCGTCGCCCTGGCGCGAATCATTGTCCGTGACCAGGAAGAACGCGCGCTGGCCCTGCGGGATCTCGAACGATATGACGCGCTGGCGCAGCTCCAGCACGATGCCGAACTGACGCGCGAGCAGGCCCGGCGGATTCGCCAGGAAGCCGTGGCGTTCCGAGTCCGGGCCTTCGGCGAAGAAGCGCGACACGAAGCCGAGCGTATCGCCGAGGCGGCGGGGAAAGCGGAAGAGTTCGCGACCCGACGGGTCGAGGCCGCGCGGCGGGACATCGAACAACTCGCCGCCGACATCGACCTGGAGCGCCTCCTGGCGGAACGTCAGAAGGAACAGGAGGCAGAAAAAGCGAAAGCCGCCGCGGCCGAGCGAGCCGGGCGACTTTCCGGGGCCCTCGCCCGAGCGAAGTCAGCGCTCGAGGCGGGGCGATTCGAGGAAGCTCATGCGGTGCTGGGGTCTGTTGTTGACGAGAACCCTAACAACGCCGAGATCACTTCGCTCTTGGATATGATTATACACCGCGAGACGGCGGTCAAGGTAGCGGCCGTCGAGGATGCGCTGTGGCTCGCGCGCCGAACCTGGCGCCACGACCCCGAGGCCGCAATCAAGCACCTCGCCGCGCTCGACGTCGCTGGACTCCCAGTGGAGATCGGATGCCAGGTGTTCGGCGCCTGGGCGCAAGCGTGCGCCCGCCTCTGCCGACAGCGCGGGCTGATCGAACCTCTCCGCTACGCTCCGACTCCGGGACGGGGAGCCATCCTGGCTCGCGAGCAGGCCGGAGCGCCCTACACCGTCATCAGTGCGCTTGGTTTGGATGCCACCTGGCAGCCGGGGAACACGATTGGTGAGCGCCAGCTCCAGCGCGCCCGACCTCTTCGGTAGGCTTCGTCGCGTGGTTATCCGCCCCCGATGGCACGCTATCGGGGGCAGCTGCACTGAAAGGAGGGAGCGACGCCGGAATTCGAAGGAGCGCAACGGACGATGGAGCATCTCAGTCGGTACAACCGGGTCACGGTCGGGCTCTGGGCGCGCAGCCACGGCGCGCTGGCTCGACCAGCGAAGGAAGCCTGCCTGGTCGAAGCGGCGGTGCACGCCGTCCTGGCTGGTCTGCGCCTCTGCGACCAGCCGGGCGTGTTACTCGCACGCTACGAGGCCGACGCAGCCTCCGATTTCGCCCTGATCGGCAGTCTGGTGGACGGAACGCCAAGTGACGAGATCCTCTGGCAGATCCGCGACGCAGCGTACCACCTCCGGTGGTGCGAGCTTAACGGCAGCGCGTAGGCCGTGCTGGACCTTTCACGCTTCAACCCGACCCAGCGCACGGCCATTCTCGCCGGCGACGGTCCGCTTTTGATCGTCGCCGGGCCCGGCTCGGGCAAGACGACAGTGCTCGCCGCGCGAATTACCCACCTGGTGACCGCCCGGGGAGTCGCGCCTACGAGTATCCTCGCGCTCACCTTCGCGACGAAGGCGAGCCGCGAGCTCCGGGTGCGCCTGGCTGGCCTGCTCGGCGCGGCGGCGCAAGGCGTCGACGTGGCGACCTTCCACGCATTCGGCCTACGGGTAGTCCGCCAATGGAGCGAGACGCTCGGCTGGGGATCGGGACCCCTCGTCGTTTACGGTGCTGACGACAGCCGCCGCCTCCTTCGGGATGTGGCCCGTGCATGCGAGGTTGACCTGGAACAGTGGCCACTCGGAGAACTGGCAACTCGACTGGAGCGCTATCGTCTCGCCGCCGATGGCTCGACCGCTGAGCCTTCGGCCGCAGCATTGGCAACGATCACCGGCTGCTACGAAGACCATCTCCGCCGCCGCGGCGCGGTGGACTATCCGGCGATGCTGGCCCTGCCGCTTCGCCTGCTCGACGATAAGCCAGAAGCGCTGCGTCTCCTGCAGGACAGCTATCGCCACGTGTTGTGCGATGAGTTTCAGGACGTTTGTGCCGCGCAATTTCGGCTGCTCACCCTCCTGGCACGGGAGCACCGGAACCTCGTCGTGGTGGGCGATCCGATGCAGACGCTATATGGGTGGCGCGGCGCCGACGTCCGGTTTCTGCATGCGTTCGAGCGCGACTTCCCGGACGCCCGGGTCGTGAGCCTCGACCAGAACTTCCGCGCGACGCGGAGCCTGGTCGACCTCGCTAACGCACTCGGGGCACCGCTGCCGTACGCCCATCGGCTCTGGACCGACAACCCGCCCGGCGAGCCACCGCGCTTGCACGTCGCCAAGGACGAGCAAACCGAGGCGCGCTTCGTCGCAACCGAGATTTCGCGGCTGTGCGCTGAGGGACGGATCGACCATCCTGGCGAAGTGGCCGTCCTTTATCGCACGAATCGGCAAGCAGAACACCTGACCCTCGCCTTGCGCGAGCAGCGGCTCCCCTACCGCGTGCGCGGCGCCGTCGATCTCTTCGCCCGTCGCGAAGTCCGCGACGCGGTCGCCTACCTGCGGCTGGCCCACACCCCGAGCGATGTCACGGCTCTCGCGCGGATTGTCAACACTCCGCCGCGTCACCTCGTGCAACTCGTCGAGATCCTCCGCCAAAAACCGATACCCATCGGAGATCTGCCGACCCTCGCCCATCCCTACGGGGTCTCTGCGGTCGCTTCGGCGCTGGCCCTGGATCGGCTGATCGCAGATCTCCACGCCCGGAGCGCTGACCTACCACCGGCGCTACTCTTGGACGAGGCTCTCGATCGAAGCGGTTACCGACGCTGGCTCGAAGGTCAGGCCGACGGACCGGAGCACCTGTCACACCTGGCCACTCTACGCGCGCTGGCACAGCAGGCCGAGACCGGCCTTGGCCCCTGGCTTGTCGACCTGCAGCTCGGCGAGGATCTGCCCGCCAGTTCTGACGACGCCGGCACTGTCGTCCTGACGACGATCCACGGTGCCAAAGGGGGCGAGTGGCGAGTCGTATTCGTCGTCGGCTTCGAGGAAGGGCTCCTTCCGCACGCGCGCGCCCTCGTCGGCGATGCCAGCGAGCCGGACGGGATCGACTCCGAGCGCCGCGTCGCCTACGTCGCGGTGACCCGCCCGCGCGAGGGCCTATATCTGCTCTATTGCGAAAACCGGCGATGGGGCGAGCGTCAGGAACCACGTCGCCCCTCGCGCTTCCTCCGCGGGCTGCCCCTCGAGCGCATCGAGCGGGTGGCCTGATCGCCAAGCGAGGAGAATAAGTATGCAAACCGTGATCGACACCGATGAGGTCAAGCGGGACCATCCGATCGCCGAGGTCGTTGCGCACTACGGGATCGACCTCCGGCCGATGGGCCAGGCGCTGGTGGGCCGCTGCCCATTCCATCCCGACGGCGGACGTCCGAACCTGTACGTCTACGAGACAAACGCAAGCTGGTACTGCTACCGCTGCAGCGCGGGCGGCGACGTGATCAGCTTCGTCATGCGCCTGGAGCACCTCGGCTTCCGCGACGCAGTCGCCCGTCTGACGGACGGTTCCATCGGGGAAACTACCTCCCCTTCGCGTCCGCTTGGGCGACCGCCTCCGCGGCGACGAACGTCGGCATCCCAAGGAGAGGGCGAACGCGCCTGCCTCGCGGCTGCGACCGAGCTCTACCACAACCGCCTCCTCACCGATCCGTCGGCTATACGCTATGTCGAAGAGCGGGGCCTCGACCGAGCGACACTCGAACGCTGTCGGGTCGGCTATGCGAGCGGAAATGAGCTCATCGCCTACCTGCGCTGGCGCCGCCTCCCAATCCAAGCCGCCATCCGCGCTGGACTCGTCGGCCGAGATGGGCGAGAGTTTCTCGCCGAGCGGGTAGTCGTGCCCGAAATTCGTCAAGGTCAGCCGATCTGGCTGGTCGGGCGCGCGCTCGACTCCGCGCGTGACGCGCCAAAGTACCTCGGACTGCCGGGCCGGAAGCCGCTCCTTGGCTGGGAGATGGTCGCCGGTCGATCCCACGCCATCCTGGTTGAGGGCGTGTTCGACTGGCTCACGTTGGTGCAATGGGGCTTCCCCGCCCTCGCGCTGGTCGGCACCCGCGTCCGACCGGAGGTTCTACGCGCGCTCGGCGCGCGCTTTGGCCGTCTGTACCTGGCCCTCGACGCCGACCCGGCCGGCCGCGACGCGACCGACGAGATCGTCCGGACCCTGGGCGCCCGGGCCATTCCCCTGGCCTTGCCGAGCGGCGCCAAGGACGTCGCCGACCTCGCACCCGCGCTGGACGGCCGCGTCCGCTTTGTCCGGGCGTTCCCCGACGAGTCCGACCTCGCCCACGCTGCCTGACGCGGCAGAGGACGGTTTTCGATGCAGATCTGCCAACGTAATGGCCAGACCTACCTGGCCGAGCTCACCGACGAGGAGCGCGTGGCGCTCCTCTGGGCGGTGGAATCCGGCCGGGCCCTGCTGCTTCACGATCCGGACATCGCGTGTCTCCGTCGGGAAAAGAGGTTCAGCGCGGACTTCCTCGACCATCTCGCGGATACCCTCTTCCTGGTCGGCGCGCCGTCTGATGCGCCGCAGAGTGGGAGCGATCAAACCGGACTATCTTCCGAGTCTCACCGGAGGTCCTGACATGGCATTCGCGGTCAATCGTGTCTTCTTGATCGGCCGGCTCGGGCAGGATCCCGAGATGCGCTACACCCCCGAGGGTCAGGCGGTCACCAAGTTTAGCCTGGCCACCGATCGCCCGACCAAACCCGGTGCCGAACGCCAAACCGATTGGCATCAGATCATCTGCTGGGGCCAGCTCGCCGAGTTCGCTGGGCAATACCTCGCCCGGGGCCGGCTGGTCTTCGTCGGCGGGCGCCTCAGCTATCGCACCTGGGAAGGCCGCGATGGCCAGAAGCGCCGGGCCGTCGAGATCGTGGCGAACGAGATCGTCCTACTCGACCATCGGCCCGACACCGGCCAGCACGACGCCGAGCCCTCTGCTTCCCATGATCAGGGGCGGGGTCCGGACGATGATATCCCGTTTTAGGCGGCTGCTCCGGGGCTGGCTTCCTCGCCGGCTCATCTGCCGCTTTCCCCTCTTTCTCGCGGACGATACCAGCCGCGGCCTCACCCGCGAGCTGGTGCTCGTCCTCAGTCCGACAGTCCCGCACCTCCGGCGGCTGACCATCTACCGGCGCTGCGCGACGGATCCCGGCGATCCGCTGTGCGCCGCGTGAATCGGTTACCAAAGTCTGACGCGGGCAGAACTTCAGATGAGGTTCTGCCGGTCACATTGCTCGGAGGCGTCTGATGGCCAAACTCTTTGAGACCTTTTCGCTGGACCAGCGACTCGCGTGCGCCATGCGTGCGAAGACACCGACCCACGTCGCGCGAACGTTCGCGGCCTTCGTAGGCCAATTTTACGACCGCGAAGCCTTCGACCGACTCGCCCGGCAAGTGAATGATCTGTACGACGTCGAGCGGGCTACCACCTTCCGCTCCCAGCTCGACCGGCGCCTCTATGATCGCTACCACGAGCCGGTCGCCTGGGACCTTTCCCCTGAGTCAACGGACCAGGCCGCGTGACGCACCACGACGACGCGCGCCAGATCTCGCTCCTTCCACCCGACGCTGCCGCCCTCCTGCACCTCGTGCGCGAGAACCTGCGCTTGCTCGCCGGGCTCGTTGCCCGGTATGAAATCGGCAGCGTCGGTACGTGTGCCCAGGAACACATCATTCGTTCGCCGGCCGACGTCGCCGCCTATCTCGGGAGCGAGCTCGCCGAGCTGGCCCAGGAGCAACTCCGGGTCGTCCTGCTCGACACCAAGAATCACGTCCTCGGGATCCAGCTCGTCTACCAGGGCGGGCTCAACGCCACCGTGATTCGCCTCGCGGATTGCTTCCGGGAGGCCGTCACCCTCGGGGCGGCCGCGGTGATCTTCGTCCACAACCATCCGAGCGGCGACCCGACTCCCTCTCCCGAGGACGTGCGGTTGACCCGCGAGGCCGGACGGGTGGGTGACCTGCTTGGGATCGATCTGCTGGATCACCTAGTCATCGCCCGTCAGGGGCATGTCAGTCTCCGGGAGCGTGGTCTCTACAGCGCGCCAAAACATGCAGCGTTCGAGCCCGGATCGAATGACCAATCCGCGGGGCTTCGATCCTCTCCACATCAGGGAGGTACCACCAATGATTGAGACGTGGCCGCACACGATCGTCCCTGACGTGACGACCAGTGGTTCTGCCAGCGATCGCGCCGACCGTGCCGCGAGTCGGGTTGGGGTCGCGGGGGCCGAGGTCGAGCGGCTCCCCTTTGATCTCTCGGTGCTGGCCGACGAAGGGCTGTTCGTCAACGTCGACGCCAGTGGCTTCGGCCTTCTCGACCGGCGATTGGATTGGCAGGCGCTCGGGATCACCCTCCCCCGCGATTCCGGTCTGGCTTTCCGGCCGCCCCGCTGCGGCCTGCTTCCCGACCGCTATCGCTTGCCGATCCTGCGCCCGGCCGCTCGCGCCCACGCGGCGCTGCACCGCTACTCCTACCGGTTCCGTCTCACCGAAACGCTGTTCGAGACGCCCGCTTACAGGTGGATTCCCTGGCGCGCCTTCGAGGCGTTCGAGCGCGAGTTCGAGGCCGCGCAGGCGGCCCTCGAACAGGCCCGCTCGGCTGTCCTGGACAACTACGACGCCGTGCGTGAAGAAGTCGTCGCGACCTTTGCACGCCTCGCCGACGACTCGGCCCGCCGCCTGGAGGCGACGGGCTACGCCATTCCCGAGGGCTTTCCGGAGTTGGTCGTGCGCGGCGTTCTGGCGGCCTTGCCGGGCCCCGACGACCTGCGGACCCGGCTGGCCCTGTGCTACCGGGTCGGCGTCGTCCTGCTCGGTTCGGAAATGCTCGCCGAGCAACGCCGGGCGCGCGAGGAGCGGCGCCAGTTAGAGCGCACGGAGGCCGAACTCCGGGTCGAGCAGCGCCGGCAGGAGGCCCGGGTGCGCCTCGTCCAGGAAGAGCTCTGGGCCGAGGAGGAACGGATTCGCCGCCGACTCCAAGCCGAGGAAGAGGAACGCCAGCGGGAAGCCCAGGTGAAAGAGCGAATGCGCCAGCTCCGGCTGGAAGCGGCCCGCGAACGGCTCCAGGAGGCGATGAGCCCGCTGGAAGAGGGGGCGAAGCAGCTCCACGCCGCCGTCTACGAGTCGGCGAGCGCGATCCGAGCGTCGCTTCAGAAACATGGCCGGCTCTACGGTGTCTCAGCGAAGAAAGCGCGCGACCTGGCGCGCTGGTTCCGCTTGATGTGCTGGCAATCCGATCGCGACCTGGAGACGCTGCTGACCGAACTGGAGGGGCTCGCCAGCCGCACGGGCGGCAAGCGCAAGCCCGATCCCGGCCCCATCGATCAGGTCCTTGGGGACATCGTCGAGCTTTGTTACGCCGATGCCCGCGCCCTCGCCGAGCCGAACCGTATGGGTGCGCTTGAGCTCTGACGCGAGTCCACCCAACCAGGGACTGGTCACCGGGTCAATGGTGACCAGTCCATTCTCGACTCAGGAGAAAGTTTTGATGAGTAAGTCCACTGATGCGGCGAACTTTTCCGCCTTCGACGACCTCGTCCGCGAGCTGGACGTCCTAATCCGCGCGCGCTACCCGCTGATCAGCGTCGCTACCTTCGAGGAGTTGCGCTTCCGGCGCTTGATGACCGCCGTGGCAAACCTGGAGCGGCACCGCGCGAAAGGTCTCTTCGTCTGGTCACGCACGCAGGGGCTGCGTCAGGTGGCCGGCCCCGGCCTCGGTGCGACCGAGCGGGAGATCCCCGATACATCCGACCCCCTCTCGGTACTCGACCACATCGCCCAGGCCGACCGCGGGCTGTACGTGCTCTGCGACTACGGCGTCTACCTCGCCCCGTTCGGCCAGCCGGAGCCGCTGGTCGTGCGTCGCCTGCGCGAGCTCGCCTGGCAGATCAAGACACGCCCGGTCACGGTCCTCTTCGTCGGACCGTCGTTCCCCGATCTGCCCGAACTGGAGAAGGAGGTCAAGGTCGTCGACCTGCCCCTGCCCGACGAGCGCGAGGTCGACGCGATCCTCACATTGCAGCTCACCCGACTCCGGGACAATCCGGACGTCCGCCTCTCCGTGGATTCGCACACTCACGAGCAGCTCGCCCTGGCGCTGCTGGGACTGACCGAAACGGAAGTCGAGAACGCCCTCGCCAAGGCGGCGATCACCCACCGCGGTATCGGCCCCGAGGCAATCCCGCTCATCCTGGAAGAGAAGCGCGCGGTCATCCGTCAGACCGGGGCGCTCAGCTACAGCCACCCCGAGCCGGTGGACCACCTCGGCGGCTACGCCAACTTGCGTACTCTACTCCAGCAGGCAGCGGTGACATTCAGCCCGGCTGCACGGGCCTTCGGGGTCGAGCCATCCAAGGGCGTCTTGCTCGTGGGGTTGCCGGGTTGCGGTAAAGATCTCTGCAAGAAGATCGCGGCCGGCATCTTCGGGCGCCCGCTTCTCGATCTGGATATGGCGGCGGTGATGGGCGAGGGCGGCGGCGTGATCGGCAGCGCCGCGATGTCGATCAAGCGCGCCCTGGCGATCGCGACGACGCTGAAGGCCGTGCTCGGGCTCTCCGAGTTCGAAAAGGGCGTCGGCGGGCTCCAGTCCTCGGCCCGCTCCGATGCCGGCGAGACGGCGCGGACGATCGGCGCTCTTCTCAACTGGATGGCCGAACAACAAGACGTGTTTGTCTTCGCGACGGCGAACGACGTGCGCCAGCTCGCCCCGGAGCAGATCCGTCAGGGCCGTTTCTCCCAGGTCGTCTTCGTCGACCTGCCGACCCGCGAGGATCGCGCTGACATCTTCCGGGTCCATCTCGCCCGCCGTGATCGTGACCCGGGGGCGTTCGACTTGGAGCAGCTCGCGGAGGCCGCCGAGGGATTCTCGGGTGCCGAGATCGAGGCGGCGGTCAAGGCGGCGCTGCTCGACGCTTACCTTAATGATGCGCGCGAAATGACGACGGCGGACATCATAAACCGGGTGCGCGCGATCCGGCCGACTTCTGAGGTCAAGCGCGACGAGATCGAGGAGCTGCGCCGCTGGGCCCGCGAGCACCTGGCGATTGACGCCGTCCGGGGACAGGCGCCCACCGGCGAACGCCTGATGGAGTTTTGAGAGGGAAGCATCGTGAGCAAGTATCTGGTCTTCGAAGAGTTCGCCTTCCGCGACCGGCGGCTGCTGCTCGCCGCGCTCACTGATCTGGGGTATGCCGAGGTGGAGCAGGGCGAGGCATTGTCCCTCTTCGGCTATCAGGGTGATCGTCGTCCCGAGTCGGCCGAGATCGTCGTGCGGCGGCGCTACCTCGGGAGCGCCTCGAACGACCTCGGGTTTGCCCGGACTCCCGCCGGCTACGTCCCGATCCTGAGCGAATACGATCACAGGGTTCTCCACGGCGGGAACTTCCTGATCAAGCTCCGCACGGCCTACAGCGAGCGCGTCGTCGACGAGGTAAAACGGCGCCTCCACGGGACGGCGCGGCGGATCGTCGAAGGCGACCGGATCAGGATCACGGTCCGATTCTAGGAGGCGCGCATGCCGGAAGTCGAGTTCACCATCGACCCGCGCACCGGTCAGCTCGAGCTGCACGTGAAGGGGATCGTCGGCCCCGCCTGCGACGACATCGCGAAGCTCGCCAAAGAACTCCTGGGTGAGCCCCGACGGGAAGAGCAGACGGCCGAATATCATCTGCGTCCCCGGGTGCGGCCGCGAATCCAGCCGAAACGAGACCGATGAGCGCGCGACCGGCGCAACGCTCGCCGGATACGAGGGGCGTCGCCTTCACCATCGACGCGCTGACCGGTCGGCTCCTCCTCGAATGCCGGGCCGGCGTGCCTCAGCGGCTCCTGGAGGAACTCGAGCGACTGGTGGGGGCGGGCAAACCGCTCGCCTGCGCCGTACCAACGGCGTTCCGAACGCTCCTTCTCGCGTGCCCGGATGAACTAGCAAGCCAGCCCACTGTCCGCATTGCCGGCTACTGGCACGACAGTCTGATCGAGGGGCCGGGGCGTCGGAGTGTCGTCAAGTTGGTTGGCTGCCCGATTCATTGCCACAACTGTATCACGCCGGAGAGCTGGGACATGGCCGGCGGCTACCCCGTGCCGGTAAACCGGCTCGCCGACGCGCTCCTCGACCCGGTCTATCAGCGGGACGGTATCTCCGTCCTCGGGGGCGAGCCGTTCGCTCAGCCTGAGGGGCTGCTGGCACTCGTACGAGCACTGCGTGACCGCGGCTGTGGCCACATCCTCTGCTACAGCGGCTACACCTACGAGCGGTTGCGACGGATGGCGTGTGAGCGCCCGGCTATTGGTGCCGTGCTCGACGAAATCGCCATGCTCGTCGACGGCCCGTTCATCGATGCCCTCGTTGGCAGCGCCGGACCCTGGACCGGGTCGGGGAACCAGCGCGTGATTGACCTCGTAGCGACCCAACGGGCTGGCCGACTTGTGGTAGTCGGCACTGCGAACCCATAGCCAGCGCCCGCTTCAACGAACGACCTTCCACGCGCCCAGAACTCTGCTAAAACCGTGGAGCCCTTATGGGCACCGTGGAAGGGGCTCCTGTGCGTGTGTCACGCCGCGGCCAGCGTACTCGGCGGAGGTATGGCCGTTTCGCGCCGCTGAATGAAATCAATCACAGGAGAATAGCGAATGGATGTGACCATTGAGCAATCCAGCCTCGCCCGGGCCCTGCGGGCCGTCGGGCGCATCGTCCCGACCAGGGCGAACCTTCCAGTCTTGCAGGCCGCGCTGCTCGCGGCTCGGGACGGTCGCCTGACCTTGCGCGCCACCGATATCGAGCTCGCCCTGACGACGAGTATCCCCGCCGACGTCGCCGTCCCCGGGGAGACTGCGCTTCCCGCCCGCCTGCTTGCCGAGTACGTTGCCCAGCTCCCGACCGGGCCGGTCCGCTTGACGCTAGAACCCGAGCGAAGCCGGGTTCGGGTGACGGCAGCCCGCTTTGTTGCGCGGGTCGCGACCCTCGACCCGACCGAGTTTCCCACTTTTCCCGCAGTCGTCGATGACCGCGCCATCGACCTCGACGCGACGACCTTCCGCGCCGCGCTGGGCCGCGTTACCTTCGCCGCGGCGCGGGACGAGAGCCGCCCCGTGCTCGCCGCGGTGCTGTTCGCTTTCGGCGCGGAAGGATTGACCTTGGCCGCAGCCGACGGTTTTCGGCTGGCGCGGGTCCACCTGCCGGGATCGGTTACAGCCGAGCAACGGCTCCTGGTCCCGGCCCGGGCGGTCGCCGAGTTCGTCCGGCTCCTGGAAGGTACAGAGGGCGTCCGCTTCGTGCCCGCGGCCGATGGCCGGGGCGTGGCCCTGCGGACTGGCGAGACCACGCTCTATACCCGGCTCATCGAGGGAACCTATCCGGATGTCGACCGGGTGATTCCGCGCGAATGCAGCACCCGGGTCACCGTGGATGCGGCGTCCTTCCGGCAGGCGGTGCGCATGAGCGGGCTATTCGGGAGCGGGGACGCGCGCCCGGTGGTGGTCGAGGCTGATCTGGATGGTCTACACCTGCGGGCGCGGGGCGACGTAACTGGGGACGCGGAGAGCGACCTCCCCGCCACCGTGCACGGCGAGCCCCGGGCGGTGGCGCTCAACACTCGCCTACTGACCGATCTCCTCGACATCGTCGAGGACGGTCAGATCGAGATTAGCTGGAACAGTCCCCAGACTCCGGTGCGGGTCCAAGAGGCCGGCCACGCCGCGGACGGTGCCGTTTGGGTCGTGATGCCGCTCCATGATCCGGCGCTGACCCGTGCAGTTGGCGAGCAGAAGGCCGCGTGATAGACGTGACGGGCGTGATCGAATCCGATCACTCCCGTCAGCGACCCCCTGGGAGAATTCTGATGCATGTTGTGACATCAACCGGGTTGCACGCCCACGAGCGAACACCCGAGCCCGCGGAGGTTACCACTCCGGGACCGGCCGTCCCATCGCCACGGCGCGCGCTCAAGCTTGTCGTCACCCTGCGCCCCAATGGGAATGCCGGCTACGTTGCCGTACTCGCCCTGGGCGCCGAGGGGTGCGATCCGCTCCTACGGGTCGCACCGGTGGATGATTTCCTTGCCGCTCTCGAGGACGTGCCGGCTCTGCTCGCCGAGGCGGAAGCTCGCTGGCAGGTCACACCGCGCTATCCCACGGTGCCAGACGGCCGCCATCGACCGACCGAGGCGGTTCGCGCGACCCCGGCATCGGCTCCGCGAGCGGCATCGCAGAACGAGCAGTCTTCTCCCAGAGATGTCCCGCTACCGGACCGCGCCGACCGCCCCGGTCAATTGCCGTTGCTCTGAGGACACATTCGATCACCTGACCAACCTGGAGGCTTACGATGGCTCGTCTCTTTGTCGTAGACGGGCGGGAGTTTCCCGACCCGGACGCTAGGCTGTCCGTCGACGAGGTGCGGAAGCAACTCGCCGAGTTCCTGCCCGAATTGACCAACGCCGACGTCCGCGAAGAGAAGCGCGGCGACGACACCCGTTACGTTTTCACCAAGCGCATCGGCACGAAGGGATGTCGGATGCCGAATATCATCGCGATCCTGCGCCAGGTCCCTGAGAAACGGCTGCGGATCTTCGAGCTCGCGGCGGACCTAATCGACGCTCGGGGCGAACTCGACGTCGACGCCGCGGTGTGCCGCCAGCCGGAGATTAATCTCGCCGTTGCCGAGGCCCGTGCCTATGCGAAGGCGACCCAGCAAGCGACGGAGGCGATCCGGCAGCTCCGGCCGCGGTGATCCCCCGCCTCGCCGCTCTCGGGCGGCGGTTGCGATGGGCGCCGGTCACCCCGACGTCCGTCGCAACCCTCCTCGCCGGCCACGAGGGGTTCCTCGCCTTCCGCCAGATCGTCCGGAACCTCTTCCCCGACGATGCGGAGCAGATTCTGGCAGCCGGCGGTGGCGGCCGTGATCGGGAGAGCGCCCGAGTCTGGGCGTTCCTGCACAAAATCGAGGAGGCGTATTTCCCCGTTTATGAGGTCGACGAATACGAGCAGGTCCTCGCCGGCGTTCCATTCGTCCGCAATGGGTGGTCGTATGATCGCTTCCACGACCTCGATTTGCGCGCTGGCGAGTTGCTCCTGTTCACCCTCTGCGCCCAGCCCTACGACGCCGGAACGGACACCAGAGTCGCGCTCTTGGACGCCGCCGAGGTACACGTCCCGCGCGAGCTGCTCCTCGAGATTCCCGCTGGTGGCTTCACGCCGGCTGAGCTCCACGCGCGGCTCGACGATACACCCTACGCCGGCGCGGCCCTCTACGCCGACTGGCTCTGGGGCGAGACCGGAACTGTGTTCCTGGACGTGGACGACGAGACCGAGGTATTCGACGCCGAGTGGAGCACCGAGACGGTCGAAGAGCTCGCGGGGCATTGGCGGCAGGCGCGCTCGATTCTCGATCGGATCGGCGAGCTCACCACCTGGCTCGAAGCCGATTCCGCCAGCCGTTTCCGCCACCTGCTCGCCGCCGCGCGGGGCGACGACCCTCAGCTTCTCTACGAACGCACCCGGAGGTTGTATGCCTGTGAGCTCACCGAAGAAGGGCTCGTCGCCCACCCGCCCGACGATCCCGCCCCTGTCCGCCTATCGCTGGAGCCTGCCGCCTGAAACGGAGGTCGAGGATGACCCGCTCCGTCTCCGGCTGGACTTCCATGCCGAGAGTGTGTTGGTCCACGACTACGCGGGAAAGGTCGTCACGACGAAGCTCGTCTCGGCGCTCGACGTCGCCCACGCGCTCGCCCGCGAGCTGGATCTCACGACCGGGCTCCTGCCGTCGGCCGCGCTCTGGTGGGCGAAGACCGCGAGCGGCGTTCGGGTCGCCATCTGGCGAGAGCCGCGCGTCTGGACCGTCCACCTGCGGACGTCCTACGATGCGCCACCCCGCCGCCTGCGGCTCCCGATGCCGGGGCTCGTGTTCGTCTGTTTGCCGGGGCGCCAGCCACCGTACGTCTTCGCTTCGACGCGGCGTCCGACCAAGCCGGAGGACCAGCTCTTCCACTGCCCGACTTTCAACGTCTTCGCCTCGGGCCGCGTCTGCACCGGCACCCACGCTTTCCCGAGTGACCCGGCCCGGGTGCCCGAGGAGTTCTTCCGCTCCTACTTCTCCGCCACCGGCGATACCGCCCGCGGTCGCTCGCGGAAATATCCCGAGGACGTCGGTCAGCTCTGGGAAGAACTGAAAGGCAGGAAGGAATACCCGATGGATGACTTGGTGCCGCAGCTCAGCGTAGCGGACGCGTTTCGGATCGGAGAGTGATGATGCCGCTGGTCGACTATCTCATCGCCCGCGACGAACTGCCCGCACCCCGGGGGCTAGCCTACGATTACCTGCTCGGCGGCGACGGACTCTACCTGGCAGCGCGCAACCGCTACCTCGACGTGCGTGTGCCGGTCGCTCGGACGCTGGTGCGCGGGCTGCCACCGCTCTACCCGTCGGTCACCATCCGAACCGGTCGCCTGCCGTTCGAATCGTGGCGGGCCATCGTCGCTACGGCGTCCGAGTGGTGCGATGCCAACCAGGAAGTCCTGCTCGCCGTCGTCCACAACGCCACAGCAGGCTATCGCCTGGTCCGCCCGGAGCAGGTGACCGGACGCACCCGACTTGTCTACCAGCCCATCGACGACGTCGTTCTCGAAATCCACTCGCACCATCGCTTCCCGGCCTTCTTCAGCACAACTGATGATGCGGATGAGCAAGCACTCCGTCTGTACGGAGTGCTTGGCCGACTCGACACAAACCGGCCCGAGGTCGCCGTTCGGGTGGGCGCGTTCGGGTACTTCCTGCCGATCCCGTGGGAGACGGTCTTCACCGGCGAGCGGGGCGCCTTCCGAGATCGCTCGGTCGAAGAGACGGAGGCGACCGAAGGTGTGGATCAGGACGTTCCCGACGCAGAGGAACCTGATGAGCTATCGGATTGACCCAAGCCCGGCTGGCAATGGCACGAGTCTGGTCCACTACGAGCGCGATGCGACGATCGTGCTGGTCGGGTGTGGCGGAACCGGCGGCTTTCTCGCCGAGGCCGTCTGCCGTCTGCTCCTGGGTCGGAACGCCCGGCTCTATCTGGTCGATCCCGATCGCGTCGAGCCGCACAATGTTACCCGACAGTGCTTCGACCGCTGCGATACCGGGGCTTTCAAAGCTGAAAACCTGGCGCAACGCCTCGCGCGCCGCTTTGGGCGCGAGGTCGGCTACTCCGTCGCCCCGTACGACCGCGAGCTCCACGCACAGGTCTTCAGTGATAGGCGCAGCCGCTTGAATCTCCTGATCAGTGGCGTTGACAACGCGGCGGCTCGGCGTGCCCTCGCGGCGACCCTCGACGAGCCTAGCGTATCCTACGGCTACTCGATCTACCAGTCCGTGTGGTGGCTCGATCTGGGTAATGGCCGCAACAGTGGGCAGGCGCTCCTCGGCAACGCGACCCGGCCGGACGGGTTGCGCGGTGCGTTTGTGCCGTCGCTCGATCTCTGTCGCGCCCTCCCGGCCCCAAGCTTTCAGCGGCCCGACCTGCTCGACGCGCCACCGGCCCCCGAACTGGCGCCCGACTGCGCCGAAGCGGTGCTCGCCGGCGCCCAAGGACCGACGATCAACCAGGTCGTGGCGGCGTTTGCGGCGAGCTTCGTCGAGAATCTCCTTTCCGGCACCTGTCGGTGGATGGCGAGCTACTTCGATCTCGACGACGGGACGCTCCGTTGCGTGCCCGCCGATCCAAAGCTGGTGGCCAGCATTGCCGGGCTGCATCCCAATGCCGTCGCCCCTCCGGCCCGCTCGGCCTGACTCAATGTACGGGAGGTAGTAGTGGATACAATCACCGATAGCCCGACGAGTTTGCGGCCCCCCAGGTCAACTGATAAGCATGCCCTCCCAACACTCCAGGCCGGTGGCTTCAGCGCGACGGTCGACGCCTACGCCGGGGAGTCGGATCCGGATCCGACCTCGCGCCAGATGCGCCTCTGGTTCCTCTCGCTCCTGGGATCACAAGAGTCGGTCAAGGCGCTCTGGGCGCGTCTGATCAAGGGTGAGGTCACGACGCTGTCGCTGGAAGCTCTCGGGACGGCGCGCTTCTGTGTCCTCGCCCCGGAGGGGCCGCGCCGCTGGCGGTTCCTCACCGCCAGCCTGCGGACCGTGGTCGGCTACCAGGGCGTGCTCGTCCCCGAGGCGGCTCTTTACGGCGCCGAGCGTCCTGACTTTCTGCTGCTGCCCCGGTCCGACGAGGAAGCGGCGTCCCTCCATTACCGCTTCCTCAACCGCCGCCTCGATCTGCCCCTCCATCCCCGCTGGACCGACTGGCTCTGGGACAGGGGACAGCGCACTGCCGAGATCGTCGAGTTGGAGGCGCTGGGGACAAAAGCCTATCGCTGTGTCCCCGACCCGGAGGCCCTCGCGCGCGATCTGGGCGCGGCGATTCGCCAGGGAAGCCTGCTCCTCCCTGACGAGCCGAACGCGGGCGAGGCGTAGGAGCTTCGCCGATGGCTCGACTGGAAGCGACCGTCCGCGCCGGCTACTGGCCGACGCCCCCGGCCGTCACGGCCTCGATCGCCCGTCACCTCGTTCCGGTGGCCGCCGGAGGAAAGCACGTCCTGCGCCTGCTCGATCCGTGCGCTGGCGAGGGCGTGGCCGCGGAGACGCTCGCCGTTGCCCTCGGAGCCGAGAGCTACGGGATCGAGCTGAACGCCGAACGAGCGGAGGCAGCCCGCGCCCGGCTCGACCACGTGCTCACGACGTCCGCCTTTTCCGTCCGGCTGGCGAACGGGGCGTTCTCGGTCCTGTTCCTCAATTCGCCTTATTCGCAGGACGACGAGCAGCGTCGCCTGGAGCACGCCTTCCTGACGAGCCTCACCCGCGCGCTTTGTCCTGGCGGGGCGCTAGTCTTCCTGATCCCCCAGACGCGGCTCGCGGTCTCGGCTCGCTATCTCGCTAGCCACTACAGCGGCTTTCGCGTGTATCGCTTCCCCGATCCGGAGTTCGCCGCCTTCCAACAGATCGTCCTGTTTGCGACCCGGAAGCGACAGCCCTCGCACGATCCCGGTGTCCAGGCGCAGCTTGAAAGCTGGAGCGGTGGTGACATGACCGCGCTCCCCGAAGCGCCGACTGAGCCCCCGGTGCCGGTCCCCTCCCTGCCCGCCGGGGAGATCCTGTTCGCGTCGCTGTTTTTCGATCCCGTCGAAGCCGCGGCCGAGGCGCGACGGCGCGGCGTCTGGACCCAGCCGCAGCTTGGCGAGCAGCTCTGGCCGGCGGAGGAAAAGCCGGTACGGCCTCTGATGCCGTTGCGCAGAGGGCACCTCGCGCTGCTGATCGCGGCTGGCTTCCTCAACAACGTCCTGCTCTGCCAGGAGCAGCGACGTGTCCTGGTCAAGGGGCGCATCTCGAAAGAGCTGGTGCCGGTCGAGAGCGACGACGATGACACGACGATCGAACGGGAGGCGCTTCGGACGTCGGTCGTCCTGCTCGACCTGACGACGGGCGAGTTCGAGATCGTCGATCAGGGAGGGACGGGCGAAACCGAGGAGACAGCAGCATGAATCTCGCCCAATTTCTCGACCGTTACCGGGATGCGGTAACGACGGCGGTTATCCGGACCTACCCGCCAATCTATGATGCCGAGACCCGGCGCGCGAGCGGATTCGACCTGCGACGACTCTTGCGCCGCCCGCTCGGAGGCCAGGCCGACGCGATTCGCGCCACGGCGTTGTCGCTTCAGCGCCAGCGCGGAACGAACCTCGTCGGGGAGATGGGCTGCGGCAAGACGTTGATCGCGCTATCCGCCGCCTACCTCGCCGGTGTCCGGCGGGTGCTGGTCGTCTGTCCCCCGCATCTGGTCCGTAAGTGGCGGCGCGAGATCGTCCAGACGGTACCCGGCGCTCAGGTCGCCATCGTGCGGACAATCAGTGACATCGAGCGCGCCCGTACGCTCGCCGGACCAGTAACGTTCGTCGTCTGCTCGCGTGAGCAGGCGAAGCTCGGCTACCGCTGGATTCCGGCGGCGGTGACGCGGCTCGCCCGTGACGATGGAGGCGGAATCGTCCGCGACGAGGCGGGAGAGCTTATTCGCCTGCTCTGCTGTCCCAACTGTTATCAGCCGGTACTTGACGACGAGGAAGTGCCGCTCACCTGGCCCGACCTCACCACGAAGAAGCAACACTGCCGTGTGTGCGGCAGTCCATTATGGCAGGCCGACCGGACCGGGCCGCGGCGGTTCCCACTCGCCGAATACATTCGGCGCCGGTTGCCGGGGCACTTTCACATATTGGTGGCTGACGAGTGTCAGGATTATAAGGCGCGCGGCTCCGCCCAGGGAATCGCCATCGGCGCGCTCGCCGAGGTGTGTGAGCGGACCCTGACCCTAACCGGCACGCTTTTCGGTGGATACAGCTCGACGCTGTTTTACCTGCTGTGGCGTTTCTCACCCCAGCTCCGCGCCGAGTTCGGCTACCGCGACGAGCCGAAGTGGGTCAGTCGCTATGGCGTGGTCGAGCGGATCACCAAGAAGGACGCGGACGCGCGCCTTGACGATGGACGTCAGTCCAAGCGGCGGACGTATCTCACCCGCACCATTGAAAAGCCGGGAGTCTCTCCCGCGGTGCTCCTGCACCTGATCGGGAATACCGTCTTCCTGCGCCTGGACGACGTCGCCCAGGATTTGCCGCCGTATCAGGAACGTGTCATTCTCTATCCACTCGATGAGCGTCCGTTGGTCGACGGCGTGTCGCAAGCCGATGCGTATCAGCATCTCGCGAATGACTTGCGCCAGGCGGTGCGCGAGGCTCTCCAACGAGGCTCAAAGCGGTTGCTGGGCGCCTATCTGCAAGCGCTCCTCGGCTACCCGGATGCCTCCACCCGAGGCGAAACGGTGCTCGATCCAACGACCGCCCAGGTTCTCGCCGCGGCACCAGCTCTCCCGGACGACGTACTTTTCCCCAAGGAACAGGCGCTCGTCGACCTTGTCCGGCGCGAGCGCGAGCGCGGCCGCCGCGTCCTGGTGTTCATCACCCACACCGAGCGGCGTGACCTGAGTCCGCGTCTGAGTTCGATCCTCGAACGCGAGGGATTCCGTGTCGCCGTGCTCAAGGCGAGCACGGTCTCCGCCGACCGACGCGAAGAGTGGGTCATGGCGCGCGTACACGAAGGCGCGGACGTCTTGATCTGCCACCCTCGCCTCGTCCAAACCGGCCTGGACTTGATCGATTGGCCCTCGATCGTCTGGTTCCAGCCGGAGTACTCAGTCTACGTCCTCCGTCAAGCAAGCCGGCGGAGCTGGCGGATCGGTCAGCGCGAGCCAGTTGAAGTGACCTACCTGGTTTACGCGAACACACTTCAGGCCGATGCACTGGCGTTGGTCGCAGCGAAGATGCGCTCGGCCCTGATGGTCGAAGGAGAACTCCCCGAGGAGGGGTTAGCCGCGCTGGGTGGAGATGGTGGCGACGTATTCCTCGCGCTCGCTCGCCGCCTGGCCGAATCCGGTGGTGCCGAAGAGCAGCGGCAGTCACTGGAGGCGCTCTTCGCCGCTGCTCGGCGGAGCGAGGACGAGGCGGACGATCTTCTGGTCGAGGACAGTGAGTCAGAGCCGAATCGTGAGCCAATTTTCGACCCCGTTCACGCCGCACCGGCGACCACCGAACCGCCCGGTGAACTGCCGCTGTTCGCGTCCTCGGCCGCGCTCACCTCATCCGCCCCTGCTTCTGCAGTGGGTAAAGTCGTGACCTTCGACGAGCTGGCCCATCTGCTCCGACGACCGAAATCGAAGCGGAAAGCAGTGCCCGAGGGCCAGTTGCGACTTTTCGGATCGTAGCGAACACCGGAAAAACCGGCTCATTCGGGAGGCGCAAGTACGTCGCTCCCTGCATGAGCCGGCTTTTTTTGTTTGCTGGGCGCGCGACCAGACGCGCATGATAGAGAACCTGGTCCTCTCCAAGGGTCAGTGGAAAAGATGACGGTTGATTGGTCGATGGAAAGCGTGATCGTCGGGCCATGATCGCGCCATGCACGGCGCGATCATGGCCCGATCGTGGCCTGATCCGTATCTGTCCGATCCTTCAGACGGTAGGCAGCCTGGGATCCTCGCCCTCCGGCGCTTTCGAGAAGGTTCTTTTCAACGAGGACAGCCAGGTCACGGGTCGCCGTCCGCTCCGATGTTCCCGTGAGATCCACGTATGCCCGGCGTGCGATAATTCCGTGCGCTCGGACGAAGAGCAGCCCGCGATACTGCCGCTCGTTGATCTCGCCCCGCTCCAGGAGGGACTGGAACGGATCCGCCGCGGGCGCGACCCCTTCGCGCGGGGCGATGCTGTGGAAGGTGACGACGAAGCTGAAACCATCCTCGCGGAATTCCGGCTCGGGCAGGTGCAGGCGGGCTGCCTCCTCGCGCATCCGCCGGATGCCCAGGCCAACCTCCTCAATGTAGCCCAGTTCCAGGAGGACTCGTGCGATGATCTTGTTCCGCGAGAACTGGTCGAAGCCCAGCCGCTCCAGCGTGATCGGCGGCGGGAGCTTGCCTGGACTCCAGATCTCCAGCCGATCATCGAAAATGAATAGCCGCACCTTTGCCCCGTCGAGCGACCAATCGCGGTGGGCGACGGCGTTGGCGATGGCCTCGCGGACGCTGAAGTCGGGGTACTCGGACACATCGATGCGGCGAATCCCCTCCATGCGGGGAACCAGACGGCGGTTGCGGGCCACGAAGGCGGCACCCTCATCGATCACCCGGGGCAAGGGACCGAACCCGGCTGGGGCGGAGACGACCGTCAGAGGGGTGGCGAGGGCCTCGTCGAGGCGGGCGAGAAGGCGCGGGCGCGCAACCAGAGTCCGGCGCGTCGCCGGAAGGGCGAGCTTGGTGGCGACGAGGTGGTCGCCACCGGCCGACTCCAGGGCCCGCCCGCTCGTCGCCCGTTGGTCCGCCCCTACCCTCGACGGGCGCCTCATGTCTCTGATGGTCGGTCAGGTCTAAAGGGTTAAGCATCACGCGGTCTTCACGTGGGAGGTCGGGGCCGGGCGCTGCCCGCCAGCCCAGCCGAATCGGGATCCACTCTTCACTTCGACGAGTACAAGCAAAGTACAATCGATGAAAAGAGGGTGCCAGCCCCGGCCGACTTATACCCGATGTTGCCATCACAGTTAGCCCGGATCGCTCTCGGCCGTCGCGCGCTTGCCCTCACCCGTGGCACCGAAGCCGGTCCGATGCCCGAGGCGAACGAGTGGGGTCCGCAGCGGTCATCCCCTGATCAGCGAGGAACCCGAAGAATGACCGGATGGACGAAACCTTTCGACGCCTCGTGCTGCCCTGAAACACACGGCGATCCAGTTCGGCTAGATAGCCCTCCAACTGCGCTCGCGTGACGCGGGGAGCATCGTTGATGAAGCATTTGTCGTGGAGAAAGCGTAGGATGCCTGCGATGTCGTTGAGGTACTCGCGCCGTGTCCGCGCTGCCAAGTTATGTGCAGCTAAGAATCTTGACTGATACTGCTCAAGAGCTATTGCTAACGAGACGGGGTTGGCGGTAGTATCCATAGGTCGAAAAGGTCGCTTGATAGACTGATTATAGCATATGATGTTCTTTGTCAAACCACCGAGTTTGGCGAGGGTTCGCTAGGGGAACGGGCGGCGAGGTTCTTCTTCTAACGGGATGATTAGACGAAGAAGATTTGGATTTGTCGTTCTGGCATGGGACGATTCGGTTAGACCAATGCGCAACGCAGACTTCGTGAATGCAGCCATGTATTTCTCGTAAGGGCATCACATCGGACATTGTTGGGTCTCAACTGGCTCTCAGACCGGCTACCCCCAGCTCCATCACGGAGCTGAACGACCGAGCCGACGTGCGGTGCACGACCAGTTGTCCACGATACCATGCCCGATCAGGTCCGACCACCGTCCTCAGGCTCAGATGACAGCCGTCCATTTGTCGCCTGCTTGTCTAGCATGGTGTGGCCCTGTGACCACAGGAGGAACCCGAGGCTACGACTATGCTTGGGCCGCGTCGAGTCAACACCGTACAACAGTGCGGTCAACTTCTCTAAAGAATCTTTGTACTCAATGTTTCGAGGCGACAATCGTACTGCCATTCGAACTCGAGCGATGGCTTCACTGTAGTCTTGAAGCCACCAGCAACAGAGACCAATGCTGTGGAAGCCCGATGCCCAGTAGGGATACTCCTTGACAACGTCGGCCAACATATCGATGGTTGCTCTTAGCAACTTGTCTGAAGAGACGACATCCTTGTCGCGATCGGACGTGGCCTCAACTAGTCGTCGATGAGCCTCGCTTTTCTTATTGCGAAGAACTTCCACTTTGCCGAGAATAGTTTGTAGATATTCGGCATAATCCGCGTTGGTTGGGTCATATTCAACAGCCTTGGCGCCCGCATCGACGGCTTTGGATAGTTCACCTTGCCAGTCAAAGATAATCGCCGACTCGTAGTGGCCAAAGGCGTACGTAGCTTCCTCGCTCAGCACGTAGGCCCAAGTCTCTTGTGCGTGGGAGAATTCGCGCATAGCCTCGTCGCGTCGGCCTTGCTTGTAGTAGTCTGAGCCGCGAGCTACCGCCAGCTTTGCCTCCGCTTCGATATCTGCACGGAGACAACGTCGAATCTCGATCGGCCGCATGCCGAAATAGGTCTCGGTAGCTCCCTGCGCCTTCCTCTCGCAATACTCGCGATATGCAAGTAACCAAGACCCGAAGCCTTTAAAAACAACCAGTTGATCGATCAACCGATCATAGGAGGTTCGGGAAAAGTAGTTGGTGTCGGATGGGGGATAATAGTTGGGGCTCTCGAGTCCTTTCGCCTTCCATGCCTCACGGGCGAGCGATCGCGCTATTTCTCCTGCAATCTCAATTGGAGAAGCGTCTTCGAAATAGCGCGCGTTAAGAACCACGTAACTTGTAGCCATGTCGCCGCCCGACGTGTTCACGGTGAAGTTTGTAGCAATATCAGGCAACCGATCGACTTGCTCCGGGATATGAGTCTTGTTGTTCTCTTCCGCCCAATGAACGCTAATTGGACTTGTCAATTCTTGAAAGAAATACAGAAGGGACGTCACATAGTGTCCGATTCTCCTTGCCAGGATATCTGGGAACCCGGAAAGGGATACTTCCGGAAAATTGGGTGGAATGACGGTCTTACGCAACTCATTGTGCCATACAGAGTCCTCGGAGACAGCAAGGGCAATTGCTTCCGCGTAGAGGTTTCTGGCAGCGTAGAACTGTTCTTTGCGGTGTAACACCTGAGCGAGGTCAAAGATATGTTGGCTAAGATATCGGCGTCCAAGGGGATTGTACGGGTTGAGGATCAGGGCGCGCCGTGCGTGCAAGATGGCGTCCGATAGCTCGCCTAGTTTTGCTAGTGCCTGGCCGCGATTGAGCAAGTAGGTATCGAGGAACGGCCCTCCCACGGCCACAGCCCTGCGGAACCTGTCCTCGGCTGCGGCATACCTGCCCTCTGAGAACAGTGCCACTCCTTCTTGGTTTAGGCTGGTGGCTTCCTCGATAGAGGCCATGGAGTTCGTCTCCTTCTGACAATCCCAATGACTGACCCGCTCTTAGGATAGGCTTGATGGAAGCAGAGTCAGTTTAGGGATCAATCAAGGGCTAGTCAATCCAAGTGAACATCTGTCTCGCGAATGTCGGACCTCCCAGGATGGCGACGAGTATTGCCGGACCCTTTGATCGCCGATCCAGAGCTGGGCGGCCACGTCACATTATCGCATTGGACAGAATATCCATCCACTGCCCCTCCTTTAGCCAGCGCTGGTCACCGAGTCGGCACGTGTGAGGCGGGCAGCAAACGCCGACGGTTCAACATAAATCTTCGGCACGCCCGTAATCGAACCTCTGTAATCGCATGAAGTATAATGAGCCCGCTTAGCAGCCAGACTGTCTCTTCGAGGCGATATCCGATGCCACATCTGAGAATTGCGACCGTTCAGATTGAGTATCACCCGAACTCACGCACGAGCGACGGAATCCCAAGACTGGCAGAGCCGCTCGCCGCCCCTGATCCGCTTTCGAGCCCTGACCCTACTTCAGGATTCTTGGCGTCGCTGAGAAAGGCCCGCGAACTGCGCAATGTATCGGAACGCCTCCTCCGCGATACCCAACACAGCTATGAAGCCCTACTTGAAGAAAAGCTAAAGACGGTCCTTAATTTCTGTCTACTTCATGACGTGGACATAGTAGTACTTCCCGAATACAGCATCCCACCTCGTCTCCTGCACGTGTTACGGAGATTCTCCTCCAAAATGGTCATTGTTGCGGGAATTGGTTGGCTTCGCACTTCGGACCCGGAACTCCTACGTGCAGCGGGGGTAGAGAACGTTGAAAGTTTAGTTATCGGGTCCAACGCTGCAGTTTTACTGTCGCCAGCGACGGGGCTAGTCGTGAGTAAGCGTCATGCTGCGCAGGGAGAGGAGGTCGTCGCAGGTACCGGCGTTGCGACGGTGAAACTTGAGCTTCCAGTTGGAACCATCCGTCTCTCCGTTGCAGTATGCCTTGACTTTCTTCGCGATATTACTCAACTGTACGATGATGCCCCAAACGTTGTCGCGATCCCGGCCCTATCGCGAGAAACGAGCGACTTTACCAATACGGCTCCGCGCAACTTTGCGCGAATATTTTCAAATCATTCTGCTTTTGGTGGTTCTTATATTGGTGTTCCCGAAATCCGTGGCTCGCTTGGCCTCGCGAGTCGAAATGGGACGAACCCTATGCCTGCGGGAGTGGAAGGTCTTCTATTGGTCGATTGGGATATCGAGGCGCCATTCTCAACGCGACCGTCGCGAATAGGCGCCTCGACGCATCGATTTTACGGTAGCGCAAGTCTTCTTTATTCTGGGAGGGATCCTTCTCTAGGTCATCTCCAGAAGCGGCTGGATCGAATAGTAGGGGAGGGTACGCCACAGATTCACGAGCTCTCGCAGTATGCAGCTTCTGTGCTCGATGACCCATCAAGTGACCGCTATCCTGAGATGAGGCGGTGCCTCCAACTGATAGGTGACCTCCGCGACTCTGCGACTGAGGAAGAGCTCAAGGTACTAATGCGTCATTGCGTATTATCTGAGGAGGTCATGACCATTACCGAGTGGCGATACCAGCAGGCGGTGAGAATAGGTTCGCAACTGCGCAGCTTACAGGAGCGCCTCAATCAGCCAGAGTTGGCCGCAGTTGCTTTTGCGCAATACGAATCTCTCGCGCGGACACTGGCGACAACAGGGCTAGTTCGCTCGGCCGTCTTGGAGCCGAGGCACAAGGGGCCACCTTCATCAGCACCGGTTGGGGAGGTGCCGACTACTCAATACGTGCTAGTGGCCCGCCTCGGACCGTATGATGAAGACCAGGCCATTGAGTCGCTGTCTAGGCAGTTTGCCGTCCTCCGGGTGCTCGCGGATATGCAAGACCCCACGCTTGCACTCCGCTATCGGATTCGCACCGTTACCGTTGGTCCCGGATCCACACAGGCCCGATTTGAGGTCTTCTGCACTACATCAGGAAAATCTCAGAGCGAGCTCGAGGCACTCAGAGAAGGTCTTGGGCAGATCGTGCATGTGGCGTTCGCGGGCGCCTATGGCATATCCTACACGACAAGCGAAGAGGGTCTTCGCGAGACTCTCACCGAAGACCATGTGACGACGCGATGGCGAGCTGAACTTCGCTTTAGACGTGCGACCGGGCTTCAGCGCCAGGTACTCGGTGGTGTGCCTGACTGGGCTCTGGTAATTGATCTGATTCGCTCGCTCAAACAGCCAGCCTTGATCGAGATGGAATGCTCAGCAGCACCCCCAAGCGACGAATATAAGCCTGAGCCAATGCTTACAGAGGGTGAACTCCTGGGACGAATGGGACTAGCACTCGAATCAGTCACAGAAAGCCACCGTGCTTCCGCCCAAATGTTCGTCAGCTTACTTCGACGAGAATGGAACGACCGCCGGAGACTTCGACTTGGGATACGCCTCTCGAGCACCGAGCCGCTTCCCGGTTCGATCACCGATTTGATCGCCATCGAGATCGCAGGCGCTCACCCATACGAAATTCACGATCTTGCAGCCAACGCCTCGCCGGAGGGGCAACCCGAGGCAATCTCTTCTGAAGTGTATTCCATTATCGACGCGCTGCGGATATTTCATCCCCCGTATGGAAAGATCTACCGTACGGCGCAGGGCGAACGAAAGAGCCTGCGCATCACGACTGAGGAGGTGTCTTTTCCTCCAGGCATGTCCCTGGGCCGGGCGTTTACGAGGCAAATGCGTGCCGACGAGGATATCGAGGTTCGACTGTCAGAGGAGGACCGACTGCGTCACCTGTATGTGATCGGTCGGACCGGCGCCGGAAAAACGAATCTGCTGAAACACATGGCAGCGCAGGACGTGAAAGTGCCCGGACGCGGCGTGACGATCATTGACCCCCACGGTGACCTCGCCGACCACGTACTCCGAGAGGTACCGGAGAGCCGATCAAACGAAGTAGTTCTCGCTGATTTATCGCGGACGGACGCTTTGCCGGTTCTCAATCCTCTGTCATTCCTGGGGAATAAGGATCAGGTAGAGAGGACAGTAAGAGATAGAACTATTCAAGAGCTGATCTCCTTGCTGCGATCTCGCGTTTTTCATCAGTTTACCGGTCCCCGCTTCGAAGAAGTTGTGAGGACGGCATTTGAGACCATGCTTGATCCTGGTTACCCTGTCCCCGCGTCTTTCGTGGAGATCCCAAGTCTACTGATGGATCGCGAACTGCAGAAAGATTTACAGTTCATACTTACGGATACCAACCTCAAGACGCGTTGGAAGTTTCAAGATGAACTTGCTCGTGACCCAGAGTATGGTGGAATGATTCATTGGGTAACGTCAAAGTTTACGGACATCGCTCGAGATGCAACCCTCCGCTGTGTCCTCGGGGGAGCACCGTCCACAATAGACATGGGAAAGGTTGTGGACGAAGGCAAAATACTGGTGGTTCGAATTCCAGAAGCAGTGATTGGCAGGCAAGCGGCAGACCTAATTGGCTCTCTGATGCTCCTTGAGTTGCGAATGGCGATGATTAGAAGACGAGAATTCGGGGCGATCCAGCACTGGCATTTTGTGTACGTTGACGAGTTTCAGAATTTTGCCAATACCGATTTCCATACAATCGTCGCTGAAGCGCGCAAGTTCAACATTGGATTTACGCTTGCGAATCAAAATCTGGAACAACTTCGGGACTTTCGCACATTTACGGGCGTTCACGAAGAACGACTCGTAACGGCCATCCTCGGCAATGTAGGTAACTTGATAGCGTTCAGCGTCGGTGGGATTGACGCCCAGGCGTTGTCTGTTCATTTTGGGTTGGATGCTGATAAGATAATGCAGATCGGTCGCTATGAAGCTCTGGCTAGAATCCTTGTAAATGGATTCGATACACGAGCGTTTTCATTGCGTACTCCTGAAGCGGTACGGATCGAGAGTCCGCGTGTGGTCGATGAGATAGTCGCGTTCAATCGGGATTCCTACTGGGTCGACCAAAAGGATATGCTTGCCTCTGTCGACGCCAGGATCAGCGTAGTCCGGCAAGCTGTTAGCGATGCGAAACGCGAGGCTGGCCTCAACGCGCGCCAACATGTGACGGGCATCAAAGAGGAGCAGGCCGGCGAGGTAGGAGTTCGTCAAGCTCAGACCGGAGACGACAACATTGCAGAGGTTCGGTCGGGCCAGGGGGCTCAGGACAGGCATGCGATCGTCACCGCTGACGGCGGTGAGCGATCGCATGCGGAGACGTTCACACTGGAACAATTGGAGACAATGGTGCTGGCTCGAAGCTCACCTAGCGTAGCCACCGCCTTCGTCGAAGAGATTAAGGACATTGTCCGTGCGCGGTTCGGCGTTGATCTGCAGGGAGTGGACCTTCAATCGAGAGTGGTAGACTGCTACCTTCGTTTCCAAGACTTTGCCATGGAAGCCCTGCGGAAGGAGATAAGCGCAGCTGATCAGACCGAGTACGACAGGCTCCTTAAACGCGCTATGGACGGCTCTGTGGATGATGTTGGAGTCTTGGAATTCTTGGCTCAGCGTGTTCCTGACTTCTCTGAAAAGTGTGCGAGTCTACTTTCCGATTTTCGTCTGGCGTATCTTCATGCCGACTGAAGATCGTAGGATGCCTGATCGACGTTTGATCCATAGTGCTTGTCCGTCCTAGAACGGTAGTGGAGGCAACCAGACGAGTGAGCCCATCACCGATGGGATTACGCCACAAGCCCAATTCAAACAAGTCGCTCGCCGCGCCGAGGGCACGGACACTGCAAATCGCTCTAGGCCTCCTTTTCCGGTGACGGCTCACGAGAGAGATAGAGCCGTCTCTGACGGCTGGTTGGCGCGACTGATAATCACTCTCGGCCTATTTGGATGGCCGATTAGCCAAGCTAGCCTCGACTTGGCATCGTAAAGAAACCATTGTGCGACGCGAACGCATCCAGCGAAGCTTCACTAGGGGATGGGGACTATCAATCTGATCCGGTCGGCCGGATTCCTACCAGTGAGACGGTTCTCAAGGTTAACGCTCACTTATGGGGGGTGGAGGGGCTAGAGGCACTGATCGAGGGGGTTGAGGCCGCGGGCGCGCCAGGTCCCGAAGAGCGAGGCCAAGGTCGTCCTGGTGGTGGTGCCCGCCTCGGATTGGGTGCTCCCGCTGATCTTGCGGCTCGTGACCAGGTGGCGCAGGCTCCGCTCGGCGGCGTTGTTGGTCGCCGGGACCCAGGGTTCGCCCACGAAGACGAACAGCTCCTTCAGGTGGCGGTCGACGCGCCGGCACAGCTTCGCCTGGACGGCCGCATCGGCACGATCAAGCAGGTCGGATCCCTGATGCAAGCCATAGAAGAAGGCGCACTTGAGCGTGTCGGCCGGGAGGCGATCCTGGGGACGCGCCCCGAAGAGGAGGAGGCCCGCCATTGTGGGTACGATCCAATCCGGAAGGCGCGTCGCCAGGCCGAGATTCACCAGGAGGCGGGCGCGTTCAGCCGGCTCGACTGATTCGGGCAGGTGGCGGACATCAACCAAGTAATGGCGGAGCAACTCGTCGTCAAACTCTGCCAGATCGGCCTCTGACACGGGCAACCGCTCGTACTGGACGCGGCCGGACTCGTAGAGGAGCTGACTGATCTCCTCGCGCGTCGCCTCGTGAACCTCCTTGTCGATCCGAACGTAGATACGGCCATTGGCGCGGTAAGGCTTGTCCCGGCCGTCAGGAACGTGCGTGATGAGGATGTCTCGACCCTCGACGGAGACGTGCTCCAAGGCAATGGGAACCGACGGCTCGCAGTTGTGGCGCGACACGTTGACGATCCACTGCCGCCAAGAGGCGAGGTCGGGCATCGTGCGAAGATGACGATTGATCTGGGGTGGCTGGGCGTACCAGAGTCCCAGGATCTCGCCGTCGTCGCCGACGCCAAGCAGGAGCGACCCACCGCCACTGTTAGCCAATGCGACGATCGCCCGGGCAATGTCCGCTGCGTCCGCCTCGGCCGCTTTGAACTCGATCCGTTGGCCCTCGCCCTGACGGACAAGTGTATGTAATTCCTCCTCGGTCACGCGTTTTCCTCATTCACGTGCTTCGCCGCTGCTGTGCTGCTCGGGCGACGCGCAGCCGCCTTCTGACGCTTCTCGTAGATGGCGCGCACCCAATCTTCCACCGGGGCTTTCCACTGCTCCTTGGGTGACGGGATGTTCTTGATCAGGCTCCGCGGGCTGAGGCCCAATTCCTTGGCCGTCCGCATTCCCTCGTTGGACAGGCGGCAGCGCCGTTGGGCTTCGGCCCAGAGCTGCTGCTGATCCGACTTCCGGAGCTTCGCCATCGCGGTGACCGCCTCGGTTCCGTCTTGATCCCTACGATTTTAATGCCTCGGTGTCCTTGGACGCATCCCGCGAGGGCCGACCAGCGAGCTGTGCTCGCTTGCTCGCCTTCCACCGTCGCTGGTACTCTCGGGCGACCTCGGGGCGGCAGGGTGGGCAATAGGTCTCGCGGTGCGAGGCCGCGCGAAACGTCACCCCACAGCGCGGGCAGATCGTGTCCCGACTCGTATCTTTCGTCGACGGTGGCGTGCGTCGGGGAACGATCGCGTCACCCAAATTGTCGCGCAGTCGCCGGCGCCGCGCCGATTCACGACTACGCTGACGTTCCACCTCCGGCTGGCAAACGGTGCAGTATCGTTGACGGGTACCCGTCGCCAGGTAGCTATTGCCACAGCGATCGCAAGTCCGTTCTCCAGCTGCTTGGCGAATCCCCGCCGAGATCGCCGCGGGCGATGCGCGATCGAGCCCGGCGAGATTTCGCTGGCGCCGTCGCTCGGCCCGCTGTTGGCGCTCCTCGGGGGTGCTGAATACCGCGCTCCGGCGGTACCGTCCCTCCGCCCGCAGGCCCTCGCGGATCGCCTCCACGGCCGCCGCCTTATCCCGGCGCCATTTGTCGGGATCCTCTGCCCAGTTCGGAAGCTTGCCTGCCGCCCGCGCCCGCTCGATGTTCGGGCGTCCGATCGCGGCCAGTCGTTCGCGCAGGCTGGGCACCATCAGTCGGGTCTGGCGGTTGAGGCCGGCCAGTTCCCGGTACTCATCCGGAGTGATGTGGTGGGCCCGCAAAGCGTGCGCGGCGAGGTTGCGTTTCCAGGCACCGCAGAGGTGGCAGAGAAAGGCGTCGAGATCCTCGTCGTATTCAAGTTGGCCAATCATCCCGTCACCCGGTGCGGCCCATCCGTTTGTGTTTGTCGCGCTTGATCGTGCCGAGAATCGGTCGCCCACCTGCAGCCGCATCGCTTCTCCCGCTACCGCAGTGATGTATCCATGACCAGAGCTCTGAGCGTGTAGCCGTCCGTCGACAGAAGCACGGCTTGATCGTCAAAGTGTTGCCTTGCTTCAGCCAGGGTAAGGCCCCAACGATCGGCCGTTCTTCGATCCGGATCCTTGTCATCCCATTGCGTGCAATTGAACCAGCCGATCAGGTAGAGACCGTGCTGGTAGTGATTCTCCGCGAGATAGCGATCGCGAAGCTGGCTTTGCATCGCCTGGTCCAGCTCCGGGTTCCAAGAACCTTTCACTTCAATGATGGCGGTAAGCGGATCCAGGCGTCGATCGCCCATTTCCTTAAAGGCGTCGACCTGGATGTCGGTCCGCTGGCCCGGCTCGGCCCCCTTCCTGCGCCTGATCTCGACCTCTCGGTTCACGATGATCCCGCGGCCCTTCAGGTCGTCATTCAAGTGCAGCTTTATGAAGTCCGAGAGATCATTCTCGCTCTTGGGCCGGAAGCGCAGGTTTGCCCCGGCCCCCCACTCGTTCCAGAGGAAGATACGCTGCGGGGTTTCGCCGTGCAGCTTCGCTTGGAGTCTCTTCAGTGATTCTACGAGCACGTCGAGCAATTGGTCTCCACTTTCGACGAATCGCCGATCTTGGCTACGGATAAGCCGTAGCAGTTGAGCGGGCGAGGGTCCTTGCCACGATCTGGCTCGCCGGATCACGTGAGCTGCGGCCTCAACTTCTTTTAGATAGCTTAGCTCGGGCAACTGTTGTCGAATCCGGCTGATCGCCTCACACGCCGCTGTCGTCCCGCGGTCCCTCAAATGGATTACCAGCGCGTCGCGGAAGTGACCGACATTTTCACGCGGACCGACGAAGTGCGCCTCGTCGAACTTGGGATCCTCGTCAGGCGGATAGTGCTGGACGAGCCAGACAAACAGGTCGGCGAGTTGTTCTTCGCTGAGGCGGGACGCAACGCTACCCCCGAGGAAGTCTCGCAAGTGTGCCACTTGCTCCATCACCGATCGACCGAATGCAGCATCACTTTCGAACAATGGCTACACGATGGACCAACCTGCGTCGGGAGCATACTGTATGAGAGACCGTGCGACGACAGCAACGCGATCGCGAGCAGCGGCTTCCCCTGGCAACGGAAGCGGAAGCATGTGTCCCACTATATCTTGCTCGATTGATGAATCACGGAGTAGAAGCACTCGCAGTACTTCGCCCATGGCTTCCGTTCTCAGGCTCGGGTCAGTTACGAGTTGCCGAAGGCTTTCAGCCAGGCGTCTGTTAACGAGCGTTTCAATCTTGTATAGAACAAACAGGTTTCCATGTTCGCGATTTTCCTTCTGCGCAATTGTGAGCACGGTCTGGATGACTTCATCTGGGGCGTGCGTGTAGGCGAGCGCAATGAGCCTTTTCTGGGCCTCGAGATTGCGCCCCTGGTCGTCGGGAAATGCAACAATGATTGGCGCCCACCGCTTCCAATCTACCTCTGACAGCGTGTCCAGGAAGGAAGGATCCTCCTGAAGCAAAAGGCGCAGCGCTCTGAATCCGGCAAAGGCGGGGCGATGCAGGGTGTTGGTGCCGAGCCACTGATCGTTGTGGGGATCGCCCTCGCGGACGAACCTTCGAGCGGCCTCCACGATGCGCGACCGGGTTTCGGCATCTGACTCCCTCCAGCCCGGAAGGATCGAGATGTCCGCCTCAAAATCATTCCAGTAAAATTCGCTCGTCGGCTCGAGTGTCAACTCCCGATTCAACAGCCACCAGGCATCGACATTGCCCTTTTCGAATTCGTCGAGCAGACGATCGATCCGCTCGACCGGTGGCGGAGTAACATTCGTCGCGCGTCGCTGCATCCGCCGTTGTTGACGCGCGTACTCTTCCTTCAGGCGCCTTGCTTCCTCGGAATCGAGAGGTACGGCACGGAACCACCACTCGAAGGCGCCGGCCAGACCCTCGTTGCGTTGGCATTCCTCGTAGATAGCATCGACGACCATACGATCCTGAGGGTCGGCGACAAACTGAATCAGGCGAATGAGCGCCCGCTGCAGGTCCGGGCGTGTCTCCGATCTCAGGCGACCGAGTAACCAGAGGACATCCTTGGTCAGGACCAGCGCGGTAGGGGGCGCGACCAGCCAGTATGCGTCTTTTTCGCCCTCGGACATGAGGGGAATTATCGCGTCGATGACCTGTCGTCGTCGTTGATCGTCAGCGACGAGCGATTCCCGAAACGGTCGCTCCTCGGTTCCACGTGCGATCTCGTCGTGCCCGTGCAACCGCGACCAAGTCGCGCGGGCAAATGGACCGATTATCCCAGGCCCGTAAAGATTGTCCCACCCCTGCACCATAATCGCATCGATGAGAGAGCGAAACGGGTGGAGCGCTGGAGTCGGCTCGGTTGGCTGCTGGGCAACCCATTCAAGCGCGGCCGGCAGATCGCTCGGGCGAAGACGTCGCGGAAGCTCGTATTCGGCGAACGCCTTGTACCGCCCAAGCAGATTTGTCTGGCGAGGACGCGTGAGGTGACGGAAGAGTTCCTCGGCCGTAAGCTGGGCCGGCCAGACTGCGGTCAGTACCGAGCCCTTCAGTTCGTCGTCGGGGTCTGTCTCCGCATCGACTTCAACCAACGGAAGGAGACGTCTTCGTGCCTCGGCGTCTCCAATTCGGCTGATCGCCCAGGCCGCCCGGGCCCGAAGATGGTGTGAATTCGTCGGATCGAGGGCAATATCACCCAGCCCATTTTGAAGTTCCTTCACATCGGCCATCGCCCCAATCTCGATAGCGGCTTCGCGGACGCGTTCACGGCGCGTGACGTCCGGGATGACCCGGCGGAGTTGGTTTGCCAGATCCGGGTGGGCCAGGTGACGGTAACGGCGAAAGCGATTGAGGTCGTGGCCGGCGATCTGGTCGTTGTCGAGTAAGTCCAACAGTGACTCGACTAGCCGAGATCGGTCTTGTACATCAGAGGCGGTAAAGGCGTAACTTCGCAGGAGGACGTCGGGATCGTGCTCCAAGATCGCATCCCGTATCTCCGGCACCATGCTCGCAAGCCACGCAGCGGTGTCGCTGAGTTGCGGGATAACCTTCTCGCGACCGTCATCTTCAATCTGGCTGACCAAGCTCCACATCTGGGACTGGCTCATACCATGCTTGGCGAGGCAGCGAGCGGCAAGGAACTCGGCATAGGTTTCGTGCGCCCAACCAAGACGCTGCGGTCCGCGAGAAGAGAACAAGCCGGTTGCCAGCGTTTCCCGGACGACCGCCTCAGTCACTGGGAATTGGTATCCATTTGCGACCTCGTAATCGCCGCACATAGCCGAAACCGTGATGCTTTCGGGTGGAACATCGCCGTAATCAATCCCCTGCCAGATGCTCGTTCGTCGAGAAAAGATGGTCAGGGCCGCGATCCGACCTGCAACTGCAAGTCGTTGGTCCGCAGTCAATTCTCCGGTACGATGAGAGCCAAAGCGGTCCGGGTTGGTTTCCTCGCAGAGCAGTCGGCACCCGTATTCGTAGAGCTCCTGCTGCGCTGGCGGGAAATGTCCTGCTTCCCGATACTTCCCCAGCAAGAAGCGCAGTGTCACCGGCTTGATCGCGAGTGGGACAATGTCGCGGACGTCGATCTCATGAACGAAGTGATCCGCATTGAGCCGTTCGACGCCAGCGGCGAGATGCACGTCGGTCCTGCGCAGGGGGACCAATTCGTAGACGCCGAGATCGGTTCCAATGGACCTGAAAAGCTCTTGGAGCCGATCTTCGAGAGCTGAGGGCCACGCAGCCGTTCGACAAACCAGTCGGAGGTACAGCCGTTTGAGCGGAAGATTTGCCAACTGACTAACCAGCATTTTGGTCAAAACGGGGACATCGATCTGGCACTCATCGAAGCTGTCCAGGTAGAGGCGAAGGTCGCCCTCGCCGTCTCGCCAGTCCCGGATTACCTCGTTAGCAAACACTTCGTCACGCAGACGGGCATCGGTCTGATACTCGCCCAAGTCGAACCAGAGTGCTGGCGCGTCTAACGTCGTGTTGGACGACGAAGATGCTTGGTACAACTTGAGCGTCGTCGACTTCCCGATGCCGGGCTCACCGAGAAGGATCAAACACTGTTTCGAGGCGAGCTGATCAAGCGTGACAAGATCAGCACCGTAAACCTTACCGCCGAGGCTTTCCGGGTCGATGACGTAGCCGTCATCGGAGAACGTCACCCGACCGCCGCGCGGGAGCCAGTATCGTTTCCAAGGGTAGGTCTTACTCAGCACGTCTAACCCATTCCTCGCCAGATTCTCCAGCCACGGGACATCTCACCGTAGGTGCAATTTTTCCGAGGCCCCCGCAAGCGCCTTGTTGATGTCCTCAATGACACCATCTGGCAGCCCATCCTTCCCACTCACTTCAATCACGATCCGGAACTTGATTGTGCCGCCCGCAGCTGTCACCGCGGTCTTGATGGCGGCGACGTTGTCAGCCAGGTCCTGGAGCTCGACGATATCCAGCTCGGCCTCGGCTATCTTCACGCCCGGTCGGGGCTTCGGTTCCGGAGGCTTTGGCGGCGGTGGCGCGGATTGGGGCACTTGGAGCTTCACCGCTTGTGCCCCGGTAAATCCGCAGGGCCAATTTCCCGAGTCAGCGCTGCGCTCGAGAAGGCGGGTACGCAAAGCGCCATCGATGGCCTCACACACCGTCGGCCAGGGGAGATTCTTGCCAAGCTTCTTCGAGAGGGCCGACGACAGCGCTAACGCGGTGGTCGTCTCGCCGCTCCAAGCATCCGGCAAGGTGTCGGGCACGAGCTCCAACGGCGATATCGCCTTGGGTGGCGCTTGCAGAACGGCATCATCGCTCAGGAGACCCGCCGGCACCTCCTCACCGAGGATACTAGCCGGGCCGGAGGTGAGCCAGATCTGACCAGTCTTGATCGCGGCCGCGATCGCCGCCTCGACAACGTCACGGGGCGCCTTGGGGATAATGACCGGCTCCTCGTAGCCTTCCCGCTCAAGCTTGACGACGTGACCGCCGACGAAATACGCGACGACATCCTTGACCGCGATCTCATTTCGCGACCAGAGCCCGGGCAGGGTACCGGGAGCCAGGAGTGCATGGTTTAGATCGCTGAGCGTCGCGGCCTCCGGAAGGACTGCCTCCAGACCGGGATCTTTCAGCGCACTGTCGTCGGGCGCTTCGCGCCAGAAGGTCCGCTCCGAACGGTCGGGACGGGTCTGGCGCATCACAAACGTGCCGGCCTCACAGCCCGCAACCAGCGTGTCCTGGATCGCTTTGCGGTTGAGCATCTTGGGCAGATCTGCCCGCTCGGCAAAGGCGCCGACCAGATCCTTCACTCGTCGCGCAGTCTCGCCTTTCCAAAGGTCATACGGACCCTCGGGCATCAGCGCGTCGGCGCTGACCGCGGTATCCTGAATCCGCGATCGCTTATCTTTCTTGACGAGGTTGAACAAGGGCTCCGACTCGACGGTAATTTTGAAGGCCTCGACCTCGCCCTTTGGCGAGAGCGTGACCACCACCGAATAGGCTTGCCGGATCGCATCGGGAATCTTCCCTTTGGCTTTGTCGATGTAACCGGCCATCGTCTCCTCGCGAACGGGATCGAGCGTCTGGTCCTTGAGTTGGGTCCGGACTTCCTCCCACCCCAGGTACTCGCCGACCGCGTCACGAGCGGCTTCTAGCCCATCGCGCGAGGGAACCACAACCACGACGGCATTCTTACTCACCCGGGGGCGATCGCTGCTCGTCGTCTCCTCGAGGAAGCGCCGCGCCTCGGCGCTTGGTCTACCCGGATCCGACGTTGCGCTCGGGCCAAGGATGACGAAATGGAACTGGCCATCGTCCTCGACCTCGCTCGGCCGGCTCGGCAGGTTGTGGACCCGTGCTCCCGCGGCGCTCGCGCCGGCGGTGAGACTCTTCAGTGCCAGGATGTCCCGGACGAGCTTGTCCTCGACGAGTCCCTCGACCCTTGCTCGGGCATCGTGGTGCATCTGCTTGAGGTTCGGCCGCGAGCCCAGTCGCCACGCTTTGGGCAGAGTTCTCTGTCCATCAGCCGCGGTTGCCGCATCACTTAGGTCGGCGTCGTCGAGGAACCACGATTCTTCGCTCCACCGGCGCAGTGCTTGTTCCAGCTCGATCTTGTCCGGTCGGGTATGGCCAAGCAGGACCAGCAAGTCGCGGGTGAGGGCCCTCTGTCCAATCGGCTGGGAGTGGAGGAAGGTGGCGAACACCGCCTCCTCGACCTCGCGGTGCTGGAGACTCGGGAAATCGCGTTGGATACGGCGGGCCTTGTCCAGCTCGCCCTGCAGGATGGCGGTCCACTCCTGCTTCTTGCCCTCGTACTCCTCGGTGCCGGCGACGTCGGCGAGCTCGCGGGCCGCCTCGGAGAGCTCGGTCGTGGCCGGATCGCCCAGGAAGACGTTGGCGCCGACGAGCGGGCTCTCGTCCCAGCGCTCGGCCTCGCGCAGCGCCAGGGCAAAGGTGCGGAGCACGCCGCGGGTCCGCTGGAAGCTCTCCAAGTTCGTCCACTTGGTATAGAACACGTCGGTGAGGTCCGGGTGAAAGGGGTAGCTCTGTAAATAACGGTCCTCGGCCGCGCGACCGTCCTTCCGTGTCTGCTCGTCGAGGGCGCCAATGCCCTGGAGCGCGGCGACGACGTGGGGACGGAACGCTTCTCGGTCCTTGATCGACTCCGGTTTGAAGAACCGCCGGCGAAGGACCTCGGCCACGTCCTCTTTCAAGACGGGCTGAACCGCTTCCTCGCGCTCCCGGCGAAAGATGGCATAGAGCTCGTTGGTGATCTCCTTGCCCAGGGTATCGCTCTTGGCTGGATCGGTTGCCAGGAGCGAGGCCACGACGGCGCAACGGTCGACCTTGGTCGCGGCCTGGGTCAGGTACTGGAAGAAATCGATCAGACGACCGCGCCAGACCGGATCCAGCCCGATCTTGCCGCGGGCGTACATCAGCACTTCATCAATGAGAGCCAACGTCGCCATGCCCTCGCGCGCCGGCAGCGCGAGAAGGTCGGCCAGGAGGTTCTCGGCCGGCGCGCTCTCCCGCTCGGCGTCCTGGCCTTCGGCGTGGAGCAATCGGAGTCCCTCGGCCCCGGCGATCTGGAAGGCGAGGACGCTCCAGGGCTGCTTGAGCCAGCGCATCTCGCCATTCGGGCTCCGGACCTCCATTCCCTTCTCGACGTCGAGCTTGTCAAACGGCAGCGTCGCGATGCGCGCCCGGGGTGGGGTCATTCCGATGTGCTGGACGAACTCGTGCACCGACGGCAGATCCGGGAGCTGGGTCGGATCATTGACCAGTTGGTACAGCGTGATGAGGGTGTGGGTCTTGCCACCGCCATAGGTGAGGGCGAGCTGGCGAATCGCCTTGTCGTTGCGCCCGGCGAGGCGCAGCGCGACGTCTTTGGCCAACTCGCGCAAGTTGAACGTCGGATAGGTCAGCGCGAAGAACTCGGCCGGATCCTGGTAGACCGGCTTCGCCCGCCCCATCACCACGTCGTAGAGATCCGCGGCGAAGATGTTCAGCGACAGCTCCCCTGACTTCAGGTCGTCGCGCAGTTGCACGACACTATGCCACGGAGTCCAGCTCAGCTTGCTCACTTCTTTCCCCCTGTTGACAGACTAAACGTCCAACAGCCTTTCCTGGCGGACTTCTCCAGTCGTTCCCCGCGCGCCGACATAGTTGCTGATGCTTTCCAGCAGCGATCGCTCCTCGCTCCCCGCGTCCGCTAGCTCGATCAGCGCTTGCAGAAGCTGGTGGAAGAGCGCGCTCCGGCGCAGGCCCCGACTGTCGAGATATTCGTCCACGACGCTGACCTCGCCGGCCTTCCAAAGGAACATCAGCCGATGGACCTGATCGATCAAGGGCACCGGCCGACCACCAACGGCCTCGTAGCCCATGCGCGGCCGTTTGCGCTGGTGCCATTGCTTCAGCCTTACCTTGCTGCCGCTCCCTTCCTCGACCTCGCCGTCGGATTCCTCGGCCTCCTCCTCATCGGCCGTTTCCTGGCCACCGGTCCGAAGCAGGAGGTCGTACTGGTCGGCGAGAGTGGTATCCGAGAGGCCGCAGGAGATGGCGTAGAGGATGCAGGCGCCAGCCGGGCAATCCTCCGTGCCGAAGTCGTGACGATGGAGCAAGTAATAGGTGGTCACGTCGTCGAGGCCAGTGACCGCCTCGGTCTCACCATCGCCGGTGAGTACGCGGCCGACGACGAAGTCGACGACGATTCGTCGGACGTGGCCGAGGAACTCGGATACGGTCATCACTTGACCGGGCTCGTCGGCCTTCTTAACGATGGGGTGCTTGCTGTATGCTTCCAGGGCGGGGCCAGTCGCCGCCCAGACGAAGTCTGGCCCACGAATGCCCGCGTCCCAGAAGTCGCGTAGTCGCGTTGTGATCTTCTTGTGCATCTCTTCGAGCACACGGTTATCCCAGCCAGGACGGGCGATCTCCGGACGCTTCTTGCAGACGAGCCAAACTGAGGAGGAGAGAGCGGCCGAGGAGAGAGAGCGCGTGCGCGCCATTCGCTCCGTCTGGATAGGCCAACTACCATCTACAACAAAACCAGCTCGGATGATAGCAGAGACTAACGTTTCCCACGCATCAGGCTGCTTGTGGGCAAAGACGATTACCAAGTGACCATCCGACTTTAGAGCGTTGTGGCATGTCCGAAAAGCTTGGAACATGCCGTCTTCGTAAGCCGCCTTTGACCTGGCTTTGTCGCCAGCGAAACGGCTTGCATCGTCAATCAACTCGCCGTCGTTTGTCCCGTGGTCCCACTTTGGCGACAGTGTTGCGCTGAAGATATCATCGATCTGGCGTGATAGACCCTTAATCGTCCTGCGCAGCCAGATATAAAAGAAGTCCATCAAGTCCGAATACGGAATTGCGTCGTAGTATGGCGGGTCAGTCAGCACGAGATCATATTGTCCATCGTCAATTGAACTCGTGGCCGAGGCTCGAGTAATCGTTGGTGGCTCGAGGCCCTCTGAAACGAGGCGACCCAACGAAAGCAAGCCGGCGAATGTCGAGTCGAGCATCGACTCGAACGCCCCGCAGCGCTCTGCTGTCGTTGCGACCTCTGCATAGTCCCAACTCATCGGCAGGGCGAATCTGGTGAAGACCTGACGAATTTGCTCATTCGGTACATTCCAAGAGCAGACCGTGGAAGAGTGATCTAGGAGTTTGTCGAACGTGCAAGCGGTATTGGCGGCGATTGCCCCCACCCACTCTGCCGGATAGTCAGTTTCTCGCAACTTCGCGGACAGTGCCCTTTGTTGAGTGATGAAGTTGCCAGCAGCAATTAGCTGCCGCGGGGTGAATAGCTTGCTCCACCTATCAAACCCGTAAAGTGGCGCCCGGAATCCGAGAGCTTCTTTGTTTGGTAACGGCTCTGAAGGAACACCGAACGGTATCGAAGCAAAAGCAGCTTCCAGTTCCTCCTTCGCCACCCCAACAGCGCGAATCTCCTCAGGAATTGGCAGCCGATACTCTTTCCCGTTTTCAGCATCTACAACGACGGCGGTCATTTGGGCGTCAAGTCGATCGGCCTGGCCTTCGAGACGAAGATCTTCCATCGTCATGATTCCGCGGCAGCATGGGCAAGTTGCACCCGTTCGGGACATTGTTCCGCCACCAACTCGCTTATCGTGTTCACGTCGCTGTGCCGCGTTTGCGCCAACAATCGGAACGTCGGTCTCGATTCCGAAGACCACGCCCGTCTTCCCGGCGTTCGGTTCCATCGTCAGGACAATGCGCTTGTTGGCTTTCTTGCAAAGCCAGCGGGTCTTGAGCAGAGGCAAGGTCGCGCGGCAGTGCTTGCACTTGACCGTCCGCGCCCAGAGGTAGGCCACCGTCGGCTTGCCGTCGACGATGGGGTAAAAGCGATCGAGATCGGTACGGGCCCGATCGAGCACCCAGCTGCCCCAGGCCCGAACGTGCCAGGCAAGGTCGGCTTCCAGCGGAACCGTCGCAGCCCCTATCCCCGGCAACTCGCGGTCTGTTCCGGTACGAGCCTTATCTTCCAGTCCGAGCTTTTCCAGTTGCGTCCGCAGGGTCGCCCCCTTGAGCCCCTGGGCTTTGAAGAACTCTTCCATGAACGCACGGTCCCGAAGGATGAAGTCGGGTAAGGAACGCTTCTGGCCGGCGAGTTTCTGCGGATACTCTAGCGTGCACTTCAGGATGAACCAGGCGACCGGGTTGATGTCGATCGCGGTTGCCTCGCAGCCAAGCCGCATCGCCTCCAAGGGGATCGCTCCACCACCGGCGAACGGATCGAGTACCTTCGGCGCTCGTCCGCCATAGGCCTCGCGGATTTTCGCTCGGAACCAGTCGAGGTCCGTGTCCGATTCGCGCCCCCAGTGCAGGATACCGCCGACCGTCTCCTCGCTCACGACCTCCTCTATCTTGCCGTTCGGCATCTTCTTGCGTTTGGTCGTCTCGACAACTTTGCCGCCCAGCTTCTCCAGAATCCGCTTACGTTCCTCGGCGTCACCTGGATCCGGGAGCAACGTCGCAATCAAAGCCGCACGGCAAGCCGCGAGGGGCCGACGGGCCGGCCAGATGTGCAGGGTCGAGATGTGCCCGTGGCGGACGTTCTTCTCGTGGACGGAGTCCAGCGAGGCTTGCTTCAGCGGGAAGGCCACTTCGATGAGGCGGGGATGGTCGTTTATCATCTCCCTACATCTCCATGCGAAGCACCCGTCTGTTGAGTCGACCGGGCCATCAAGCGATATTGAAGTGCCCGCAAATACATTTCTTCAAAGTACGGTGCAAGAGGTCCACCCAGACGCTGGTGCTCATTGATGATGCTTTCCTTGTCCCCGTCGCCGAGCCGACCATGGAAAAACAGCCATCCAAACAAGTGAGGTGTCGTCTGAACCTTAGTACGTTCTATAACGGAAGCAGCGAGCTTCCGTGCTCCTTGGTCATCAGTCAGGAAGGCCTGTCCAATCTTTCTAGCGAAGGCGATAGAAGACAATTCGCCTTTGCTAAGTCGCTTGCGGCTCTCAAGGACTCTAACATCCTGCAAATCGTCTATGGAAAGCGGATGGACGCTGAAACTTCCCTGACCACGCTCGTCTCTGAGACGTGCTTGCAGTTCAGAATCTCCCGGTTTAGGTTTGGTACGTGGTTTGTGTAAGCACTCGTATAACACGAACCGCGTACAGCAAAAGGAGCATCCAGCCATCCTCGCAGTGGCATAGAGCAGCTTGGAGGAAAGCACATTCCAGATCGCGCACGTATCGATGACGTTGATAAGCTCGAATCGGGAGGGATCACTCGGCATAGAAAAGCCTCTTTCCGTACGCTTGTGCAAGCTCTGCCAGGCTAGTCTCATCTACAAGAAGCATCTCAGCTAGTCGTCCTGCCGAGATTTCGCCTTGTTCGTAAGCACGGAAGCACAGGTCCACGTAGAAGACTGACAATCCTCTGCTTAGAAGCTCCTGTCTACGTTCACGCGACGCGGGAGACAGGTCCGATGGGAGTTCTGGATCCCGCTTCGCATTGTTCGGCACCCTTACCGTTTTTAGGTGCCCAGTGGCGTCTCTTGCGACTAAGCCAGCGTCTACCAGGGCGTGGGTTAATGCTTCGGCGCTGACTTGTAGTTTGCTGGCCCACTCTAGAACGCGGTCAGTATCCCAAGAGCCTGCATTAGGAATGGACTTTATGAAGCTCGGCGGCACGAGATACTGAGAGGCAAATGTGTTTGCCCTGATCTCTGCGTAATTGCGTTCCGTGTTTCTACCATCCATAAACGACACGATGACCTCATCGCCGTCATCAAGGATTGCATGCGCCGCCTCGTGGGCTGCAGTAAACCGCTGCCGGTAGACATTTTCGCTGTAGTTGACTAGAACGCACTTGCCGGCGGTTGGATGGCTGACGTATAGCCCAGAGATATTAGAGTTCTCCAATTTCCGTCTGAAGACGTGAAGTCCAATTTTTCGAAGATCGCTGTAGACGTTCATGCCAACCGCGTTCGTAGCGTATCCGAGTTGTCTCCGAAGCGAAGCTGCCGCCTCGGCCCCGTGCCCTTTGTAGAACGTCCCCGTCTTTCGGAAACGGAATTCAACGCGGGGTAGTATGGGGACAACGCTCATCAGAAATTCCTCGCACTCACAAAGAAAGAGAAATTCCTGTACCGACCATCGATCGATCTTCGAGAATTCGCTTCCGTACCTTCGGTAGAGAATCTCGGTCTGTTCAAAGGGCGCGAGTTGTTCGTTCGATATGAAGAAATTGAAGTCGCAGTGGAAATAGTCGGCAAGAATCAGAATCTCGTCGCCACTCGGAGGACGTAGCTCCACCTCATACTCATTCAGATCGCTCTCAGGTATTCCCGTAGCTGCTGAAACTTCCGCTACTGAGACCTGGAGGTGTTCTCGGTACTTTCTAAGCTTGGTGCCAAGCCCAATTCCATTGTTCACGGATCCGTATCCTCGCTTTTGCGCACATATAACCGTCGAAGGTGTCCGATGATATTCATCGGGGCTCGCCAGGTAGCTTCAGAGCGAAGTGAGATTCCATAAGCGGGTGCTCCCTGAGCCGACGCCACACCAGGTCGCCAGTCAAGATGTCTCCTCCGAGGCCAAGCTGCCACTTGGCCAAGCCGTGCGGGGGGCGCCCTGTCCTTTCGGGAGCGAAATCGTCGGTGATTGGCAAACTTAACTGAGCAGGCTCCGTTACAGTCGCAGCGAGGCGCAGCAAAATATACTGGTGAATCCTCAGGAAGTAGGAGAGAAACGGGTTATTGACCGAGGATCCTCTGGAGAGGTCGTCTAATAGCGATCCCACGCTGAACAACGGCGATTCGGCGAATTTGGCTCTCCAGGAATTGAACAGCTCCCTCTTCCTGTCGGCTGACCCGTGCGCCGCAGCTAGAAGGACTACGTTCCAATCACAAAACATCTGGTTAATCTCGACGTTGCGCTCAGTCCTTGCAAGTAGCTCTGAGGCTTCGAAATCTACCAAGTCAGCCACAAGCGCGAGACACTCCAGAACCCACAGGCGGAGGCCAGAGTTATGATGGTCGACGTTGCAGAGGGCAACTTCTAGCCATTTCCGATCATTTGTCAGGGAGAACAGGGCAACGTCCAGTGGCAGGCATCGGTCCCAGAAATCCACTCGGAAGCGCGAGCGCACCCGAAGCTCGCCGACAAGGCGTTCCAGGTCCACTCGAAACCGGGGCGAGAGCCCTTCGGGGACGAAACGTGTTGCCCAGGCCAAAGCCGATGCTCGGATATCCTCACGCTCACCATTCCACGGGCCGACGAGATCGCGTCGAAGTTGAGTCAGCGCCTCATCAAAGAGCGAGCGGAGCCTACCTATGTCTATCTCAAAGCCCATCGGGCTAGCCGTTTCATTCATCATCGAGGCTGCTGGCGCCTTTCTAGCATACGGGCAGGGCTTCCCAATTACCTCGTGCTGTCTCACCTGGATGCATGGCAGGCACGGTTGCGACAAGTTGGCACTGACCTAGCTGCTTGAAGTAGACAATCTGCCGTCTAGACGTCGGTCGAGCGCAATCCACCAATGGTCCTCAACCGGCTGATGCCACCTCCTCCGTCCGCCCATTCGGCATCTTCTTGCGCCTGTCGTCTCAACCACCTTGCCAGCCAGTGCATCGATGATGCGCTTTCGCTCGTCCGCATTCTCGGGGCCCGGCAGCAGCGTCGTGATGAGTACTGCTGGGCTCGCCGCCAGCGGCCGACGGGCTGGCCAAAGGTAAAAGCCAGAAATGTGGCCCTTGGGACCATACTTCTCTCGGACGGAGTCCAGTGATGCCTGCTTCAAAGGGAAGGCGGATTCGATGAGGCGGGGACGATTCATCATTACTGCTCCTCCGTTCCTCAACCCAACAGGTTACGAACGTAAGAGTTGCCCGATTGACCGGATAGGGCCAGCGCACGGACTTCGTCTTGCCTAGCTGCGAAGGTGGTCCCGCCGCGGCGGACGTAGAAGATTGGCCTATTCGCGTTAAGGCCGTAGGGTGGAATCAAGCCTCTTTCAACGTCAATCGCGACTAGGAGCTTGCCATTAACTTCCACGTCAGACACTTGAACACGAGGAACAGGCACGAGGTTGTCATTGACCATTTGTGTAATCCGGTCCTTTAGCTTACTGACAGGTTCAGAGACTCCGACAATCGTCCGGTCCTCGTCCTTGTCGACGCCAATAATTACTGTCCCGCCCTGCCCATTGGCAAAAGCTGCCACCGTCTTGAGGAAGACTTCGTGCCGCTGCGGTATCTCCCGCTTAAACTCGATAGTTTCGCCCTCGCCACGGTAGATTAGCTGCTCAAGGCGTGTTGCGGTATCTATTTCGAGCGTCAGGTTATCTATGGTGGGCCCGTACGCGCTTGGCGGAAGCTGCCGATAGTCAAGAACCTTTTGGCCCTTCGACAAGACGACCCACGTCCCCATTGGAACGCCACTTGACAGAGGAATCGCGACTTCACCGGCGGATTCAATTATCTTGGATGTCCAAAAGTTGAGTGGTGGCCAAACTTCTAAGCGGGTCCCTTGAATTTCGTCGCCAATCACCTGAACGGTCATAGCGGTCGGGCTAATGTGCAGCGCGTCAATCCAGCCGCATTTATCGGCTAGACGAACGACTATCAGTTCACTTGGTAAAGTGCCGGCCCGATTCTGGTCGACCGTGTCAAACAACAATTGCCAGATGGCCGTATCGAAATCGGGGAAGAAGGGGGACGTGTCTGATACTAGGAATCCGAGGTTATTCGGAACCTGAGGACGGTCCTGGGGGCCATGGAGCTGATAGTTGGTAAATGGCACGCCCGCACCAATGTATCCGTATCGAGTGTGGCTCGGATACCGATGCCAGTTGGTCAGCGATTGTGGGGGAGGGATTTTGAACTCGTAGTGATCGGCATTCCCTTTTCTTAGGTTGAGCCAGTCCACAAACTCCGCGCCGCGAAGAGCGCCGGCGATGAAGGCGACTTGACCATAGTCGTAGCTAGTCCACGGGAGTGGGCCGGAGTCTGGAAGGTTGTCAACTACCGCGGCGAGCAAGTTCCACTCGGTGTCAGTCTTGACCAGGGCGACCCGAAATCGAACCTGGTCGAGTCCACTGATCTCGGATGATAATTCGGTTAACGTGGTCTGGCCGTTCTCCATCTTAGTCTCCTTCCTTCTCTCTCGCTCCCCGTGTATCGCTCCGCTTTGAATCCCACGTTTCGTCGTGTCCGTAGACATTCGGCGTGGCGGGTGCTAGAGTTCCGTAGGATCTAGCTGCTTGAAGTAGCGAATCTGCCGTCTACACGCTGGTCGGGCGCAAGACCAAGTGTGCTCAACCGGCTAAAAGAGATGCGGGACTTGGCAGACCCGCCGTGTGGCTGCAACGTTCTCTATCGGAGTTCCCCTATCCCCTTCCTTTCTAATCTCCTTTTGAATCCACTGGTTGAGCTCCTACCGCGTCTCCTCGGCGTTCGCAAATACCTCTCCCTCGCCGACGAGTACCCCGCCCTTGGCACGAACAATCAGCTTCCGAAACGGGTCCAGGACCCGAAGCAGTCGCGGATGCGCACTGGCGCAATCGTAGACCACGTACAACCAGTAGCGCTGGCCAAGGTTGCACGCTTTGGCCCACTCATTCTCCTTCAGCTCGACGTCTCCGATGCCGGCCCGTCCCTTCACCTCGATCGCCAGCTCGCCGCCATCCGGCCGTCGCGAGAGCAGGTCGAACCCCGGATGCTCCTCGAGGCCAGCCGCGCGCGCGAAGGGCGGAGTCGAGACGTCCCTGACCACGGCGCCGAAGCCCTCCTCGTACGCCCGGGCGACCCGCACCGCGAGCTGCTCCACCTCTTGATCGTGCCGCATGCGATCTTCTGGATCGGTTGTCGGCACGACCAGTGCGTGGGCCAGGAAGGTGACCTCGCTGACACTCACCAGGTCCGGCTCGTGTCGGAGCGTCGCAAGTGCCTGCTCGCGGCGGGTCGCCAGCTCGCGCTGGCGCGTCTTGACTTTCGTCAATTCGCCGGTCGCCCAGGTATCGCCCGCCCGACTCCGCTCGGTCAGGCGCGTCCGCTGTCCGGCGAGCTCGGCATCCTGGAAGTCGTAGCCGCGGGAGACGAAATCGGCACGCGCAGCCAGATCCCCGAGGAGCGCCTGGCGATGCCGCTCGGCCAGCGGGGTCGCGACGTCGCTCACGACGTACGCCCGCGCCGCGTCGCGCAGCTCGTTGGCGCCGACCGCGAAGCGCGCGACCGAGACTGGGATGCCGCTCCCACCCCGGAGCAGAAGCAGGTACTCGACCGGACAGGTGGCGATTTGGCCGTCGTCCTCCTGGCGAAGTCCCACCAGGCGATACTCCAAGACATCCCGCTGATTGAGCGATGTGAAGGCTTGGTCAGACTGGCGCTCGATCTCGACCAACGCCAGGTGAAAGAGATAGGGCCGCTCGGCGTTCGGGTCGACGAAGACGGCGCCCCGCAGAGCCTCTCGGCCAAAGCGCCGCAAGGTCCAGGAGCGCAGCCGCTCGAAAACCGGCTCGCCCGGGTGCAGGAAGACGACCTCCTCGCCGGTCCGTGGGCGGTACATGGTCAGCCGCTCCCGCTGCTCCGGCGGGTAGGTCTCGAGGATCGGCCAGATGGGATCGAGCGCACCGGTCGTCGCCGGCCGCATGGCAAACGTCCCGTCGAGATCGCCCTCGATCCGAATGCCAAGGAGCGGCGTCGCCCGGGCGATGAACTGGCGGACGTAGCCGGGCAGAAGCCGTCGCAGCTCCTCGCCTTCCATCTGGTGCCGGAGTGCCGGGAGCTCGGCCTTGACGTCGCCGCCGTCGCCGAGCAGCCGCTGCTCCTTCGCCTCGAGCGCCCGGACCTGCGACGCGGTGAGCGTCCCTTCGATCCGTCGATCGGCCTCCTCGGTCCCTTCCTCGTCGAGCGCTTGGCTGAGGAAATCGGCGAGGGACACGCCTTCGAACAGCCGCCCAATCACGTCGAACACCTTGTCCGAGCCCAGCTCTTTTCTGATAGATTCTAGCTTCTGGAGCAGCGTGCGGAGGACCCGCCCTTCCCGGGTTCGGCCGGCCACCAGATTGGTAATGATTACCGGGTCGTGCTTCTGGCCATACCGGTGGATGCGCCCCATCCGCTGTTCCAGTCGCGCCGGGTTCCACGGGATATCGTAGTTCACCATCAGCCAGCAGAACTGCAGGTTGATGCCCTCACCGGCGGCGTCGGTCGCCACGAGGTAGCGCGCGCCGCCTTCACCGAGCGGCCTGCGAAACAGCTCGACCTGCTCTTCGCGTTCGCGATAGTCCATGCCCCCGTGAATCTGGGCGATCTGGCCGGTGAACCCCAGCCCCTCCAGCCGACGGACCAGAAACCAGAGGGTGTCGCGGTGCTCGGTGAAGATGATGAACTTCTCATTCTCATAGGCGGGAGCGCGCAACACCTCGCGCAGCTTCTCGAACTTCGCCTCGGCGCCCTGGTCGTACACTCGCTGGGCCAGGTCGGCCAGCCGTTCCACTTCGGCCCGTTCCGCCTCCAGCTCGCCGAGTGACTGCGCGATGAATGCTCCCACCGCCAGATCTTCGGTCGCCTCGTTTTCCTCGACCCCCTCCGCCGCGGACTCCTCGTCGGCGGTTTTCTCAGCAAAGACGTCGCGCACGCCGTCCAGCTGGCGCTGGGCGGCCGCGAGCTGCTCGGGGGTGATCTTCCCGGACCGAATGTTCTCGATTAGCTGATCCAGCTTGGCGAGCCGCCGTTGGAACGAGCGGAGCAGGGCGTAGGTAGACGACGCGAGCCGGCGCTGGAAGACGCTCATGGCGAGCCGCGCCGCCGAGCGATTCAGGATGCGCGCCCGATTATAGTAGGTCCGGATGTAGCTGGTCGTCTCGTCGTAGAGGGTCTGCTCGCTCGCGACGCCTTGGGTTAGGTTATAGCTCAGCGTGTCCGAGACCCGGGTGGGGTAGATCGGCGTGCCGTCAAAGCGGACCATCTCCTCCTTGGTCCGACGGATGAAGTGGCGCCGACGCGCGTCGGCTGGATAGGCGTTGAACGCGTCGGGTGTGGAAAGCGCCTCGGATTCCAGCAATCGCCAGAGGGCATAATAGGGATAGTCTTTGCCCATATGCGGCGTCGCGGTCAGCAGCAGGAGGTGGTTCGCGCTCCAACCGAGCTGCCAGCGCGGCTCGAGATTGCCGGCCCCGGCGAGCGCTTCGGCGAGCCGGTAGCGATCGGTCTTGCGAACGCGAAAGTCGAGCTCGCGATCGGCCGAGAGTTTGTGGGCTTCGTCGAAGATGACCAGATCGTAAGGCAGAACGTCGCCCTCTTGGAGTCGGGTAAAAGCGCGGTCTGCCGCGAGGGTGTCAACGCTGACGACGACGAGGTCGCTCTCCGGTCCGGTGAACGGGTTCGAGGAGCGGGCGTCCGCCCCGAGAACGATCGAAAAGGACAGGTTAAAGAGGGTGCGCAACTCGCGCTCCCAATTGCCGACCAGTCCGGCCGGCGGGACGACCAACACACGACGGATCAGTCGTCGGCTGAGCATCTCCCGGATGTAGAGGCCGGCCATGATGGTTTTTCCTGCGCCGGCATCGTCGGCGAGCAGAAAGCGCAGCCGTGGTTGGGGCAGCATCCGATCGTAGACAGCGATCCGCTGGTGGGGGAGCGGATCGATGAGTGAGATCTCGGTGGCGAAGGCCGGGTTGAAGAGGTGCCCGTAGGCAAGCCGCTCGGCTTCTGCCACGGCTCGAACCGCCTCGGGATCGGCGAGGAAGTCGAGGTCGGGCGGCCCAGCGGGTTGGATGACATACGAAGCGGGCGCTTCCATCACCGCCGTTCGCCTCACCGATCCTGCGCCCAGACCATCTATGCCGACCTGCTCTGCCAGCACGATCTGCTGCCAAGCGAGCGGCGACGGCCGGGACTGACCGTTCTCCCACCGATTGACCGACTGGAACGCAACACCCATCAACTCGGCTAACCGGACCTGGGTCAGGTCGAGCGCGCGCCGAAGCGCTTTGATCCGTTCTGAGTAGTCGGGTGGAACGCCGCGCGGCATACTCTGCCTCTGAACTCGTAGTTTACTCACAACCCTATTGCAGTGCACTCGTTTGATAATAATCAATCGCGTGCTATGGTGTCAATGATCGTATACCAATTGTGATACAATCAGCACGACTGGTGCTCGGTCCATGGACTGGCAACACGGCCGGCGAAATTAATTGGGCCGCTCGATCGACAGGCTTATCCTCGTCGGGTGGCGCAATCGGTTGGTCGCAGTTCGTGAACTGGTTGCTTGGTCGGTATCACCAAACTCAGTAGCCATGAAACGAGCGAGATCGGCTCTCTTTTGCGGTGTTCTGTCCGGGTGGACGGTAGAATATCCCGGCATCGGCTGGCCAGTAGGTGGAATTACTGATTCAGAGACGTTCCGATGAGTAAGAAGAAACGCGGGAAAGCCCAAAAACAGAGCAATGGAGAGCCCATCGGCACGAGCCGCTCAAGTAGACCTGGCGATTACCGATTCCTAACCTCGCCATTCAGCGGCGTGCCTGACGGCGAGGTTGCAAGTGCGTTGCGTTCGCTCGGGGAGGAGAGCGATCGCGCTTTTCAGGAAGCTTTCCGACAACTTGACGAGCAAACCCTAGCCGTCGATCCGATTATGCTCCTCTCGGTCTTCGCCTACCACGATCTCACACGTCTCGCCGGCGACCCTTACCGCGGCGATGCGTCGACCAATCGACCACAATCCGATCTCGAGTTGCTCCAGGCGCTTATTCTCCGCCATCATCGGACCGCCTTCAATGATCGCCCCGTCCTGTGGGATGGCTACCGTGACATTGGCGGTCTGCTCACCGAGGCGACGACTGCGTTCCGCTCGCGGCAGTTCGCACGAGTCGACGAAAGCTCAACCGGGACTGAGCGCCACCGATTTGCTGCCCTTGAGCACATGCGGTTGCACACTCAGGTGGTCCGGAACTGGGGCCACGCGGAGCAAGTGATGCGCATCGTGACGGAACTGTTTGCTCCGCTTGACAGTGAGATTGAGACGATTGTCGGCGTGCGCGTTGGTCACCTTGTGCAGATGTGGGACAAGTTGGCCGAAGTGATACAGCAGCAGATGACCGCGCACACCGAAGCGCTGGCGCCCGCGATGAGCGCAAAGAATATTCCCGCCGCTGCCGAAGCCTATCATCGCACGTTCACCGGCCTGCAATCCCGGACGGATGACTTAATCGCACTCGCCGAGGAGCGTGGGCTGAGCCTACGGCAGCTCCGCGCAATGCTACATGAACATAGTAACCTGTCGCTTCCCGGCATCTTTACGTTCACGCTAGACGAACTGCGCGACTTGTATCCCGGTCCCGTGACGCCCGAAGCACTCGGCAAGGTTCTCAATGGGTGGGCGCTGTCGTTCGGTGACCTCGCATCGCACGATCCCCATCGGTTCTTCCTGTCGAACCCGGTTTGGCGCCAACCCCTCATCCGCCTTGCGGACTGCACCTATTTCGTACCAATCGCCGGTCTTTTTTTCAGCTTCTGCATCGAATTGATGGAGTCGCTCGCAAAATCATCCTCGGCTCTGATGGACCGCTACACGAAACGCCGGGCGGCATACCTTGAAGAGAAGGTTGCTGCGCTTTTTGCAGCGGCGCTCCCGAAAGCGCAACTCTATCGCGGTAGCCAGTGGGTGGACCCGACAACCGGTAAACAGATGGAAAGCGATCTACTGGTGGTGATGGATGCCATTGCGCTCGTCGTCGAAGCGAAGTCGGGCCGTGTAACCGACCCAGCACGTCGCGGCGCCCAAGATCGGATCGCACATACTATCGACGAAATCGTTGTCGCGCCATCCGAACAATCTAGCCGCTTCGCCTCGTTCCTTGCCACACACCCACGCCTCCATCGGTTCTCGACGAAGAGCGGGCAAGTGAACACAGTGGACACCGCGAACATTCACCGTTTCGGGCGTCTTAGCATTAGCCTCGACTGGCTTGGCGACCTTCAAGGGCACTGGCCAGAACTTCGACGGGCAGGCTTTGTCCCAGCGACCGCCGACATTGCAGCGACACTCACGCTTGCTGATCTCGAGATAGTTCTCGATATCCTTGAAAGTCCTTCTGAACGGCTACACTATTTGCTCCGACGCTCCGAGTTCGAGGAGCACGTCGACTATATCGGTGACGAGATGGACGTCCTGGGCTTCTATCTAGACACCGGATTCAACATAGGTGAGAGCGAGTTCGATGGCACCGGCTTCTTCCTCACCGGGCAATCTCAGCCGATCGATGCCTACTATGTGACCTCCGGAGAGAAGCGGAAGGCACCCAAACCGCATCGACGGCGCTCGAAATGGTGGCGTGACCTCGTTCAGCGGGTCGAGGATCGACACCCTCCACGCTGGATCGAGCTCGGATACATTATGCACAATGTTGCCTATGCAGACCAGCTCGCTATCGAGGAACGTTTCCGTCGCGTCCAAGACAACTTGCGCCGCAACTGGCGCCCCGGCCCTCAATCCGAGTGTGTGTCAGTGTTAATCGGTCCGCCGCAGCGGCGTGACGCCTTTGTTGTATTCGCATGCAAGCGTGCGAATCGGAACCAACGGAAGAATATGATCGAGGCGATAGTTGGGGATTCAAGAATCTGGGAGGAGGCAGAGAGGGCTGTTGTCGTCGGAGTAGATCTCGACGCGCCCGAGTACCCGTATTCCCTCATCGCCCTCGTTGCTGAAAGTGACCGCTCATAGGCATTTCCCCCTGGGTCACATCGCCGGCGTCGGGGAGCTTTGCCGCGTTGGACTTACTCTCCCGAAGTCCACATCTGACAGGGTAGACCCTGATTTCGTCCCTGATCGTAGCCTCCGCTACATAATTGCAGTAATCGCGGCAACCACGCTCAGATTGAACTGACCACTGTGTAGCGGAACATACGGAGCGACGCGGTGCTTGAGGAGTAGGATCTGAGTGTTACGACCCTTGAAACTGTTAGTGACATGAACAAACACATGGGATGGAGTCATGAATCTCAATCTGTTCCGCCGCTCATCTGTCCAGACAGTGGTCTCACCGGAATCGACGCGTGTCGCCAGCGAAGACGGCGAGCTGGTCGTCTATGGCACGGCCTGGTGTGGCGACTGCCACCGCTCTCGGCGGTTCCTTGACCGACACGGGATTCCCTATCGGTGGATCGACGTCGACCAGGATCCCGCCTCCGTCGCCCGTGTCCTCGAGATCAATCACGGGAAGCGCTCGGTCCCGACTCTCATCTTTCCCGACGGCACTACTTTGACCGAGCCGTCAAACACCGAGCTTGCGAAGAAACTGGGGATCGTCGGTTGAGTCACGCGGCCCGACGTCTCGGATCTATCCAATGAGCGACACCTATGACCTCGTGGTGATCGGCGCGGGTTCGGCCGGTCTCTCCGCCGCCACCTTCGCGGCCGAGCTCGGCGCGCGGGTGGCGCTGGTTGATCGTGCTCGTCCGGGTGGTGACTGCCTCGCGACCGGCTGCGTGCCATCCAAAACGCTGATCAAAGTCGCGACGGTTGCGTGGGAGATGCGCCACGCCGACCGCTTCGCTCTTCCATCCGTGACGCCCGAGATCGACCTCGCGCGGGTAAACGCCCACGTGCAGGCGACGATCGAGCGTGTTTACCAATTCGAGCGCCCCGAGGTGCTGCGGGACAAGGGAATCGACTTTTTCACCGGGGGAGCGCGTTTCGTCGATTCTGAGGCTCTCGCGGCCGGCGAACAGATGCTACGCGGCAGGCATTTCCTCGTTTGCACCGGCGCGCAGCCCATTTCGCCGAATCTTCCCGGCCTGCAGCAGGTACCGTTTCTCACCTACGAGGAGGTCTTCCACCTCGACGCGCTTCCGAAGCACCTCATCGTTTTGGGAACCGGACCAGTCGGACTGGAGCTAGCACAAGCCTTCGCCCGGCTCGGTTCCCATGTAACGGTGATCGGGCGATCGGGACGCGTGCTCGGCAGATCCGATCCCGCGGTCCAGGTCGCCATCGCGGCGGTGCTGCGCGATGACGGCATTGATCTCCGGCTCCAGGGGCCGGCCCAGGAGGTCGCGCCACGCGCGACTGGCGGTCTACAGGTGACGACGCCCCAGGGAGTGGTCGTCGGCGACGCTCTGCTCGTCGCGCTTGGCCGCCGCCCCAACGTCGACGGTCTGGACCTCGATCGCGCTCGCGTGGCCTACTCCGACCGGGGCATCGTGGTCAACGCGGCACTCCGGACGACGAACCCCCGCGTCTTCGCCTGCGGTGACGTGGTCGGTGGTCCCCAGTTCAGTCACTACGCGGCGTGGCAGGGCTACATCGCCGTACGCAACGCGCTCCTGCCGGGGACCAGTCGCGGCATTCGTGCCCACGTTCCGTGGGCGGTCTTTACCGATCCGGAGGTGGCAGCGGTGGGCCTCACCGAGCCAGCCGCGCGGGAGCGTTACGGGAACGATCTTGTCGTCCGCCAACTGCCGCTCGACCACGTCGATCGCGCGCAGACCGATGGCGAGACGCGGGGCCTGGTGAAGGTGGTCGCGCGTCGCAACGGAGAAATCCTCGGCGCGCACGTCGTGGCGTCCCGGGCCGGCGAGATGATTCAGGAGTACGTCCTGGCGATGAATCACGGCATTCGCCTCGACCAGTTGGCGAGCGCCATACACGTCTACCCGACCTACGCCACGGCAAACCAGCAGGTCGCGGCAGACTTCTGGACAGAGCGTTTGCTCACCGGACTGAAGGGACGGGTGATCCGGCTCCTGGCGCGACTGGCGTGACCGTCGGGGGCATGCTTGCCCTTGCGTAGGTAGCCGTGTAACCACGTAGCCTCAATGGTCGCAGCGTCATCCGGATTTCCACCATCTTCCACTTTCCAGCCTTTCCCTCACGCGGCGTGTGGCTGGATACGCTTTTGACGAGCGAGAGGTTAAGACATATCATAGATTCGCAAATACGAATATGAGGTGGTCGATGGACGGAACTGTGGTCGCAATTCGATCCGCACTCGACGCGACGGACCTCCGCGCGCGCTTCTTCCGGGTGCTGGGTGATCCGAAGCGTCTGAAGATCCTGGAGTTCTTGCTCGACGGCGAAAAAACGGTCGGCGAGATTGTTGATTTCCTCCAGGCATCGCAGGGCCGCGTCTCGAATCACCTCGCCTGTCTTCGCTGGTGCGGCTTCGTTGGAACGCGGCGCGACGGCAAGTACGTGTACTACCGCCTCGCGGACCCCCGGGTGCGTGACGTTGTCCGCCTCGCCGACTCGATCATTGGCGATAACGCGGCGGCGATCGCCAGTTGTACCCGGGTTGCCGCCGAATCGGAGCCCTGAGTCGGCCGCCCGAAGGCATTCCCGTCCCAGGGCCGAGTTGATGATTTTGAAGGGGAGACCTGAAGAATGGCGGACCGCGATCTACGGATGGGAATTCAGGGGATGACCTGCGCTGACTGCGAGGTCCACATCGCCCGGGCGCTCGAGCGGGTCGGGGCGACAAACGCACGGGCCGATTTCCGCCGAGGCGAAGCGCGCCTGAGGGCGCCGGGGGACCTGAGCGCGGCGGCGCTGCTGGATGCGGTACGCCAGGTCGGGTACACCCCGGTGAGCGTCGAGGACGTCGGCATCGCTGCAGAACCAGACGTGTCCAACTGCGGCCCACAGAGCATTCCGGGCGAGGGGGTCTATGACCTGGCGATCGTTGGCTCGGGAGGCGGTGCGTTCTCCGCGGCGATTCGCGCCCGGGACCGGGGCGCGCGGGTCGTGATGATCGAACGGGGCACGATCGGTGGCACCTGCGTCAACATCGGCTGCGTCCCCTCGAAAACGTTACTCCGGGCGGGAGATATCTATTGGGAAGCGGGACACAACCCTTTTGCCGGCGTCGCAACTCGCAACGGGAAGGTCGATCTGGCAACCCTGGTTCACCAGAAGGATGAGCTCGTCGCCCAACTGCGTCAGGAGAAGTACCTTGACCTGATCGCCGACTATGGCTGGGACCTGCTTCGGGGCCAAGCCCACTTTGGCGACGACGGCCTTCTCCGGGTCAACGGAGTCGCGGTGCGTGCCAGAAAGATCCTCCTGGCCACCGGTGCTTCCCCGGCGGTGCCACCAATTCCCGGACTGACCGAGGCACCCTATCTCACCAGCACCTCCGCGTTATCCTTGACGCAATTGCCGAAGAGCCTGGTCGTGATCGGCTCCGGCTACATTGCCTTGGAGCTGGGGCAACTGTTCCGACATCTCGGCAGCCGCGTGACGCTGATCCAGCGCAGTCCACGCATTCTCAAAAGCTACGATCCAGAGATTTCCGAGGCCGTGATGACAGCCCTGACCGAGCAGGGCATCGAGTTCATGACGGATGTTCACTACGAGCGCGTTGAGACGCGAGACGGGAACATCGTGGTCCAGATGACCGTCGATGGCGTCTCTCAAACGGTGGAAGGCGAGCAACTGCTCGTCGCGACCGGGCGCGCGCCGAACACGCGGGCGCTCGCGCTCGACCGGGCGGGCATTTCCGTAGGAGCGAACGGGGAGATTCTGGTCGACGAGCACCTCCAAACGACGAATCCGGATGTCTATGCCGCCGGTGACGTTACCCTGGCCCCGCAGTTTGTTTACGTGGCCGCTTATGAAGGGGCACTAGCCGCGGAGAACGCGCTCGACGGGAATCGGCGGACAGTGGATCGAAGCGCCCTGCCCAGGGTCACCTTCACCAATCCGTCGATTGCTACCGTGGGCTTAACCGAAGCGCAAGCCACGGCGGCCGGCCATCTGGTCAAGACGTCAGTGCTGCCAGCCTCGGCAGTCCCCCGGGCGATCGTGAATCGAGGCACGCGCGGCGTCTTCAAGATCGTCGCCGACGCCGCGACCGATCAGATCCTGGGCGTGCATGTTATGGCGGAAAACGCGGGCGAGGTGGTCTACGCCGGGGTGCTGGCGGTGAAGTTCCACCTCACGGTGCAGGATCTGGTCGAGACCTTCGCGCCTTACCTGACGATGGCCGAAGGACTGAAGCTCACGGCGCAGACCTTTGGAAAGGACGTCCATAAGCTCTCTTGCTGTGCGTCGTGAGCTGAGGTTACGACCGTCACTTGCGCGGAACCTAACAGGACCGAAGGCGATGCCGTCCCATCATCGCCGCCTGACTCTACGTCCTCAAGCCGCAGCCAAATCACTCCTGGCGAATAAGTTAAGAGGCGACCGTGGTCGTGACTACAGAGCTCCGTCCGCGCTCGCGGTAATCTAGGCCTACAGGATAGAAATGTCTCTATCATGAAAGGGAGTACGAATGGCAAACGTAGCAGTCGTGGTTTTCGCGGACACGGAATCGCACGCCGACTTAGCGCGCGTGGTCAATGCGATGATCACCGTGCGGGAATTCAAGGAAGCGAACGATGAAGCCCGCCTGATCTTTGACGGGGCCGGGACAAAATGGATCGGCGAGCTCGCCAAACCGGAACATCCATCCCACCGTCTCTACGAGTCGGTGAAAGACCAGATCAGCGGGGTATGCGCCTTCTGCGCAGGCGCCTTCGGAGCAACCGAGGCGGTGAAATCGGAAGGGATTACTCTCCTTGACGAGTACAAGCGCCATCCAAGCCTCCGGAAACTCATCGTCGACGGGTATCAGGTGCTTATCTTCTGATCCACCCCACCTGACCAATCGGCTCAGTAAGCAGGGACGGCACTGCCCCGACAATAGTCGTGCCGCCACTGCCTGCCCATCTCCACGAACCGCGTGCCGACGGGAGCGATCGCCGGGGCTGGCCGGGACCAGGTTGGGAGGCTCGGTCAACGTCGAGCTGTCGGGGAAGACGAGCGTCGGAATAGAGCGCATCTCGTGGTTGATCGCGAGAACGCGCTTCCGTCGGTGAGATTGGCCCCCAGCGCGATGTATGTGGTACAAGTTACAGACGATACCGTGCCGAAGGGGTCACAATTGGGTCGTTAGGATCGCCGCGCTCGAGCATCCTCGATGGGTATCCCCTCGCGAGAGACGCCGACAGAAATTATCGTGAAGGAAATAGTATGGCAGAGATCGCCTGGCCGGTGATTGACTTCTCGCACGTTGGGCCGAAGCTCGGGGAGCGTTTCCCCGACGTCGTCCTGCCCGACCAACACGGACACCTCGTGGATCTGCACCAGGTCCGGGGAGACCGTCGCGCGCTGATCACGTTTCAGCGGAGCGCCCGGTGGTGACCGTTTTGCCGCACGCAGCTCGTCGAGCTGCAAAAGGCTCTATCCGACTACGAGCGCCACGGAATCGCGCCGTTTGCGATTAGCTACGACTCGCGGGACGTTCTCGCAACTTTCTCCGACCGGTATGGTATCCAGTACCCGCTGCTATCCGACGAGGGGAGTCGCGTGATCCGGGCGTTGGGGATGGAAAATCATCACGCCGTCGCCCAGCACGAGGCGTCCGGGGCATCGGTTGGCGACCACCTGATCGGCACGCCCTACCCGGGTGCTTTCGTGCTCGATGGGAACGGAGTCGTCGTTGACAAGCGCTTCTACCTGAGCTACCGGGAACGCGAGACGGGTGCGGGTCTGCTCGAAGCCGCCTTCGGGATCCCGAGCAGCCAGCGTGGCCCGGAGGCGCGGTTGGACACCCCGCAAGTAGCCGTTCGGGCCTACCTTGATGCGCCGTCCTATGCTCGGGGGCAACGCCTTCACTTGATCGTCGAGCTGGCGGTTGCTCCGGGCCTCCACGTCTATGGGGCGCCGGTACCGGAGGGGTTCCTCGCCCTGACGATCGAGGTCGAGCCCGTCGAGGGCGTGAGCGTGGGGATTCCCTCGCTGCCGAATCCGCTCCCCTACCAGATCGTCGGACTCGACGAACGCTTCTTTGTCTACCAGGACCGGGTGCGCCTGCTCCTCCCGCTCACGTTTCACGCGGCGAGCGGCAGCCTCGTCCTCCGCGCCCGGCTCGGCTACCAAGTCTGTAGCGACGCCGAGTGTTGGCCACCGGCCACCTGGCGCTTCGAGCTGGCTTTGCCGGAGACGAGCTTGGTCCGACCTGCCTGAAATCGAGGTGCGGCGCCTGGCGCTTCAGTGTCATCTCGTGAATCTGCCGCTTTCATCGAATGCCGTTCACGCCTGGGCACGCCTGGTCGGAATGTTCACAAGGCAGGATAGAACGGACTCAATGCCCATCATCGTTGGGAAAAGCCTTCTCCCCGGCGCGAATTGGCACCGCCAGCCAGTTCTCGCGAGGAGGGAGCGGGCAGCTCCATTGCGCGTTGTAGGCACAGTACGGGTTGTAAGCGTAATTGAAGTCGAGAACCACCCGACCGTTCCGGGGACGACCGACTTCGAGGTAGCGTCCCGCACCGTAGGTTTCCTTCCCTGACGTGGCATCCCGAAAGGGAAGGAACAAGCGCTCTCCCTCGTCGGATTCGAATAGGGTGAGCTGGGCGGGTTGTTCATCAACGGTGAAACGAACGATTCCCGCGCGCCGATACGGACGGACATCACCCCCGGTCGCATCGATCATGACCGTCCCATGATCCGGCGACGCTTCCAGGGCTGCTTCGACCACGAGATCCGGTTTATCGGAAAAGTACACCAGGCCGGTAAAGCTCTGATGCTGCTTCGGGGTGAGTGGTGATCCCTCGGGCTGGGCGAAGAAGCGATCCTTGGCCTTGCGAAACTCTTCGAGCTCAGTCATCGTGCATGTCCTCCTTGATTGTTCGCGGTTACGAGCTGCTGGCGCAGGTGATCCAGGTGATTCGCTTCGACCCGATCCCAGTATGGTCGCACCAGCCAACGTGTCACCAGCCACCCGACGACACCCCATTGGGGCCACAACGTTCCGTGCATGGTCAGATCCGTCCCGCCGGTGGGCGAGCTGGCCAACTCAAAGACTTCCCGGGCTGTCCGTACCGTGAAGAAGGGACTGCGGAGCTGGTCGAACGTCAGGCGGCATTGGTCAGGTTCCAGTGTGATGCGCTCTCGGGTTGTGACGTGATAGCGCCCCACCGTGATCGGAAACTCCGCGATCACTTGGTTCTCAGCGCGTTCGACGACCCGCGGCCCCGGACCGAACACCGTCATCTGCTGATAAACCCGGTCGGGCTCGGCTTCCAGATGCACGCGCTGCTCGCCCAGCGAGATTGGACGGGAATCAATCGGAAGCAGGAGAAAGACAGCGCCAATCGAGACTGTACCGGCCACGATCAATCGCCGGCGGCCACCATCGACACGTTGACTTCCTGCCACTGGCATCTCCTCTGGGAGCCCGTTCTCCACATGATGGATCGTAACACCACCTCGGGGCATCGGTCTGTGGCATTCGCTACATTGCGGGCGCGCTCGGCCAAGTGGTATTCACGATCCCCTGCGCTCGCCCCGTCCCAGGCGTGTCTGGGCGCGCAGGTAGCCACGCCCGGCGCCGATCAAAGTAGCCTGGTTCGAAGTCAATGGACTCACCGAGAGCGGCGCGCCGCTATATTGTGAACCTGCTCGGCGAGTACGCCGCTCGGGATCGCGTGGTCGCAGGTTCACTTTAGAAAGTCCATCGCATGATCAAGATCCGTGGCGGTCCGACTCTGGATGGGCTTCCTCGCCCACACATTCTTCTTTGGCACGATCCTCGGCGGCCACGTCGCAGCAGTGTTGCGCGGACATGCAGCGACGGTTGCGCAACTGCGGCGGGGCTGAGAGATGAGCGCAATGAGATATCCACCGATCTCAGACGACGGGCTCGTTGGCGAGGGTTATTCTGCCTTGCTGGTCCAGTCGACAGGGCTCGATCGACTGGTGCGGCAGTCCCCAGATTGGCTGTCCTGGGGTTTTGGGCAACTTCGCGAATGGCAGCGGGGCGGTCGCTTCCACGTCGATCCGGATGGTACTGACCTAACCACCATCCCCCACCGACGGGCATTCGAATGCCAAAGGCTCGGGATCCCAACCGTTCGCTATGGGCCGGACGCGCACGATCGGCCCACGAGCGAAGATCGTTCCCGGATCTACCCCAACCGCATGATAGGCACCAACCGGCACGCTAATATCTGCCAGGAACAGCTCGCCGACGAACGGTCGCGCCGCCTTGGTCAGCAGGCCGGCTTTGGGCCAGGCGAGCGTTAGCGTCGCGTCGGCGTGTAGCGTCGGAGCAAGCGGTACACCCCGGTCGCCGTCAAGGCCCGACGGAAGGTCGAGCGCGAGTCGAAGAGACGGGACAGCGGTTGCGGCGTGGATGAAGCTGGCGATCGGCTCACGCGGCGCGCCGCGCAGCCGATAGCCGATAAGCGCGTCCAGCAGCAGGTCCGCCCCCTCCATCAATCGCGGGAGAGCGCTCGGCTCGCTGACATGGTCGCTGCCGGCCACTCCCATTTTAGCGAGGGTCACCCGTTGGTGTTCTGGAACGTCTCCCAGCGCGTCAGGCGCGGTTGCCAACGCGATTGTGACCTCCGCAGCGGCGTTGGCAAGATGGCGCGCGCCGACCAGGCCTCCGCCCCCGTTGTTGCCCCGACCGACCAGCACGACAACCTTCCGTCCCGCGACATCTCCGCCCAACAGGTACCGGGCAACCTCGGCCAGGCCACGGCCGGCATTCTCCATCATCTGGGGCAGGAGGATGCCGTAGTCCTCGACCATCAAACGATCGACTTCGATCATCTGAGCGACAGTAATTGAGGAGAATGTCACGGACGCTCTCCTGGTGTCTTTAGCGCACTCGGGGGTTCCCGGCGTCTTGAACGACCGTTCGACGGACCACGATTCCCAAACTGGCCAGCAGAAGCCCAAGGGCGATGGCCAAGGTTCCGAACGTCGTCACGGGAAGCCCACCCGTCTTTGGCAAAACGGTTGGTTGCGAAATCCGCGTGGCAAGTTGATTGTGCAGGTTGACGCCGAGCGTCCCCAACGCCGCGCCGTGATTCTGCCCATCGCTGTGGTAAGCCAGCACGACGCCTTCAGTGGGCCCCGGGCAGTAGGGGAGGGTACTCGTGATCGTGGCCGTCCCGTCTTTACCGGCGGTGAAAACACTGTCGGACCCGTCGGGTTTCCCCATCGGCGACCGGGTTGGTCCTTGCGCCGTGAACTGGAGGCGATTCAGCTGATAAAGTGCACCGGGAATCAAGCCAGTAAAGCGATTCGTGGCAGTTGCCGTGTCGCCTTGGCAGGTGATGGTTCCGGTCCCTTGGGCGCCAAGCCACGCGCCGAGAGTAATGCCGAGAGCATGACCTTGCGCCGTAAAGATCTGCTCCATCGCGGGGTCAGAGCCGGGACGAGCCGGACGATATTCGGCGACGTGGGGGATGTTCTGGGGACCGACGGCGGCAGTCGCCGAGGGGTCGGCGACAAACACTTGCGGATCCACAACCGTCGTTTGCTTGGTTTCCGCAGAGAAAAATCGCGAGTGTGGCTCAAACGTGTAGCTGTAGGTTGGGCTAGCGGCAAATGCCGATGTGACCAGGAGTGGGAACAACAAGACCCCAAAGATCAGAGCGTAGCCGACACGACGGACCAAGGCGTGACCTCCTGCGTTTTTTCCGATGAGACAAAATGATGGCACTGAGCGACTCAGCAATGGGATGGTATCTGCGAGTGAGACGTCGGTCTGTAATCTAGGCTACACAACTTCTCAACTGTGCCGACGTCTTGTCTCGCGATTTTGCACTCGTCGATCGTCCTTCCAGTCAGATGCGCCTATCTCCCACTGGATTTAACGATCGGAACGGCCCGCGCGATGTAGTCTGGGCTACCGGACCGCCCCCCGCGCGGACGCTAAGATCATTCACAGTGCGCGGACTATTGTCTCCGTGCGAAAGTGAGGAATCCGATGCGACAATCTACCGGTCCTGCCCTGCCTGATCTTCTCGTCTCCGGCATGCTCATCGGCGGGCTCGCCATGGTGCGCCAAGGCGCCACGACGCTTATCGATCACGTGAGTTCCAGTGGGCTTTGGGCCGCCGGCGACCGACTCTACCGAGCGATTCGCCATCCGACACGCGCCGAGATTCGCATCTATCACCGTCTCGTCTACCAGCGAAGCATCGAAATTCCCGAGTGCGCGGATATCCACGATATTCGGTTGATTGACGGCCTGCTCACGATCGTATCAACCGGAACCAATGAGATCCTCCAGCTCGACGAAGCAACTGGTACCCTGACTCGTCATCAACCCCCGGGCGAAGGCGATGCGTGGCACCTCAACTCCGTCTGCTCCTACCGCGGCGAACTGATCTTCTCAGCATTCGGAGATTTTCCCAGTCACCGGGGATGGAAGAACCAGACCAGGGGGCGCGGGTGTATCGTCAGCCTCTCCACCGGTGAGATCCTCCACGAAGGGCTTTCGATGCCGCACAGTCTGCTGGCACTTGGCGACGACCTCTACCTCTGCAACTCCGAGGAACGCGAACTCTTGCGGCTGACGGGGACGGGGGACATCCATCGATGGCAAGTCGACCGCTACCCGCGCGGCCTCGCGGCAACAGCAACCCACCTCTTTGTGGGCGAGAGCAGCAGTCGTCACCTGGACATCGAGCGACGTACCCCGGACTCGCCCTTGAGTCGCATCGCCATCTTCGATCGCGGATCAATGACACGTATAGGCGACATACCGGTTCCCTTCGCTGAGATCTACGACCTTCGGGTCGTCGACCCATCCTGGTACGGCACTTTAACCACGTCTTAAATGTCGTCTTACCTTGGGACGGTGTGGCTGGCGGAGCAGAAGGGCAGATCTGTCCCAAGTTTCCGGGCGAAAAGGAGAACGCGTGGCGTACGGGCTGGCGCACGCCACGCTCGAGCACGAGGAATGGGGGTTAGGCAGGAGTATACAACGAGGTGGTTAGCTGGCCGCCCGCGATCAGGACTTTGCCACTTCCCAATCTCGTTGCGGTCTGACTTGAGTAGGGTGCGGGCATTGTTCCGGCCGAGGACCAGGTACCGCTGGCGGGATCGTACAGTTCGGCGCTGGAGAGTGGGCTAAAGCTGGTCCCAACTCCGCCGGCCGCGAGTACCTTTCCGTTTCCCAGCAACGTCGCGGGAAAGTCATACCGCGCGGTCGCTAAGGAACCGGTCAACGACCAGGTGCCGGTCGAGGGGTTGTAGACCTCCGCGGACGTGTAGAGAGCGCCAGTGTTGGGAGCTTCACCGCCTGCGACCAGCACGCGACCATCCGCGAGAGCGGCCGCCGCGTGATTGAAGCGAATGGCGTTGAAGGAGCCGGTGCTACTCCACGTCCCAGATGCGGGGTTGTACAGTTCGCACACACCATTCCCGCCGCCAGCGACGAGCACCAAGCCGTTTCCGAGTAGAAAGAGCGGATCGTTCGAGTGATATGCCGTGGTGCTGCCGGTGTAGCTCCAGGTTCCCGATGTCGGGTCATAGAGTTCCGCGGTGAGGGTTTGTCCGGAGGAACCAGATCCGCCCACGACGAGGACTTTGCCACTGGGCAGCAACAGGGCGCTGTGGTTCGCGCGTGCCAGGTTCAAGTTCCCGGACTTACTCCAGCGACCCGTGGAGGGATAGTAAAGTTGCGCCGTGGCCGTGGGACTGCTGGAGAAGTTATTGTTCCCGCCGGCCAGGAGCACTTGCCCGTTGCCGAGTCGGGTGGCCGTCGTGAAATTCACCAGTTCGACCATTTCGCCCGCTGTCGCGGTCCACGCTCCCGTGCTCGGAGTATAGACTTCGGAGGTTGGGGAAAGCAGTCCCGAGTAGTAGCTCACATAGTTGTCACCGGCGATCAAGACCTGACCGCTGCTCAGCAAGGCCGCCGCTCCGTCGGTGTGGCTCATTGCCATGGATCCCGTGGTTGCCCACGCCCCGCCACCGGACGTGCTCGTCGGAGTCGCCGTGGGGGTTGGTGTCGGCTTTGTCCGCGTCCGCGCGAGGGCGGGGGCTGTCTGAAGCGGCAGCAGAGCGCCGGCGACAATCGGAAGTCCGGCCAGTAGGCCGGTTCGTCGACGAAACACGACACCTGTGCGCGCGCGACTGTCTTTTGGGTTTCCGGTATTTTGGTCGTTCATCGAGTGGGTTCTACTCCTTTCCAGGTCTCTCGCACCACCCCGGCCGTGTACCGTTTGAGGTAAGCGAGCCACGGACGAAGTGCGGCATTGTGCGGAGGGACGAGCCTTAAAGTGCTCGGTTGATCCTCACGATCAGAGAGTACTCCGCCCGAGCGTTCTACTCTGTAGGCGCCACCACACGAACGTCCCCATTTTTCCCATCAGATACTTGGGGTATCCGCCGGCGAACCCTCCCAGGCAGGGAACGCCACGTCGCCAGGGTTAACCGACCCGCTGGGCGATGACCACGGTTCGTTCGTTGTAGTCGTGCTGAAGGGGGAGCCAGGTCCCGGTGCAGGTAATCAGGGTGAGTTTTTCGTGAGTGGAGGGCCCGACCACCGAGATATCGGTGTTACGGACAACCTCAACGTTGGTCACTTTGTAGGTGACGACCGCGGTCTTGGTATACAGTTGGATCGGACTGCCGGGCCGAAGTCGCGCGATATTCGCGAAGACATCACCGCTGGAGATGCTTTGGACGTGGCCGGCCAACACGACGTTCCCGCCTTGGAGGGGCTCGGCAGTCCCTTGCAAGTGGCCGGCGGCGAACTTGGGAACGACCCACTGATCGGCGACGATTGGTGATTCCTCCACTTTCGCATCCAGGTGAATCGAGGGCGCGATAATGCGCTGGGCCGGCGAGATGAGAACCGGTGTCGGGGTTGGTATCGGCGTCGCGGTCGGCGGCAAGCGCACGGCGCTTGTGGTTCGCTGGGACCAGGGGACGAAGGTGACAGGCGAATCCTGAGTCACCGGAGTCGCGGTGGGAAATGCCTCACGACGGAGACCGGTTGGCGTTGCGACTGGGCCCACGAGCGCCTCCGTCGGCGGACCAATCTGGGCGGCCTCCTGGGCTGCTCGGGCGTCCTCGAACTGACTGTAGCCCCAGAGCCCACTCACGGCGAGAAGAATCGCCAAGCCCGCGACGATCAATCCGTTGCTGATCCAGAACACCATACGTGATTTCATGGCACTCACCGATGACATGCGATTCGAAGCAATTCCTCGGCAAACGAGTGGAAGCAGAGATTCTCTCTGCTTCCACAAAGCCACACACGGTAATTGGAGGATTAACCGGTACCAACCTGTTGCTACGGAAGCGAGCGCTCGGTTTTCCCCAGCGCACGGTCGGCGCTCCCTACGGACGACCGGCTCTCCTTGGAGAACAGCAAACCGTCGAGGGAATAGGCCCGCCAGGCGCCGGTCTGCAGAAGCGCCAGCTCGACGGCGATCATCAGCAGATTCAATCCGTAATGGACGCCACCCCCGGCGAAACCCATCAGGAAGTTGTTGGCGTTCAGCCACAACGCCGCGAGAAGCGCGGGTACCAGCAGGAACCCAAAGATCATCCCCAAGCCGGTGAGGATCATGCCATAAGTGAACAACGGGCCAAAAAAGCTGGGGCTCCCAAGGACAATCGGAACCATAAACGAGGTGTACCAATGGAGTGGGTCGTGGCTCGCGAAGGCATTGATTCCACGGGTAAAGCCGGCGGCCGTTGCCCAGCCACCGAGGGCGTGGTTTACTCCCTGGTAAACGAAGGTCGCGCCGGCGATCACCCGGAACCCGGCCAGCCACCGTTTAAATGAGCGCGTTTGATCCATTCGGGACCTCACCTTGTTATCGATCTGAATCGTGCCACCATGTGCCGAGAACACGCCCTGGTCACCGGGACGCCTTCCCTGCTGGTTGCCGGCGTGGATCAAGCAACGAGCACGGGGTCGTGATCGCCGTAAGCGCCCGCCAGGTGCTGGCGAGTAACACGATCGCGGCAAGCGACACCAGTATCCAGAACCAGCGATGCAATGCCGCGTTGATACTCAGCAGCGCAACGCCCGACACACCCAGGAGCGAAAGCACGGCCGGCCACAACAGGGGCGTACAACAGGATGCTCCAACAGATGCCAGAATGATCCCGGCCCAACTGCCGGCCTGGCCTCCTCGGTCATGGCGCAGGCGGAGCGCGTACGCGTGCAGAGCACCATTCAGCCCGGCCAGTGCTGCCAGGACGATGAACACCGCCAGACGGTCCGGCGTGACGAGCAGCACGAGCTGACCATTACCCCAGGCGACCATTTGCCCGGCCACGAGGAACAAGACGAAGGCGCCGATAGCCGAGCTGAGACCAATCAACCTCGCCCAATTGTCGGCCAGGGCCAAAGTCATGACGGAGGTCAATGGACGTCTGCCATGAGCGTGCGGACGGCCGGCGCGTCACAGACATTCTGGGGCTGCCCACCATCGGTGACGCAGATGAGCGCCGAGACAACGTCCGCTTCGTGCTGGATTGCCTGCCCATCGGCCGCCTTGGCCGTCAGCTCGGACTTTACCTGGCTGAAGGATTTACCGGCGAGGAGGCCTGGCGAGTAGCCTGAGCTCACCTGAGCAAAAGCTCCGTCGATCAGCAGGAACGGGATGCCACCATCCGGATTGTAGCGATTGACCAGGGTTCGTTCCTGCGGCTGCAAGGGCTGGAGCGGATTGCCCTGGGCGTCGGCGACGTCACGCGCATTGAACGCCACGTACCGGCTCGTGTAGCGAGCGTGGACGAAATCGTAGGTAGGAACCGCGGCAATGCCATCGACCCCGGCCGTGCTCTGCGACGGGTTGAGATTACTCCAGGTGCCGAAGCGGCCCAGGGCCTCCACTAACGCCCACCGTTCCGCTCCACAAAAAGGGCAGTAGAGCGCACTCAGAAAGAAGACCGGCACCGGCTGGCCAGACGTGACGGCAGGATCGGCGACCCGCTGGAAATTGCCAATCGCGGGCGTCGGGGCGACCGAGCGGTGGCCCAGGACGGCATAGGCGACGCCAACGACCACGACCATCGAGGCAATCATTCCGATAATTGCCGTCCGCGGCGTTCGGCGGGAAGTCGAGCGTTGACGTTGGGATGGCGAACGCGGCTTCGTCTTGCTCTCCATCGACGACCCTCCGATGCGGTAATCGCGCCCCGCATCACACGGAACGTGCATTTCAATCGTAGCGTGCTTGACTCCGGTCGTCTGTGGCGTTCGCTACACAACGAAAGGACACCTTCCGTCCGTTTCACGGCAGGTCGGCCGGATGGCCGGTGCCCAGAGCAGCCCCGCCTTCTCCGTTAGAGGCGTCCTTCCAACAGGGGAATGACCACGATGTTGAGGACCACGAAGCTCACCGCGAAGGCCCCGAAGACGTAGAGGGAAACCCGATCGCGCTGGCGCTCCGATAGCTGGCAGGCCACGGGATCGCGTCGGACGAGCCACGAGATGGCGAGAGCGCTCAAAGCAAGACCGGTGACCTGGAAGAGCCGCTGATAGGCGAGCAACCGCCCCAAAGTGGCGATGGTGCTGAGGCTCAGGCCCAGACCTACCGCGACCGCCGTCGGCAGGCAGCACAGGCTGGCGACGACGGCGCCCATGACACCTGCTCCGAACGATTTCCTTTGCCACACTTTGCCCCTACCATCGGTGGAAGCCGTCAGGTCAATCACGCTGGGTTCGTTGGCCATGGTCTGCCTTTCTCGCTTTCAGGGTTGGTCTGGATCCTCTGACGATCACATTGTCGCACCAATGGAACGGAGAATCTGTGGTCGCGACTACAGAGAGAATTGCGACTAATCCGCAGCGTGCAGCGACAGGTCAAGAATCTCGTGGGGCAGTGTGGGCAGTTGGATCACCTACTTCTGGACGCTGCCCACTCGCCGTCGGAGCAATAACACCGGATTGGACGTATGCCGCGGCCATAAACGGGCTGACCTTGCGTTCGTGGGTGAAGCCAGCTTCCCAGAGTAGCCTCTCGCAACCGGTCACCGAAAGTCCTCGGCCGTGCGCGGTGTCGCGCTGTCGGTCGCGCGGGTTCATCCCGACCTCGGCACAAATCCGATGCGCCCCCGCTCGGAGGCCGAGCAAACTTGGCTCGTGAACGCCCATTTGTCGGATTTGCGTTCCCAGGAACAGGCGCGCGACTGCCACGATTTTGGCAATCACGCTTTCGGTCACTTGCCCGGAGTATTCAAAGGGCGTGCCCGGCACCGGGATCCGGCGCATAACCGAGAGAATGCCGGCCCCGAATTCCCGCGCCAAGCACATCTGCTCGACGATCTCCTCGTTCGAGTGCTCCGGACCAACGGGCTCGATGCAGTAACGGAGGTCGAGGCCCGCTTCCTTGATCGCCGCGAAGGTTGCCCGCCGCCGCTCCGGCTCGATGTCGGTCTCGATCCCTTCCCGAAAACGATAGACGTGGTACACCCCGACAAAGCCGGCGTCACGCAACTGAAAGGCTTCCTGCTCGTGGAAATCGCCGATGTTCGCAATCAGGTCCGTCAATGGATGAAGCGCCCGACGCACTTCCTGACCAATTTCGAGGAACTTCCCGACGGGATAATTGGCGGTGGTCATCAGGTAGACCTCGTCGGCGCCCGCGACCTCGAAATCGACCGCTCGGGACACGACCTCCTCCGGCGCAAGCTCGTGGAGCGTCGTCACGATTCCATGCTTTGTCCCGAGATAGCAGAAGTTGCAGTTCTCTGGGCAGGGCCAGACGTTAATCCCGACCTGCGAGTAGATCACGCCGCGGCTGTTCGTGAGCCGGTGGGTCAATTGATTGGCCGCGGCCATCAGGGCGTAACAGTCGTCCGAATGGATGTTGAGGCTCATCAAATGAAACGCGTCGTCTCGACTCAATCGGTCGCCCTCGTCGGACTTGTCGAGAATCCGCGCGGTTGCTGTGCTGACTGCCAATTGACCTCCTTTGCCTCATTCCTCCAGATACGCGCGGAGCCCAGCTGTGTCGTGAATAGTAATCCGACCCCGACCCAGCTCGACCAGACCGTCCGCCTGAAACTCGTCGAGTGTTTTGGTCACGGTTTCGCGCAGCGCCCCGATCATATCCCCGAGCTCCTGGTGGGTGATCGCCACCACCCGCTCGCCCCGCTCCTGGCTCAGGCGCAGCAGCACCGCCGCGACGCGCGCCGCCACGCTCCGGTAGGCCATCTCCTCCAGGCGGGCTTCGGCCAACGCGAGGCGCCTCCCGAGCACTTCCATCATCCGCACGGCAACCTGGGGGTGCATCCGAACCAGCCGCTCGACGTCGGCTCGGCTCATCACACAGAGCAGACAGTCAGTGGCCGCCTCGGCGTAGGTGTGGCGGAGTGATTCGCCCAGAAGCGGCATCTCGCCAAAGAACGTCCCCGGCTCGAGTGTGGCCAGCTCCAAGCGCTTGCCGGAGGGGGCCAGGCGATAGAGCTGGACTCGGCCCTTCTTCAGGAGGAAGAGCGCCTCGGCGTGATCTTCCTGGGAGTAGAGCAGACGTCCCTTGGGGCTGGTCAGCATCTCGGTCTGGCGATCCAGCTCGGCGAGATCCTCCGGCAGGAGGTCACGGAAGATGTCGATAGTCAGAAGGTATTCGCGCTTGCGTTGCGCGGGACTGCCACCGACCTCCCGCCCGGAGGTGGACGGGCGATGCGGCAGCAGACCAAACAGACGACGATTACTCATCGGAGCCTCTCCTTTGCGCGCACGGCAAGCTGATTCAGGAAGGCAGCACGCTCCGGATTCCCCAGAGAGACGGTCTGCCCGTCCAGCAGATAGGTCGGCACCGCGACGACCTTGGCCGGGATCGGTTCCGCGGCGTCATCGAGGCTGATCACGCTCACCTCGAGATGTGGAATCTGGCGAGCTTCCGCGGCAATCTGCAATGCTTCCTGGCAGTTGAAGCAGTGGTTCGAAACGTAGATTTCCAAACGCATGATGACCTTATGGGTGGGACCAACGGTAAGCAACGTCGGTAGCGGCGATCCGCGGATCCTCAACGGATTTCATTGCTGGCTGGATTATCGCACGACCGGTCGAAGCGCGACTGTAGCGTAGGCTACACAGTCGACGTCCGGTGGAGAGAATTGTGCGGGTCGTCTGGCGCCTGCATTGGAATAATTCGCTGCAACGGAGGGCCGAAGATGTCACGGATGATGAAGGTTGCGCTGGAGGGTGTGGTCGCTGGTATGGTGATGGCGATGCTCGCCATGGGAGCGAGACTCATGCAAGGGAGGCCGCCCTGGATGCCCGTCAAGTTGATAGCAGCCACCGTTGAAGGCCCGGTCGCCGTGGAAGGGGGGACGGGAACGATTGTCGTGGGCGGCATGATCCACATGATGATGTCCGCGCTGTTTGGTGTCCTCTTCCGACCGGTCCTCACTATGCTTGGCTGGCGTGGGTCGCCTCCCCTCCCCGTCGCCGGCATCCTCTACGCCCTGGGGATTTTTGCCGCCAACGAATCAGTCACATTGCCCCTCGTCAATCCGACAATGGCGCGGCGCATGCCTGCGCTCCTCTTCGCCCTGGGTCACGTTGCTTATGGAATGACGCTTGGCGCGCTGGCCCGCCAGGTGGGGCCACCGGTTGAGACACCATTTGCCCCGGCGACCTTTGAGTTTTCCGAACGGGCCTGACATTATCAGGCACGTTGCGCACGGTCATGCTTGGGGTGATTCCGACCGTCTCCGGGGACGCCCGGTCCCTTGCAGAGTCTGACAATCACCCCACTTACCGGCGTCGAGCGATGAACAGGCTATATCCGAAACGACCTTCCTCCACAGCCGCGCTCGCCAGCTTCGCGAGTTCTTTCGCCTGACGAAAGTCGGCAAAGGGGAGGGTGAGCTTGCCCAATTTCGCCAGGACTTCCGCACCGATCAACTTCCCGCGAATCTCGCGAACGAGGTCGCGAAGCGCGTCCGAGTGTTCTTCCGCGAGCGGGCACGAAAAGCCGGCTTCCCCGAGGTATGCAATGTACTCTTCGACCGGCCGGGCGTCGCCCAGGCAGGCTAGCCAGCCCAGAAGGGATTCGAGACCTGGCGGCATCGGACCATGGCGCGTCAGGTCGGAGAGTCCGATTTGGCCGCCCGGTCGGCGGCATACTCGCGCGAACTGCCGCGCGGCGGCGGCCTTATCGGGGAAGGTACAAAAGGCACACTCGCAGATCACCGCGTCCACGCTCGCGTCAGCAATCGGGAGACGTTCGGCATCCCCCCGCTCGAAGCGAACCCGATCGGCCACGCCGGCTACCCGGGCCCTTTCCGTTGCGGTTCGCACCTCTTCGTCGCCGTAATCGATACCGACGACCGAGCAGCCGAAGCGCTCGGCCAGGAAGATCGCACTCGTTCCCAGGCCCGACGCGACGTCGAGGACGGTGTCGTTCGGGCGGAGGTCAAGTAATTCGCCCAATCTCTGGGTGAGCGCGAGGCCACCCGGGTGAAATGTCTCGCCAAGCAGCAAGCGCGCCCAGTCGCTCGCGTAGAGCGACGCGCAGCAACTTTTGACGTCGGTGCTGCTGCCCGCACGCGGCTCGTTCATCGACGACCTCCCCGCGCGGCCAGCGGTTCCTCAAAGGTGAAGGTCAGAGGAGCCGGAGTGAAAGGAACGCCAGCGCGACGTGCCTGAGCCCTGGCGCGCTCGCGCGCCGTGAGCTGCACCCGCGCTTGCTCGCGGTAGCCGACGGTGTTGTAGGCGCAAAACGGAATCTGCTTGCCGTCCGGGAGCAAGAATTCCTTGCAGCACTTCATCACGTTCTTCTGATTGAAGGTCCAGGGATCCATGAAATCCTGCAGCATGATCATGAACATCCGCTTGGCCAGGGCGCCCAGGTCGAGCCCGTCGGGAAGGCCACAGGCGGCGCAGGAGAGCGCGAACTCGCGTGCCGCTTTGTCCGAGCCGGGAACGGCCGACGACGACCAAAGTCCTTCCAACGCGGTCTTGATCTCGGCGCCCAGGTCGGGAACCACGCGATTCGTGACGTAGTCGAGATAGTCGTCGACGTCGAGAATCCGTGGGAGCGGGAGCACCGTCTCGCCGTCCACGTAGGCATAGGTCACGGAGTTGCACGTCGGAAAGCAACAGGGCACCGGTACGAAGTCTGCCACGGCAAACAGGCCATCGGTCTGCTCGGCGATCAATTTAAGAACGTCTGGAATCGTCATCCGCTGCCGTGGGTCGTGCTCCCCGAAGCGTCCAGCGTGGAAGGCGGGCTGAAAGTTGATCCCCCGCACCGCGGGGTGTTCCAGCCCGAAGCGGACGATCTTTCCCACTTCGTGCTCGTTCACCCCCCGCTCGATGGCCGGCACGAGAATGACGTCGCACCCGATCGCCGCCAGACGATCGAGCGCTCGCAGTTTCTCCGCAAGAATATCCGGCTCGCCACGAATTACTCGGTACGTCTCCGACTCGAAGCCGTCGAATTGAAAGTAGATCGACGGGCGCTGTTCGGCCAGCTCGGCCAGAAACGCGTCGTCGGAGGCGATCCGCTTGCCATTGGTATTGATCATCACGTGAGGAATGCCCCGCGCCTTCGCCGCGCGGAGCATCGGGATGATCTGGGGATGAATCGTCGGCTCGCCGCCGGAGAACTGGACGACCTGGGGATTGCCTTCCGTCTCGACGAAATGATCGAGGATACCTTCGACTTCGTCCAGGGTCAGGTTAAAGCCCGGGCCGGCGTTGGCAAAGCAGAGCGGGCATTCCATATTGCAGGCGCTGTTGACTTCGATGATGCCCAAGCACACGTGCTGCTGGTGATCGGCGCAAAGGCCACAATCGTGGGGACAGCCGTTCGCAATTGGGGTGGTGTACAGGAGAGGAATCGTCCCCGGCTTGTTGAACTTTGCCGCGGCGGTGTACGCCTGGGCATCCGCGTAGACAAGCACCTCGAACGAGCCGTGCTCCGGGCAGCGCTTGCGCATGAACACCTTATCGTCGCGCAGGAGAATCTGGGCATCGATGACGCGGCGACAGGTCGGGCAGATACTCCGAGTGAGCTCGAAGAAGACGTAATCCGCGTCGTGTTTGGTCGGGAGGGGCTGAGAACCGATAGGATGAGTGATGCTCACGAGTGCTCCTTGTCGATGACTTTGGCACGGCGAACGGCCGCAACGATTGTCTCAACCGTCGGCCGATCGACCGGGTTCTGGCTGCGGTGGACGAAGACGATCCGCCCGTCGGCGTCGAGGACGACGTCACCTCCGAGTTGCGTCAGGTCGCCGCGCGGTAAGCGCGGAAGACGACCGTGGAGGATGCTCCGTAGGTACGACTTCGCCGTCGCCAAGCTCCAGATCGTGGACGCGCGGCCCCGTTGCAGGCCGAATGCGGCGTACGCTTGGCGCGAGACGTCGCTGAGTACCGGAAAGGGAACCGTCTCCATATCGACGAATTGAGCCACGGTGGCAGGCGGCTCGAAGGTTACGACAAGAACCACGGCGCCCAATCTGTCTAAAATCGCTCGCTGCTCGCGCAACTGCGCGAGATGCTCCCGGCACGGTAGTCAGCCCAGCCAGCGTAAAAACACCAGGACGACCGGCTTACCTCGCCAGGTCGTGAGAGAAACCGACTCACCCGCCTGGTTCAGAAAGGTCAGGGCGGGCGCTTGTGGGAACACTTTTGTCATCGCACGAGCCAGTGTAGCCCATCGCCGCGGGCGATTCTGTAGTCAACGCTACAGAAGAGATGGTTGTGCTAGGATGGCAATACCGCGGGAAACCTGTTGAACGTTTGGGTGGCGCTGCATGCGGAGAAGTTCCAGCCGACAATCGAAAGGGGGTAACAGCCGTGGCTTCGGCCGACATCTCGATCGACGCTATTCTCTTTGATGCCTACGGCACGCTCTTCGACATCCAGGGTGTCCGCGCGGAGGTTGCCGCGGTAGCCCCTCGCCCCGAGGAATTTGTCTCCGGCTGGCGCCGTCGGCAACTGGAGTATTCCTGGCTTCGGACGTTGATGGAGCGCTACGTCGATTTCGCGCAGATCAGCGCCGACGCCATGGACGCGACCGCTGCTGGGGAGGGCATCGCGATCGACCCCGCGGTTCGAACGCGTCTTTTGGCGGCCTGGCTCCGACCGGCGCCGTATCCCGAGGTTCCCGCCGCGCTTGCCGCGCTCGAAGCTTGGCCGCTGGGAATCCTCTCGAATGGAAGCCCTTCGATGCTAGCGACGGTCCTCGATCACACCCAACTGACCGATCGTTTCACCTGGGTGTTGAGCGTCGACGGGGTCCGCGCCTACAAGCCTGCCCCCAGGGCGTACGAGCTGGGCGTGCAAGCCACCGGCCTCCCCCGCGAGCGCATCCTCTTCGTTTCGTCCAATGCCTGGGACGTTGCTGGCGCTGCCGCGTTCGGCTTTGTTACGTGCTGGGTCAACCGATCCGGTGCGGCGCCGGAAGCGCTCGACCAGGTGCCGGATCTGACCGTTCCGCGCCTCGACCGACTGCCCACATTCTTGATCAAACGATGAGCGTTGGCTACGGGAATAGCGCGATATGAATCGGTAGACGACCGCCCTCCCACGTCGCGAAGTGACCGGCTATGTGTCGCGCTCACGGTGAAGGATCTGGCCAGACCCTTCACCGCGTCGCCTCGCCTCAGTGTGCGGTCACCTTTTTGAGTGAGGCGAAGTCAGCAGGTCGAAGCATTGGCCACAGTCCGAGGACCCCGCCGAACATCAAGTGGGCCACAATCCAGGCCCAGGTTGGCATCTGCTGGGCGATGTGTGAGCCGACGACCGGGGCGACAACGTAGCTCATCACCACCCAGACGATCAGACCGTACATCATCCCTCCGATGAGTGCTGTAGTGCCTCCTTGCGCAAGGCTCTGCCAGATCGCGGCGAAGATGATGCCGAAGACGATTGAGACCATCATGTGAATCATGAGCCCAACGATAAAGGCCAAGGCGTTGAATGTTCCCATGTGGACCGGTCCGAAGAGTGGCTCGGCAATCATTTGCGGCGGCGCCAGTAACCCCGCCCCCATGACTGCCGCGACGATCATCGCCCACATCGCCATGACAATTCCGCCGATCAGGCCGACGATGGCGCCTTTTACAACCAAAGAACCGCGCATGTGCTATCTCCCAAGTGTAGATTTGACGAGTTGATGTTTCCATCTGAGTCGCAATGTACCTGAGAGAGGTCATGTGTCTCAGTGTCCTGGACTACACAACTGCGGTCCGTGACACCGAGACGTTAAAGGGTGATTTCGGAGCAAGGATGGGGTTTTACTTTAGCGAGAGAGTAAGCAGCCCACGATCTGAAAGCACATCACATACGGAGGCTGGCTTGAGTATCATTCTAATTGACCGGCATTTCCGGGGATTATCTGGTGATTCTTGAGAGTTTTCCGGAATTGCCGACCAATTTCCGGCTAATTTCCAGGCAATTGTGCTACACCGGCGCCGGGTTCGTCCCTGGTGACGGTCCACCTGCTTGCTTTCGATGGTTCAGGCAGTGGAAGGTAGGCAGGTGGCTACAATCGGGCGAATTCGGTGCATGCGATTGCGTCCCCGCTACCAATGCCTTCTAAGCAGTGGGCCACGAACGTCACTCCGGCACATTGTAACGACTAACGCGCCTCCCTGAGCTTTGCTTCGGACTTGGTGGTTATGGCAGCTATCGCTTGCCATTGCTCGTCAGCAGGACGATTCAGCAGTGGGCGGAGCTGGCGTTCCGTGATCATCGGTGTGGAGAGAGGATCACCCAGGGCGGCCACGGCCTCGACGACTTGTGGGATAAGATCGAGTAGGCGCAATACCTGAGTCACGCGGGCGCGGGAGACACCACGTTGGCGAGCGAGGTCGGCACGTGACATGGTGGGGTCGTCGGCGAGAGCACATTGCCACTCCCGGGCTAGGGCGATTGGATTGCGTTGCGCTTTTGCGGGTCGGCTCCTCGTGGTATGGTGCGCAACCCTCGGAACCATGGAGGATGGTCTGTCCGGAAAGTAATAGGTCAGGCGCCACTCCTTCGCCGACCGCCGGACGGTGCCTTGGTGCGTCACGACGGTAAACTCGAAAAAAGTTCGGATCTTCCCCCGGTGCGGGGAGCCTAGCAAAAGCCCGAGAGTAAGCTTGCTCTCGGGCTTTTGTGCCCCATGGCCCGGCTGGTGACCGGGAGAATGCTACGCGGCGATAACCTCAGTCCACAAGCCACCCAGTTGATAAACACAGCGCGGAGACATCCCGAGGGACCTACGCTGCGTCCCTCTCAGGCGCGGGAGAAATGACAGCATGGACAGAGATCAGCGCGAGTCCCATCATTTCCTCCGCACTTATTCGCGCGACGTTCTAACCCTCAAATTCGCGAGGAATGCCCTGCTTTCCCATCCCAAAAGACCTATCCTGGGGCATCAGGAAGATGCGGCGTTTTGCCGAATCCTCATGATGGTAACCGTCTCCGCCGTCGAGTCTGTCCTAGACCTCTGGCATGACAACGTTGGGATCAGAGCTTACTTTGCGACAAGGGCGTCGAACGAGGACCGGGTCCGGGCGCTCAAGCTTTCCATGCAAGAAGCCGGCGTAAGCGTCGACGAAAATGTCTTGTTCGACTTTCTGGCAATCAAATACCTGCGGAATACGTACGTCCATGCTAATTTGCGGGACTCTGAAAGAGAATGGATCAGCAAACGGGGATTCCCGACAGACTTCGAAATGCTAACCGCTAGAGAGTGGGAGAGAATTTCTGAAGTCGCCACGGTAATGCTTCGTTACGTTGAGCAGGCGGTAGGCATTTTCCCATGGCTCGACCAGGCAAGCGCCCCAGAGGAGTACTGGGATCTCGCTGACGCATACTCTGCGAGCACAAATCCAATGCGCTCGCTTGTTCGTCCGCGAGATGTACCATCCATGCTGTGCAGGGATTTGGAGATAAGGAAAAGGGCTAGTTAGCAAGGTATTAGTCGTAAGGGCGATAGGTGTAAGTCGCCTGAATCGGGATGGGCAGAATACGGCGGGTGAAGTAGAGTAGAAGCCGACGATCGGGACACTGCGGGGACGAGACGCGGTCGGCGGGGGATGCGATGTGGGTCCGCCAAGACAAGCAGACGGTGCTGCGCCGCTTAACGGAAGGAGCGACGATCCAGACGATTGTGCCGAGCGCAAGCGGCGCGTTGGAGGAATTGGTCGCCCTGAGCGCGGAACTGGAGACCTTCCGGATGCTCGACGAGGTGGAAGTGAGCCGCGAGCGGCAAGGCATCCCCGACCCCCTCCTGCTGCACACCTTGGCGGTGCTCCCGTTCCTGGCCGATGGGTCGTTGCAAGGCAGCGCCCAATCCCTCTTCAGCGATCCGGCGATTCTGGTGCATTTGGGGTACGCCCCGGTGGAACTGGCCGCGGGGGTCTCGGCGCGGCATCGCCGGGCCGAGGGGAAGACTGGCGAATCAATCCCGCTCCACATTGACACCTTGCGGGATGAACTGGCCCGGCTGAGTGCGGCGGATTGGGAGCGCTTGCAGGAAGAGCGATTGCGGGTGCTCTATGCCAAGCGGTTGGTCC